>Ga0070671_100001000_pt1 | contig 20808 bp, 15 predicted proteins | sample KBSS73metaG_FD_65341 | JGI IMG/M metagenome (GOLD analysis project Ga0070671, IMG submission 65341) | Switchgrass rhizosphere microbial communities from Kellogg Biological Station, Michigan, USA - KBS S7-3 metaG | ecosystem: Host-associated > Plants > Roots > Rhizosphere > Soil ...
GGCGGTGTCGCCCCACACGGCGGTGTCGCCCCACACGGCGGTGTCGCCCCACACGGCGGTGTCGCCCCATACGGCGGTGTCACCCCATACGGCGGTGCCTCCCCACACGGCGGTGTCGCCCCATACGGCGGTGTCGCCCCACACGGCCGTGTCGGCCCACGCCGAGTGCGGCGCTGCGAAGACGTCGTCGCTCGCGTTCGAGGGGACGAGGACGTAGCCCTTGTCCGAGCGGCCGACGATCGGGGAGCCCGTGTAGAAGCGTCGCGATTCATAGCGGCCGATCGCGGCGATCGCCTTGTCGATGTCCACCATCCCCGCGCCCTGCGCGAAGACGTCGATTCCGGCGAGGCGCGCGGAGGACTGCATCAGGAGGGACTTCACCTGATCGTTCGTCAGGCGCGGATTGCGCTCGATCATGAGCGCCGCGGCGCCGGCGACCATCGGGGCCGCCATGCTCGTGCCGGAGAGCTCGATCGCACCGTTGCCGCGCGCCAGCTCCGGATAATGCGTCGCCAGGTAGCTGCCCGGCGCGGAGAGGGAGACGATGTGGTTGCCCGGGGCGACGAGGTCGGGCTTCATGACGTGGTCGCCGAAGGACGGGCCGCGGCTCGAGTACGTCGTGACGAGGTCGTCCGCCCGGAGGACCGTATCGAAGTCCTTGATCGCGCCCACGGTGATCGCCAGGGGCGAGTCGCCGGGGCTCTCGATGGTGCCGTAGCCGGATCCGAGACGGCCGCTGTTGCCGGCCGCGACGACGACGACGATCCCCGCCTGCCACGCGCGCTGCACGGCCTGGGTCAGGGGATCGGTGCGGAAGGACTCGGCGATCGGCGTGCCGAGCGAGAGGTTCATGACGCGAATGTTGAGCTGGCGGCGGTGATCGATCACCCAGTCGATCCCGCGGACGACGCGGCTGACCGAGGAGCTACCCGTCTCGTCCAGCACGCGGACCGACACGAAATTGACGCCCGGGGCGATCCCGGGGATGGAGGCGTTGTTCGCCGAGCCGATGATCCCCGCGACGTGCGTCCCGTGCCCGTAGGGATCGAAGGGAGCATGGTCGGTGGTCGTGTCGACGAGATCGACCGAAGCGATCACGCGCTCGATGGGGATCTCGGCGGTCGGCACGATGCCCGAGTCCACGACCGCGACGGAGATGTGCGCGCCCGTGACGCTGGTGCGCAGGTGCGCGGCTTCGGCGCCCGTCGTCACATAGGCGACGTCCATCGAGCCATGGACGGTGCGGTCGGGCGAGATGGACAGGACGCGCGGGTCGCTGGCCAGGTCGGCGATCCCGCGGCGGCTCATGCGCGCGGACAGGCCGTTGATCGACCGCAGCGGGCGATCGAGCGAGCCGTTCCGGCGGATCTTGCGCACATCGTCGGCGCCGGGAGTGCCGGCGTAGGTGACGATGACGGGCGTGCGGCCCGTGCGGGTGTGGTCGAGGGTAGCTTGCAGGTCCGCGGCGACCTTCGTGCGGTACGCGGCGCCCTGCCCCTTGTCGTTGTCGCGCGAAGCGGCAGCGAAGGCAGGCACCAGCGAGGCAACGAAGACAGCCGACAGCAGCACCGCTACCCTGACCCCGGTCTTGGTTGTGTTTCGATTTGCGCTCATCGGGTCATCCTCCCCCACCAGGAGTGGGCTTCTTTGTTCGCACTCCCTTACAGCAACGGCGGTGCCAGGAGCGGACGGATTCGTGCCATCCAGATAAGTGGCGTGTATGCAGCTACTTGAGAGCATTTTCGAGCGAGCGATGCAGGAACCCGAAAACATCTCGATCGACTCACGCTGAGACGGTGAGACGCTGCTTTTCGCGCGGGGCCGAGGTTTTTCGAAGGAATTGGGCCGAAATGAAGGGATTTCCCTGTAAATGGAGTTCACCGTCTCACTGCGAGACGGCTCTGGATCCGCTCTCGGCGCCTTCGAGAGCGTTCTTACTCGATGCGGTATTCCTTGATCTTGCGGAAGATGGTCGCGCGGCTGATGCCGATGAGGGCGGCCGCCTTCACACGATTGCCCTTCGTTTCGTGCAGGGCCTTCTGGATCTGGCGCTTCTCCAGGGTGGAGAGATCCTCGATCGGCGAGGGGAGCGGGGACTCGATCTCGGTGAAGGTCTGGTAGAGGGACGGGTCGGACTCCAGATCCCTCACGGTGAGCTTCGCGGAGCGGGACAGGACGCCGAGCCTGGAGATCACGTTCTCCAGCTGGCGGACGTTGCCCGGCCAGTTGTACCGGACCAGCAGGGTGAGCAGCTCGTCCTCGAGCGTCATCCGCGGAAGCCCCCGGTCGCGCGCGGCCTTTTCCAGGAAGTGCGTCGCGAGGGCGGGGATGTCCTCCTTGCGGACCCTGAGGGGAGGCAGCGAGATCGAGATCACGTTGAGCCGGTAGTAGAGATCCTCGCGGAAGCGCCCGTCCGCGATCCGCGCCCGCAGGTCCGCGTTCGTCGCGGCAAGGATCCTGACGGAGGCCTTGCGCGCCTCCTTGCCCCCGATCGGGCGGTATTCCCCGTCCTGGAGCACGCGCAGGAGCTTGGCCTGCATGGCAAAGGGCATGTCCCCGATCTCGTCGAGGAAGAGCGTCCCGCCGTCCGCCATTTCGTAGAGGCCCTTCTTGTCGCGGTCCGCGCCGGTGAAGGCGCCCTGCGCGTAGCCGAAGAGCTCGCTCTCGAGGAGAGCCTCGGGAATCGCCGCGCAGTTCTCCGAGAGGAACACGCGCGCCCGGCGCGGTGAGTTGAAGTGCAGGGCGCGCGCGACGAGCTCCTTGCCGGTCCCGCTCTCGCCCTCGATGAGGACGGGGAGGGGAGACGCGGCCGCGCGCTCCATCATGTCGAAGACCTTGCGCATCACGGGGCTCGCGCCGATGAAGTTCTCGAAGCGGTAGCGCTCCTGCGCCGTCCGCTTCAGGAGCTCGTTCTCGGCGGCGAGCTGCGAGTAGAGCCGCGCGTTCTCGATCGCGATCGCAGCCTGGCTCGCGAACGCCTCCAGGAAGGAGATGTCGTCCCTGGTGAAGATCCGGCCGGTGCCGCCCCCGTCCACGTAGACGGTCCCGATCGTCCGCTGCCGCACCCTGAGGGGCACGCACATGAGCGACTTGATCTGGAAAAGCGAGATGCTCTTCGAGCGGCTGAAGCGCTCGTCGTGCTCGGCGTCGGTCGAAAGGATCGACTCGCCCGCTCCCGCGGCGCGCACGATGCTCTGGCTGTAATGCGCGGCGTCGCGCGCGGTTTCCTTCTCGACGCCGCGCGTCGTGCGCACCTCGAGCGCCCCGCTGCTCTCGTCGATCAGGATGATGAGACCGCGCGCGGCGCGGACGATTCCCAGCGCCAGGTCCAGGACCCGGTCGAGCAGCTCGTCGAGCCCGTGGCCGGAGCCGATGAGCCCGGAGATCTCGTAGAGCGTCTGGAGCGCGACCAGGGGCGTGCCGCCGGATGGGGCTCCCGATCCGTCGTCCTTGCGCTCGCGCGGCCATTCGAACGTCACGGCCGTGAGGAACGAACGGCGCAGCGTTTCGTCCGCGATCGTCGCGGCCATCGCGCGCCTCTCGTCGGCCGCCCGCCGCTCGAGGGACAGCGCCGCGGGGGCGTTCCCGAGCGCCCGCGCGACCCGCGCCTGCGTGCGCAGCTCGAGTGGGGCCAGGTGCTTCAGGCCGCGCGCCCGGATGACCTCCCCGGCGTCCTCGAGCGGACGGCTCGCCGCGGTCGGGTCGAGCAGTTCGACGGCGGCCGAGGCGAGGATGAGATTCCCCTCGGCGGCCATCTCCTCGAGGAGCGCCTCCGAGGCGGAGCGCGCGAGCAGCTCGCGCGCGCGCGCGGCGGCCTCGGCCGGCTGGCCGGACGCGAGCGTGGCCGCCGCGAGGGCGACGAGCGCGCGCGCCACCAGGCGGGGACATTCGGTCTTCTCCCCGATCGCGAGCGCGGTGCGCGCCCGCTCGAGGGCCTCGTTCGTGCGCCCCGCGTCGAGCAGGGCGCGCGAGAGGGCGGCGGTGGCGTAGCCGCGCTGTCGCTCGTCGGAGGCGCGGGTCGCGACGCGGATCGCCTCGCCGAGACGGTCGATCGCGGTGAGCGGCTGGCCCAGGAAGCGCAGAAGGTCGGCCTCGCATTCGAGGGCGTAGACCTCGCGGCTCGAGTCCCCGGCCCGCGCCACCGCCGCGCGCGCGCGGCGGAAGGTCGCGAGCGCGTCCTCGAAGTGGCCCGCGGCGCGCCCGTAGATCCCGAGGTTGAGCGTGGAGAAGCCGTAGGCGTTCCGGTGCCCGATTTCGTCGAAGATCGCCAGGGCCTCGCGCACGCTGGCGAGCGCGTCCTCGTAACGGCCCTGGCTGCGGCGCACGATGCCGAGGTTGTGCCGGGTGGCGGCCATGAGATAGCGGTAATCGACGGAGCGGGCCAGCTCGAACCCTCGCTCCAGGTGGTCCGCGGCGACGTCGTAGCGTCCCAGGAAGCACTCGACGAGACCGAGGCTGTTGCGCTCATCCGCCATCGCGGCGATGTCCCCGCGCCGCTCGTGGATCTCGAGGGCCGCGAGGAAGCGGGGGAGCGCCTCGGCGTAGCGGCTCTGGCGCGCGTGGCGGGTCGCGAGGTTGTGCAGCGCGCGCGCTTCGCCGAGAAGGTCCCCGAGCTCGCGGAAGAGCGCGAGCGCCTCTTCGACGAGATCGGTCCCTTCCTCGCCGGTGCGCTGGAATCCGAGAACCGTGCCCAGGCGCTCGAGCGCGGTCGCCCGTCGGGCGCGGTCACCGGATCCCGCGGTGAGGGTGAGGAGCGTCTCGAAGTGCGCGCGCGCGGGCGCATGGTCCCCCGCCGCGAGCCGGCTGTTCCCCGCCTTGAGGCGCAGCCGTCCCGCCGAGTCGCCCGCGTCCGCTCCCGGCTGGGAGAGCGCGCTCTCGTAGTGGCGCGCGGCGTCCGCGCCTGCATGACGCGACAGGGCCAGGTCGCCCGCCTTCTCGGCGAAGACGAGCGCGCGCTCGGGCGGGCCTCCCGCCGCGTAGTGGCGCGCGATCTGCTCGACGGCTCCGGGCGCGCCGGGGGCGTCGCGCTCGAGCGTCTCGCCCGCGCGACGGTGCAGGCGGCGACGCTCCTCGGGATCGAGCCGCTCTTCGGCCGCCCGCCGCACGAGCGCATGCTCGAAGACGTAGCGTCCGCCCGCCCCCGCGGTGCGCGCGAGGAGCCCCCGAGCTGCGAGCGCTTCGAGTCCGTCCGCGGCCTGCGCTTCGGGAATCCCCGAGACCTCGGCCGCGAGCTCCGGCCCGACGGGGCGCGCGAGGACCGCCAGGGCTCCGAGCAGGCGCCCCTCGTCGCCCTCCACCCGTCCGATCCGGCGCGCCAGCGCGCGGTCGAGATCCTCGGGGATCGCCGCGCGCACGCCTTCGATCTCAGGCAGGCGCCATCCGGAGGCGGTGCGCGCGAGCGCGTTCTCGCTCTGGAGGGAGCGCAGGATCTCGAGCAGGAAGAGGGGATTGCCTCCCGACTCGCGGGCCAGCGTGCGAGCCAGCCCCGGGTCGATTTCGGTCCCTTCGAACATCGCGCCGAGAAGGAGCCGGACCTCCTCTTCACCGAGCCGCTCGAGCAGCAGCCGCTCGGACCACTCGCGCCGCGCCGAAGCCTGGATCCAGCCGCCGAACGATTCGGTCACTTCGCTCTCGCCGCGGTGGCTGGCGACGACCAGAAGGCGGCTTCCCCGGGCGTTGCGCGCGAGGTAGCCGAGCAGCTCGAGGGTGGGATCGTCGGCCCAGTGCAGATCCTCGAGGACGAGGACGAGAGGGGCCGCGGCGGCGCGGCTCAGCAGCCAGCCGGTCACCTGGTCGAAGACGCGGGACTTTTCGCGCCCGATGCGCCGCTCGGGCGCGTCGATGTCCTCCTCCGAGGCGTCCTCGCCGGAGAGCAGCGCGCTCAGGCGCGCGTGCGCCCGGGCCTCGTCGGTATCGGCCGGGGCGGCGGCGGGGGCGAGGGCGCGCACGATCAGCGCAAAGGGCTGGAGCGGAGCCGCGCCTCCCTCGGGGCAGGCGACCGCGTGCGTTTCCACGCCGCGCAGGACCGCTTCGCGACGGAACTCTCCCAGAAGCCGGCTCTTGCCGATCCCCGCTTCGCCGCCGATCAGCAGCAGCGACGGGGCGTCGTCGGGGCCGTGCTCGCTCGTCACCGCGACGAGCGCTTCGGTCAGCCGCTCGCTCTCGCGCGAGCGTCCCACCATCCTTCGGGAGATGAGATAGGAGCGCTCGGTCTCCGGCGTTTCGAGCCCGAGGCCGGCGGCCGCGGCCAGATCGAGATGGCGGATCAGATCGCCGGCGCTGGCGAAGCGGTCCGCGGGGCGGCGCGCTGCGAGGCGCAGGAGCGCGGGGCCGAGGAGCGCGGGGAGCGAGGGGCCGCCGTCGGGAGGGAAATGTCCTTCCAGGATCTGGGACAGCAGATCCGCGCGCGTTCCGGAGCGGAACGGCTCGACGCCGGTATACGCGTGATAGAAGGAGAGCCCGAGCGAGTAGAGGTCCGAGCGCGCGTCGAGCGGGGCCCCTTCGATGACCTCCGGGGGCACGTAGAGGAACGTCCCCGCGCGCGCCTGCGCCGTGGGCGCGATCTCCGAGGCCAGCCCGAAATCGACCAGCTTCAGGACTCCGTCCTTGCCGACGAGGAGGTTCGCAGGCTTGATGTCCCGGTGCAGGAGCCCGCGCGAATGCACGAACCCGAGAGCGCGCGCCGCCTGGATCAGGTAATCCAGCGCGCGCGCTTCATCGGCGTCCCCGAGCGCTTCGAGCAGGGGCGTCCCTTCCACGTACTCCATCGAGAGAAAAGGAGAGCCGGTGGCAGGGTCCTGGCCGATGTCGAGCATCTGGACGAGGTTCGGATGTCGAAGGCCGGAGAGAAGAGCGAATTCGTTGCGGGAGAGAAGAGCCGCATCCTCCCGCCCGGGGTCGAGGATCTTGAGGGCGACCGTCGTGGACCGGTGGGTGTCCAGGGCGCGGTGGACGGCGCCGGAGGATCCGCGCGCGATCTCGATTTCAAGCCTGTAACGGCCGCCGATCTCCAGGTGAGCCCCCTCGCTCCTGTAGAAGCCTCGGAAAGATACCACCCTGCCCTGTCACTCTCCAGGAGAGTATCAGGATGAGACCGGAAAATGTACCGGGTTTCTTGGCGAAAGACCTTGTTTCGAATACGGAGAATGGCAATAATATCCTATGCATTTGGTAGGATTTGCATAGGGGCAGATGACATGCCTTTCAAGACCAACCTGGAGATCGCCCGACGGGTCCATCGCGCCCTGAAGACTCCCGCCGACAAGGACCGCAAGACGGACCCGATCCTCGCCTTCCATTTCCAGGGGAGGGAAGACAACGTCATCCTGCGATGCAACAAGGTCCCCGAGATCAGCATCAAGGGGAAGGACCAGGACCCCGGCGAAGTAAAGTTCTTCGCGTACAGCGAATTCTCCGAGTTCAGCGAGGACGAGGTCCTCTTCCGCCTGAAGGACGAGATCACCCTCATCGAGCTGTACAAGAAGGGGGCGATCGATCACATGACCTTCAAGACGTGGGGCGAGTTCGCGCACTGGCTGGAATCGCTCGACGAGAACGGGATCCAGATCTCGCTGAAGCTGCCGTCCCTGGTCTACCAGGCGGTGAAGGGGCAGGAGCCCTCCATGCAGAACTTCATCGTCGAAGCCATCAAGAAGAGCCTGAAAGAGTCCCGCTGACGGCCAGGCCGGGCGCGGGGGCGGTGCGCGGGTACGCGGGGCGGGTCAGTGATCGCGCGAAAGCGCCTTGCGCCAGCGCTCGATCGTGGCGAGGGTGTCCTTGCAGTGGCGCCGCCGGTCGGGATCGCGCGGGTTGACGGCGAGCCGGACGGTCACCCGGGCGCGCAGCCGCGCGTAGACGTCTTCGATCGAGAGCCCCGCCAGGGGACGCCCGTCGTCCGTGACGAGCTTCACGCAGTCCTTGCGCAGAAGCTCGCGTCCCTTCAGCGAGTCCGGAGCGAGGGTCCGCAGCAGGCGGCGGCCGAGGCGCTCCTCGATCGGGAGAAGGCTTCCGTCCGACCGGATCATGGCGGAATACGTCCTGGGGAAGACGGTTTCCCGGGGCGGCTCGAGGGGGGTGGACTTGCGCCGAGGCGTAGGCATCGCGTGAGCCGGAGCTCACGCACATCCTAGCACCAGGTGGGAGGACCCGCGTCGACCATTCGCGGGGTGGGGAGGCCGCGTGGGATCAGCCGGCCTTGGGAATCGGCTCGTTCTCCCCGGACTGACCGCCGCGCTCGTCCCCGGGCATCGTGCCGAGCGACATGCCCTGCGCGTGGCTGACGCGATTGCGCCCCGCCTTCTTCGCTTCGTAGAGGCCCTGATCGGCGCGGCCGATGAGGTCGGTCGCGCTCTTGCCGTCGGTGGGGAGCACCGCGATGCCGCCGCTGATCGTCAGGTTGCCGGTCGGCTGGCGCTCCTGGTTGGCGAAGGGCTCCTGCTCGATGGCGGCGCGGATCTTCTGCGCCGCGTTCATCGCGCCTTCGCGATCGGTCTCGGGCATGGCGACGATGAACTCCTCGCCGCCGTAGCGCGCCACGATGTCTCCGCTGCGGACGGCCTGCTTGAGGACGCGCCCCACGGAGCGGAGAACCTCGTCGCCCGCGAGGTGGCCGTTGGTGTCGTTGTAGTGCTTGAAATGATCCACGTCGAGGATGAACACCGAGAGCGGCTCGCGCTCGCGCTCGCATTCGAAGATCTTCTCGCCGATCTTCTTGAGGAAGGCGCGCTTGTTGAGGAGCCCGGTGAGACCGTCCTGGTCCGCCCAGTGCTTGATCGTCTCGATCAGCTTGGCGTTCGACAGCGCCGACGAGCCGAGGTCGGCGATCATCTTGAGCATCTTCTTTTCTTCGGGGTGCCGTACGCCGAGCCCGCCGATGGCCAGCACTCCGTAGAGCTTGTTGTCGTGGATCATCGGGGCGTAGAGATCCAGCTTCATCCCTGTGGGATCGTCCTCGATCGCGGACCACTTGGCGCGGGCGTGGGCCGCGAACTCGTCGTTCTCCATCGTGATCTGGTGCTCGGCGACCCAGCCGATCTTGCCCGCGCCCTTCTTGATCTTGAGCGTCCGGCTGACCTGGCCGACGCCGCGCGATTCTTCGAGCGTGAGCTCGCCGCGCTCGGTCGTGTAGAAGACCACGATCTGCCGGGGCGAGAACATCTGCTCGAGGATCGTCACGATCATCGGAGCGACTTTCGCCTGTTCGAGGTTGGTGTTGATCTGCCGCGCGAACTCGGGCATGCAGACAAGGAAGTTGCTCAGGCTCTTCGTCTCGGCCTTCATCCGGTCCAGCACACGGACGACCCTCTGGTACTCGGCCTCTCCCTGATCGTGCTGGGACTTGCTGAACTCGCGTTCCTTGGTCACTCGAGAATTGCCGATCAGGAGCCCGAGCGAGAGCATGATCACGCCCGCCACCACGATCGCCGCCAGTCCGGCAAGTGCTTCCATCCCAGTCAATATAGTTTCGGCGTCCCGGCGCGCAACGCGTGGCCGACAGCCTGCGCTCCGAAGTGCCACTTTTTCGCCCCGGAAGCTCCCGGCGCGCGCCGTGATGGCCCGGAACGGCGCGCCGGAACGCGACCTCCGCCATGGCCCGGGAGTTGCACTCGCAGGCTTCGACACAAACGCCCGCCGCCGGCTCCGCCGGTCCGGCGAGCCTAGCGCCGAGAGAAGCACGGAGGACGCATGGAGACCAGGCGAATCGTCGTGACCATGGGAAGCTCGGAGGAGCGCGACGGCTTCTTCCTCCCGCAGACCCGCCGTGGCGAGGAGCTCGAGCTCGCCCAGGATCTCGGTGAGGCGCTGCGCTCCTGTCTCGCGCGTCCCTGCGAGCGGCTCTATGTATCGCTCTTCTCCGCGGACCCGGCGCAGCTCACCTCCCTCGCCATGTTCCGGACCATGCGCCCTGACCAGTACATCGTGCTCGTGGTGGACCCCGCGGTGCGGCCCCTCGTCGATGACCTGGGACTCGCCGATGAGTGCCTGACCTTCGAGGGCTGAGCGCGCTTCGCCCCGGTCCGCTCCTCTTCCTGCGGCCTCGCCTCCGCGCACCGGGTTGCCCTCGGCCGTTCCGGCCCCGATAATCTCCACGCGTGTCCCGTGGAGAAGACCGGATGACCAGCCTGCTCACCCCGCGATCGATCCTGCCCCGTCTCATCTGTGCCGCTGGGGCTCTGGCGGCGCTTCTGACCGTGGGCTCTCCCCACGTTCTCGCCTCGACCCAGGACCCGCTCGCCTTGGCCCCCTCCAAGGTCTACGCCACCACCAGCATGAACGTCGGGCCGAACCTCACGGCGGTCTTCACGGAGTTCTTTACCGGCGAGAAGAACGAGAAGACGGCCATGAACCTCCTTCTGGGCATCTACGTCCAGGACGGCGCCAAGCGCCGCCTCGTCGCCTCGCGCGACTACAACGCCGCGGCGGGCGGCTATGTCTCGCGCGGATCGCTCGAGCTCGTCGATCTGGATCACGACGGGATCAAGGAAATGCTCGTCACCTACCACCACAACGAGCAGCCCGAGACGACCCGGGTCGAGATGGACGTCCTGCGCCTCGCCACCGACACCGATAAACTGGTGCTCCTCTGGAACGGGCCCGTGCGCCTCAACACCTCGGCCCCGGCGGCGGGGGCGGCCCCCTCCGATCGGGACCAGTTCGTGCGCGAGGTCGATTACGCGCGGACGACGGCGTCGAGAGGGCGCAAGATCTGCTTCACCAAGACGGTCGGGGTGGCGGCCGGCGCCATCCTGGATCCACCGCGGGTCCTAAACGAGGAGATCCCCCTCGCCGAGAAGTAGCCGCTCGGGCGCGGGCCCGCATCCGCGCGGCTCCCGAAGTCCGGTATAGTAGGGCGCAGAGGATCTCGATGGAGAACAAAGTCGTCGCTCACATGCGGGACGGAAGCATCCACAAGGGAATCACGAACGATTTCCGCGCGGACGCCGGAGCCTTCCACCTTCTTCCTGCCGAGGGAGGCGGCATCCCCATGCGCGTGTCCCTGGAAACGATGAAGGCGCTGTTCTACGTGAAGGACTACATCGGCAATCGGGACTACAACACCCGCAAGGCCTTCGAGGATTCGCGCAAGGAGGGGCGGCGGGCAATCGTCACCTTCGACGACGGCGAAACGATCTGGGGGACGATCCCCAGCTACGATCCGAACGCTTCGGGCTTCGATTTCTATCCTTCGGATCCCGACGACAACAATATCCGGATCTTCGTGGTGAACCAGTCGGTGAAGTCCGTCGAGTTTCGTACCTGATCCGGCCGTCCCGGGGCGTCCCGGAGGGCGCCCGACCGGAGAAGACGGGACGTAGCGGCCCGTTCTGGACAGTCGGAATCGTGCATGTTATTCTCCGCCCGCTTCTTGGAGGAGAGGGTCGATGAACAAGGCCGAGTTGATCGAGCGCCTGGCACAGCGGACGGGGCTTTCGCCCAAGGACGCGCGGACCGCAGTGGATGCTCTGTTCGACACGGAGGATAACTCCGGGTTGATAGCGGCTGAGCTGGCCGGCGGCGGCAAGGTGACCATCTCGGGGTTCGGAACCTTCGAGGCCCGGGGACGCAAGCCTCGCCAAGGACGCAATCCGCGGACCGGAGAGACCATCTCCATTCCCGCGTCGAAAGCGCCGGCCTTCAAGGCCGGAAAGCCGCTCAAAGACAGGCTCAAGGCCACCTAGTCGCCGCACCTCGGCGATGAGGGCGTCTCCGCCGACCCCGCGCGGCCGTCGTTCCTCCGCGCGCGTATGATGGTCGCGATGCCTTCCCCCAGGATGTCCCTGCGTCCGTGAGCCCCCGAGGCCAGGAGTCCGGCTCGGGAGCGCCTCCGTCTCCGCCTCCGCGCCCCAGGAAGAAAAAGAGCCGCCTGCGGGCGCTCCTCTTGCGGCCGCGCCTGCTCGGCTGCGCGGGGATCCTCCTGCTCGCCGCCGCCGGCATCGCCTCCGTCTACGTCTTCCTGCTCTCCCGCGAGATCCGCGCGACCTTCGAAGGTCGGCTCTGGACCAATCCCACGCGCATTTATTCCGGGCCCATGCGCCTTCACGTCGGCCAGTCGGGCGGGCCGGCCATGATCCAGACGCGCCTCGACCGGTGCGGGTACACGCGCATTCCGGCGGATCCTCGGGCCCCGGGCCAGTACCGGATCAACGGCGGCGTCGTCGACGTCTACGCGCGCGAGTTCATGTTCCCGGGCGACCCCTGGCCGCGCCGCCATCTGCGCTTCGTCTTCCGCGGCGGGAGGCTCGCCACCATCGTCCAGCTTCCGGAGGGGCGCGGGCTCCGGGACGTGCAGCTCGAGCCCGAGCCGCTCGCCGCCGTCTTCGGGAAGGATCGGGAGGAGCGGACCGTGCTGCCGCTCGCGGCCTATCCCAAGACGCTCGTGAACGCCGTGCTCGCGGCCGAGGACCAGCGCTTCTTCTCGCACCACGGGGTCGATCCGCTCGGCGTCCTGCGGGCGCTCTGGCAGGACGCGCGCACGGGGCAGGTCGTCCAGGGCGGGAGCACCATCACGCAGCAGACCGTCAAGAACCTCTACCTCACGAGCCAGAGGACCCTGGGCCGGAAGGTGAGGGAAGCCGTCATGGCGCTGATCCTCGATGCGAGCTACAGCAAGGAGAGGATCCTCGAGGTCTACCTCAACGAGATCTACCTCGGACAGCGGGGCAGCAACGGGGTCTGCGGTTTCGGCGAGGCGGCGAAGTTCTACTTCGGCAAGGACGTCCAGGATCTCGATCTTTCCGAGAGCGCCATGCTCGCGGGCCTCATCCGGGCGCCGGCCGTCTACAACCCGATCGCGCATCCGGACCGCGCCTCCGCGCGCAAGAACCTCGTCGTCGAGCAGATGCGCGAGCAGGGGAGAGTGACGAAGGAGGAGGCGAGCCGCGCGACCGCCCGCATGCCCGCGATCTCGCGAGGGCTCGGCGGCGGGCGGCGCGCCCCGTTCTTCATCGACGACGTCACCCAGGACCTCGCCAAGAGCCATTCCGGCGAGAACCTCGCCGAGAAGGGGCTGCGCGTCGTGACGACGCTCGATGGCTTCGTCCAGGATCAAGCCGAGCAGGCCCTGGCGCGCGGGCTCGAGAAGATCGAGCGGGACCGGCCGAAGCTGGTCAAGCGCCACAAGGGGACGCATCTCGAGGGATGCCTGATCGCGCTCAAGCCGGACACCGGCGAGGTCCTCGCGATGGTCGGCGGGCGGGGCTACGCGACGAGCCAGTTCAACCGCGCCACCCAGGCCCACCGCCAGCCCGGCTCTCTGTTCAAGCCGTTCGTCTACGCGACCGGCTTCGAAACGGGTCGCGTCGACTCGGACGAGCCGTTCACTCCTGCCACCATCCTCGAGGACGAGCCGTTCATGATGACGATCGGCGGGCGCGAGTGGAGCCCGCACAACTACGACGAGGACTACCGGGGCACCGTGAGCGCGCGCGAGGCGCTGGAGGGGTCGCTGAACGTGCCGACCGTGCACGCCGCGATCGAGATCGGGCTTCCGAAGATCGTCGAAGTGGGCGAAGCGGCCGGCATGGGCTCGGATCTCAAGGCCTATCCGTCGCTGGCGCTCGGGGCGCAGGAGGTCGTTCCGCTCGACGCGGCCGCGGCCTTCACGATCTTCGCCAACGGCGGATCGCGCGTCGAGCCCTACACGATCGCCGCCGTCCTCGACGACGACGGGAAGATCATCCAGAAGGGCCATACGCAGGCCCGGCCCGTGATCTCCCCCCAGGCCGCCTACCTGACGCTCGACCTCATGCGCGGCGTCGTCAATCACGGCACGGCCGGATCGCTGCGCGGGCACGGCATCGGCGGGGACGTCGCGGGCAAGACCGGGACGACCAACGACAAGCGCGACGCGTGGTTCATCGGCGTCCGGCCGAATATCCTCGCGCTCGTGTGGGTCGGCTACGACGACATGACCGAGACGACCCTGACCGGCGCGGAGGGAGCCGTCCCCATCTGGGAGGACTTCATGCGGTCGATCGGGGAGGCGGACTCGGACGAGCGTTTCGAGCGGCCCGAAGGGATCGCGTTCGAAATGGTGGATCCCGAGACCGGTGGCCTCGCGACGGGCGGCTGCCACGACACCGTCGAGGAGATGTTCATCGAGGACCGGCTCCCCGGCGATTGCCCGATCCACGCGGACGGCGTCTTCAAGAAGTTCTGGCGGCGGCTCTTCCCCGGAAAGGAGCGGCAGGCGGAGGCGGGCGCCGAGACGCGGACCGATGCCAGCAAGGGGCATCCCCACGAGCGTCAGATCGAGTGAATCGATGAGCCGGCGGCGGGAACAGGCGCCTCGAGGCCGGGTCCCGCGCTCGCTAGACGCGAAGCGCGAATCCGCCGTATAGCTGAACATGCGGACGTGTGCCCCGGAGAAGGGTCTCACCTTCATCGAGCTCGTCGCCGTCGTCGCGATCCTCATGATCGTGGCGAGCGCGGCGATCCCGATCGGGAAGAACGCCGTCCGGCGGGGCAAGGAGATCCAGCTCCACCGCGCGCTCCAGACGATGCGCGACGCGATCGACGAGTACCACAAGTACGCCCAGGGGGGCGCGATCAAGGCCTGGGACCCGGACTGGGAGTTCTATCCCAAGGATCTCGACATGCTCGTGGAAGGGGTCGAGGTCACGGCGCCGCAGAACCCGACCCCCAAGACGGTCACGTATCTGCGCGCGATCCCCGAGGACCCCATGACGGGGGAGAAGGTCTGGGGCATGCGCTCGTACCAGGACGAGCCGGACTCGGATTCGTGGGGAGGGGAGAACCTCTACGACGTCTACTCCCTGTCGAACGGCACCGCGCTCGACGGGACCACGTACTCGAGCTGGTAGGCGCAGCCCGCGCGCCCCTCGAATCGAAGACGCGCTTCCTTTCCGAAAACGAGAACGCCGCGCGGATCGCGCGGCGTCGTGGCGAAAAACTTGGTGCCGAAGGCGAGATTCGAACTCGCACGCTTTGTGGGCGCCACCCCCTCAAGATGGTGTGTCTACCAGTTCCACCACTTCGGCACGTAAAACGGCACGAGCAATCTTACTTGGGCGCCGCCGGAGGAGTCTGGGCGGGCGGAGGATTCTGGGCGTTGCCGGCGGGCGGAGCTGCGGGCTGCGCCGGAGCGGGAGCGGGCGCGACCGGGATCCCTCCTGCGGGAGCCGGAGCCGGGGCTGTCGGCGCGGGCAGGGCGGGCGCGCCGCTGACCGGGACGGTCCCTGTGTCCTGCACGACCGAGGAGCCGCTCTCGGATCCGAAGCGGACGCCCAGCCAGATCGACGTGATCATGAAGAGCACGGCCGAGATCGTCGTCGCCTTCGACAGGAAGGTCGCGGCGCCGCGCGCTCCGAAGGCGGTCTGGCTGCCGCCGCCGCCGAAGGCGCCCGCGAGGTCCGCCCGCTTGCCGGTCTGGAGCAGGACCACGAGGATCAGGACGAGGGACACGGCAATGTGCAGCACGATGAGCAAGAAGGTCAGGATGTTCATAGGAGTCCCGCATTAAACCACAGCAGGGGCGAGGCTTCAAGACCCTTCCCTGGGCCTGGAAAAAGGAAGACCCCGGGAGCGTGGCGCCCCGGGGTCTTCGAACGGGAATCTGAAGCGGCGCTACTCGATCTTCGTCATCTCCGTGCGGCGGTTCTGGGCCCGGCCTTCCTTCGTCTTGTTGTCGGCCACGGGCTTGGTCTCGCCGTAGCCCTTCCAGGTGAGCTGGCTCTCGGGGACGCCCTGCGAGATCAGATAGTCGCGCACCGCATGGGCGCGCTTCTCGGAGAGGTCCAGGTTGTGCTTGTCCGGGCCGCTCGAGTCCGTGTGGCCCCCGATCTCGACCTTCGTGTCCGGGTTGTCCTTCAAGGAGACCGCGACGCGGTCCAGGACGGCCTTGCTTCCTTCGGTGATGTCCCACTTGTCCGTGTCGAAGTAGACCCCCTGCAGGACCAGCTCCTTCTTCCCCTCCGGGAAGACCGGCGCCACGACCTTGATCGGGCATCCGTCCGCGTCCACCTTCGTGCCGGCAGGCGTGTCGGGGCACTTGTCCTTGCAGTCGATCACGCCGTCGCCGTCCGAGTCGAGCGGGCAGCCCTTGGCGTCGACGCGGCAGCCCTTCGGAGTATCGGGACAGGTGTCGATGCCGTCCCAGACCCCGTCGCCGTCCGCATCGGTCGGGCAGCCGTTCGCGTCCACCTTGGCGCCGTGCGGGGTGTCGGCGCACTTGTCCAGGCAATCGATCACGCCGTCGCCGTCGGAGTCGAGCGGGCAGCCGCGCGCGTCGACGGGGCAGCCCTTCGGAGTATCGGGGCAGGCGTCGAGCCCATCCAGGACGCCGTCGCCATCGGAGTCCTTGGGGCAGCCGTGCTCGTCCACGATCGCTCCGTGCGGCGTATCCGGGCACTTGTCCTTGCTGTCGCGGACGCCGTCCCCGTCGGTGTCCTTGGGCGGTCCGCCGAAGGGCATGAAGCTGATCCCGCCCAGCAGCTCGATGTTGGCCTGGTCCTCGAGGAAGCCGCGCTCGAGGCGGTGGTAGACGTAGCGGGCGTCGAAGCGCAGCCCTGCGAAGTCGTTGAGGATCACCCGCACGCCGCCGCCCACGTTGCCGGCCATGTCGTGCTGGTCCCGGAAGTCCTCCACTTCGAGCGAGTCGTAGTCGGCTCCGATGGTGACGAAGGGGCGCACCATGTTGCCGGGGAGGAAGTTCCACAGCGCGTTGACCCGGATGGAGTTGAGGACGAAGTCCTGACCGCCACCGGTCTCGGCGAGGTTCTCCTGGTAGGAGGCCTCCGCGCTGAGATGGGAGGTGAAGAATCCGCCGAACCGGGCGCCGTACAGGACGCTGTTGCCCGGCTGGAACCGGCCGTAGTCGTCCCATTTGACCCAGCCGATGTAGGGACCGAACTCCAGGCTCCCTTCCTCGGTCGGCGCGGCCATGGCGACGGCGCTCGACAGCATCAAGGCAGCGAGAACCGCAACGAGACAATGGATCGATCTTCGGCTCATGAGTCCGGACCCTCCTCTACGTCCGCGGGAGTATACGAAAAGTCGGCGTGAGTCGTGAACGCCGCCCACGGGAACTCCGCGGACGCGCCCCGTCCTCGTCGTCCGGGACCTGACTCTCCGGATCCAGGCTTTCTAGGCGAGGCTGGGTGAGGCGGCGACGATCGCCGCGAAGGACTCCGCGGCCAGAGAGGCGCCTCCGACGAGTGCGCCGTTGACTCCTGCCACGCGCAGGAGGGCCGCGGCGTTTCCCGCCGTGACCGAGCCCCCATAGAGGATGCGCACCGCGCCCGCGGCCTCCTCCCCCGCCGCGCGCGCCAGTGTCGCGCGGATGGCCGCGTGGGCCTCGCCCACCTGCGCAGGGGAGGCGGTGCGTCCCGTGCCGATCGCCCATACGGGCTCGTAGGCGACGACGAGGGAATCGGGGCGCAGCGGGAGAATCCGCGATATCCCGATGGCGACCTGCCGCTCGAGGACCTCGATCGTCGCGCCCGACATCCGCTCGGACTCCTGCTCTCCCACGCAGAGGATCGGCACGATCCCCGCGGCGCCGGCGGCGGCGGCCTTGGCCGCGGCGTCGGCGTCGGTCTCGTGGAAGAGGCGGCGTCTCTCGGAGTGGGCGACGATGGCGTACCGCACGCCGAGCGCGACGAGCATCTGCGCGGAGATCGCGCCGGTGAAGGCTCCGTGCGAGGCGGGATGAAGGTCCTGCGCCGCGAGGGCGATCGACGTGCCGCGGATCGCCTCCCCCACGCTGCGCAGGGCGGTGAAGGGGGGAGCCAGCGCGATCTCGGCCCCGCTCCCGGACGCCTTCAGGCGGGGCAGAAGGTCGGCGAGCAGCGCGCGGGCCTCGTCCTCCGTCCCGTTCATCTTCCAGTTGCCGGCGATGAGAGGCGTGATGGCCATCAGGGTCCGACGTTCGAGAGCGCCTCGACTCCGGGAAGGGTCATGCCGGACAGGTACTCGAGGGTCGCGCCGCCCCCCGTCGAGACGTGCGTGAAGTCGGACGTGAGCCCGAACTTGCGCACCGCCGACGCCGAATCGCCGCCCCCCACGACGGAGTGCGCCCCGGACGCCGCGATAACGCGGGCGACGGCGCGCGTCCCTGTGTCGAAGGGGGATTCCTCAAAGAGACCGACGGGGCCGTTCCAGAGGATCGTGCGCGCATCGCCGAGCGCGCGCGCGAAGGCCTCGATGGTCTTCGGGCCGATGTCGAGCCCGCGCCATCCGGAGGGGATCGTCTCGCCGTCGGTGACGCGCCCTTCGGACGCGGCGCCTTCCGAGACCGCGCGGATCCGGTGGTCGGAGGGGAGAAGCAGGGCGACTCCCCGCGAGGCGGCCTCCTCCATGAGCGAGGCCGCCGTCTCGATCTGCGCCGCTTCGACGAGCGAGTCGCCCGTGTCGATCCCGCGGGCGCGCAGGAACGTGTAGGCCATCGCGCCGCCGATGAGGATCCGATCGGCGCGCGCCATGAGGTTCCGGATCAGGTCGATCTTGTCGGAGACCTTCGCGCCGCCGAGGACGATGGCATAAGGCTTGGCGGGATCGGTGAGCAGCACCGAGAGATTGCGCAGCTCGGCGTCCATGAGGAGTCCCGCGGCGGCGCGGGGAAGCCGCCTCGCGACGCCCACCGTCGAGGCGTGGGCCCTGTGGGCCGTCCCGAAGGCGTCGTTCACGTAGAGCTCGGCGAGCGCGGCGAGCTGCGCCGCGAACCCCTCGTCGTTCTTTTCTTCCTCGGGATGGAAGCGCAGGTTCTCGAGGAGAAGGGCCCGTCCCGGGGAGAGGCTCGCCGCGAGCGCCTCCGCTTCCGGGCCGATGCAATCCGGCGCGAGAGGGACCTCCTGACCGATCAGCTCGCCCAGCCGCCTCGCGACCGGCGCCAGGCCGAGCCCCGGCTTCGGCGCGCCCTTGGGGCGTCCCAGGTGGGATGCCAGGATGAGCCGCGCCCCGCGCTCGAGCAGCAGGCGTATGGTCGGGAGCGAGGCTGCGATGCGGTTGTCGTCGGAGACCCGTCCCTCTTCGAGAGGCACGTTGAAGTCCACGCGGCAGAAGACGCGGTGGTCGGCGACGTCCAGGTCGCGCACGGAGAGCTTCTCGGGCAAGGGTTCCTCCACGGAGGTGACCTCCGTCCGTATTCTAAGGGGTGAGGGGAACCCTATGCTCGGCCGCGGGAAACGCGCGCGCCCGACCGGCGGGGGCGCAGACCCGGGAGGGTCGGGGCGGAAGGCTTCTGGGTCCGCCTCTCGGCGAGGATCTGGCGGAGCGCTTCCCGGTCCTGGCGCGAAAGATCCTTCAAGGGAGTGCCGCGGTGGCGGATCTTTTCGCGCTGGACGATCTGCCAGAAGACGTCGCGGATCCTGGCGCGCATCCAGGGCTCCTCGCGCCGCCAGGCGCGGAGAAGATCGGGGAGCTCGTCGCGGGTGCCGATCCTCGCGGCGGCCACGAGGAGATCGGGATCGATCCGGCGCGAGGGATTGCGCAGCGTCTCTTTGAGATCCGCTACGGCGACGCGGCTGCCGAGCCGCGCGATGGCCAGGTGCGCCCTCGCGCGAACGCGGGCATAGGGGTCGGGTCCTGCGGAGCCGTTCACGGCCACGCGGCGCGTCTCGAGCGAATCGATGACGTCGCGCAGGCGGTACGTGAGCTGCCGGTCCTCGAGCCCGGCGACCACGTCCACGAGGACCTCGAGAGGGAGAGGCTCCACCACGTGTGCCAGATATTCCACCACGGGACGCAGGCGGCGCGGGCCCAGCCCCTTGAGGACCATCGCCGCACGGCTCGCGAACTCCGGGTCCTTGTGACGCGCGCGCATGGCCGTCACGAGGAAGGGGAGCGAGGGGCTCCCCAGGGCGATCAGGCGGTGCATCGCCGCGCTCCATCGCGCATGGTTGGAAGACGCGAGCTCGGTGGTCAGGCGCGAAGCGGAATCCTCGTCGTCGGGCTCGGTCCGCGCCTCGGCCTGCTCCAGGCTCGCGGCGCAGGCGGCGATCTCGCGGTCGGGATCGCGGCGGAGCTTGGCGAGCAGGGTCTTGCGCGTGCGCGCGTTCAGCCCCGGCAGCACCGCCAGCGCGGCCAGACGCACGCGGATCGATTCCGTCGCGTCGAAGAGGACCCCGAGCGGCTCGCGCAGGGCGTCCTGGAACCCTTCGTCGAAGATCGTCGCCAGGGATTGCACCGCGGCGGCGCGCACCTCCGCGCGAAGCTCCGTCTTCACGATCTTTTCGAGGCACACGATGGATTCACGGGAGGGGAACCGCCCGAGAGCGCGGCTCGCAGCCTCGCGGATCTTCGGTTCCGCGTCCCGCAGAAGCGCGATGATCGGCTCGCGTCCGGCGCGGTCGCGGATCACCGAGAGAGCGGGGATGGCCTGCAGCTTGAGCTTGTCGTTGCCCCCTTCGAGGACGCCGATCAGCGCCGGCACCGCGCGCGTTCCGAGCAGCGTGAGCCGCGTTCTCGCTTCCTCGACCTTATGGCGGTCGGAGCTGACGAGGTGGCGAACCAGATCGCTGACAGGGAGCGAGGCGGAGCGCGGCATCATGAACAGAGATCCCCCCTCGTGCGGCCTCTTGAATCGAACGACTTCGACTTGGAGTTGGAACGGGCGTGAGTATGCCGCGCTCGAACATGTGAGTCAATCTCTAGTCACACTTCGTTCACAAAAAATTCTCATCGCGATGCGCGTGCGCGTGCACCGAGGGACAGATGGTGGAGAGAGCGAGCGACGCCACAACATGATGAGCGCCGCAAAAGACGCGCGCGATGCGAATCGCGAGGCAGGCGCGTTCGATGCGCGGCGCACGACTCGACCCTACGCGTGAGAGCAAGATCCGGACCGTCGTG
>Ga0070671_100001001_pt1 | contig 20804 bp, 20 predicted proteins | sample KBSS73metaG_FD_65341 | JGI IMG/M metagenome (GOLD analysis project Ga0070671, IMG submission 65341) | Switchgrass rhizosphere microbial communities from Kellogg Biological Station, Michigan, USA - KBS S7-3 metaG | ecosystem: Host-associated > Plants > Roots > Rhizosphere > Soil ...
GCGGTGAACAAGGACAATCAAGACCCGTTCGCCTGGTACCAGCTCGGCATCATCTACGAGCGCGAAGGCGATCCCGCGCGAGCGGCATTAGCGACTGCCGAGCGCAACAATCTCCAAAACGAGCCGAAATTGGCACTGGCCAGCGCGCAAATGGCGATGAAAGGCATTCCGCCCGGATCTCCGGACTATCTTCGTGCCCAGGACATCGCCATGGTGTCGCGCGCCGAGCTCGCCAAGAAAGATAAGAAATACCGCGATCCGAAGAATCTCAGCGAGTGAACGAAGCTGACAGGACGGGAGCGTCCACAAGACCAGGTTTGTTCGGCGCTGCATTGGCCGGCGGTATCGCGGGTTCGCTGCTGACTGCCGTCCTGTTGTTTGCGGCGGTCCCCGGCGTTCTCGGCAGCAAGATCGTGCGCGCGGGCCTGCTAGCGGATCCGAACATCCTGGTCGACGCCAGCGAGGCGCTGCGCGACGCTCAATATGCCCCGGTCCTCGATGCTAATCGTGCGGCTATCGAGACTCCGTTCGCCAGCTCCTGGAAGGGCTCGGCCAAGCCCGAGGTCACGCTGGTCGAGTTCTTCGATTACGCCTGCCCTTACTGCAAGGCGAGCAACCCTGCGGTCGACAAGCTCCTACAGGAGGACAAGGGCCTGCGCGTTGTCTATCGGGAGTTGCCGATCCTGGGGCCCGACAGTCTCGACGCCGCTCGGCTATCGCTCGAAGCGTCCAAGCTGGGGCGGTTCGCCCAATTCCATGACACCCTATGGGCCGCCGGCCGACCGGGGGCGGACACTAATGCGAAGGCTGCGGCAGCCGCCGGTATCCCTCCGCAGCCGGTCTCCGATCCGGCGGTCGAGGCCGAGCTAAACGGCAACATGAAGCTTGCCGGCCAGCTTGGCGCGACGGGCACGCCTTTGTTCGTGATCGGCGACCGGGTGATGAACGGTGCCGTCGGCTACGACATGCTCAAGGCCGCGATCGACAAGGCGCGGGCGAAGAAAGTTTAGAGCAGCGACGCGAAAAACAGTGCCGTCGCCGCCGCCATGATCGCGGTCGCCGTCCAGCCGAGAACTCTGCCCTTCGGCCCGAGTGTCAGATGCCCCATGGCCCGCGGGTTGGTCACGATCAGCATCATGACCGCCATCAACGGCGCGGCCAGGATGCCGTTGATCACCGCGCTCCAGTAGAGCGCCCGCACCGGGTTGATCCCAGCATATTGCATCAAGGCGCCGGCGAGCGTCGTGATTGCGATTGTGCCGTAGAACAGCCTGGCTTGATTGGGCTTGGAATCGAGGCTGGCGGGGCGTCCGAGCATCTCGGACACGGCATAGGCCGCCGATCCTGCGAGGACCGGGACCGCAAGCAGTCCGGTACCGATGATCCCACACGCGAAAAGGAGGAACGCAAAGCGGCCGGCGACCGGACGCAGCGCCTCCGCTGCCTGCGACGCAGTTTCGATCGTGGTCACGCCATTGACGTGGAGCGTCGCCGCAGCGGCGAAGACGATGAAGATCGCGACGATATTGCTGAACGTCATGCCGACCAGCGTTTCCTGGCGGATTGCGTCCAGCTCAGGCCCGGCGCGCGCGGGCGAGACGTAGAGCGGCTTGGAGTGGTTCCGTTTCTCCTCTTCGATCTCCTGCGCCGCCTGCCAGAAGAACAAATAAGGGCTGATGGTCGTGCCGAGGATTGCGACAAACCCGGTCGCGAAAGCCGCGGTCGGCTCGATGTGCGGGATCAGGACCGCCTTGATCGCCTCACCCCACGGCACGCGCACGACGAAGACGACTGCGACATAGGCGAACAGGCTTAGCGTCGTGAACTTCAACACGGCTGAATAGCGGCGGTAGCTGAGGAAGGTCTCGAGCGTCAGGCAGAGGATGCCGAAGCCGAGGGTGTAAGCGACAATCTCGCCCCCCAGCAGCATTTGCATTGCGGCGCCCATCGCGCTGAGGTCGGCGCCGAGATTGATGATGTTGGCGCCGAGCAGGAGAACTACTGCCAACCACAGGACGGGTCTTGGATAGTGGCGCCGGAGGTTGGCCGCGATGCCGCGCCCGGTGACCGATCCGATCTGCGCGGCGACATCCTGGATGACGGTCATGAACGGCAAGCTGTAAAGCAGCGTCCACGATAGGCCGTAACCGAACTGCGCCCCGACCTGGCTATAGGTGCCGATTCCGCTCGGATCGTCGTCGGCGGCTCCGGTAATCAGGCCGGGACCGAGCTTCGCGAGGAAGGATTTGCGTTCGGTCTCGGCCATCCGCTCCCCCGGCGAATTCGTTTCGGCAATCTACCTACCCTGTTCCGGACCTCCCTTGAAGCCCTGAGCAATGACGTACCACTCGCTCGAATCCTTGCGGCTGGCGGGCGGCTTGGCGTGCTTCACGGTCGTGAAGCTGCGCTTCAGTTCGGCAACCAGCTGGTTGTCCGCCCCTCCTGCCAGCACCTTGGCGACATAAGCGCCACCCGGCCGAAGCACCTCACGCGCGAATTCGAGCCCGGCCTCGACCAGCGCCATTGTTCGCAAATGGTCGGTCTGCTGGTGGCCGACGGTGTTTGCGGCCATGTCGGAGAGAACAAGGTCGGCGGGGCCGCCGAGCGCCTCGCGCAGCCGATCGGGAGCCATTTCATCCATGAAGTCCATTTCCAAGATCGCGACGCCGTCCAACGGATCGGTCGGCAGCAGGTCGATGCCGACGACCTTTGCGGCCGGAACCTGGCGGCGAACGACCTGGCTCCAACCGCCGGGCGCGATGCCGAGGTCAACGACCGACTTCGCGCCCTTTAGCAGGCCAAAGCGCTCGTCCAGCTCGAGCAGCTTGTAGGCGGCCCGGCTGCGGTAATTTTCGGCCTTGGCGCGGCGCACATAAGGGTCGTTGAGCTGCCGTTCGAGCCAGCGGGTGGAGGAAACTTTGCGGCCCTTGGCGGTCTTGAGCCGCTTCACAATTGCCAGCCGTCGCGCGCCATCAGCGAGCGCAGGATGCCCTCGCGGATCCCGCGGTCGGCGATGCCGAGGTTCCGGGCGGGCCAGATCTCCATGATCGCTTCAAGAATCGCGCAACCCGCCACGACGAGGTCCGCGCGCTCATTCCCGATGCACGGCAGCGAAGAACGCTCGTCATAGTCCATGCCGGCGATCATTCCGCTGATCTTCTGCATTGCCTCGATGGGCACGTGCAAGCCGTCCACCGCCCTACGGTCGTAAGAGGGCAGCGCGAGGTGCACGCTGGCAAGCGTGGTGACCGTGCCGCTCGTACCCAGCAGGCGAATGCCCTCGCGGCCTTCGGGTAGCATGGTCGCGAAATTGGCGAAGGCGCGGCGCGCCCGTTCGCGCATTCGGCCATAGGCCTTGAGGCGGTCCGGCCCCTCAAGCGCCTCCTTGCCCTCGCTTTCCGTCAGCGAAACCACGCCCCACGGCGCGCTCCACCAAGCGCGGATGCGCGGAGTCCCCTCGTCCTGGTCGATCAGCACCAGCTCGGTCGATCCACCGCCGATGTCGAAGATCAAAGCGGGCCCGTCTCCAGGCTCGAGCAATTTGTGACAGCCAAGGACGGCAAGCCGCGCCTCCTCATGCGGTTCGATGATGTCGAGGAGGATTCCGGTCTCCGCACGGACACGGTAGGCGAACAGCTCGCCGTTCTTGGCCCGGCGGCACGCCTCGGTCGCGACCGAGCGCGACAGAGAGACGTTGCGGCGCCTGAGCTTCTCCGCGCACACGCCAAGCGCCCCGACGGCGCGGTCCATGGCATCTTGGGACAACTCGCCGGTACGGCCGAGGCCCTCGCCCAGGCGGACGATGCGCGAAAAGGCATCGATAACGGTGAAGCCGCCATCGCTCGGGCGAGCGATCAACAGGCGGCAATTGTTAGTACCAAGGTCGATCGCGCCATAGGTGTGGCGCTGACGCTCGCGCCGCGGCGAAAAACCCTGGTCCGATGGCCCGCCCTGCTCGCGATACCCTTGCTGCGGGGCCGGCGCATTGGCGACTCCCTGCGCCATGACTACGCCCGTCCTATCCTGCACCGCCCGACGTGGGCGGCTGACTTGATGCGGGTTAAATCACAAGTTGACGGGTCGGGGCAAGTCCAGCGCCGGTTGAAGGGCCGCAGCGTTGACAGGGTTTCATGCCCTTTCTATCTCGCGCGCTCCCAAGCTGCCCCGTCGTCTAATGGTAAGACTACGGACTCTGACTCCGTCAATCGTGGTTCGAATCCACGCGGGGCATCCAGGCCATCCTCAGCGTTGCGACAGCGTCCGCGCTACAGCTGCTCTCCATCCCGCGATTAGCATCGTGCGCCGCTCCAAATGCATTGCCGGCGCGAAGCGATCGCGGTGCTTGCATGTCCGCTCCAGCGCGGGCAGGTCGTCCCAGACCCCCGTGGCCAGGCCCGCGAGGAAGGCAGCGCCAAGCGCCGTTGTCTCCAGATTCTGCGGCCGCTCGACTGGCAGCTGCAGGACGTCGGCGAGGAACTGGCCGAGCCATGCGTTCGCCGCCATGCCGCCGTCGATCCTGACGGCTTCCATCGGAAAGTCGAAGTCGCGCGCCATGGCCTCGATCAGGTCCAGCGACTGGTAAGCAACCGCTTCCAGCGCCGCCCGCGCAAGATGAGCCCCGGTCGCGTCTAGCGTCAGTCCAAAGATCGCGCCGCGCGCCCCGGGGTCCCAGTGCGGCGCACCGAGCCCGACGAAGGCCGGAACCATTATCACGCCGTGGCTGTCCGGCACTTGCGTCGCCATGCTGTCGGTCTGGCCCGCCTCTGCGATGACCCCCAGACCGTCGCGAAGCCATTTGACCGCCGCCCCGGCGACGAAGATCGAGCCCTCGAGCGCATAGGTCGTCTTACCTCTCAGGCGGTAGGCCGGTGTCGTCAGGAGCCGCTGCGTCGAAGCAACTGGCTCAGGGCCAGTGTTGACGAGCATGAAGCAGCCGGTGCCGTAGGTCGACTTGATCATGCCCTCGTGGAAGCAGGCTTGGCCGAAGAGCGCGGCCTGCTGGTCCCCGGCCATGCCGGCAATTGGCAGCTCGGCGTCGAGGAGTCCGGGCGCGGTTGTACCGAACAAGCCGCTATTGTCGTGGACTTCGGGCAGCATGTTTTCTGGCACCCGAAAGAGCCGGCACAGCTCAGCATCCCAAGATCCGCTTCGGATATCGAGCAGCGATGTCCGCCCCGCATTAGTGACGTCGGTCGCGTGGACCGCACCGCCGGTCAGCCGCCACAGCAGGAAGCAATCGATCGTCCCGCAGGCAAGCTCGCCGCGCTCCGCCCGTTCGCGCGCGCCGGCTATGTGGTCGAGGATCCAGGCGATCTTGGTCGCGGAGAAATAGGGATCGAGCAGCAGCCCGGTCCTGTCCCGGACTAAGGGCTCCGCGCCCTCACTTTTCAGGCGCGCGCATTCGTCCGCGGTTCGACGGTCCTGCCAGACGATCGCGCGGTGAATCGGCTCGCCGGTCGACCGGTCCCAGACGACGATCGTCTCGCGCTGGTTGGTGATGCCGATGCCGGCCACACGCTCAATATCGATCTGACCGAGCACGTCACGCGCGGTGTCGAGCGTATCGCGCCAGATCTGCTCCGGGTCATGCTCGACCCAACCGCGGTCCGGATAATGCTGCTCGAGCTCGCGCTGAGCGATCGCGACGGGCCGCGCCTCCGCATCGAACAATATGGCGCGCGTCGAGGTTGTCCCCTGATCGATCGCCAGGACATGGTCGGCTTGCCCCACGAGCCAAGCATAGGATCAGGTCGCGCGCCCCGGAAGGGGTCAGCCTGGCTTAGTTGGCGCGGCTGACGCTGCCGCCGCCGTTGACGGCCATGGTCACTGCCGGATTGCCGGAATAGCGGATTTCGCCGCCGCCGTTGACCGCAGCTTCCAGGCTCGAGCGCGGCCGAACCAGGATTTGTCCCCCGCCGTGGATCGCGGCCGCGACGTTGCCGGCATCGACGTTGCGCAGGTCAATGCGGCCTCCGCCCTGGATAGCCGCAGCGAGCCGAGACTGCGGGGCGAAGCCGCCGGCAGCACTGATAGTCCCGCCACCACTGATCGCCACCGACGGCACTGTCGGGCTCTCGATCCGGATCTGTAGTGGATAATTGCGCGGGCAGCGCGAATTGCACGCATCGATCCTGAGCTGGCCTTCCTTCGCCAGATAGATGTGCGTGAACTGGCTGCTGCCGGACAGAATGGTCACGCGCTGCACCGGGCCGCGGACAATGGTGACATCACCTCCGCCGCGGAGGTCTATCGAACGGAACGCCGGGGTCGGGACGACTTCGGCGGCGTGGATCTGGGCGGGCAGCGCCGCGACAGCGAACAGGAAGGGAAGCAGGATGCGCATTATCGAATCACTCCATCGAATTACGCTACATCTGTAGCGCTACAATTGCAGCGCGTCTAGCCCCTCGCCAGGAATAGTTGCATCCATGGCTCATGGCCCAACCGCTCACTGTCATCGGCAGCTTCGTCAGCCCTTACGTCCGCAAGGTGCTGGCGTGCATGAACCTCAAGGGCCTCGACTATCAGGTCGACCCGATCACGCCTTTTTTCGGTAATGAGGAATATGAGCGGCTCAGTCCGCTGCGCCGAATCCCGGTGCTGATTGACGGTGATTTCTCGATGAGTGATTCCAGCGTCATCTGCGCCTACTTGGATGAGGCCTATCCAGACCGGCCGCTGCTGCCCGCCGACCCAAAAAACCGGGCCCGCTCGCGCTGGTTCGAGGAATATGCCGATACTCGGCTCGGCGACGTCTTCATCTGGAACCTGTTCTATCAGAAAGTCGTCCACCCGTTGGTCTGGGGCGAGCCAGGTGATCAGACCAGGATCGACAAGGCGCTGAACGAGGATATCCCCGCCGCGCTCGATTATCTCGAAGGCGAGCTGCCGAGCGAAGGATTCCTGTTCGGTCGGATCGGCCTTGCCGACGTAGCGATCGCAAGCTTCTTCCAGAACGGCTTTTATGCAGAGTTCAGCGTCGACACCGGTCGCTGGCCGCGCACCGCTGCCTTCGTCGAGCGGGTGCTGGCCCATCCCTGCATCGCGCCGCTGCTCGAATATGAAGCGATCCAGCGCAATGCCGACATCAACGGTCGCCGCCAGGCCCTCCTCGACGCCGGGGTCCGACTGACAGAGACGACCATGGGTCTGCGCGAGCCTCGGAAGGGCTACATGCCGCTCTAGTGCTGGTGGCTTGAGATCCAGTGCTCAAGGCGTGTCCGCAGGGAGCGCTTCGACGGAATATAACCGGGCTCGGCGGCAACCGCCCGTTCCTCAGGCTCATAGAGTGTCAAATTGTCCGGCATCTTTGGCCGATGCGCTTCCCGTCCTCGCAGTAGGTCTTCGGCCGCCGCCAGAGACCGGTGCACGTCCTCCGCCGTGAACGGCTTCATCAGGCAGCCGATCGCCAAGTCGGGCATCGGGAAGCGCGGGGCCTTGCCGCTGACGAACAGGCAAGCGACGCCCAAGTCGTTCAGCCGCACCGCGACCGAAAAGCCGGTCGTGCCGTGAGCTAGATGAAGGTCGAGGAGCACCAGGTCTGGCTCATGCGCTTCTGCGGCCGCGATCGCGCTGTCGGCGTCGTCGGCGATCGACACAACCCGATATCGGGGGTTGTCCTCGACCAGATATTTGAGCGTTACGGCCAGCTGGCTGTCGTCTTCGACGATCAGGATCTTCAGCACCGGCTAAATCCTCCCCAGGTCCCAACGAAGATTCCCCCCGGAAAATCCGTCACTTGGATGTTCGCACGGCTTTGAATCGCCTGCGAATCCCCCGTGAACAAAGTTATCGCCGAGATGGCTTGCCGCCGCGCCGGAATGAAAAAGGCGCCCCGGACATCACGTGTCCGAGGCGCCTTCACCCCTCCAGGTTAACTTGGCTTACGCACGGTAGAAGATATGCGCGCCGATCTGCTCGGCACGGCTCAGCCGCCGGCCCCAGGTCGGCGCCACATAGTTGGCATGGTACCAAAGGACGTCATTGCTGAGGCTCGGGACGATGTTGGCGACGGCCAGCTTGGCCACGGCCTCAGCCCGCTGCCATGCTGCTGAACCGGTGTCCGCGTACGGAAATTCTCCATGGCGGACGAACGAGAATTGGGCGGGCTGCTTGACCACGCTGCAATAGTCCGGCGGATAGCGCCCCGACGCCGCACGGTTCATCACCACGCGGGCGACCGCCAACTGACCCTCGACGCTTTCGCCGCGGGCCTCGAAATAGACCGCCGTCGCAAGGCAATTGGTCTGCTCGTCGAGCTGCTCGCTGGTCGCGAACTTGTCGACCAGCGCCTGAAGGCCCCAGCCACCCTTGTAGAGCCAGGCAGCCTCGGTCGCCATCGCTGCCGGAACCTTGACGGTGACAGAGGATGCCGCAGGGGCCTGAGTTACTGCCGCGACGACTGCCGGCTGGACCAGCGACGCCGCGCTACCCGCGATGTCCTGCGCAGTTGCGCTCGAACCGATCGCGAGCATAAAAAAGCCGATGACTGCGGACGCAGCGCGTCCGCCGAGAAGCTTCACCACTATGTATCTTGCCTATGTTGGCGGGAGAACCCGCTGGAGGCGCCCTATTGAGCGCTCTTGAATTCCAGCGGGGGATCGCCCGTCTTGCCACGAGCCGGCGTTTCCCAAAACGCGTTCCGGCTCACCGCTCCCATTCGCTGCACCCCAGATATGTTAACTCTGCGAAGAGTCCAACCGCGTGGCGGTGAGTTGTGCGACTCGTGGGGTAGAATCCGGAACCCTTTCAAATCGTTCAGTTTTCTGGAGTTTTCCACAGCCTGCGTGAACGTTTCATCGATAGTTTAACTCGGCTCATCGGGACGCTATCGGAAAGGTCTCACAAGGAGACAAAAGGCGTGGCGCGTTGGCTGATGAAATCGGAGCCCGAAAGCTACAGTTGGGCCGATCTGGTGCAGGACGGCGGCACTGAATGGGACGGCGTCCGCAACAATGCGGCGCGGCTTCACCTCAGGGCCATGAAGGCCGGCGACGAGGCTTTCTTCTACCACAGCATGTCGGACAAGGCGGTCGTCGGGGTGATGCGAATCACACGCGAAGCCCTGCCCGATCCGAAGGCGCCGGACTGGGTCCGGGTGCGCGTCGAACCGGTCGAGGCGCTTGAACGGCCCGTCACCCTTGCAGAGATCAAGGCCGAGCCGAAGCTCGCCAAGATGGAATTGATCCGACAGTCGCGCCTCTCCGTCGCACCGGTGCGCGACAAGGAGTGGCAGCTAATCCTGCAGATGGCGAAAAAGGCTTAGGCCGCTTCGAGCTTACGCGCCTCGCGCTTGCGCTCGTGCGGGTCGAGAAAGCGCTTGCGGATGCGGATCGACTTGGGCGTCACTTCGACCAGCTCGTCGTCCTGGATGTAGGCGATCGCCTGCTCCAGGCTCATCCGGCGGGGCGGCGTCAGGCGAATGCCTTCGTCCTTCGGGCCGGAGGCGCGGAAGTTGGTCAGCTGCTTGGACTTCAGCGGATTGACTTCAAGATCCTGGATCTTGGCGTTCTCGCCGATCACCATGCCTTCATAGAGCATCTCGCCGGGCGAGATGAAAAGGACGCCGCGCTCCTCGAGCGCGCTCAGTGCATAAGCAACCGCAGGGCCCTGCTCCATCGAGATGAGCACGCCGTTCTGGCGGCCCGCAATAGGGCCCTTGTACGCCGCGTACCGCTCAAACAGCCGGTTCATGATACCGGTGCCGCGCGTGTCCGACAGGAACTCGCCGTGATAGCCGATAAGGCCGCGGCTGGGCGCCGAGAAAGTCAGCCGCGTCTTGCCGCCGCCCGACGGGCGCATGTCGATCATCTCGGCCTTGCGCATCGCCATCTTGTCGATGACAGTGCCCGAGAATTCATCATCGACGTCGACGACGACGGTCTCATACGGCTCCTCGCGGCCGTTGGGGCCGTCGCGGAACAGCACGCGCGGGCGGCTGATCGACAGCTCGAAGCCTTCGCGACGCAGGGTTTCGATCAGAACGCCGAGCTGAAGCTCGCCGCGGCCGGCGACCTCGAAGCTGTCATTGTCGGCCGCCATCGTCACGCGGATCGCGACATTGCCCTCGGCTTCCCGCTCGAGCCGCTCGCGGATGACGCGACTCTGCACCTTGTCGCCGTCACGGCCGGCGAATGGGCTATCGTTGACCGAAAAGCTCATCGCCAGCGTCGGCGGGTCGATTGGCCGCGCGTGCAGCGGCGCCTGCACTGACGGATCGGCAAAGGTGTTGGAGACCGTCGCCTTGATAAGCCCCGCGATGGCGACGATCTCGCCCGCTTCGGCGCTGTCGACCGGCACGCGCTCAAGCCCGCGAAAGGCGAAGACCTTGGTCGCGCGGCCTTCCTCGACGACATTGCCGTTCACGTCGAGCGCCCTGATCGGCATGTTTGTCGTCAGCTTGCCACTTTCGATCCGGCCGGTGAGGATCCGCCCGAGGAATGGATCGCGGTCGAGCAGAGTGGCGAGCATCCGGAACGGGCCGCCGTCGACGCGCGGCCGGGGAACATGGCTGACGATCGCCTCGAACAAGGGCGTCAAATCACCCTCTCGCACGTCGTCCGTTGTGCCCGCATAGCCTGCCCGGCCACTGGCGTAGAGCGTCGGAAAGTCGAGCTGCTCGTCGTTCGCTTCGAGATTGAGGAACAGCTCGAACACTTCGTCGAGCACTTCCGCCGGGCGCGCGTCGGGCCGGTCGATCTTGTTGACGACGACGATCGGGCGAAGTCCCAACGATAGGGCCTTCCCGGTAACGAACTTCGTCTGCGGCATCGGCCCTTCGGCAGCATCCACCAGCAGGATCACGCCATCGACCATGGAGAGGATGCGCTCGACCTCGGCGCCGAAGTCGGCGTGGCCGGGTGTATCGACAATGTTGATGTGAGTGCCGTTCCACTCGACGCTCGTGCACTTGGCGAGAATGGTGATCCCGCGCTCTTTCTCGAGGTCGTTCGAATCCATCGCTCGCTCCTCGACGCGCTGGTTGTCGCGGAAGGTGCCCGACTGGCGGAAGAGCTGGTCGACAAGCGTCGTCTTGCCGTGATCGACGTGCGCGATAATCGCGACGTTGCGCAGGTTCATGGTTTTTCCCGGGAAAAGTGAGCGGCGCACATAGTTACAAATGGCCGATGTTGCAATGCAGCATGGCACGGCACCGGAGCTTAGGCGTTTGCATCACAGGCTTACCATCGAAGGAGGCGGGTGATGCCCCGTGGAGCGTATACGGCCAAGCAGGATCGCAAGGCCAAGCATATCGAAGAAGGCTACGAGAAGCGCGGCATTTCCAAGAAAGAAGCCGAGAGCCGCGCCTGGGCGACGGTCAACAAGCAGGACAAGGGCGGCAAGAATGCCGGCCATGGGCGGTCAACAAGCCGCAGCGCCGCCGCCAAGAAGGGTTGGGAAACCCGCCGCCGCAATAAGAAGGGTTAATTCCCCCGTTCGAGGATTTCGATTGCACGTTCGAGCGCGCGCAGCTCGCTGTGCGCCATCCGTTCCAGCTTCGATCTGAGCGCGGGACCGCCAGCAATCCGTTTGCCGAGCTCATTGCGCCCGGTTTGAGTGAGTCGCAACGCAAGCCTGCGGCGGTTGTTCGGGTCCTGGGTTCGTTCGACATGGCCTGAGCGCACCAGCGCGTCGACCGAGCGGCTCACCGCCGGCGCACCTCGCCCAATCACCTTTGCGACGTCGTTCAGTGTGGTTGGCTCTTTATCGCCGATCGCCGACAGTAGCTTCCTGCGCGCGCGCTCGGTGCGTTCGCTCGGGCCTTCTGCGACCCATTGGTGCGCGACGGCCGTGAACCGCGCCGCCAGTGCTTCCGGTGTTGACCCCCCGATCATGATTGCAGGCTAGCAAATGTTTTGGGCAGCGCAATATTGTCTTTCGTAGCTGAAGGTAAGCGGCCTTGCCTTCGCCACCGCCGGTCGCAAAGAGAAGCCAGTGAGCAGCCGCCCGCCCTTACCGCGCAACGTCTGGGTCCTCGGATTCGTCAGCCTGCTGATGGACCTGTCGAGCGAGATTTATCACGCCCTCCTCCCCGCTTTCATCACCCTTGTGCTTGGATTGCCCGCCACTGCGCTCGGCGTGATTGATGGCGTCGCCGAAGCCACGGCAAACCTAGCCAAGCTTTTCTCCGGCCGACTTTCCGACCGCAGTTTGAAGCGCAAGCCGTGGGTGATGGCAGGCTACGGCCTCGCGGCCTTGTCCAAGCCACTGTTCCCGCTCGCGACCACCGCGCCCGCTGTTCTTGCTGCACGCTTTGCCGACCGTATCGGCAAGGGCATTCGTGGATCCCCACGCGACGCAATGATTGCCGACGAGGCGCCTCCCGAGATCCGCGGCCGCGCGTTCGGCCTCCGCCAAGCGCTCGACACCGCCGGCGCCCTGCTCGCCCCGCTGGTTGCGATCGGACTGATGGCGTGGCTGGCCAGCGACATCCGCGCCGTATTCTGGATCGCCGTCATCCCCGCCGGCCTCTCCTTCCTCCTCGCTTGGCTTGCCCTGCGCGAGCCCGAGCAGCATCTCGCGCCGCTCAAGAGATCGCCCTTCTTCGCTGGTTTTCGCCAGCTCGATCCCGAGACCAAGCGCCTCCTCAAGGTCGGCTTCCTGTTTGGCCTTGCCCGCTTTTCAGAGGGCTTCCTGATCCTGAAGGGCATCGACATCGGCCTCAGCGAAGCCATGTCGCCGATTACGCTGGCGATTTTCAACCTCGCCTATGTCGCTTTGGCCTATCCGGCGGGAATCCTAAGCGACCGGATGAGCCCACGCTCCATCCTGATGGCCGGGATAGCGGTCCTGATCGCGGGCAATATCGTGCTCGGCGAAACGGCCGGCTACGCAGGATTGATTGTCGGCACAGTCTTGTGGGGCGCGCACATGGCTCTCACTCAGGGCATTTTCGCGCGGATGATCGCCGACAGCGCGCCCGAAGAGCTGCGCGCGACCAGCTTCGGCGCTTTCTGGTTCGTAACCGGCATATCGGGACTGCTCGCCAGCCTCGGCGCCGGCTGGCTGTGGGACCGTCAGGGAAGCAGCGCGACATTCCTCACCAGCGCCGCCATCGCCGCAGCAGCGCTGGCGATGCTCAGCCTCCTTCAGGAGGAGCGGCCTAGCCCTGCCCGATGACCACCGGTTCGTCGACCGGATCCTTGAACGGCGGCATCCGTCCTGCAACCCGGTTACGGTCGATGAACTGATGTTTCAGCGCGGCACCGGCGTGAAGCAGGATCAGCAGGATCAGCAGGAATGCCGCGGCCGAGTGAACGTCGCCGGCAGTCTCTCCAAGCTCCTTGGAAATGCCGGGTATCTTCGGAATCAATATCCCGCCCAGCAGGGAAATCGTGGATCCCGGCGTCATTCCGGACACGGCGATCAGCCCGACGATCGGCATTGCGATCAACAGCAGGTAGAACAGCCTGTGGTTCCAAGTTCCGGCTAGCCGCTCCCATCGCGGCAGTTCGGGCGGATAGGGCGGCGGCGGATTGAGCAGCCGATAGGTCAGCCGGGCCAGCACGATCAGCAGGATCAGCGCGCCGACCGTCCGATGCCAGGTGAACAGGTTCGCCCGCTCAGCGCCCTCCGCCATGTCGGCGAAGCTGAAGCCGAGCCAAGCCTGGAACAAGACCAGCACCACCGTCACCCAGTGGAATGTGACCGCGACGTTCGAATAGCGCCGCAGGGCGTCCTGCTCGCGAGCCTCGGGAACGCTAGCCATTGTTTCTCTCCCAGCCGACCGGGAAAGAAACGCCCTAGCGCGTGAAGCGCTCCCCTCTCTCCGCCTTGTCGAGCAGCAGCTTCGAGAAGCTGAAGTCTGGCTTCATCCTCTCTTCCTGGCGCTTCAGGCCCTCGACGATCTTCGCGGCGCCCTCGGTATCCGCCCAGAACATCGGCCCGCCGCGATAGACCGGCCAGCCGTAGCCATAGACCCACACCACATCGATGTCGGACGCGCGCTGGGCGATGCCTTCCTCCAGGATCTTCGCGCCCTCATTGACCATCGTGTAAAGCGTGCGCTCGACGATCTCCTGGTCGCTGATCTCGCGCCGCGTGACGCCCTGCTTCTTCGCGAAATCCTCGATGATCTGCTGCACGACCGGCGATGGGGTCGGACGGCGCTTCTCGTCATAGTCGTAGAAGCCGGCGCCCTTCTTCTGGCCCCAGCGGTCGATCGCGCAGAGCGCATCGCGGATATTGTCAATGCGGTTCGGGTCGCGGTGCCAGCCGATATCGACTCCCGCGAGATCGGCCATCTGGAAGGGGCCCATCGGCATGCCGAACTCGACATGGACTCGGTCGACCTGCTCCGGGCTCGCCCCTTCGAGCAGCAGCTTGGTCGCCTCGACCTGCCGCGGCATCAGCATGCGGTTGCCGATAAAGCCGTGACAGACGCCTGCTACGACGGCGACCTTCTTGATCTTCTTTCCGATCTGCATGGCCGTAAGCAGCACGTCGGGCGCGGTCTTGTCGCCCCGCACCACCTCCAACAGCTTCATGACGTTGGCCGGCGAGAAGAAGTGCATGCCCACGACGTCGCCGGGCCGCGAGATGCTCGCCGCAATCTCGTTGATGTTGAGGTAGCTGGTGTTGGACGCCAGGATCGCGCCCGGCTTGGCGATCTTGTCGAGCCGGCCGAAGATCTCCTTCTTCACGTCCATATTCTCATAGACGGCCTCGATGATGAGGTCGCAGTCGGCGAGCGCGGCGAAATCGAGGGTCGGCTGGAGGTAGCCCATCGCCTTCTCGACCTGCTCGCCCGTCATGCGGCCCTTCGAAGCGCTGGCTTCGTAATTCTTGCGCATCACGCCGGTGCCGCGGTCGAGCGCTTCCTGGCTCATCTCGACGATGGTCACCGGGATTCCGGCCGACAGGAAGTTCATCGAAATGCCGCCGCCCATCGTTCCGGCGCCGATCACGCCCACCTTGCGGACATCGCGCGGCCTCACGTCCTCGGCGAGCCCCTCGATCTTCGCGGCCTTGCGCTCGGCGAAGAAGAAATATTGCTGCGCCTTGGACTGGGTGCCGCTCATCAGCTCCATGAACATCCGGCGCTCGTCGAGCACGCCCTCGGCATAGGGCTTCTCGCAGGCGATCTTCACCGCTTCGACATTCTTCAGCGGCGCATCGAACCCCCGGAACTTGCGGCCATTCTCCTTGAGGAAGGCCTCGAACGTCTCGGGATTGCACTCGTTGAGCTTGTCCTGCCGCTCGCTGCTCTTGGGCAGCGGGCGCACGTCGCGAACCTCCTCGGCATAAGCGACCGCATGCGGGATCAGCTCCCCTTCGATCAACCGGTCGACGAGGCCGCAGTCGAAGGCGTCCCCCGCACCGATCGGATTGCCGGTCGCGCACACCTCGAGCGCCTTCCTGACCCCGGCGACGCGCGGAAGCCGCTGCGTGCCGCCCGCGCCCGGGAGAAGGCCGAGCTTCACTTCGGGCGTCCCCAGCTTCGCCGACGGCACGGCCACGCGATAATGGCAGGAGAGCGCGACCTCGAGCCCGCCGCCAAGCGCCGTGCCATGGATCGCCGCCACAACCGGCTTGGTGCATGCTTCGATCCGGTCGACGACCTCCGGCAGGACCGGCTGCTCGAATGCCTTGGGCGTTCCGAATTCGGAGACGTCGGCGCCGGCGAAGAAGGTCTGGCCCTCGCAGGCGATGACCACTGCCTTCACGCTCTCGTCGGCCTCCGCCTGCTCGATCGCGTCGACCAGCCCCTTGCGGACCGCCCCGCCGAGAGCATTCACGGGCGGATTGTTGCTGAGGACGATCAGCACGTCGCCATGCTTGCGGGTCGAGATCGGGCTGGTCGTGGGCTTGTCCATTACGTCTTCCATCGCGGGTCTCCGTGCGTGGCCGCTAAGCCGCCGCATTGCGCTAAACAAGCCTGCTGTGCCACTTTCCTGACATGGAGGTAAGTAAGCACGTCGACGTCCTCATCGTCGGCGCCGGAATTTCCGGCGTGGACGCGGCCTGCCGCCTGAAGCAACGCTGCCCCGGCAAGAGCTTCGCGATCCTCGAATCGCGGGCTCGCATCGGCGGCACGTGGGACCTGTTCCGCTATCCGGGAGTCCGCTCGGACTCCGACATGTATACCCTGGGCTTCCCGTTCCGCCCGTGGACCTCGGACCAGGCGATCGTGGCCGGCGGCGACATCCGGCAATATGTCGAGGACACCGCGCGCGACATCGGGATTTTCGACCAGATCAGGTTCAACACCCATGTCCGGAGTGCGAGCTGGTCGTCGGCGGATTCGCGGTGGGTCGTGGAGACGGACCAGGGCACCTACACCGCCAGGTTCCTGTATCTCGCCAGCGGCTATTACGATTATGCCGCCGGCTATCGGCCCGAATGGCCGGGAGAAGCGGACTTCGCCGGGACCATCGTCCACCCCCAATTCTGGCCCGAAGAGCTCGACTTCGCGGGAAAGCGCGTCGCGGTCATCGGCAGCGGCGCGACCGCGGTGACGCTCGTCCCGGCAATGGCCGAGACGGCGGCCCGGGTCACCATGGTCCAGCGCTCGCCAAGCTACATCGTCGCGGCGCCCGCGAAGGACGGGATGGCACGGTGGCTTCCCGCGTCGCTGGTCCGCTGGAAGCACATCCTGCTGACCATCTTCCTGTTCGGCCGGGCGCGCCGGAAGCCCCAGAAGGTGGCCGAATGGATCAGGGAAAAGACTCGCGAGGCCCTGCCGGCGAGCTATCCCGTCGAGCGCGACTTCAGCCCAAGCTACGCCCCGTGGGACCAGCGCCTGTGCCTGATCCCCGACGGCGACCTGTTCACGGCCATGTCGGCCGGCAAGGTCGCGATTGCGACGGGCGAAATCGAGCGTTTCGTGCCCGAGGGCCTCAAGCTGAAAAGCGGCGAGACCATCCCCGCCGACATCGTCGTCTCCGCGACCGGCCTCAACATGCGCCTGCTCGGAGGTATCGCGCTCGAGGTTGACGGAAAGGCCGTCCGTGCCCCGGACCACCTCATCTACAAGGGCATGATGCTGAGCGGCGTGCCCAACCTCTTCGTGGCTTTCGGCTATGCGAACGCGTCCTGGACGTTGCGCAGCGACCTTACGGCGCGGTCCGTCTGCCGGCTGCTCAACCGGATGGACCGGCTCGGCGCTCGCACGGCGACGGCGATCGCGCCGCACGGGATCGGCCGCAAGCCGGTGCTCGGCCTCACTTCAGGCTATGTCAGCCGCGCCGCCGCGATCCTCCCCGGCCAGGGCGACCGCGACCCGTGGCAGGTGCCGCAGCATTATCTGAAGGATCTCGCCTCCATGTCGTTCCGCAGGATCGACGAAGGGCTGCTGCTGGAGTTCCCATCCGCCGATTCAGCAGGCTGGGGCTAAATGTCGGCTTTGGGTGGAAAGCGGACACTAGTCCTCGTCGGCTTGTACCTCGCGTCTAGAATTTGGCGATCGCACTAACCACCAACCGGCGCTTGTAAGGCCAAACGGACGGCCCGTCCGTATCCCAGTAGCGAGCATCGAGGGCGAAATGCTTGGACGGGCTCCAGCCGAGTCCGGCGTTCCACGCCGTATAATCAAGGGCCAACACGCGATGCCGTCTTCCGAGACCCGCACTCGCAGCTAGTCCCTTCGCTAAGGTGTAGGATGCCCCGCCCTCGATGTAGAATGAGGTCTTCGAAGCTCCGAGCTCGTCGGGGGTGTAGATCGCCGAAACGATTGGAGTGAAGCGGCCGATCGGGCGGGCGATCGAGGCGGCGAACTCGGGCGCCGTAGCGTCGGTGCCAGGCTTGGCATCGATCGCCTGGCGCAAGGTTGCGCTGCCCGCGATGTTGAAACCCTGCCATTTGGTCCTCAGCCCGATGATCGCCGCCGTCTCGCCGTTCCATGTCGGCGCCGTCACGTTCTTGACGTAGGTCGCGACATAAACGTGGCCAAAGCCAAGCTCGACCCGCCCGATGACCTGCGCGTGGCGGGTCTGGGCGATTCCCTTGGTGTTCCCGCTACTGAAGATCGAAATCTGCAGGACAGGCACCGTTGACGTTAGAGCAGCGATTGGGGGCCTCCTGGCTACCCCGCCGAAATTACACAGCCGGAACGATCGTGAAAGGTCATGCGGCCGTCGTGGTCGTCGTCAGCGCACCAAGCGACGGCCTGGCAGGAATGGGTCGAAAGGACCTCAGCCGATAGTGTCCGCAATGGGTGGAAAGCGGATGGTTATGCGCCGATTACATTTGGATCGGGGAGTTCGCTCTCTCGGCAAGCTGCGCGATAAACAGCTAGCGCCGCCGCCGCATCGAGCACCGACTCGACGTTTCCTTCATCGTCGAGGTTGAGATTGGCACCGTGGAGCACGAACACGACGTCGGTCACTTCGGTGTTAGTCTCCGGAAAGTGCAATGTGTGAACTGATCCGGCTGGCTCGTAGAGATATGATCCGGCGGTATTGACCTCAGGATATTCTAGGTACTTCCACGACCCCGCCGAGGTGAACGCGAAGATTTCGCCTGTGTGCTTGTGCCGTTGGATGGTTTTCCCTGGCTCCCCGCGCACACGAACCACGAAGAAGCCTGCTTCTATGTCAACTTGAAGGAGCTGGAAGGTAACACCCTCCTGGTATGGCACGAATGGTAGATCGCTCTCGCCGCGATGAAGCGCTGGCGGCGGCCCGCCCAACCTATCAAGCGGATCACATACGGTGACCGTCTGAATAACATCTGCGTGAGTGATGATTGTGGCCACGATTTGCTCCTTCCGGTGGGCGGGAGCACGTAGGGGTCTCTCAGCCGCGCTTAGGCCGATGCTGACAGGGCGCGGTAGGCCTCCCTACCATACAAGCCGCATCGCGTAACCAAGCGGCCTCGACTAGACGTCCTAATGTCCGCAATGGGTGGAAAGCTGCCACTAATAACTAACGTCCTGACCAAAGCAGGCTGCCTCCACAACACGCCGCTGACCTACCATGTAGACGACACTCACCATTCCGCACTTACCTGTGTCTCGTAGCGGCACTGGAAGCTTCGAAGAATCTGGAACCCATATTCGATTTCCAGGTCCTACTTCCGCGGTTTTGGGGCTTTGAGATGAGCATGGCGCGCTGCTCATATTCGCTTTGAGTTCTTCGCAAACCTCGCCGGGCGGCAGTTCGTCAAGCCCGGGCAGTATGTAAATCGCGGCAATGTTGCCTCGGTCCGGGCCAGCGTAATAGCGCACGTACTTGTCGAGGGGCTCAGCCCCTTGCGGCAGTCGAACTTGCTTCTCGATTTGGTCCATCATTTGCTCGCGCTGGCGGTCCTGCGGAGCGGAACAGGCCCCTAAGAACATCCCAATGGCGGCGAACCTGAACGCAAGCACGGTGGTAGCATCACACAAGCGCCTAATGTCCGCAACGCACCGCTGCGATGCTAGAGTCCGAAATGGGTCGAAGGCAGACATAGGGGCCGTGTGATTTGCGCTTTCCTAATTGGATTTGCCGTGCTTGGCTCGAAGCCATGGCGCAGCCGCTGGCCCGTTCGATCCCATCGCTTCCGACAAGCCGCCTAACTTCACGCAAAAACGCGACGCACCTCGTGAACTTAGTGAAGTTAAGGGCTGGCCCGAGCATGGCGAAGGAGCGCGAATCTTGACCGACCTTGAGACCTTCCGCACCGAAACCCGCGCCTGGCTCGAAGCAAATTGCCCGGCGGAGATGCGGCAGCCGATGCGGTCCGAGGCCGACGCCTGCTGGGGCGGGCGCAACTGGACCTTCCAGTCCGATGCGCAGCGCCAGTGGCTGGAGGCGATGGCCGGGCGCGGCTGGACCGTTCCCGACTGGCCGAAGGACTATGGCGGCGGCGGCCTGTCGCCGGCCGAGGCGCGCGTGCTGAAGGAGGAGATGGCGCGGATCGGGGCGCGGCCGCCGCTCACCAGCTTCGGCATCTCCATGCTCGGGCCCGCCCTGCTCCAGTTCGGCACCGAGGAGCAGAAGAAGCATTATCTCGGCCAGATCGCGCGCGGCGAGATCCGCTGGTGCCAGGGCTATTCGGAGCCGGGCGCCGGCTCCGACCTCGCGGGTCTCCAGACCAAGGCCGAGGACAAAGGCGATCATTGGCTGGTCAATGGCCAGAAGGTCTGGACCAGCTATGCCGACAAGGCCGACTGGATTTTCTGCCTGGTGCGCACCTCGAGCGAGTCCAAGCAGGGCGGCATCAGCTTCCTGCTGTTCGACATGGAGACGCCGGGCGTCTCGACCAAGCCGATCCTGCTGATCAGCGGCTCCTCGCCCTTCTGCGAGACCTTCTTCGACGACGTGAAGGTGCCCAAGGAGCAGATCGTCGGCGAGGTGAACAAGGGCTGGGACGTCGCCAAATATCTCCTGGGCCACGAGCGCGAGATGATTGCCGGGATGGGCCTTGGGGCAGGCGGCTCGAGCGTCACGCTCGGTCCGGTCACCAGGCCCACCGATCCCCTGCTTCGTGCCGAGATCGCGGCGTTCGACGTCGATGCTCTCGCCTTCGCGGCCATGAGCGAGCGCTTCGCGGCGATGTGGAAGGCCGGGGAAGCGCACCCCGCCTCGCCGTCGATGATGAAATATGCAGGCACGGAGCTCAACAAGCGCCGCAATGAGCTGATGATGGCCGCGGGCGGCAGCGACGCGCTCGAATGGGACAGCGAGCGGAGCAGGAAGGGCGCGACGCCTCGCTCCTGGCTGCGCTCCAAGGGCAATTCGATAGAAGGCGGGACGAGCGAGATCCAGCTCAATATCGTCGCCAAGCATATCCTGAGGTTGCCCGGCGCATGACCCTGCTCACCGACGACCAGAAGATGCTTCAGGAGACCGCGGCGAGCTTCCTTGCCGAGGAAGGCTCGATCG
>Ga0070671_100001002_pt1 | contig 20791 bp, 19 predicted proteins | sample KBSS73metaG_FD_65341 | JGI IMG/M metagenome (GOLD analysis project Ga0070671, IMG submission 65341) | Switchgrass rhizosphere microbial communities from Kellogg Biological Station, Michigan, USA - KBS S7-3 metaG | ecosystem: Host-associated > Plants > Roots > Rhizosphere > Soil ...
GAGCCAGCCCATTCAGGCTGAAAGCCCCCTCATTTACACCAGCCTGCAAAAGCCGTTCAAGATCAAACAGGTCGTCGAGATTATCGATCGTATTCGTGCACAGTCGAGTTCGAGTCGACCAGGCTAGCCGTTCTCTGCGTCAAGATGTCGCTGGTTTCCGAAGGTTCCTGCACGTCCAGCGACATCTCGCCACGCAGACAAGAAAAGGCTCTTCCGCAACTTCAACAATATTCACGAATTTGGATCGGGTATTCAAAATGCAATGTAGAGGTTGGTTCTTAAGGAGGTACGTTATGACACTCACAAGACTAAACCCTCTGCTCAATGAGCTGACGATAACAAGAGATCGGCTAAACCGTCTCTTCGGCAGGAACGAAGCGTGGGACACGGAAGGAGCTTTATCCGTAGCGGACTGGGCACCTTCTGTCGACATCCTGGAAAAGGAAACGGAAATCCTGATAAAGGCGGAATTGCCGGGAGTCGAATCCAAAGACGTTGCGGTTACCCTCGATAACAATGTCCTGACGATCAAGGGCGAACGCCATCTCGAGAAGGACGTAAAGAAGGAGAGCTATCATCGCATGGAACGCGCTTACGGCTCGTTCTCCCGGTCGTTCTCTCTACCCAACACCGTGGATACCTCGAATGTCCGCGCGGAATACAAGGATGGGTTGCTGACGCTGGCACTACCGAAGAAGGCGGCGTCCAAGTCCCGAACTGTCGAAATCAAGGCAGCATAGACACAATCCGTTCGCGTGAGCGAGCGGACTAACCCTACGAAGCTGTCCTTCGAAGCTCGGAGGACGGCTTGATCGAAACAACAGAGATTGTGCGAGGGATGGTTGCATAGCACCATCCCTTCGCGGGATCCACGTCGAACTCGCACTGCTCTCCCGAATGAGGAGGGCAGTTTCTGTCTCCCCTTCAAACGCAAAACAATCATCCTGGCCTGAGCGGGCCGCGCGTGACATTTCGTCTCCACGTTGTCGACGCGTTCCCGGTTTCCCGCTCAATTGTCACTTCTCACGATTTGTACCGTTGGTGAATCCATTGAAATACAAGCGCATTCAGATCGGCATGCAACATGCATTAGTACAGCGGAGGAATTATGGCAACGTCAGCCGCGCCGGTCGAAACCAGAGAGTCTCTTCAGGACGCATACGACAGGATTCCGGGCACAATCGTTTTCGACAGTCGAGCCGCCATGAAGGGCTATGCACTAAATAAGATGTGTTACTCCTTCAACTCGCGCGAGAATCGCGAAGCTTACCGACGGAATGAAGATGCCTATTGCGAGGCCTACCAGCTCAACGCGCAGCAACGGCTCGCATTGAAGCACCGGAACGTCGCCGAACTGCTTGAAGCCGGCGGCAACATGTACTACCTGGCCAAGTGGGCCGGCATATTCGGAATGACTGTGCAACAGCTCGGTGCGCAGCAAAGAGGCATTACCGAAGATGCGTTCAAGGAAATGCTGCTTCGTGCGGGAGATTGAATAGTCATGGCACGAATTATCGGCGGCATCGCAACATCTCATATCCCGGCAATCGGAAAAGCGATCGCACAGGGAACCCAGCAGCAACCGTATTGGAAGCCGTTCTTCGATGGCTACAATCCGGTCCACAGCTGGCTGGAGAAAGAGCAACCCGACGTGGTCGTTGTGATCTACAACGACCACGGATTGAATTTCTTTCTGGATAAGATGCCCACATTTGCCGTCGGCGCCGCGACGGAATACTCCAACGCCGATGAAGGCTGGGGCCTGCCGGTTTCTCTGCCGTTCACCGGCTATCCGGAAATGTCCTGGCATTTGATCGAATCTCTGATCCAGGAAGAATTCGACCTGACCACGTGTCAGGAAATGCTCGTTGATCACGCCTTTGTTGTGCCGATGACTCTGTTGTGGCCGGATCGGCGGCCCATCCGAACCATTCCCATTGCCATCAACACCGTCCAGTTCCCGCTGCCGACGCCGGCAAGATGTTTCAAGCTGGGGAAAGCGATCGGACGCGCCATCGAATCCTTCGGTAAAGAACATCGTGTCGTCATTATCGGGAGTGGCGGCATGTCGCATCAGCTGGATGGCGAGCGCGCGGGATTCATCAACAAGACATTTGACATTACCTGCCTGGATCAAATCATCAACGATACCGCCGCGCTCTCGCAGATGTCGGTGGCCGAACTCGTGTTGTTGGCAGGCGTTCAGGGAGTGGAATTGCTGAACTGGCTGGTCATGCGCGGTGCAATGACCGGCAGCGTTTCCGAGAAACACCGCAATTATCATGTGCCCATTTCCAATACTGCAGCGGCCGTCATGATTCTCGAAAACGGAACAGCGTTGGCCAGCTCAGGAAAATCACGAGTTTGAAAGGAAGGTCCCCATGTCTGTAGAGATAGCGACGGCACCGGTAACAGCGAAGGAATCTTCCCCGGGCTTTGGTCTGAAGAAAAGAATTGCCGGCCTGATTGCCGGGGGCATTATGACTGTTCTGGTTTCTGCTCTTGTTTGGGTGCTCGCCGCAGTACTGCCCAGCAAGACGGACGGCCCGTTCACGTTCCTTGAAAATATCTGCAACTGGCTATACACGACTCCGGTCAGCGTGGGAATTCGTGAATCAACGCTTCTGTTTCCTGCGATCGAAGGGGTTCATCTGCTGGGGATCGCGCTCTCGGTGGGAATGCTGTGCTGGTTCGACCTGCGCCTGCTGGGATTGGTCATGAAGGATGAACCTGTTTCGAAAGTCTGGACTCGCGTAATGCCCACTGCGATCACCGGGTTTGTCCTGATGTTCCTTACCGGCGCGCTGCTCTTCTGGGCGGAAGCAGCGACCGCGTATCACAGCGTCCATTTCTGGATCAAGATGGGACTGATTGTACTCGCCGGCGTGAACGCAGGGTACTTTGAATCCACCACGCACGCGCACGTCGCGGAATGGGATTCAGCCGCTGTCCTTCCAATGCGGGCCCGAATCGCAGGACTATTCTCGCTGCTGCTCTGGACTGCCGTCATTATTACCGGACGCACGATGGCGTATTCATTCTGAACGTTCAATCGAAAGGAAACGGCAATGCCTTCTTTACTACCTTTATTTCAGTGGGCCAACAATCTGCAGGTTGCCGACTGGGTTCGCAAGTCGACCTGGATTTTTCCCGCAGCGGAAACCGTACACATTGTGGCTCTGGCCGTATTATTTGGAGCCATCGTATTTGTCGACCTTCAGATGCTGGGTCTGGTTCGGCGAGACACATCGGCCTCGCACCTTGAGAAGGAGCTTCGACCCTGGACCTTCAGCAGCCTGATTGTCATCCTCTGCACAGGAGCACTACTCTTCTCTTCGGAGGCGATGAAGCTCTACATCAACGTTCCCTTCCAGTTCAAAATCGTGACCCTGTTTGTGGCGATTGCCTTTAACTACACGATTCATCGCAAAGTCATCGGAGCAGAAGCTGTTCGTCTGAGTTCTGTCTGGGTCAAGCTGACTGCTGTTGTCTCGATTATGCTCTGGCTTAGTGTGGGTTTTGCCGGCCGTGCCATCGGCTTCTTTTAAGTAATTGGTGTCCGTCACCTCATTAACCTGTTTCACCGTACAGGGGAACCAGGAGGCTGACACCAATTACACTCTGCACCATGGTCCCTGCACCTGACGGGTTATCCGACACGGAAGCGGCGCGACGCCTGGTCGAGGAAGGTCCGAACGAACTTCCCATGGCGCGGCCGAAAAGCAATCTCGCGGTCGTGCGCGATGTGTTGCGAGAGCCCATGTTCCTGCTGCTGCTCGTGACGGGTGTGGTTTACCTCATACTCGGAAGCCACGAAGAAGCCATCGCGCTTTCCGGTGCAATTCTGGTTGTCATTGGCATCACGGTTTATCAGGAACGGAAGACGGAACGAACGCTGCAGGCATTGCGCGATCTTTCCAGTCCCCGTGCTCTGGTCATTCGAAATGGAATTCGAAAGCGCATTCCCGGCCGGGAGGTTGTCCACGGAGACGTGCTGGCTCTATCTGAAGGAGACCGTGTTCCGGCAGACTCCCTGGTTCTCTCATCGGTAGGACTCACGGCCGACGAATCCCTGCTGACCGGAGAATCAGCGTCCGTCCATAAGTCTGTATGGGACGGAAATTCAAAATCGGTTCGTCCCGGCGGAGAAAATATCTCAACGGTGTTTTCCGGAACTCTGGTTGTGAAAGGCCACGGCACGGCTCTGGTTTCCTCAACCGGAGAGCATACCGAGATGGGAAAACTCGGGCTGGCTCTGCAGCGTATAGAAATACAAACAACCAACATTGAACGGGAAACGCGAAGCATCGTCCGTCGGTTCGCCACCGCGAGTATCGTCCTTTGCCTCGCGGTCACCATCATTTATGGATTGACCCGTGGAAACTGGCTGAAAGGCATCCTGTCTGGTCTGGCGCTGGCCATCTCCCTGGTGCCCGAAGAATTCCCTGTGGTATTGACCGTCTTTCTTGCTTTGGGCGCCTGGCGCATATCGAAGAAGAACGTCCTGACTCGTCGTGTCGCCGCAATAGAAATGCTGGGCTCGACTACGGTCCTGTGCGTGGACAAAACCGGCACATTGACGATGAATCGGATGTCTGTCCACGAAGTACTTCCGTCAACAGGGCACAACAACCGGGAAGTGCTCGAAGCAGCGATGATGGCAAGTCCGGAAAACCCGATCGATCCGATGGAGATTGCTTTTCACGAAGCTGCCGAGAAGCACGGCGAGATTCCTGCACCGGACGGAACGGCTTTTGTCCGCGAGTACCCTCTCTCGAATGATCTGCTTGCCATGTCCCGCGTGATCTCAAGCGACATGGGCGGATACAAAGTGTTTGCCAAGGGCGCTCCGGAAGCGATTGCGAAACTTTGTCGTCTATCCGGCACGGCGATTGCGGACGTTGCCTCCGAGGCACAATCGATGGCCGCTCGCGGACTGCGCGTGCTTGGTGTCGCCGGCGTTCAGATTCCCCCTCAGGATCTTCCGGAATCGCAAGGTGACTTCAAGTTCGAGTATCTCGGTCTGGTTGGCCTGCAGGATCCGGTTCGGCCTTCGGCAAAACCCGCAGTCGCGGAGTGCATCACCGCCGGGATTCGCGTTGTGATGATCACTGGAGATTATCCGGCAACGGCGCAAAGTATTGCCGGACAGATTGGACTATCCAATCCGGATTCCAGTGTGACCGGAGCGGAACTGGAACTTCTCACCACGAAGGAACTGCAGGAACGCGTTCGAACCGCAAACGTATTTGCACGGATTCTACCCGAGCAGAAGCTGCGTCTGGTCGACGCTCTCAAAGCCAACGGGGAAATTGTCGCGATGACTGGAGATGGGGTCAATGACGCGCCGGCCTTGAAGTCGGCTCACATCGGCATCGCGATGGGCGGCCGCGGCACCGATGTGGCTCGTGAAGCGGCGTCGCTGGTTCTGCTCGATGACGACTTCTCCTCTATCGTCGAGGCCATTCGGCTGGGCCGCAGAATCTACGACAATCTGAAAGAAGCGATGACGTACATCTTCGCCATCCATCTGCCCATTGCCGGAATGGCGCTGATTCCCGTGCTGTTCGGACTTCCTTTGATTCTGATGCCGTTGCATATCGTGTTTCTCGAGCTCGTGATCGATCCGGCCTGTTCCATCGCATTCGAGTCGGAGCCCGAACAGCCGGGCATCATGAAGCGTCCTCCGCGCAGCCCGAAGTCCCGCATCTTTGATGCGCGTACCATCGGCCTTGCTCTATTCCAGGGGCTGGGGCTGCTCGCTGTCACCATTGGCGCATTCCTGGTCAGCCTGTATCGCGGTCAGGGCGAACTCGACGCGCGAACCATCAGTTTCACCACACTGGTCCTTGGAAATCTGGCGCTCATCTGGACCGATCGGTCCAGCTCACGAAAACTGGCGGTGCTTCTCGGCGCCCGCAATACGCCACTCTGGATTCTGACTTCGAGCGCACTGCTTTTGCTGGCCCTTATGCTGTACGTTCCCGCGGTCCGGGAAATTCTGGAGTTCTCCACATTGCATGCCATCGACATCGCCACCTGCCTCGGTCTTTCCGTGCTGAGCGTTGCGTGGTTTGTACTGGTGAAACGGCAAGCACAGACAGCAGCGTGAACGAACGGATTTCTGCAAGCAGCAATGGTCAGCGAACTGGAACCCGAACTGTTACAACAGTGCCCTTCCGAGGAGCCGATTCGATCGAAAGTAATCCTTGAATGAGGCGAACTCTCTCCTCCATGGTCACCAGACCCAGCCCGCCTTTCATTCGAACCTTCGCCAGGTCAAAGCCATCGCCAATATCTTTGATCGTCATCAGGAGTTGGATGGGCGTGGCAGACAAGAGAACCTTTACTTCAGCACTCGCACGTGCGTGTTTTCGAATGTTTTGAAGCGCCTCTTCGGCGACACGATAGAGGCATAATGCGATCTTTTCGGGAACAATTTCCGGGAACGATCGCAGCTTAAATGCCACAGGTATTCCCGTCTGGTTCGCGAATGCATGACACGCCGATCTCAATGCGACGGGCAATCCCAGATCCGCCAGAATCGAAGGATGCAGCCGTCGTGCAACCCGGTGCATGTCTTCGGCCAGCTTCCGAAGTTGCATCACCATGGCTCTCGCCTTTCGCTGATTCTCCCCGTCCGAGGTCGATACAAACCTTTCTGTTTCGATAATCAACGCGGCAATTTCCTGGCTGAATCCATCGTGAATTTCACGAGACAGGTATCGGCGTTCTTCATCCAGTTCGTTGATCAGACGTTCATTCAATGCCTGATGCTCACTGCGGCTCCGAATCAATTCGTTTTCTGCCATCCTGGCTGCGGTAATATCCCGGCCTGCCCCCTGCATTGCAGACAGTACGCCGTGGTCGAACACAGGACGCGCGATGGTGTCGATCCAGATGAATCCTCCAGTTTTTCGCAGAAGCCGGAACACGCCACGGCGGAGACGCCGCTCTTTGAGAAAGGGTTCGTGCAGTTCTCTGCGGACGAACTCACGATCTTCGGGATGAATGATTTCATACCCGTTAATACCAATGAGTTCTTCCGGCCGATAACCCAGCATTGGCAGGCTGGAGGGACTGACATAGCTGAATCTGCCTTTGGTATCGGAGACGGTAATGAGATCGCTTGAATTTTCCGCGATCCATCGGAAGTGCTCTTCGTTGCTTTTCAGCTCATCGATTGCATCCAGACTGCTGGTGACATCGTTGATGGAGATCAATATGGACTCCAGCCGAAATCCCTCCGATGGCACACGCTGGGCGTTCAACAGCAATCGTCGACGCCCACGACTCGGATTCCGGTAATCCATCTGGAAGTCGACGACACGATCGTTTTGCAGCAGCACCCTGCGAAGAAGCCGCTTCAATGCCGGGGCGTCCCATTGCCCGCCTCCAATTTCGAAGAAGGAGTGACGTGCTGCCTCATCCCGTTCGGACGGAAACATTTCATGAAAGGCCGCGTTTGCCGTAATAATTCTGAAGCGCCGATCGAGAACAACGAACGGTTCGTGAATGGTTGCGATGATCGCTGCGGAGTATGCGCGTGGCGCATTCAATGGGCTCTGCGCGATTTGCTTCTTTGTCTTGCCGGCGCTCGAAAGCTTACGGGCTCTTTGCCTCAATTCGCTTCAACTCCTGGCCCGCCATCAGCGGTGCTGGTTCTGGCTTTCCGTTGTCATTCCTGCAAATGGACGAGGTCGCACTTCAATCGGACGATGGCGTGCATCACCGCCCACAATCCTGCGCATTCGACATCGGGGGCAGTCTCCGATCGCCCCTACCGGCCATCACTAATGAATTGCCATGGTGGCAATCACGCCGGCGTGATCGGAAAACCACAATGGCGCATGTTGTCCGATAACCGGATCAATGACGTCGGCTTCCGTCGCCTGGAACTCTCTGCCGCGATAGAAGATGAGATCCAGGCGATAGATGAAAGGCACAGTCACATCCGAGAGGAATGGATCGTGGCCCCAGGTCAAGCCAAGCCTTCGAGGCTCCGCGACCGTCCACGCATCCGTAAAGTGACCTTGCCCGATTACCAGGGCGTACGTCTCGGGACTGTAGGTGCCATAGGCATCCGAATTGAAGTCCCCGGCAAGAATAACGGGCATTGTGGTGTTCGCAGGATCTGCCAGCAATTCGTACGCCTGGGCCAACTGGAGGTTCGGGAGTCCCTGCGGCAGCGCATCTTCCAGATGCGCATTGATGAAACGGAACGAACGGCCTCGCGACTGAACGTCGACAGAGCACCAGCCGCGCAGCGCGTATATACCAATCGGAAGAGGCAATGCAGCAGAGAAGTTTTTCCCTTGAGGATTTGATACGCGAAGATGTCCCGGCGGAAGGTCCGTCCGCACCAGGATGACGTCACGGTCGGTCAACCGTACATCATCGAAGGAGGTGCCCGTAAACAGCGGAACTTCCACATCGGTGTCCTGAACCTGCGATGCAACGACGTAGTGGCCGCCACGCCGCGCGAGGGCATCCATCAGAATCGCCAGATAGTCCAGTTCGACATCCGTGGCGAGAGTCGTGCCCCCAACGATCAGATCACCGGGCGACTGACGCCGGAGCAGCGAGACCTCCTGCAGGGCGACCAGATCCGGATCACGCCTGACAATCTCTTCTGCCAATGCTTCCGCGCGGACAGGAAAATTCGATTGCAGAATCTGACCGTGAACAGCCGCCACACCCGCAATTAGCTTATTGAAATACTGCGGATCCGATGGGTCTAATGTAAAGAGCGGGACGAAGTCTGCACCAACATACAGATTAAAGGTCGCCACTTCGATGTCACGCTTGCCACCGATCTCCCGTCCCTCGGCCAATCCCGAAGTGTTGAGACCAAAAACAATCGCAATCAAAACGCTCGCTGTGATTAAAACTGTGGAGCGCTTCCCGGGGGCAATTCTATTGCTTTGTGAGTTAATCATGTGTCCTGCGTCTCCTTAATCAGCTGGTTCGTGAATGACGAGATCCAGTCCTCTCCGATGTCGAATCCGAAGGGAAATTGCGTTGATGCTCTTCGCTGTTGCGGGCAGTATAGGCCAATTGGGGCTGCGCAGCAGTGTCGTTTTCTTCCTCTAGTCGAGGCTTGATCCATCGCGAGCCGGCACCTGGAAGCACTCGCCTGCCAGGGTAATCGCTTGTTCCGACGGGAGCCACTGGCCGTAGTCTTCGCCATGCCAGGTACGAAGATCCGAAAGCTTTGCCTGGAGAACCTCGTGCGTGAGGGCGGGATATCGCTTATGCCATTCCGGGCAACGATCGCGCACGGCTTTGCGGATTCTCTCACGATTGAACGCATATCGACTGGGATTGAGCGCTTCGTTCATGTGCTCGGAAATGAAGGGCTCGATCAGACGGTCCGTATCCAGGCCGGCGGCCATCTCCCATCGGCCGTTTCGTTGTAAAAGCATCGGTCCAACCGTGAGAGCGCCAACAGTCACGGGCCTTGTCAGACTCTCGTAGAATTTCATTCCGGCGTAGTTGGCAGCAAGGTCTGCGTTGGAGAAAACACCGTCCAGCGCAGTTCCATACGTTCCACGTTCCTGCCGGACGCCGAAGGCTACGGCGTCCTCGCGGATTTGCTCGTTCGACTTTCCGACAATCTCGCCGTTCAGCTTAATAAGGTAGTATTCGTGGCCCTGCTGAAACAGGTGACCTGTCTTGTCGTTTCCCAGCAGGATACCGAAGAGATTTATCGTGGGCGCCAGGCGAACGAACGAAAACGGAAGAGGGGAGAACACGCGTGAGTATATCGAGTTCCAAAAAGGAACGTTATAGCGCATTGGCTTCCTGGGGAAATCTTCAATGCGCAACCACCGTTCCACGGCAGATTCCGGCAACCCCTTGCCCAGCGTCTGAAACAGTCGGTTGGCGGGAAACCTCTCGTTAAGTCTCTCGGAATCGGGGATCGTCCCAAATTCATTGTTAGCCTGCCTGACGATGTATCGAAGCAGGTAGAAGATCCGGCGGCTCAATACCGGTCCCGAATCCACCAATGGACGCGGTGGCAGTGTGAACTGATCGGTTTCGAGCGCTTGAACCTGAGGACAGAGACTCAGAAAGCTGAGTAAAACCAATGGCACGACGGCTCGCACGGAAAAAACCGTCGACGCACGGAGCGGCACGCGGATCGAAACCGTTGTCATGCAGTTCTCGTTACTGTGCGACTACTGTTCGGGATCACTTGAAGGTTCAATGCATATTCAGGGCCAATTCCTGTTTCATTCGTAGGGAACGCAAAGTGCAGTAGAAATCCTGCCCACGTGGACGGAATCATTGGCAGGAGGGCCTCGTGACCAGAATCATTCCTGGTTTGCTTTTTTTGCTGGTCTGGTCTCAAGCGGCTTCAGCGGAGCAGTTTGAAAATTACGTCTTTGGAGTGGCAGGTCCGGTATTCGTACCGCAAAGCGGCTTCACTCGATGGAGCGGAACTTTTCTATACGCGGGAGGAGGAATTGAATCTCGTATCGGCAAGACATTCGCCATGGGCGGTGAAGGCGGGATTCTGAGCAAATCGGGCTATACAACCGGCATGGCAGCGGCGACGCCTGCGTTCCATTTCATCCCTGGAAATTCACCGAGTCGAGTCGATCCGTTTATCAACGGCGGAGTTTCCATACTATTCGACACAAACTCTGTTTCGATTCCGATAGTTCATTTCGGTGGTGGATTGAACTACAGCGTGAATCAGCGTCTGGGAATGCGTTTTGAATACCGTCATCACCTATGGAGCCCTGAAGCTGATGAATGGGTATTTCAATGCGGATCCGCCGCGCCGAATCCATTTTTCGAATCGACACCGAACGAGGTTACAACATAACTCTGATACGCGCATCCACTGCGCTGCATCCCTGTCCTGGACCGAGTGCGATTAAAGGATTCAGATCCATCTCCGCGATCTCGGGAATTTCCTCTGCCATGCGGGAAAGGCGCAATAAGACTTCTTCGATGGCGTCGATGTCGGCCGGCGAATGACCGCGATATCCCTTCAGCAAACGGAAGCCGCGAATACCTCTCACCATGTGTCTGGCGTCGACATCGGTCAGGGGAGTCACACGGAATTGGACGTCGTTCACAATCTCCACATTCACTCCGCCGAGACCAATGGCGAGCAGTGGGCCGAACAGCGGATCGTTTGTAATTCCTGACATCAGTTCGATGCCGCCCTTGATCATCCTTTGTACGAGCACACCTTCGGCCGGCAATGAAGATGCCTTCTGACTTGCCCTCTGCATCATTTCGAAAGCGTGCCGGACTTCTTCGGCGCTGGATACATTCAAGCGGATACCTCCCACTTCGGACTTGTGCAGCACCGTGGAAGATATGAGCTTCACAGCGACGGGGAATCCGACGCGCTCTGCGATTCGAACTGCATCGTCGGAGGTGCGCGCAAATGCACCCGCTGGCTGGGGAATTCCGTAAGCCTTCAGCACGGCGCGAATCTCCTCAGGATTCAACCAGCCGTTTCCTCTTTGTTTCAACGCCTCTCGAACGATATATCGTGCGGCTTTCACATCGGTGTCTACAAATCCCGGAACAACTCCTGGTGGTTCCGCTTTCCATTCGGCATAAGCCGCACATTTCGAAAGCGCCATCGCCGGAGCTTCCGGAAACGAATAAACAGGAATCACTTCGTCTCGCGTCTTCAGCGGTTCCTGCCGCATCGCACGCGTCATCAGGCACGCCAGCACAGGTTTCCCTTCCCCACCTGTCGCGCGGCCTTCCTCGACTCCCGTCCGGATCGCCTCGGAAAAGGGCTTGGTATCTCCCCGGTCGACGGGAATGTAGATCACGATCACGGCATCCACATCCGGTGAAGCGAGCACTGCTCCAATCGTCTGCCGATAACTATCCGGACCTGCCGACGCCACCATGTCGACGGGATTGGTAACCGAGGCCGCGGCTGGGAGAAAGGTCCTCAACTTCTTCTGGACGGCCTCAGAGAGCTCGGAAATGGAGAGTCCCCCCGCTTCGCACGCATCCGCGCAGAGGATTCCCGGGCCTCCGGCATTGGTCACGATCGCAACGCGCCTGCTCTGCGGCAAGGGCTGACTTCCCAGCGCGGAGGCGATATCGAACAGGCCATCGATGGTCTCGGCGCGAATGACGCCCGTCTGTCGAAACAAGGCGTCGACGGCGACATCGTTGGCAGCAAGCGCAGCCGTATGAGATCCCGCCGCGCGCCGCCCGGAGCTCGAGCGGCCCGCCTTCATCGCCACGATGGGTTTGCTTCTGCCGACACGGCGAGCGATGCGCGCGAAGCGGCGCGGATTGCCGAACGATTCCAGATATAAAAGGATGACTCCGGTGTGAGAGTCGGTTTCCCAGTACTGCAGCAGGTCATTGCCGGAGACGTCTGCCTTGTTGCCGACGCTGATGAAAGTTGAAAATCCGAGCTGGCGTTCCGCAGCAAGCGCCAGTACCGCCAGGCCAAGCGCACCGCTTTGCGAAGACATGGCCAGGTTTCCTGCAGCCGGAAACACCGGAGAGAAAGAAGCATTCAGGCGAACGGCCGGATCCGTATTCAGCAATCCCATGCAATTGGGACCAATCATGCGCATGCCGTAACCGCGGACTTTCCGAAGCAGTTGTTCCTGCAGTTCCCTGCCTTCTGCTCCAGCTTCCGAAAAGCCGGCTGTGATCACCACCAGCGCCCGAACGCCGCGCGCGGCGCAGTCGTCGACAACGCCGAATACAGCGTCGCGTGGGACTGCAATGATGGCAAGATCCACCGGGCCGGACACGTCACGAACCGAAGCCAGCGTTTTGATGGAATGCACTTCTGCTGCGTTCGGATTCACCACGTAAACAGGGCCTTTGAATCCCGCACGAAGACACTCGTCGAGTATGCGATATCCGATGCTGGAAGCATCTCGCGATGCGCCGACGATGGCTACGGCGTTCGGCCTGAAGAAGGGTCGAATCGAGGCTGCCGCGGATAAGCGGTCGCGCATTTCCGAAAGCAGGATATTGGATTCGGACCGTGTGACATCGAAATCAATTTCCACCATTCCGGCTTCCATCCGCTCGCGCACAGGGAACCCTGACCGCCGAAAAACTTCGATCATTCGGTGGTTATCCGTTTCCGCAATTGCCTGGAATCGCCGGAAGCCGTTTTGAATCGCAATAGCGGCCAGCCGTTCGAGCAGAATTGTTCCCAGACCCATTCCGAGAAGCCGGTCATCCACTCCAACGGAAATTTCGGCAGTCTCATTTCCGCGGGACTCGTATGAGCCCACCGCAACGATTCGTCCCTCTCCCTCGAGGTGGCGCTTCACAAGCAGAGTCCACCGCTGCTCCGGATTGGAAGCGGCACAGAGCTCTTCGGCCAGGTTGGTGTCCGGAACGACCTTCGAAAGATACCGGTGCAAACCGGACTCCGTGGAGAGCTTCTGAAAAAGCGCTTCCAGTCCCTGCACATCTTCCGGCACAGCAGCGGTCATCGTTGCGGCAGAACCGTCTCGAAGCAGTACGCGGCCGGAGTCCGGATGGAGTTCTCTTGCGTTCACCATGCTTATTTTCGGTTGGACGTTTTTCGTTTCTCTTTCCGGACAACTGGAGGAATCAGAAGAACCGGGCAGACCGCAGCACGAACAACCCGTTCCGCGGTGCTGCCCAGAAGTGCGCGATCGATCAATCCTTTACCGTGAACGTTCATAACCAGGAGGTCTGCCTTCTCGGACTTCTGTATTGCGAGAACCGTGCTATACGGCACGCCCACCTCGACTCGTGTCTTCACATCACACCACGGCCGCACATCGTCGGGCACCAGTTGATCAAGCTGACGTCGTATGGCGTCGATTGTCGGCAGCGAAGACTTCACTGAAGACTCGACAGTCACCTGATCCACCACATGCAGCAACGTCAGACGCGCCTGACATTCCTGGGCAAAGGAGAAAGCATATTTCAGAGCCTCGGCTGTACCCTCTGAAAAATCCGTCGTGACCAGAATGCTCCGGATCGCCGGCGGTGCCGTACGCGTCCCCTTCACCACACTCATCGTCAACAATGGAACCGGGCAACTTCGAAGCATCCGGTCGGCTTCCGATCCCAGTATCCATCGTTCAAGCCCGCGCCTTCCGTGCGTGCCCATCACAACAAAGTCCGCCTTTGTCTTCTTCAATGCCTTGTGGATTTCAACGTCGATCGAACCGATCACGACTTCGGAACGAAAAGGAACGTGCGCCTTCTCCGCTTTCTTACCCAGTTTGGCGAGCTCAAGCCTGGAGTTTTTCTGCAGCGCCCCGGTGTATTCGGACATATTCAGTGGAAAATCATAAGCCGTGGGAACCATGGGAGAAACGACATGGAGCGCATAAATGCCCGCTTCATAGTTCGCCGCAAGTTTCAGCGCGTATTCGTAAGCTTTAAGCGACGCCGGAAAAAAATCGATGGGGCACAGAATAGTCTTTATCTGAATCATGGAGACCTCCGGATGAGCCTTTGCACCTGATCTGCCGTTCTCGACGGTCGGAAAACATGTTTTCGGCGCTTTATCCTGACAGAAGACGGCAGATGTGTCATCTGCCGAGAGAGTTCAAGGAATGATTGTTCGGTCACGCCTGCAACTTCGCCGGCATTCCTGCCACTTCGTCATCAGCACCCACAGGTCTTCGTTTGAAATTGTACAATTCTGCAAATAAGGGCGATGTGCTCAGCGGTCTCTGGGAAGTTCCGGTTGATGCGATACATCATCGCCGGCCCCAAGACTCGCATGCCGCGCTTGCAAGGAACCCGATACATCCCGCGTCCATATGCCGCGCGCGATTCAAAATCCCGAAACACAAGACGCCCGGCGCCTCCTCCCTCTTCGCTTCGGTCCTTCGGGACTCAATTCCTCGCTTCGGCTCAACTCATTTATTGACGCGAAGGCACGCTTCGTGGCCGAAGTCGAAAAAAACACCGCCTCAATTTGCCTGTAGCAACGATCGACCCTTGAGGCAGGCAGAACATCTCCGATTCCGGGACGAAGCCTGTCTCGACCAACGCAACTTTCCTTCTACTCGCCCCGAGCCATTGAGGCAGTATTTCTAAGTAGGTTCCCTGGAATCAACGCGGGCATGTTGCGGCGGACTTGAGAACGATTACACAGCGGCGACGGCGGAAGCACCGAAGCAGGAACTGAAAGATTTTCGTGAGAAATGGGATAAGTCGTGTGCATCGATTGAAGTGATTTGGGGTGCGGCGCTGGGAACGAATTATTCCGTTCCTGGCATTCGAGCCGGAAATCCGCAAGGGGATCGCCGTCGAATTGCTCAACATCCTCGTTGAAGCTACCGTACCTGGCTCTGAGGAACGTCATGATCCTGTGGCAAAGCAACGCTGTCAATGACTGGATCGACGCGTGGAAACAGCTGTCGATCCTTGGGAGGACCGGTTTGAGCAATATCGCGACCCTGATCCAATCTCCCGCCACCGGCCTCATGGAAGCTGCCGCGGCATGTCTTGGCGTAGCGTAAGATCATCAAAATCAGAGGGTCTAATCCCAGCGAACCGGCCGTGGAAAAATTAATCCGTCTGGCCTAGCCAGCTTTCTCTAGAGGGGACGGCGAAAACGTTCCGGTCAGGAAGCTAAACCTAAACCTCCAACGCCGCTTACACAAAATTCCGGACACCACCACACCACCCGTTCCATCGACCGTTTCTGCCGTTCCTACTACCGTTTCCATCGTTCCAACTACTGTTTCCATCGTTCCAACTGCCGTTTCCGTCGTTCCTACTACCGTTTCCGTCGTTCCAACTACCGTTTCCATCGTTCCAACTACCATTTCCGTCGTTCCAATTACCATCTCCGTCATTCCAACTACCGTTTCGGTAGTTCCAATTACCATTTCCCTCGTTCCAACTACCGTTTCCATCGTTCCACATTCCGAACTCAATGTTTCCGCTTCGTCAATGTGGGGTCCACAACCGGTACGCCTTGCGTCGCGGACATTCTTGTCCTCGAGCGCAGACGTAAATGTCCGCAATACGCGACCCGGCCCGCTGTCACCGGCGGTAACCGGCCTGGTCTAAAAACCCTCCGCGCTCTGAATCAAGACCGCCGGAGAGTTCTTCTCAAAGTGCGTGTTCGATTGAGAGAATACGAATGCACCGAGTGCGCAGCGCTGTTTGCCGCGGAGCGCGAAAACTGTTCCTACTGCGGATCGAGACTCCATTTTGTGGAGAACATGACGGACAGGTTTATCGAATTCGCGCGGGCACGCGGAATCGATGCAGGTAGTGCAGGATGCGGAATCCACTAAGATCTCGGCAAAGGCCGGAGGCATTGGCGCATTCTTAAGGACGTGACGAAGGGACACAATTCCCTGCGCACGAGGGCGACAATCGGGTCTTATCGCCCGCGAACGATCTCCACGGCGCAATGCGCATGATTCAACACGGAGTTCGAAACGCTGCCCAGGAGTATCTCCTCCAACCGGCCAAGCCCGCGGGCGCCGAGAAAAATTGCATTGACCTTCAATCGGTCCGCCTCCGCAACGAGCACGCGTTTCGGATCGCCCTCAACGATAGTGGAGGTCGCCTTCAACCCCACACGTTGAAGAATATTGACAAATTCCTCTGCCGTTTGCGTCAGGCGAGAACGCTGTTGATCGTCAGGCTCTTCTAGAACGGAGACAATGTACACTTCCGTTTTTTCCGGCCAGACACGGTCGGCCACTTTCCGAATAACCTCTTTGGCTCCGGCTGAACCATCGTTGCCGACCAGAATCCGAATGGGTCCATGAGGTGCCGATGTCGCAGGGGACGAGGCGGCACGAACCACACGCACCGAGCAGGGCGATTCATGCGTCAGCTTCTTCGAGACGCTGCCAAGCAAAATACTTCCGGCCAGTGAGCGTCCCCGCGATCCGATGACAATCAGATCCGGACGCCACGAGGCTGTTTTCTCCAAAATGGCGGTTGCGGGCGAACCCACCAGCAGCTGACTCGTGGATTTCCATTCCGGGAAATTGGATTCCATCCATTTATGGACTGTTTCGGTAAGCGCTTTGCCGACATAAAGGTCGGTCTTTGAGGCTTGACTGATGGCCGAACCAGGAAGATCCGAGCCTGCAGTTGGAGTAACCTCGGCGGCCGCGACGGAGACCACCAGTATTTCGGCATCCTTGGGCAATCCGGCCCTTCGCAAATCAACGACGGCACACTCGGCGCATTCGGAGCCATCATAGGCAACAAGGACTTTCATTCGGAAGCTCCTCCAGCTTTCCCGGTGGACGCAACGAGTACAGCTGCGCCTCGAAGCATACCGCCACGCAGTCGATCCAGCGCCTCATTGGCTTCCCGAAGTTGAAAGATTTCAATGTGTGTTCGCACAGGAACTTTTGGCGCGAGATCCATGAACTGTTCCGCATCGCTCCGAGTCAGGTTTGCCACAGAACAAACGGTCCGCTCTCCCCATAGCAATCGATATGGGAATTGAGGGATATCCGTCATGTGAATCCCGCCGCAAACAACAATGCCGCCCTTTCCGACGGCGCCAAGCGCGCGAGGAACCAGTTCGCCGGCAGGCGCGAAAATGATTGCTGCGTCCAACGCCACGGGCGGACGTTCATCGGAGCTTCCTGCCCATGTTGCCCCCAGTGACCGCGCGAATTTCCTCCCCTCCTCGTCCCGCGGCCGGGTAAAGGCGAAAACCTCGCGGCCTTGATAGACGGCAACCTGCGTGACCAGATGAGCGGCCGCACCAAATCCGTAAATTCCCAGTCGTTGCGCCGATCCCGTCTTGACAAGGGAACGGAATCCGATAAGCCCTGCACACAACAATGGCGCGGCCTCTGCACTCGAATAAATCTCCGGAATCCGCACGCAAAAACGTTCATCGGCGATCGTGCATTCGGCATATCCACCGTCTCGTGTGTAACCGGTGAACTCCGGTTTATCGCACAGGTTTTCCATTCCGGCCTTGCAGAACTGGCACACGCCGCATGTCCGTCCCATCCAGGGAATACCCACACGGTCCCCAACAGCGAACCGGTGGGAGTCCTTCCCTACGCCAGCTACCCGTCCCACAATTTCATGACCTGGAATCAGGGGAAGCCTGGGATGAGGTAAATCTCCATCGACAACGTGAAGGTCTGTTCGGCATACGGCACATGCCTCGACACGAACCAGAATTTCGCCGGGACCTGGCTGGGGCTCGGGAAGGATGGTTTCCCTCAAGACACTCTGCGTACTGTTCAGGACCATGGCGCGCATAAAGAGGGGACTATGTTCACACGTTCCGTGCTCCGGCCGCACGAGATTACGCGGTCTTCACAGAAACTTTCCTGGCGCGCGATGGTTCGGCAATATCCGCCGTCAGCAGCAGCATGCCGTTCTTCAGTTCCGCCTTGACCTTGTCGGGATCGATCTTTTTCGGAAGCTGGACCGCTCGGAAGAGACTGCCGGACCTGAATTCACACGTGTGCACGTCGCCCTCTTTCACCTCGTGGTCGTGGTGCAATTCCGCTTTCACGAGAATCGCGTCGGGGGTGGCTTGGATATCCATGGCTTTCGGCTCCACCCCTGGAACCGAAATCTTCAATTTAAATTGTTTGTCTTTCTCGCGCAGTTCAATCGAAGGCCGCAGTATGAGTTCATCTTCCGCCTTTAGCCAGTTATCGAGATCCCGGTCGAACAATCCATTGCCGGCGAATAGTTCAAACGCTCGCGCACGGATGCGATTCTCGGCGTCCTGTATCTTTTCAAGGATGGATTCGGTCTTGCGAACAGGGAGTGTGTCGGATTTGGACATTGCGGTCTCACCTCGGCATGATCTGCTGCACGCCGAACACCATCGAAGACAGTCGGACTGCAGGCGCGGTCTATGATGGCGCCTGCAGCTCGAACGGACATTTGAGATAAGATCCACGTTGAAATCGCAGGATGGAGCGGAGGACGACATCATGACATCGCTTAAACCATACGAGATCGATCGCTACCTGAAATCGATCGCCGGCCCTGGGGCGCACCTGAAAAGTTCCCGAGTTCTTGGAGAAGAACCCGGGGAACACGACCTCAAGGGATATGGTTATGGAACTCCCGTGCAGTTGGACTTTGAAGTCGACGGCCAGCTGCGCCGCGCCGTGTTGCATACCGTCAGTCCCGGGCCATTTGGACATGAGCACATGTCAGATCGCGCCCAGGCCCTGCTCTGGGATCACAGCAGCTTCAACAAGCTCCCGCGGCATGTGCGGTCGATGGATGTCGGCGCATGGCGAACGGACGGCAGCGCGGTATCTCTGGGCAACGCTGAAGAATTCTTCACGCTGACCGAGTACGTGGAAGGCCGGGGTTACTTTGAAGATTTCATGCGAATGCTTGACGATCCGAAGCTCGCGGACCTCGACACCGCCCGCAGCGATGCTCTTTGCGATTACCTGGTCGGCATCCATCGTGTGAAGAGCCTGGAAGCCGGATTGTATGTCAGGCGGATCCGCGAACTTATCGGAAACTCCGAATGCATCATGGGATTGATTGACAGCTATCCCGACAGACCGGACATTCGAAAGTGTGGGCTCGAAGACATCGAGCAGCGCTGTGTCGAATGGCGATGGCGTCTCAAAGGAAGAGTTCACCGTCTGAGCCAGGTTCACGGAGACTTTCATCCCTGGAACATCCTCTTTCGAGAGGGTACGGATTTTCAAGTCATCGACCGTTCTCGCGGCGAATGGGGAGAACCAGCAGACGACGTCACCTGCCTGACGATGAACTATCTCTTCTTTTCGCTGCAACGCTCCGGCCGGCTTGAGGGAAATTTCGAATCTCTCTTCATGCGTTTCTGGGACCGCTACCTCAGGAAATCCGGCGATTTGGAAATCCTTCGTGTGGCAGCTCCCTTTTTCGCATTCCGAGGACTGGTGATGGCTAATCCCGTATGGTATCCCTCGCTTTCGGACAGTGTCCGGCAACAGCTGTTCCGATTCATGCGGTCGGTTTTAAGCGAGGACTGCTTCAACCCTGGCGAGGTCCATCGATACTGTGAAGAATGAAGTTCATCCGGCCTTCGGTCTATGGATCACCGGTCTCCCGGCCTCCGGGAAATCCACGGTGACTGCCGCGCTGGCGACGCAACTGCGCGAGACAGGGATCGATTTCACAGTCCTCGAATCCGACCGGATGCGAATGTTATTTTCCGACAATCCGCAATACGACGAGCGGGAACGGGAGTTGTTCTATGGATCGCTTGCTTTCATCGGAGAAGTTCTGGTCGCACACGGAATTTCCGTCATCTTCGACGCAACGGCAAATCGGCGATCCTATCGGAATCGAGCACGCAAACATATTTCCCGATTCGCCGAAGTCTTTGTGGATTGTCCTCTGCAAGTCTGTGCCAGCCGGGATCCCAAAGGCATCTATCGCATGGCGCGGGAAGGAAAAGCCGGCAATGTTCCGGGGCTTCAAGCAAGTTATGAACCGCCGGAGAATCCGGACATCGTGATTCACGCCGACCATGAGGAACCACAGGAGGCAGCGCGGCGGATTATGGAGATGCTCTCGGCGAAGGGATTTCTGTCTGAATAGCCTGGACAGTGATGCTTCGGGCGATTCCCTCTCCCGAAGGGAGAGGGTGGCCCGCGGCAGCGGGCCGGGTGAGGGGTAAAGAAAAAAACTGTTTTCTGTACCCCTCACCCGCCGCTTCGCGGCACCCTCTCCCTTCAGGAGAGGGATTCGCCCGAAGCATCTTTCACCGACCGCACCTTTGTTCAAACTTACCGCGCCTGTCATTGAACGCTTTCATGAGCAGGCACGCGGGTCCCGGACCATTCGGTCCTTCTGCTTTTTTGTAAATACT
>Ga0070671_100001007_pt1 | contig 20725 bp, 17 predicted proteins | sample KBSS73metaG_FD_65341 | JGI IMG/M metagenome (GOLD analysis project Ga0070671, IMG submission 65341) | Switchgrass rhizosphere microbial communities from Kellogg Biological Station, Michigan, USA - KBS S7-3 metaG | ecosystem: Host-associated > Plants > Roots > Rhizosphere > Soil ...
GTCAGCGCTCCGTAGGCGCTGACCGCAATAAAATCGCAGTAACCCGCGCCGGGAAAATAATTCTCCATCCGATTCCAATGCGTCTCGGGCACATCGTCCCAATTGGCGTGCCAGACCCATTGGAGGTTGGCCGCGCCGGCCGCGCGCATCACTTCCACGATGTGGCGGTAGGCCGCGATGTATTGCGGTGGCCCGGCAGCGTGGCCATGCCATTTACCATTCCAGGCAAACCAGTCGCCATTGGGTTCCGTCCCCCATTCGATCAGGATAGGCCCAGCAAAGGCCCGCGCACTTTCCGCCCAGCGTTTCAAATCGTCGTCGAATTGGCCGGCCATGATCTGTGCCAGGCCGAACACTTTTTCGGCATGCCGCTGATCGAGATCGGAGCGCAGCATGAGGCGAATGTAGGGCACTTTCCCTAACGAATGAATCCAGTCGCAGATTTTGGCCGGGAAAGCGCGCGATTCGCACCAGTTATCAGAAAAATAAACCCAACTCGCCTTCTTCCCGACTGCCTCCTCGAAGCGGGCGACATCGGCGGCGGTAACGTTATGCTCCGTTTCATCGTCAGTCGCAGGGTCCGGAGCGCTGCAGAAGAAGCCCTGGTAAAGTTTCCCGGCTGGCGGCGGCGCGAGCGCAGAGGCTGCGTGAAGTGAAGCCGGGTTGGGCGCACCCCAGCAACAGCTCAGGACGAGCAGTCCTGCAAGAAACCGACGGGACATTTAACCTTGCCCAAGCCAGATGATGGCGGCGATCACGACAAGAAAGTATGGCACCAATGCCGCCGCGCCCGGATATTCCTTGGCCATGCGCTGTCCGAAGAAGAGCGACAGGAGCGCGAGACCGGCCACAGTCGCGCCGTAAAACGCAATCGTGGAATCATGCCGGAAGATAACCATGGCGCAGCCAATCGCGCTCAACGCTCCGGCGGCCAGTTCCATCATCGTGACTACGGCGAGGAGGAGCGGCACCATGCCCGCGAGCGGGCTTTTCGCGAAGTGGCCGGTAAGCCAGTCCAGGTTGCCCTTGCGGTCGACCACCTTGTCGATGCCCGACTGGAGGAAAAGGATGGCGAAGAACGCCGAAGTGAGAACCTGCAGCACGAAAACAGCGCCGGTAGAAGAGTGGAGAATGGACATGCGCAGGATTGTATTCGGCGCGTCAACCAATTCTAGGGCTCCCCGTTGTCATCCCGATCCGGCGCAGCCGGGGAGCGATCCCGCAACTGCAATCCACCCTTCATCTCAATGAAGATGCAAATTTCAGCTGAGGGGTCTCTCTCCGTCCTGAGGCGGATCGGTATGACAAACAGGTCTGGGCCGCATCAAATCGAGTGGAGCGGGTGACGAGACTCGAACTCGCGACGTCCTCCTTGGCAAGGAGGTGCTCTACCACTGAGCTACACCCGCAGCCGGCATTGGCCGACTCCCACAATGTCGAGCACGCTCCGAGGCGCAAGGAGGAATTGGCGCGTCTCCGCACCGGGACAGCGGAATTTTTCCTTTTTGTTTAGCAAAGTTGAATCCAAACGGCCCGCTCTTCGCATCTCATAGCAAAGAACAATTATGAAAATTACCTTCCTCAAGATCAAGCTCTTCACCTACTTGAGCGCCGTCGTGCTGCTCGCCTGCACCGCGGTGGGCCAAAGCCCTACCCCGCCCACGACCGCCATGCCGGCGGTATCGACGACCCCGACCGCGGCCGATAATACTCCTGCTATCGCTGCCACCGCAGCACCGGCCGCCACCGTGGCCCCTACGGTCGCTCCCACGGCCAGCCCCGACTCAGAGGAAGAGTTCGACAAGGCGATCGAGCAAAAGATCCGAAAACATTTTAAGCTCGATCTCGACGGCGATCACTTTGGGAACCACTCGGCGGATGATGTGGGCTGGATCGCAATCCCGATCGTCTTGATTGTCTTCCTGACCATCTTTGGCCTGCCCGTGGCGATCGTGGGCACCATCCTGTATTTTAGCTTTTCCAAGAGCCGCGCGATGCACAAGACCGTCCGGATGATGGTCGAAAAAGGTCAACCGGTGCCCGAAGCCCTCTTGAATCCGCCCCCTGTAGTGCGGAAACGCTCGGATCTGCGACGAGGCATTGTCCTCCTGATGGTGGGCGCCGGTCTCATGATCTTCTTCGGCGCCTGCAACGACTGGGAAGGCGGCGCCTGGAGCCTGGGCATAATCCCCTTCTTAATCGGGGCAGGCTACTTGCTCGTCTGGAGACTCGATGTTCACAGAGAAGACCCTTCCCCCAAGGTGTAAGCTTCTGGGGTGCCGCTCAATGATGCCGATCTTGTCGCACGGGTCCTGGTTGACGATGATCACCACGCCTTTGCCGAGCTCGTGCGCAATCATCAATCGCCGGTCCGAGGTTTGTTGCGGCAACTTACCCGCAACGACCTTGCTCTGGCGGATGATCTGGCCCAGGAAACTTTCCTGCGGGCCTACAAGAATATCCGCAGTTTTCGGGGCGAAGCGAAATTTTCCACCTGGCTGTATCGCATCGCCTATAATTGTTTCCGCGAAGAGGCCCGCAAGAGAAAGGAACTCGTCGGGATCGATGAGTCGGTGCTCGAAGCCGAGCAGGATCCGCACACCGTTGACCCGGCCCTGAGGCACGATCTCATGCAAGCGCTTCAACTCCTTCCTTTGCACGAACGGTCCGCAATTTTGCTTTGCTGCCAGAATGGTTTATCGCATGATGAAGCCGCGCGCGTTCTCGACATTCCGCTGGGCACGGTCAAGACCAATGTCTTGCGTGGCCGGGAGAAACTAAAGAAAACGCTCGCGGCATGGGGACCTAACTGACGATGGACGAAAAACTCCAGGAAGACTGGCTGGATCGGCGTTTGCGCGACGAGATGCCCTACATCGACGACGCCGGCTTTACGGCCCGCGTCGTGCAGAATTTGCCCGCACCGGGACGGCGACGTTCTTTTCGCGCTGCGATCCTGCTCAGCATCACCGTGCTTGCCAGCATCGTGACGTATCTGGCTTCAGAGGGCGGTCGCTTCCTCGTCGTCGCGGCCTATCGGCTGGCCGAGATGCCGCTCCTCTTCCTCAGTCTCGTCGCCATCAGCGGCACGCTCGTCGCGACCGCGGTCGCCGCCAGCGCCGCGCTCTCCAGCGTGCGCGAGCAACGTTAGGCAGGGGCGCTTGAACGCATTCGCACCCGAGCTTGTCTAAAGCTCGGTCGATGAGCGCCATTCATCTCACCGTCAATGGCCGGTCGCGCTCGGTCGAGGTGGAGGATGACACGCCCTTGCTCTGGCTTCTGCGCGACTCGTTAGGCATGACCGGAACCAAGTTCGGCTGTGGCGTCGGGATCTGCGGAGCCTGCACGGTGTTGGAGGACGGGAAAGCGTTGCGCTCCTGCCAGATCCTCAAGGGGGAAATCACTTTTTCGCCGCGCTTCACTGGCTCAGGATGACAATTTTGGGGAGGCGAATCCCAGAATCTGGCGCGCTTCGGTCACATCCAGTCCGATTTGTTCACGCAGCGCCGCCAGGTTTTCAAATTTTCGCTCCGGCCGCAGATAACGGACGAAACGCAATTCGATATCCTCGCCATAGAGCTCGCGGTCAAAATCGAAGAGATGAAACTCAAGAACCCGTTGCGGCAAGTCCGCGTCGATCGTTGGACGCACCCCCAGATTCACGACGCCACGCACCGTTTTCCCATCGAGCAATCCCTCCGCCGCATAAACTCCGTTAGGCGGAAATTGCTCGCTGTGGGCGCTCAGATTCGCGGTCGGGAATCCCAGGCTGCGCCCGAGATGTTTTCCCTCTTCAACCGTGCCGAGAATCGTGTACTCGCGACCGAGCATCCGCGTCGCGGCAGGGAAATCTCCCGCCTCAACTGCTTTCCGAATTGCCGTACTGCTGACGATTTCTCCGCCCGAAGTGATCGGCTCCACACCGACAACGTTGAAATCGAGCTGCGCACCAAGTTTTTTCAGAAGCGCAAGATTACCGGCGCGGTTTTTGCCGAACGACCATTCCTGCCCGACGCAGATCTCGCGCAGCGGCCTTGCCGCAGTGGCCAACTGCCTGACAAAATCGTCCGGCGCGGTTGCCGCAAAGGCGCGATCAAAGGTGATCACGAGCAGGTGCGAGACGCCGAGTGCGCGAATGAGCGCGATTTTATGCTGGGTCGCAGTAAGCAGGCGCGGACTTTCCTGGGGGCGCAGAATTTTTGCAGGGTGCGGATCGAAGGTCACGACGACCGCGGTTCCGCCCGCCTCCGCGGCGTGGCGTGCGGCGGTTGAGATCACTGCCTGATGGCCGAGATGGACTCCGTCAAAAACCCCAATCGCGAGAAAGATCGGGCCAGGAATCTGCGCAAGCTCTGGAATCGAACGCAGAATGTGCATCAGCGCTCGATCTCCGGTCCCCAGTAGGATGAGCGCCCCGTCCGACAGCGAGCCGTCTCGCCGAGCGAAATTTGGCCCGCCTGTGCTGGTCTTGAAGTTCGTTGTCGCGAGACGCCACCACCGGCGGACGGGACGCCCGCCCTACCAGAAATCCCTCCGCTCGACGCGCTCATCTCGTTAGGCGCCGCGCATGCGCGAGACCTCGGGCAGGGTCAGAATTTTCCCGAGGATGTCGACGGGATCGGCCGTCTTGATTTCCTCGACGGTTACGGCCCGCGCCAGATCAAAGCGGCCGGAACGTGTTCGGCGCAGCTCCGCGAGGTGCGCCCCGCAACCGAGCGTTTCACCGATGTCGTGCGCGTAGGTCCGGACATAGAATCCCTTGCTGCAGAGGACGGTAAAGTCGATCACGGGCGCAGCGATGCGATCAATGGTGTAGCGGTAGACGTGGACGAGGCGCGGCTCGCGCTCGACCACTTTCCCCTGGCGCGCCAGCTTGTAGAGCGGCACGCCGCCCTGCTTGATCGCTGAAACCATCGGCGGCATCTGGTAAAAATCGCCCCGATACTTATCGAACGCCGCGCGCACATCTTCCCCCCTTAATTCCGGCACCGGCCGCTCCTGCGTCACCTCGCCCGCGCGATCCTGGGTGTCGGTCGTTTTGCCTAACGACAGCGTACCGGCATATTCCTTGTCCTCGCTCATGAGCAAATCCTGGATTTTGGTTCCGCGGCCGAGGGTGAGAATGAGGAGCCCGGTGGCGATCGGATCAAGCGTGCCGCAATGACCCACCTTCTTGATCTGAAGTTGTCGCCTGACAAGCGCGACGACGTCGTGCGACGTCATCCCCGCCGCTTTATCCACGAGTAGGACTCCGTCGGGTGTGGCGGTTAAGGACATCGCAGTTTCCTAAAGCGGATCACGACCGCAGCCTGGCAACTCAACCGCCCCGAAACAAAAACCGTTATCCTGAGCGGAGCGAAAGATCTCATGACATTTGCTGGACTGGACAATGAGATTCTTCGCTACGCTCAGAATGACAAGATGAGATGGGACTAGCCATCTAATGATTTTACAGCGTCCACCGCCGCCTGGGTCACGCGTCGCGCCACGTCGTCCAAACCTCCCAAAACGCGCGCGCCGGCCGCGAGCTTGTGACCGCCGCCCTTGAAGCTGACGCAAATCGCACAGACGTCGGCGCGCTCATCCTTCGAGCGCATGCTGACCCGCACTTTGCCGTCTTCGAGTTCCTCGAAAAAGATCGCGATGATCACCCCTTGGATGGCACGGAGGTGATCGATCAATCCTTCGTTATCCTCCGGGATGACGCCGAGTTCGTTCGCGGTCGCGAGCGGCAGACTGAAGCTGGCGACTTTGCCATCGGCATCGAAGTGCATCCGGTCGAGCAGGACGCGTAATAACTCGATGCGACGGCGCGGATAGCTCTCGTAGATTTTCTGGCTCAATTCGCCGACCTGAATACCGCAGCGCAAAATATCGGCTGCGATCTCGAAAGTGCGCGCGGTCGTGTTCTGATACTGGAACGAACCGGTATCGGTCGAGATGGCGGCGAAAAGATTCTCCGCGATCTGCTCATCAAGCGGCAAGTTCTGGCTCTGGAGCAATTCGAAGAGAATCTGGCCGGTGGCGGGCGCGATTGGATCGATGTGCACCAGATCGCCGTAGCGCGGATTGCTGGGATGATGATCGATGTTGATCCAGACCTTGGCCGACCCAACGGCGGCGAGAACATTATCTCCCAGGCGTTGCCGGGTCGCGGTGTCGAGCGCAAGCACAACATCAAAATCCTCCGGCTCGTTAGGCGGAAAGGAGACCAGTTCGCCGCCGGGAAGAAAGGAAAATTTTTCAAGGAGCCCTTCTTCGTTCCAGACTTTGACTTTCTTGCCCAGTTTCTGCAGGGCGAGGCCCATCGCGATCTGGCTGCCAAGCGCGTCGCCATCCGGGCGCACGTGACTGAGCACGACAAAGCTCTCGTGCGCGCGCAGAAGCTCGGCGATTTCCGCGAAGGTCGAATTCGTTAGGGCGGACGGTGCTACGGAGGCGGTGATGGCGTTCATTTACTTTCGGCGCTGGGCGGAGGTTCAATTTCTTGCAGTATCTCGAGAACGCGCGACCCGCGTTCGATGGAATCGTCGAGGTGAAAGACGAGATGCGGAGTGTATTTCAGGACAACGTGTTTGGACAAGCCGGCCTGGAGCGCGGCGCGACTGGCCTCGAGCTTCGGGAGCACTTCCTTGCGGCCTTCCGAGCCGAGCACGCTGATGTAGACGTGCGCTGACTTAAGATCGGGCGTGACGTCCACCTGGTTCACGGTCACGAGCAGGTTTTCGAATGTCATCTCGCGCACGAGGAGGCTGCTCAGCTCTCGTTTCAAAAGTTCGTTAACGCGCAGGAGGCGGTGTTTCATTTGGATATGGCGCAAGTTGTAGCCGGCGGCGGTGACGCCGGCCGGGGTCAGCGCCCCCGGCTACAATTTTTGCGCGACCTGTTCGAGCTGGTAACACTCGATGACGTCGCCGACCTGATATTCGCTGAAGTCGCCTAGCTTGATGCCGCACTCGAGTCCCACCCGGACTTCTTTTACGTCATCCTGAAAACGGCGCAGGGTGGAAAGTCCGCCATCGTAAACCGGCTGGCGCCGGCGCAGGACGCGCGCCCGGGCGGTGCGAGCGATGCGCCCATCGGTGACGAGACACCCGGCGACAATGCCGCGACTCAACTGGAAAACCTGTTTCACTTCCGCATGGCCGATGACGGTCTCGCGATGTTCCGGGTCGAGCAGGCCGGCCATCGCTTCTTTGATCTGATCGATCAGCTCGTAAATGATGCTGTAGAGTTTGACCTGAACGCCTTCGCGTTTGGCCGCGCCGACCGCGTTGCTCTCGACCTTGATGTTAAATCCAACCACGACCGCATTCGAGGCACTGGCGAGAAGGATATCGGATTCGGAGATCGGTCCGACGCCGGAATGAATCATTTCCAAGTCGATTTTCTTGCTTTGGATCTGGCCTAACGAAGCGGTGAGCGCCTCGAGCGAACCTTGCGCGTCGCATTTCAAAACCAGGCGCAAAACTTTTTTGCCGTCGGCCGTTTCCAGCAGACTTTCGAGCGTGGCGCGTTGCGGGACGCTTAGTTTTTCGGCTCGCCGCGCGGCGAGACGTTCCTCGCTCAGGGTCTTGGCCGATTTCTCCGATTCCATGACGAGAAATTCGTCGCCGGCATTCGGCAGCCCGGTGAAACCGAGCACTTTCACCGGTGTGGAGGGCCCGGCCGATTTGATTGGCTTGCCCATGTCGTCAACGAGTGACTTCACTTTGCCGCCGTAGTCGCCGCAGATAAATGGCTCGCCGACTTTGAGCGTGCCCATCTGCACGATGACGGTCGCGGTCGGGCCGCGGCCAGCTTCGACCTGTGCTTCAATGACGGTGCCACGCGGAATCGCCGTTGGCGAAGCTTTCAATTCCAAGACTTCGGCTTGCACGACCATGTTGTCGAGCAACTGGGGAATGCCGGTGCCCTTGGTCGCCGAAACCGGCACGACAATCGTTTCACCGCCCCAGTCTTCCGGCGTCAACTCATGTTCCTGGAGTTGTTGTTTGACGCGGTCGATATTTGCCGACGGCAAATCGATCTTGTTGATCGCCACCATGATTTTGACATGCGCCGCGGCCTTGGCGTGATTGATCGCTTCGATCGTTTGCGGCATGAGCCCGTCGTCCGCTGCGACTACCAGCACAACGATATCGGTGACATTGGCGCCACGGGCGCGCATCGCGGTAAAGGCAGCATGACCGGGCGTATCGAGAAAAGTGATGCGGGTGCCTTTGTAATCGACCGAATAGGCGCCGATGTGCTGGGTGATGCCACCGGCCTCGCCCGCCGCCACGCGCGTTTTGCGGATCGCGTCCATGAGCGAGGTCTTCCCGTGATCGACGTGCCCCATGAAAGTGATGATGGGCGCGCGCGTCTTGAGTTCTTCCTCCTTCTCGATCACGGGCGGCGGAGGCGCGACCACGACCTGCTCGACTTTGTGCACGCCGCCGCCCTTCTCGCGGCGCTCCATTTCGAAAACGAAGCCGTGCTTGTCACAGACTTTCGTCGCCACTTCCGGCTCCACCGTCAGGTGCGGGTTGGCGAAAATATTGAAGTCATCCATCAGCTCTTTGATGAGCTGGAAATTTTTCAATCCGAGCTGAGCGGCCAGATCCTTGACGATGATCGGCGGCTTGATGTGAATGATTTTGCGGCCGTCCTCCGTCTCGGTTTCGATCTCGCCCGCTTCTTCGGCGGGAGGGGCGACCGGCGGCGGCGTTTCGTCCCGCATCACCTCGGGCGTGGCCGGGGTGGCACGAATGCGCGAGATAGGTGGGAGAATCGTCCGTTTCACAGTCTCGTCGGAAGCAGCGCGCTTCGGCTTGGGAACGTGCGGATCAATCAACGAGACACTTTCGACCGTATGTTTCGGCGGGGCCGGGGGCGCGGGCTCGATCGGTGGCGCGGTCCTGGCCGGAGGCTTCCGGGCGGTGATGGGCGCGAAAGCGGATTTCGGGGCGACTACCGGGGCGGGCTTGGCGGCGACGGGCGACGCGCTCATTGTCGTTGCGGCTCCGCCGTCGCTCGTCGCGGCAACTTTTTCTTCCTTGGCCGGCTTGGCACTCTTGGCGGGCTTGGCCGCGGTGCGGGAACGAGGCGACGACTTAGCGGAAGCGGCGGGCTTGGCCGCTTTGCTGGCGGACGCTTTGGGCGCCGGAGTCTTGGTCGTCGTTTTCGTTGGCATGTAAGTTCCTTAAAATTTTGCTCATGGCCGTGAGCGGTTAGGCGCAGCCATGGTCAGGGAGATACTGTTTCACGATGCACTGCCTCGTAAATTTCGCGCGCTTTCTCTTCCTCGACGCCGAGAATATCGACCAGATCCGACATTTCGGCGTCGCGCAAGCCTTCCAAATTCGTAAAGCCGGTTTTGACCAGCGTCATCGCCTGCTCCTCGGTGATCGGCAGCGAGGTCGCGAGGGTCTGCGCGGCGTGCGCCACCTTCTGCTCGACCGCGGTCGTGCTCGGCGCTTCCTTCTCAATGTTAATCTCCCAACCGGTCAGGCGGCTCGTTAGGCGCGCGTTCTGGCCTTTCTTCCCGATCGCGAGCGAAAGCTGATCTTCATCGACCGAGATCAGCGCGCTCTTCTTCTCGAGATCGAAGACGAGGTTTTTTACTTTGGCGGGCTTGAGCGCTTCCAGGACAAATTCCTTCGGGTCGGAGCTCCAGCGAATGATGTCGACTTTCTCGTTGTTCAACTCGCGCACGATATTTTTCACCCGTGAGCCGCGCATGCCGACGCAGGCGCCGACCGGATCGACCTTCGGGTTGTCGCTGAAGACGGCGATTTTGGTCCGATAACCCGCTTCACGCGCGATGCCGCGAATCTCGACTGTGCCGTCTGCGATCTCGCTTACCTCAAGCTCGAAAAGCCGCCTGACGAAATTGGGATGGCTGCGCGAGATGATGATCTCCGGGCCGCGCGCCCCGTTTTCGACCGCCACGACATAGGCCCGCAGCCGGTCGCCGACATTGTAATCCTCGACCACGACGCGCTCGCGCTGCGGCATGATCGCTTCAAATTTGCCGAGATCGAGAATGACGTCGGAACGATCGAAGCGGCGGACCGTGCCGCTCACGATTTCGCCGGCGCGATCCTTGAATTCCTCGTAGATCATCTCTTTCTCGACCTGGCGGATGCGCTGCATCATCGCCTGCTTGGCCGTTTGCGCGGCGATGCGGCCGAAATTTTTCGGGGTCACTTCGACTTCGACCGCTTCGCCGACGGCCGCGTCGGGTTTGATTTTGCGCGCTTTCTCGAGCGAAATTTCGTCCTGCGGGTTGGTCACTTTTTCGGCCACCAGCAGATTGGCCAAGGCGCGAATCTCGCCCGTCTTCGGGTCGATTGCGATGTGCAGATCGCGCGAGGCACTCACACTCTTTTTCGAGGCGGAGAGCAGAGCGTTGGAAACCGCCTCGATCAGGATTTCGCGTTTGATCCCGCGCTCCCGCTCGAGGTAATCCAGCATGGCAATAAACTCAGCGTTCATGGAAATTGGCGTCCACCGACAAAAAAGAGTGGGACACCGGCTCCCACTCCAATCCAGCAATGGACTAGGCGCTGAAGTTACTTTTAGAGAGGGCGTTCGTCAAGTTGGCCCTGACCTAACGATGCGGGGGCGGGCAAGGGCATCCGGGCAGTTGTCATCCCGAGCCGGCGCAGCGCGGCGCGCGACTTCACGAAGGGAATCCGCGAGCCCTCGTCGTCCGGCACCGTAAAGTGCAAATGAGAGTACCTCGCCGTCTGCAAGGCTTGAAGGCGCGTCACCGCGCCGAGGCCTGCCCGCAACATGGGTTCCTGTTGGCCGGGGCCAGTGACCCGGCTACAATCTCGCCGATGTCGCGGGCGCGCGCGGTTCCTTTAGTGCTATTGATCTGGGCGGCGATCTATTTGCCGCGGCTCGGTTCGCTCGAAATCAAGAGCGAAGAAGGCCGCCGCATTCTGCCCGCGGTGACAATGCTCGAAACGAGCAACTACATTGTGCCGCAGGTCGGAAGTGAGCCATATCTGCGCAAGCCGCCGCTGGTTAACTGGCTCGTCGCCGGTTCATTCAAAATCTTCGGCGCGCGTAATGAATGGACCGCGCGGCTGCCATCGGTCCTTTGTGTGCTGGCAGTGGCGCTGGCCTTTGTCGGTGGGACGCGGCGCAGCCTCGGGCCGAATGGCGCACTTGTTGCCGCGCTCATGTGGCTAGCGAATTTCGGTCTGCTCGAGAAAGGCCGCATGATCGAGATCGAAGCGCTCTACGTCTCGCTGACCGCGCTCGCTTTCATCACCTGGCTCAGCTGGTGGAAGGAAAAGCGCTGGCTCGGATGGACGGTGCCGTGGCTTTTTCTCGGGCTGGGACTGCTGGCCAAAGGCCCGCTCCATCTCGTTTTCTTCTACGCGGTCGTGATCCCGATCCTATGGCAGGCGGGGGAGATGAAACGGCTTTGGTGCTGGCCACACCTGGTTGGACTCCTGCTCATGCTGGGCATCTTCGCGGCCTGGGCCATCCCATGCCTGCAAATGGTGCAGGCCGGTCATGTGGCCAGCGTCTGGTCGCGACAATTTTCCGGTCGAGTAAGCGGCGACGATTTTAAACTCGGCGAATGGCTGTTCAATATCCCGCGCGGGATCGCCTATATGCTGCCCTGGGTGGTCCTCCTGCCTTTCGCGCGCTTCGCACTCCTCGACAGCGAAGCAGAACGAAAAACATGCCGTGCCCTGTCGTTAGGCGTGGCGATTCCGTTCGTCGTTGTCAGCCTCATACCGGGCGCTCTGCCCCGCTACACCATGCCGCTACTGGCGCCCGCCATATGGTTGCTCGCCATTTTCATCAGGGAACACGCGCTGCTCTGGCCGAAACCGCTGCGCAAAGTGATCACTTGGACGGTCGTGGTCATAACGGCCGCGATGCTGATCTATTCCCTCGCGCTCATTCCGCTGCTGCGACGCCGGGAGAAAGTCCGTCCCGTTGCCGCGCAGCTCGACGCGGCCCTTCCGCCTGGCGCGTCGCTTTACGCGGTCAATCCCGACTACCAGCCCTACCTCTTTTATCTCCGGCGTCCGATCGCTTACGTGAGCAAGGTGGGCGACCTGCCCCGGGCCGCGCGCTATCTTCTCGTCCAGCCGGAGGACGAGAAGGCAGCAGAAGAGTCGGCGATTTGGGCGCCGGAACGAGCCGAACCGATTCTGCGGATCAAGGACTACCGCGGCCGGCGCGTCATTCTGTTGCGGATCACCGAATAGGCGCGGCGTAAGACCGGAAGCGTCTCCCACCAGCGGGAGAAATAAGGAAAGCTTTGACAAGCGAACAGAAGCGAATTCGTTAGCATGCTAACGATGAGCGAGATTGACCCGGAGACGATCGGCCAGTTGCTGCACGAGACCGCGCGGGTCTGGCGGCACAAGCTCGATCAACGCCTCCAGCCGCTGGGCTTGAGCCAGGCGAAATGGCGCACCATCGCGAATCTCGCGCGCGGTCATCTGACGCAACGCGACCTGGCGGAGCGCCTTAGCATCGAAGAACCAACGCTGGCCCGATTGTTAGGCAAATTGGAGGAGGAGTGTTGGATCAAGCGCGAAAGCTCGTCGCGCGATCGCCGTTGCAAGACGGTCCATCTCCAGCCGAAATCGAGCGCGCTCCTGCACAAAATCGAGGAAACCGCGCACGACCTGCGGCACGAACTGCTGGAGACGATTCCCGCTCGGGATCTGCAAACTTGCCTGCGCGTCTTAACCAACATCCGCAATCGCGCTGCGAGCGTGCCGGCCCATCCAACCAATGGGAAAACGAAAAGGAAAGCAGGCCTGAAATGATCGCAGTCAGCAAAGTCAGCAGCGCCACCCGCGAAACTGTCGGCGATCTCGAGCAGCGCTTCGGACGCAAACGCCTTTATGTTTTTGCCGGCATTGCCGGACTGGTTATCCTGGTTCTCCTCTTCCGCGGCTTCTTCGGTGGACACAAACCGCCGCCGTCACCACCGGCGCGTCCGGTCTCGGTTGCGAAGGTAATCACAAGAGATGTCCCACTTTATCTCGATGAAATCGGCGCTTGCGCTGCCTTCGAGAGCGTGCAGGTGCAGGCTCAGGTGAGCGGCCAGATCACGGAACGCCATTTCAAGGACGGCGCTGACGTGAAAAAGGGCGATCTCCTTTTCACGATCGATCCGCGTCCGTATCAAGCCGCCTTCGACTCCGCCAAGGCCGACCTTTTCCTCGCCCAGGCAAATCTGAACCGACAAACGGAGCTGGCGGCCAAGAACGTGACCGCGACCCAGGACCTCGACACCGCGAAAGCGAATGCCATGCGGGCCGAGGCCGCGGTGGCGACCGCACAGGTGAATCTCGATTACTGTTCCATTCGCTCGCCCATCAACGGCCGCATTGGCCTGCGCCAGGTCGATGTCGGCAATACCATCACCTCGGGGAGCAGCGGTGCGATTCTCGTGCACATCGACAATCTTGATCCCATCTACACCGACTTCACGGTCGCGGAACCGGACATCCCGCTCGTTAGGCGCTACCTCGGTGGCCCGAATCTGAAGGTGCTGACGGATGCCGAGGGCGATAACATCCCGCCACGCGAGGGCAACCTTTACTTCATCGCCAACACTCTTCAGCCTGGCACCGGGACCGTGCAGGCCCGCGCCATTACACCGAACCACGATCACGCGCTCTGGCCATCGCAGTTTGTGCAGGTTCGTCTCATTCTGGATCAGCTCAAGAGCGCGATGCTTGTCCCTAACAATGCCGTGCAGATAGGCCAAAACGGACCGTATATTTTCGTCGTCAAGAAGGACTCGACCCTCGATCTTCGCCAGGTTGAGCCCGGACAAGCGCAGGCCGGCAATTTGACCGTAATCAAGAAAGGGGTGAAACCGGGGGAAACTGTAGTCACGGCTGGCCAGTTGCAGCTGGCGCCCGGAACCAGAGTCATCGTCAAGGAAGAGGAAAAAACTCCACCTGCCGAAGCGGGCGGCTCGGAAGCCAGCCTGGTGCCGTAACGAATGGCAAAATCGACCGAGAACGGCTGGAACGACGGCGAAGAGATGCCGGCCCGTCAAGACGGCGCCTCGAGCGAGCGCGCGATGGGGAAAAAACTGGTGCAATTTTCGTCCGGCCTGTCACGCCCGTTCATCCAGCGCCCGGTCATGACGATGCTGCTGACGGCGTCCATCATCGTCTTCGGCATTCTTGCCTACAATTTGCTGGCGGTGAACGATCTTCCGGCGGTCGATTATCCCGTCATCCAGGTCAACGCCTCCTACCCCGGCGCCAATCCCGAGACGATGGCCAACACCATCGCCACCCCTCTCGAGAAACAGTTCACCCAAATTCCTGGCCTCGCCCTGACTACCAGCACGAGCTCGCAGGGAAATACCCAGATCACCCTGCAGTTTGATCTGAGCAAAGGAATCGACGCCGCGGCGACCGACGTGCAGTCGGCCATTCAGCGCGCCTCGGGTCAATTGCCGAGCGATCTGCCCAGCCCGCCTACCTTCACCAAGGCAAATCCAAACGATCAGCCGGTCATGTACGTCGCCCTAACGAGTGACACGCTGTCTGATGCCGAGCTTTACCGCTACGGAACGACCGAGGTCTCGCAGCGGATCAACATCTTGCCCGGGGTTTCACAGGTTAACATTTACGGCGTTAAGGGCGCGATCCGGGTGAAGGTGGATCCCGGCGCGCTCGCTTCGCGCGGATTGACCTTTGCCGACCTCACTGCCGCGATCAGCGCCGGCACCGCATATTCCGGGGCGGGCCAGTTTGATGGAGCGAACAAGTCGTTCACCCTCCGGCCTAACGGACAGATTTCTACGGCTGAGGGTTATCGGAATCTCATTATCAGCCAGGCGGCGAATTCTTCCCCGGTTTACCTGCGGGATGTCGCGAAGGTTATCGACGGGGTTGAAAACGAGCGCCTCTCGCGCCATTTCTATGCCCGCGACTTTCGCCCGCCCGCCTCGGTCATCGTTTTCGCCGTCTCACGACAGTCGGGCGCCAATGCCGTCGCGGTCGCGCGCGAGGTGCGCAATTTGTTACCCGGGCTGCAACACGAACTGCCCGGTTCGATTCAGCTCATCCCAACTTTCGACCGCTCGCAGTCGATCGTAAATTCGCTGCACGACGTCCAGGCCACTCTCGCGATCGCCTTCGCGCTCGTCATCTTTGTCATCTTCGTTTTTCTCGGGCGCGCCAGCGATACGCTCATTCCGATGGTGGCGCTGCCGATGTCGTTTCTCATCACTTTCGTGGCGATGTGGTGGTTTGGTTTTTCGATCAATAACCTGACCCTGATGGCGCTAACCCTGGCGATCGGGTTCCTCGTCGACGACGCGATCGTCTTTCTCGAAAATGTCGTCAGGCGAGCCGAAGCCGGCGAAACGATTTACCGCGCCACCCTCAACAGCGCCGGCGAAATCTCCTTCACCATTCTCTCCATGACGCTCTCGCTCGCGGCCGTCTTCATCCCGCTCGCCTTCATGCCAGGATTGTTAGGCCGGATTTTCCGCGAGTTCGCCATCACCATCATCGTCGCTATCTTCGCTTCCGGTCTCGTGTCGCTAACCCTGACTCCCCTGATGTGTTCGCGCATTCTCGCGGAGCGCGGCCCCGGTCATCGCAAGACCTGGACGGAGCGTCTCTTCGGCCGGGTCTTCGAACCGATCCTGAAATTCTACGGCCGTTCGCTGGATTGGTTTCTCGATCGCGGTTGGCTCGCGCTCCCCATCGTGATCGCCTGCGCCCTCGGTGTCTGGTTCTTCTTCGCCCAACTGCCCTTCACGCTTTTGCCCACTGGCGACAGCGGAACCATTCGCGGATTTTTCATTGTTCAGGAGGGCGCTTCGCCCGACCAGCAGCGTCGTCTCCAGGAGAAACTCGATCCGATTCTCCAAGCCAACGCAGCGGTTGACAAATATTTCACCGTTGCCGGACGCTCCGGGCTGGGGGCGGGTGTGTTCACCGTGCTATTCCTGAAAGACGCGCGCCAACGCGCCGATATCGACACCGTCGCGGCGCAACTCCGCAAAGCGTGCAGCGAAATTCCAGGCGTGTTTCCCACCCTTAATCCACAGCCGGTTTTGCAGATCAATATTGGGGCGACCGGTAGTTCTTTTGGGCGTTACAGCTACGTCTTGAGCGGCATCAACCCGGAGGAAGTTTACGCTGCGGCCGACAAGCTGCAGGCGAAATTGCGAGACTACGATGGATTCGCGGGGCCGCCGCGCTCCGATCTTTTCCGCAACACGCCCAATCTCGACATTAACATCGATCGCGATCGCGCCGGGCTATACGGCATTTCGACCACAAATCTCGAAAAACTTCTCCGGGCCGCTTACTCGCAGAATTACGTCTACCTCATCAAACAAGCCGATGATCAATATCAGGTTATCGTGGAAGCGGATGATCGGGCGCGCACGGGTCCGGAGGACTTTCGGCAGATTTATGTCAAGCCCGACGGCGGCAACAAACTGATCCCGATCCGCGCAGTAACGAACGCGAAGGAAACTCTGGGCCTGCAATCGGTCAATCACACGAATCAATTCACGAGTGTGACATTCGGCTTCGACACCAAGCCAGGTGTCGCTCTCGGAGACGTGACCAACTTCATCAAGAAATCGGCCGCGGAAGTTTTGCCGGGAACGGTCAAGGGTGAGCTGCAGGGCGAAGGTCTCGTCTTGCAGCAACTTTTCGGTGCGCTGCCTTTCCTCGTCATCGCGGCGCTTTTCGTGATGTATGTCATCCTTGGCATTCTCTATGAGAGCTATGTCCATCCGGTCACAGTCTTGTCGACCCTCTTCCCAGCGGTGGTCGGCGGCCTCATGACTCTGTGGCTCTTCCGCTCGACTCTTTCGCTCTATTCGGTGATCGGGCTCTTCCTGCTCATGGGCATCGTGAAAAAGAACGGCATCATGATTGTCGACTTCGCGCTCCACCGATTGGACGAAGGTTATGATCGGCGCTCCGCCATCCATGAAGCGAGTGTCGAGCGCTTTCGGCCAATTATCATGACCACCCTGGCGGCTTTGATGGGTGCGCTGCCGATTGCACTGGGCTTCGGCGCGGATGGCTCCTCGCGCCGACCGCTCGGGCTGGTCATCGTCGGCGGTCTGATCGTCTCGCAATTGATCACCCTCTATATCACGCCGGTGATTTACCTCGCGCTGGAATGGTTCCAGGAAAGTGTACTCGATCGGGTGCCATTCCTGCGCAGTGCTCATACCCACCATGAAGCCGATGCGCAAAAGCACGGCCCCATCGGGTTGTCCGAGCCGGAGCCGGCAGGGTAGCGCTCAGCGTTTCCCCGTTGCTCCCTAAGACAGTCGCCAGGGTCGCGCCGCCCCGGGAATTATTGAATGGTGATATTTCCGCTCGTGAGAATCCCACTCTCGGAGTACCCATTACTCAGCGTCATGGCGAACGTACGGAGCTCGATGGCGCAGCCTAACGAGAGATGATCCAGTCGATCGTTTTTGCCGCCAACCGGTCGAAGGCCCGCACCGCCAACTCGAGATGTTCCTCCTTCGTATCCTCAATCTTGTTGTGACTGATTCCATGCAGGCTCTGGACGAACATCATGACCGTTGGAACACCGGCCCGCGCCACTTCCGCGGCGTCGTGCAACGGCCCCGAAGGCAGCCGGTGCGACTCGCCGCAGGTCTCGCGGATTGCTTCGTCACAGAAATCGATCAGTTCATCGTTGAATGGCATCGGCTCGATTTGCCAGAGACGCTCCCACGAGACGGCCACGTTGCCTTCCCGCGCGAAACGGTCGCTCGCTTCCTGTGCCTCGCCCAGCATGGCTGCGAGGGCTGAGGCGTCGAGATGCCGCTGGTCGAGGGTGATCCGGCATTCCTCTACCACGCTGGTCACAATGCCGGGTTTCGTCAGGCAGGACCCAATCGTGCAGACGCCGCCGTGGCGGTCGGTGATCCGATAAATCTCCGGGCTCATCTTGGCCGCAGCGAGAAAGGCGTCCTTGCGCCGGTTCATCGGAGTGCTTCCGGAGTGGGCCGCCTGCCCGCGAAAAGTAATGGCGTGACGCTCGACGCCGAACGTTCCGAGGACCGCACCTAACGGAAGGTCGAGATCGAGCAGGACCGGGCCCTGCTCGATGTGCAGCTCGATATAGGCCGCCGCGTTCTTGAGCTGGCTCCCACTCTTTCTCACCTGCTCGAAATCGATTCCCTGCCCGCGCAGCGCGTCCGGCAGGCTGACACCTTCTTTATCCGTTAGGCCGCGCGCTTCCGCCATGTCGAGATTGCCCGAGCAGGCCGAGGAACCAAAAAGGCTTTTCCCAAATCGCGCGCCTTCTTCATCCGCCCAATCGACCAGCCGAATTGTCACCGGCGGCTGGCCTTCCGCCGCAATGCGGCGCAAAACCTCGAGCCCGGCAAGAGTGTTGAGGCAACCATCGAGCCAGCCCCCGTTAGGCACGGAATCGATGTGGCCGCCGATGAGGAGCGTCTTCTCCGACACCCCGCGCAAGGTCATCCAAAGATTGCCCGCTTCGTCACGCTCGACCTCGGCCCCGGTTGCTTTCGCCTTGTCCGCCAGCCAGCTCCGGGCTTTGGCCCAGGTCTTGGTAAACGCGACGCGTTGCGCGCCGCTTTCGTCGCCGGTCGTCGCGCGCAGCTCCTTCAGTTCTGTGATCGTTCGTTGCGGATCGAGTGCGCTCATCCGGCCCATCCTAGGAAACGGCACCGAACTGACAATACGGAAGTCGGGCATCCTTGCCTTACTCCCGACGCGCAGAGCTTACAGATCGGTAAACGGATCCAGCTTCGCAATCGTCCCGCGGCTCCCTTGCTGCTGGATGAGCTTGGCCACCAACCCCGTCCAGCCCGTCTGATGGCTGGCGCCCAGACCGGCGCCCGTATCGCCGTTAAAATACTCGTGAAATAAATAACGCTCGCGATCGGCGACCGTGCCTAACGAATCCCCGGAGGCACGGGCAAAGGGACGCTCGCCTTTCTCATCTCGAAGCCAAAGTTTGATCATGCGATTGGAAAGCTCGTTTGCGACCTCGTCGAGGGTGGCGAACCGGCCCGATCCGGTGGGACATTCCACCTTGAAATCGTCGCCATAATAATGATGAAACTTCTGCAACGACTCGATCAGCAGAAAATTGATCGGGAACCAGATCGGGCCGCGCCAGTTGGAGTTGCCGCCGAACATTCCGGTTTGCGACTCCGCCGGTTCGTAATTGACCACTTTCCGCTCACCGCGAACCTCGAGCACATAGGGATGCTCCTTATGAAACTTGCTCACAGAACGAACACCGTAGTCACTGAGGAACTCGTTGGGGTCGAGCATCCGGCGAAGCAGACATTTCATTCGGTGACCGCGGGTGAGGGCAATGAGCCGCCGTTCGCCCGCGCCAGGCTCTTGCCAGCGCGAAATGAGCGACGCGAGATCGGGGCGGTTCGTCAGGTACCATTCAAGTCGCTCCTTAAAACCAGGCATGGCGTCGAGCAGCTCCGGTTCGATTACCTCCACCGCCAGAAGCGGCATCAATCCGACGACGGAACGCACCCGCATGGGCAGATAACGGCCCCCGGGGGTGTGAAGCACATCATAAAAAAATTCGTCCGCTTCGTCCCAGAGACCGATGCCCTTACCGCCGAGATTATTGGTCGCCGCGGCGATGGAGAGGAAATGCTCGAAAAATTTCGTCGCGATGTTTTCGTAGACCGAGTTTTCCCGCGCCAGTTCAAGCGCGGTCCGCATCATCGTTAGGCAAAACATTCCCATCCAGCTGGTGCCGTCGCTTTGTTCGAGATGACTGCCATCGGCAAAACTCGCGTTGCGATCGAAGACGCCGATGTTGTCGAGCCCGAGGAAACCGCCCTCGAAGATATTGCGACCGCCGGAGTCTTTGCGGTTCACCCACCAGGTGAAATTAATGAGCAATTTGTGGAAGATCGTTTCCAGAAAGGCGCGGTCGCCTGTGCCCGTGGCACGCTCTTCGATTTTGTAAACCCGCCAGGCGGCCCAGCCGATAACCGGCGGGTTAACGTCGCTGAAATTCCACTCGTAAGCCGGGATCTGCCCGTTTGGGTGCTGATACCATTCGCGCAGGATGATATCGAGCTGGGCCTTGGCGAATTGGGTATCGACCAGCGCGAACGGGATGCAGTGGAAGGCGAGGTCCCAGGCGGCGTACCATGGATATTCCCAAGTGTCGGGCATCGACATGACACGCTCGTTATAGAGGTGTTGCCATTGCGCGTTGCGCCCGGTCCTGCGTTGGTCGGGCGGGGCCGGCTGCGCGGGATCGCCCTCCAACCACCGCTCCACGACATAATAATAGAATTGCTTGGACCAGAGCATCCCGGCCAGCGCCTGGCGCTGGATGAGGCATTGTTCGCTGCTCAGGCAGCTCGGGGCTAGCGCGCTGTAAAATTCATCCGCTTCTCGGCGGCGCTGCTCAAAGAGCCTGTCGAAATCTACGAAGGCAGGGGAGGCTGATCTTCCGATTCGTTGCAAACGCAACCGGATGGGACGCGCTTCGCCTGGGCCAAGGTCCATTTCGTAATGCACCGCCGCCTTCGTTCCCATTCGCTCTGGATTGACCGCCGCGAGGTTCCCCCTAACGACGGCTTCATGAACCGCATCCTTGACGTGCCCAAACTGGTTCGGGACACCGTAAAGCCGCTGCAGGTTCGTTTCGTTCTCGGTGAAGAGAAGCGGGCCTGCCAGGGCACAGACGAGCCGGTATTCACCGAGGATATCGTGGCTCGCTT
>Ga0070671_100001012_pt1 | contig 20660 bp, 15 predicted proteins | sample KBSS73metaG_FD_65341 | JGI IMG/M metagenome (GOLD analysis project Ga0070671, IMG submission 65341) | Switchgrass rhizosphere microbial communities from Kellogg Biological Station, Michigan, USA - KBS S7-3 metaG | ecosystem: Host-associated > Plants > Roots > Rhizosphere > Soil ...
CCGCCGGGGCGGACGGCGCATTGGCAATCGCCGCTGCGTGCATGCGAACGCCGTTGATCTGGGCCACGAGCTTGCTCATCCGCAGGAACATTCCCTTCAGGCGTTCCGCAGCAGCGAACTGTGCCTGCCGATCCGCGACCGAGAATGTCGCACGCTTGTCGAGCGTAAGCGTCAACGGCTCGGTCGAAACCTGCCCGGCCTTGGTTAGACGCACCGTGTAATTCCCCGGAAGAAAGCGTTCGCCGGCTGTCGACGATCCGGCCAGTGACGCCGCCGGCGGGACGATCGGCGGCTTGGTGCGCATCGACCAGGCTACACGATTGAGTCCCCTTCGCTTCGAGGCTGGAATTTCGTCGACCACGTTGCCGTTGGCGTCGAGGATTTCGAGCTTCATCCGCCCGATCACATGCCGCGCCTTCTGATAGTAAGTAATGACGGCGCCGTTCGGTGGGTTTTCACCATAATAAGTGGCGTTGCCCTCGGCCCAGCCGCCATTGCCCTGGATACGCTGCTCTACGGGACGGCTCGGGATGAGCGTTGCTGCGCTCGCCAACGTCGCCGACGTGAGCGCCCGAAGCGGGCTGATGTCGTCAATCACCCAAATGCCGCGGCCATGTGTCGCAAGCACCAGGTCGTCTTCGCGCTCTTGCAGTGCGATGTCCCGCACGGCGAGCCCGTCCGGGAAATTGTTCGGCTTGAATTGAGCCCACGACTGGCCGCGGTTCAACGACACGAACAGGCCGAACTCGGTACCGAGATAAAGGATGTTCGGATTGACCGGGTCTTCCTTGATCACATGCGCGAAGCCGCGGACGCCTGGCGTGTTCGGCCCGATCACCTGCTGCCATGTGCGGCCGTAGTCGGTCGTGCGGTAGAGATAAGGCTGCATGTCGCCGTAAGCGTGACGATCGTCGGTCACGTACGCGACCGCGGGATCGAAGCGACTCGCCTCGACCCAGCTGATCCAATTGCCCTGAGCCATGCCGATGTTGGGCGTGAGGTTGGTCCAGTTCCGGCCGCCGTCGCGTGTAAGCTGGACGTTGCCGTCATCGGTTCCGACCCAGATCTGCCCCGCTGCGCGCGGACTTTCCGAGATCGAGTAGATCGTCGTGTTCATCTCGGCCGACGAATTGTCGACCGTGATTCCGCCCGACTGTTCCTGCCGCTGGCGAATCGGATCGTTGGTCGAAAGGTCGGGCGAGATTCGGTCCCACGTCACGCCATGGTCTCGGCTGCGGAACAGGAATTGCGATCCGATGTAGATCGTGCCCTTCTCGTTCGGCGACAAAGCGATTGGCGTGTTCCAGTTGAAGCGCAGCTTCTCCTTATAGCTCGCCTGCGGCTGGATCAGCCGCGCCTCGAGCGTCTTGCGGTTGACGCGGCCCATGAAGCCGCCCTGCGCCTCGACATAAGCGTAATTGTCGTCGGACGGATCGGCGAACGCCCAGAAGCCGTCGCCGCCAAACAGATTCTCCCAGCGGTTGTTGGTGATGCCGCCTGGATATTCCTGGTCGCCGACCCACGCGCTATTGTCCTGCAGGCCGCCGTACACCTGGTACGGATCCTTCATGTCGGTGCTGACGTGATAGAATTGGCTAACCGGCAGATTCCAGCTCTTTACCCACCGGTTGCCGCCGTCATAGCTGGTCCATAGGCCGCCGTCGTCGCCGCCATACATGATCTTGGGATCGCTCGGGTTGATCCACAGATCGTGCCAATCGCCGTGCGTTGCGCCGGTCGTTGGCGAGAAGCTCTTTCCGCCATCATCCGACACGATCATCGAATAACCCATCTTGAACAGGCGATCGGGGTTCTTCGGATCGACGACGATCCGGCCGAAATAAAAGGGGCGCCAGACCATGCCTTGGCTGCGGTCGCGCTCCTGCCAAGTGTTCCCGCCGTCGTCGGACACAAACAAAGCCGGGCGGACATTCTCGATAAAGGCGTAGACGCGCTTCGGATTCGATGGCGCGTAATTAATCTCGAGCCGTCCCCACGGACCCTTCGGCAGACCCTTGCGGTTCGTGGCGTCGAGGTACGTCCACGTGCGTCCGCCATCATGACTCTCGGCGAAGCGGCTCCCCGAGGGCTGGTCCGGGCCGCTGCCGCCGGAACGAAACTCATAGGGTTTGCGCCGGAAGTCCCAGGTGCCGGCGAGCAGATGTTCCGGATTTGCCGGATCGAGTGCGACCGACGAGCAGCCGGTCGAAAGGTTTGCGCCTTTGAGGACCAGCGACCAGGTCTTGCCGCCATCGGTCGTCTTGTAGAGGCCGCGGTCCGGCGAGTCTGACCACAGGGCGCCCGGCGCACAGACGTATACGATGTTGCCGTTCTTGGGATGAACGACAATCTTCGTGATGCGCTCGGTTCCGGGCAGGCCGACGTTGGTCCAGGTCTCACCGCCATCGACCGATTTGTAGACGCCATTGCCGACGGACACGGAATTGCGGGTCCAGCTTTCGCCGGATCCAACCCACATTACCTGCGGGTTGGTCGGATCGAGCGCGATTGCGCCGATGGACTTCACCGGCTGCTTGTCGAAAACGGGCTTGAAGGTCGTGCCGCCGTCTTCGGACTTCCACACGCCGCCGGACGCGGCGCCGACAATCAACGTGACCTTGCCGTCCTTTTCCTGCCGGCCCGCAACCGCAGCGATGCGGCCGGACATGGTCGCAGATCCAATGTTGCGGACGCCGAGGCCGGAGATGGCAGCGCTGTCGGGGGCCGGCACATTCTGCGCGGCCGCCGGGCTGACGAGAACCGCCGCAGCGGTTGCGAGAAGCATAGTACGCAGCATCTTACATCCCCTTTGGCGAGCTGGACGCGGATGTGGTCCGGTCGGTCGGTTTGGCGGCTCCGGGCTTGGTTCCCGGTTTTCCCTTAGGCTTGTTCGAGGCGTCGGGCGGACTGCCGGAAGCCTTCGCGGGAGTGCCCGGACCGCCCGGCTCGGCGAAGAAGGCCGCATTCACCGGCCCGTTCGCGGTGCCGCTGGCGATGATCGTCCGCTGACGCTCGTTCGGCTGGCCCTCGCTCCAGCTTTCGACTGACATCGGGAAATAGACGCCGGCGACCTTCTCATAATCGCCGAGTTCGGTCTCGTTGGTCTGCTGGGCGCCCCGGATCCGCCGCGTCTCGTCGACCTTGATGTCGAGATAGGTATCGGGGTCGAGCCAATAGACGAACTCGTCGCCGTCCTTCTGCGTCACCTTCAGCTTGTAGGCGAGCGTTCCGTCGAAATCATCGCGGCCCAGATACTGAACCTTGCTGCCGTCCGTCCGCGAAGCAAGTAGGGGACCTTCGATCAGCGCCTGGTCCGCCAATTGCCGCGCGTCGTCGACGGACATGCGCTCCGCGTCCTTGCGGCCTTGAAACGGATTGATTCGCCACGCGACTTGCCCGTCGTAGGACTGGACGAGGTCGAGGCCTTGAATGCCCAGGTCGAGACGGATCGCGTCACCGCCGCCCAATCGCGCCTGGGCGGATTTGAAGGTCAGCTCGAAGTCGCCTGGAGCGATCGTTCGGCCTTCGAAGGTTATAGACTTGATTGCATCGATCGCCGCGGCGCCGCCGCGGGCTTCGAGATTCTTGGCAATGAGACTTTGCGCGTCCTGAGCACTGGCGGGATTTGCGCCGCAGCCGATCAGCAGCGCAGCAAGGGCGTGACGAATTCGCATGTAGACTGGCCCCCTCTACTGAGGGGCCGGACCATGGAACGGTGAAACGATCGAATCAAGCGGCGGCACGTCGTTGACGCAGGTGACGCGTTCGCAATTGTTCACTTTTGGGCGGCGGGCGCGCTCGCGCGGCTCAGGTCGTGCTGAGCGATCACGGCGCGGACGACATTGTTCATCAGCGTCATCCGGACGGGCAGCGGCACGGAAGTCAGCTTGATCATCACCGCCACCGTATAGGCCTTGCCGTCCGGCGCGGTGAGAATGCCGATGTCATTGTAGCCGGCCTGCTGCGCTCCGAGCACCTGGCCCGTGCCGGTCTTGTGGTTGAGCGTCCAGCCGGGCTGAAGTCCACCCTTCAGCCGGTTCGGCCCAGTATGCGTGTTCGCCATGATGTACAGCAGGCGTCGCGTCGATTCCGGCGACAGGAGCAGTCCGAGCTTCAGGCGAGCCAGCGCGTTGACGATCGCGCTTGGTGCAGCGCCGTCATACGGGTCGCTCACGTAGCGGTTGAACGCGGCCCGTCGCACAGCAAGCGGCAGTGCATCGCGCGCTTCGTAGAAGGCATTCCCGACCGAATAGCTCGGGCTCCAGATCAGCCCGGCGATCTTGCTCTGCAACGCCTTCTCACCGTTGTAGAAACGGATCGATCCGAGGTGCTTGGCGGCGATCATGTTGCGCACCGCCGAGGCTCCGCCGATCGACCGCATCAACTTGTCGTTGGCGGTATTATCGCTGGTTGTGATCGCCTTGAACATCAGGTCGCCCAAGGTTGTCGTGTAGCCACCGCCCAGGATCTGCGCCGCGATCGGCTGGTGAAACAGCGTGAGGTCGTCGCGGGTCAGCGTGACCCGGTCGTCGAGCCTCACGCGTCCCTTGTCGACGGCGTCGAGCGCGGTGATCGACACCCACAATTTGCTGACGCTCTGCTGCGGGTACAGCTCGTCGGCCTTCCAGCCGACGCTCCAGCCATCGTCGATCGCGCGCACGGCGATGCCGACGCGGCCGTTGAACCCGTGGCCGAGCTCGTTGATGCGATCGCGGATATATTGCGGCGCTGCAGCCGGGCGTGGCGCCCGAGGGGGTGCGGGCCGCTGAGCAGGCTGGGGAGTGCCGTGCTGGGTCGCGGCAGATGCGCCGACCTGCACGGACGCCAGCACGACGAGGGCCAATCCCAAGCGCTGCCGAACTGACGTCATGACACCATCCTCCCCCGCACTTTTACGCATCATGCCAGATATTTAGCAGCGCACGGCTGAACCCATGATCGCACGTGCAGACTCGCAAAGTGCGAGTGCCTTGCCAAGCCACTTTTCGGCCGTCAGCCGCGCGGTGCGGCAGGCTGTGGCGCGGGTGCCCCGAGCAATGCTGCGGACTCAATCTCGTCGAGCGCTCGGTGCACGGCGACGTAACGCCGCGCCTTGCCAACCCAATCCTGCGCGTTGCCGGCCCCGGGAAGCCGCATTGTCTCGGCGAGGGCCTGGTCCACGTCTCCGGTCTCCAGGCGCAGCCTTGCCCGCGCATAGCGCGCGTCGGCATTCACCGCCGGCCGCTGCGCGGGATGCACCTCGATCAACGTTCCGAGCTCCCGCTTAAAACCGGTCCACCAGCTGTCTTGAGGGCCGCCGCGTCGGAGCGTGGGTCCAAGCGTCTCATATTGTGCGATGAGGTCGTTGAGCCGCACGGGGTCGTGCGAGGCGGTGATGACCGTCGCAACCGCTTGCTGGTGCAGCGCTCCGAAGCGATCCTGGAGCAACGGCTCGAGATACCCGAGCGCTACGCCGCGATCGATCGCGCGCCGCGCTGCAAAGGCGACCACGAGTGCATCGGCCCTGCCGGCAAAACCCTCCGCCCGCTGAGTCGCATTTTCAACCCGCGCGAGCCGCGCCTGCAGCTCGGCGACCTGTCGGCTCGTCGGCGGCGACGCAACGGCCACCGGACCAGGAGTCGAGGTCAGGGCGACTGGCTTGGGCGTCGCCGGCGCCGGCTGGACGATGCCGAGAAATCGCGCCGCGGGCTGGTAATGCGCGAGCGCCCAGACGGCAGCGGCGGCCCCTGCCAAGATGAGGACCAGGCCGACGAGCAGCCGAGTGCCCAAACTCGAGCCCTTGCGATAGGTCGTGCCGTTCATGTCGCCTGCACTTTGTTGCACAGGCGTTCCGCAAGGACCAGCAGCGCGTCGTCGTTCGGTGTCTCGGCCGCTTCGACTGCGGCCCAGCCTGCGCCTGCGGCGCTCGCTGCCTCCTGGCTGATGGCCGCGATGATTACAGCCCTTCTGTCGATGCCGGACGAATCGACGATATCGCCTAAATACTGGCCGGCGCGAGGTGAGTGGATCATCGCCACGCCGCCCGCGACGGATCGGACATCGATATTCGCGCGGGTTTTAGACCGGTAGACGGGGATGAAAGTGATCTCCTGAGTCGCTCCGTCGGGCGCTCGGCGATCTTCACCGGCGAGATGAAGCAATTTTAGCTCCGGATCGATCGAGCCGAGCAGCCGGTCGACCCCTGCCTCGCCCGTGCTCGCGATGTCGAACCCCGCTTCGCGCGCCGCTTCGGCCGTTGCCATGCCGACGGCATAGGCCGGCAATCCTCGCAGATCTTTCAGCGGATCGCCGCCGCATCGAACAGCATTGGCGCTCGTTAGAAGCACTCCGTCGAAGCTGCTTGCCTCGGGCGCATCCCACGCCAACGGTTCGATTTCAAACAAGGGGAGAGCAATCGCTTCGAGGCCGCGCGCGCGCGCGCGCTCCACGGTGGCGCTTGCACCCGGCTCCGGGCGCAGGACCAGCACGCGCTTCATTGTGTGGCGAACAGCCTCCGAATCGATTCCGGCGCCTTGGCCAGCACTGCTTCGGCGAGATCTACCGGCGTTCTTTGGTCGCCGCACTCGAAGACCGCGCGCTCCTCGACCATCTCACTGCCGTGCTCGCTGAACAATTGCACACGCATCCGAAGATCTCCGTCTTCCAGCACGCAAAAGGCCGCGACGGGCGAGGCGCAATCCCCACCGAGCGCGCGAGTGAGCGCCCTCTCGGCCATGACGCAGTCGAACGTGATCTGGTTGTTGATCGTGGTGAGCACGCTTTGCGTCCGGGTGTCGTTCGTCCGGCATTCGATGCCGATCACCGCCTGCCCCGGCGCGGGAAGAATGACTTCCGTTGGAATGGCGGTCCCGGCATCGATCTCAAGCCGCTTGAGCCCTGCCGCGGCAAGTAAGGTCGCATCGACCTCGCCTTCCTCGACCTTGCGGAGACGCGTTTCGACGTTCCCGCGGATGGCCACGATCTGAAGGTCGGGCCGGAGGCGAAGCAGCTGCGCCTTGCGCCGCGGCGACGAAGTGCCGACGACCGCGCCTTCCGGCAGCGCATCGATCGATTCCGCTCCGATAATCCGGTCACGAACGTCGCCGCGTGGGCGCACGGCTGCGATATGAATGCCCTCCGGACGGACACTTTCGACGTCCTTCATCGAATGGACGCAGAAATCGACCTCGCCTTCGATCAGTGCGCGGTCGAGCTCCTTGGTCCACAGGCCCTTGCCGCCAATCTCCGCCAGCGGCCGGTCCTGCACCTGATCGCCGGTCGTCTTGTATTCGACGATGTGGACCCAGCCTTCGGGCCACCGTTGCGCCGTCTCGATCGCCGCCGCGACCTTGCGCGCCTGAGCCAATGCCAATGGCGATCCGCGAGTCCCGAGACGAAGTCCCTGCATGGCCTCACCCCTAGTGCAATGCTGCGCGTTAAGGCAAAGGGCCGGGCGCGAAATGATGCCATCTTTAATCCTGGGCCTTGAGTCGTCTTGCGACGACAGCGCTGTCGCGTTGGTGACGGGCGACCGCCGCATCCTCGCGCAGGCTGTGATCGGCCAAAACGCCGCGCATCAGCCCTATGGCGGAGTCGTGCCGGAGATCGCGGCGCGCGCTCATGTCGAAATACTTCCCAAGCTGATTGAACGAGTTCTGAGTGACGCCAAGACGTCAGTCCACGACGTCGACGCGATCGCCGCAACCGCCGGACCGGGCCTGATCGGCGGCGTGATGGTCGCGCTTCTGGCTGGGAAGGGTCTCGCGCTGGCGGCGGGAAAGCCGCTCATCGCAGTCAATCATCTCGAAGGTCATGCGCTGAGCCCGCGACTGGTCGATCCGGACCTCGGGTTCCCTTATCTGCTGTTGCTCGTCTCCGGGGGGCACTGCCAGTTGCTCGAAGTTCGCGGCGTCGGGGATTACCGGCGTCTTGCGACGACGATCGACGATGCCGCAGGCGAGGCCTTCGACAAGGCGGCCAAGCTGCTCGGGCTTGGCTACCCGGGCGGACCCGCCATCGAACAGCTGGCAAAAAGTGGAGACGCTACTGCGGTGCCGCTCCCGAGACCGCTGGTGGGCTCGGACGAACCGCATTTCTCCTTCGCGGGCCTCAAGAGTGCCGTGCAGCGGGCGGTCGCGTCTGGCGAGCACAAGCCCGAAGACATCGCGGCGAGCTTCCAGCAAGCCGTCGTTGACTGTCTCGTCGACCGCACTGCCCTCGCGCTTGGCAAGACGGACGCGCCCGCCCTCGTCGTAGCCGGAGGCGTCGCCGCCAATCAGGCCATCCGCGGCGCGCTCGCCGATTTGGCGAAGCGAGACGGGCGGCGCTTCAGCCTACCGCCGATTTGGCTCTGCACCGACAATGCCGCGATGATCGCATGGGCTGGGGCCGAACGTTTCGCCGCCGGTCTCACCGACGGTCTCGATGCTCCTGCGCGCGCCCGCTGGCCGCTCGACGAAAGCGCGGAAAAGGTCCGCGGCGCGGGCGTCAAAGCATGAAGCTCGGCGTCATCGGCGGCGGAGCCTGGGGCACCGCGCTCGCCCAAGTCGCGGCGAGCGGCGGCCGTGAAACTCTGCTGTGGGCGCTCGAGAATGAAGTTGTCGACGCGATCAACGACCGGCACGAAAACTCCGTCTTCCTCGCAAACGTGCCGCTCAACGAAGCCATTCGGGCGACCTCGGACTTCGCCGACCTTGAAGCATGCGATGCTTGGCTAGTCGTCACTCCGGCGCAGCATATGCGCTCGGTTCTCGAGCAGGCTCGTCATTGCGACCGACCGCTGGTGCTTTGCTCGAAGGGCATCGAGGAACGGAGCGGCGAGTTGCTGCACCATGTGGCCTTGCAAAGCTGCCCCGACGCCAAGGTCGCGGTGCTTTCCGGTCCGACCTTTGCGCATGAGGTCGCGAAGGGACTTCCGACCGCCGTGACCCTGGCTGCGGAAGACGGTGATCTCGCCCAGCAGCTCCGCGACCGCATCGCCCAGCCGACGTTCCGCATCTACGTCTCGGACGATGTTGCGGGCGCGGAGATCGGCGGTGCGGTGAAGAATGTGCTCGCGATCGCCTGTGGGGTGGTCGAGGGCAAAGGCCTCGGCCAGAACGCGAGAGCGGCGCTCATCGGCCGCGGCTTCGCCGAGATGACCCGCTTCGGAATGGCCTTTGGAGCGCGTCGCGAAACCCTAGTCGGCCTATCCGGCCTCGGCGATCTCGTGCTGACCTGCTCATCGACCAGCTCCCGCAATTATTCGCTGGGCAAGGGCATAGGAGAGGGGCGCTCCGCTGCTGAGCTGCTCGCCGACCGCAAGACCGTCGCCGAGGGCGCCTTCACCGCGCCGGTGCTTGCGCGGCTCGCGAAAGATAAAGGCATCGACATGCCGATCGTCGATGCCGTCGACGCGTTGATTGCGGGCAGGGCTAATGTCGATGAGGTGCTCGGCGCGTTGCTTTCGCGGCCGCCTAAAGCTGAGGCGATCTAGAAATCGACCGCGATGCCCTTCTTCTCCCAGTCGCCGTAGCGCGTCGGATCGAGCTTGGTCTCTTCGCCCGCGGGCGGTTCCTGCTCCGTCTGCCGCTCTGGTTCGGGAATCGGCGGCGATGGGCTGAGGTGCACCGGGGCCTTCAAATGATTTGGGCGTTTCATGACGCGAAGATGTGCGTTGAAGGCCTCCATGCCAAGCGTTGAAGGACTGGGCGCGCGCAAAGCCGCGCTGCAGATGCTCGATTCGGTGCTGCGCAAAGGTCAGACGCTCGACAGCGCTTCATCGGCCGCCCGCGACCTTGCACCCGCTGACCGCGCTCTTGCTCGCGCCATCGCCGGCGAGACGTTGCGGCGCCTGCCCGATCTCGATGCGCTCATCGACAGCGCCACGCGCCAGCTCCTGCCCGACGATTCAAAACCACGTGCCGTCCTCCGCCTCGCGCTCGCGCAGAAGATCGGTCTCGGCACTCCCGATCATGCCGTGGTTACGACCGCACTGCCGCTGGTCGACGGAGGTCCGCGCCGCCTGGTTCATGGCGTCCTCGGCACTCTGCTCCGGCGCGGGATGCCTGCATCAGATGCTCCGGCACTGCCTGCGGAGGTCGAGGATCGGTGGCGCCGGGCATGGGGTGAGCCAGCGGTGCAAGACGCTCGGCGCCAGATAGCCCGCCGCCCTCCTCTTGATCTCTCCTTCGCCGACGAAGCGGAAGCAGAGGCCTACGCGGCGGCCAATTCGGGCATCTCGCTGGCGCCAAGTCACGTCCGGCTAGGCAGCAGCTCAGTGACGGAGCTGCCAGGGTTTGGCGCGGGACGCTGGTGGGTGCAGGACCTCGCAGCGTCGCTCCCAGCGCGTCTCATTCCTCCCGGCGCAAACGAAGCGCTCGACCTCTGCGCGGCACCGGGTGGCAAGACGATGCAGCTTGCGGCCGCCGGCCACCGCGTCACCGCACTAGACGCGTCCAAAAGTCGTCTCGAACGACTTCGCGAGAATCTCTGTCGCACGCATCTTGAGGCCGAGCTGGCGCCTGCCGATGCGTCGGTCTGGAATTCGACGCGCAAGTTCGACGCAATCCTGCTCGATGCACCCTGCTCGGCGTCGGGCACGTTCCGTCGTCATCCCGAAGTGCTCTACCGAGCTCGCCCGAGCATCATCGCTTCGGGTGCCGCGCTTCAATCCAGGCTGCTCGAACGCGCGATCGATTGGCTCAAGCCGGGAGCGTCGCTCGTTTATTCGGTCTGCTCGCTCGAGCCGCAGGAAGGCGAAGAGGTCGTCTCGGCGTTCATCGCCGAGCATCCCGACATCGCCATCGATCCGCCGAATGACGGCGAACTCCCCGATTTCGTCGAGCCATCCCCCGAAGGTTGGGTCCGAATCCTGCCCGGACTGCTTGAGGACCAAGGCGGCCTCGACGGCTTCTTCATGGTTCGGCTTGTCCGGCGCGCTGGTTAACGTCTAATCGGTCGCATGGCCGGTCCGCTCATCGCCCCTTCCATCCTGTCCGCCGACTTCGCCAGGCTCGGCGAAGAAGTGCGCGCGATCGACGAAGCGGGCGCGGACTGGATCCACATCGACGTAATGGATGGCCATTTCGTACCCAACCTCACGATCGGCCCCGCCGTGGTGAAGGCGCTCAGGCCGCACACTGCCAAGCCCTTCGATGTTCACCTGATGATCTCTCCGGTCGACTTGTTCTTGGATGCATTCGCCGAGGCGGGAGCGGACATCATCACCGTCCATCCCGAAGCTGGCCCCCACCTCCATCGCACCGTTCAGCGCATCAAATCGCTCGGCAGGAAAGCCGGCGTGTCGCTCAATCCGGCAACGCCCGCCAAGGCGCTCGATTATGTTCTCGACGAGGTCGACCTCGTGCTCATCATGAGCGTCAATCCGGGCTTCGGCGGTCAGAAGTTCATCCCGAGCCAGCTGCGCAAGATCGAGGCAATCGCCAATCGCGTCGCCAAGGAAAATCTGGGCGCCCAGATCGAAGTGGATGGGGGCATCGATCCGGAAACTGCCCGCCAAGCAGTGAGCGCGGGCGCCAACATCCTCGTGGCCGGGACCGCCGCATTCAAGGGCGGGCCGTCGGACTACGCCGCAAACATCGAGGCGCTCAGGGGAGCGCAATGAACGATCCTGGTTCGGCGGCACACCGCGAGGCCGTGCGCAAGCTCGCGCGCGGATCGCTCCTCTCCCGCTTCAAGGCCTCGCGCCAGCCGCTCAAGCTCGTTGCCGTGCCACGTGACCACGTCGCTGGAGACCGGCAGCGCGGCGTGGCTCTTCTGTCCGGAAAGTTCAGCGTTGGAAGCGATGCAATTTCGCTTGGCGACCTCGATTTCGCAGCGATCGGCGCCGGCGGGCCGCTCACGGCCCAGCTGCAGGGTTTCTCCTGGCTCCGCGACCTGGCAGCTGCGGCGTCCCGCGAAAACGGCGCTCGGCTGGCGGAAGCAGTTCTCGGACGTTGGCTGATCGCTCACGGCGCCAAAGTCGACGAGGCGTGGGCGCCGCACCTCTGGGGCGAGCGGGTCCTCTTCTGGACGGCCTATGCGCCCTATGTCCTGTCGAGCGCCGACAGCGGTTATCGCTCGGCACTCCTCAACACGCTCGCGCGCGGGGCTCGGCACCTCGACGCGAACGCCGAAAAGGCGCCCGACGGTCTCGATCGCATCACCGCCTGGTGCGGCGTTGTTGCGGCAGGATTGCTGGTGCAGGGCGGCGTTTCTCGCGTGGCTCGTGGCGAAGCCGGCCTCGCCCGGGCTCTCGCTACCGCGCAGTTCGAGGATGGCGGGCTTACCAGCCGCTCTCCTTTCGAACAGGTGCTGCTCGTCGACCGCCTCGGCCTGCTCCGTTCCTGCTATCTCGCCGCCAAGCAGACGATCCCGGACGGCATCGAAGCCGCCGCCGCCGCATCGCTGGCCGCGCTTCATGGCGTCACTTTGGGCGACGGTGCGCTCTCCAGTTGGCAAGGCTGCAACCCGAGCGAAGCTTCGAGGCTAACCGCCTTGATTGAAGGCTGCGGGATGCGCGCACGCCCGCTGCGCAACGCCAAAGGCTGGGGTTACCAGCGCCTTTCCGCCCTCGGCACGATCCTGATCCTCGATGCCGCCCCTCCGCCGCCGGCGAAGATGGTCGCGCAAGGCTCCGCCTCGACCCTCGCTTTCGAGCTCTGCGACGGCGCGCAGCGCCTCGTGGTCAATTGCGGCGGGCCGGGACCTCTTCCGACCGATCTGCCGGAAGAGCTTGTCGAAGGCCTGCGCACGACCGCCGCGCACAGCACGCTCGTCGTCGCCGACACGAATTCGACCAATATTCTGGCCGACGGCTCGCTCGGCAAGGGCGTCGAGGACGTCACCATCGACCGCAGCGAGGACAATGACGCGAGCCGGCTCGAGGCGAGCCACGACGGCTACGTTCGAGCGTTCGGCCTCGCCCACAAGCGCAGCGTCATGCTCGGGAACGACGGCAAGGAATTGCGCGGCGCTGACCAGCTCATGGCGAAGGGCCGCAAGAAGATCCGCGAATCCGTTGGCTATGCCGTGCGCTTCCACCTCGCACCGGGCGTAGAGGCGACCGCGACGGCCGACGGAATGGGCGCGATCCTTCGCTCCAAAGGCGCGCCGCCGTGGAACTTCCGCTGCCGCGGCGGGATGTTGACGATGGAAGAGAGTCTGTGGATCGACGGCCGCGGCCGGCCGCAGAGCACCACGCAGCTGGTCGTCGTCGGCGAAGTCTCGTCGCTCGGCGGTGAAATCGGCTGGCAGTTCCGCCGCACAAGCTAAGCAGGAAGATACGAATGACCGACCTCGTCCCCGTTCGCCGGGCACTCATTTCGCTTTCCGACAAAAGCGGCCTCGCCGAGCTTGCCGCCGGCCTTGCCCGGCACGGCGTTGAAATCGTGTCGACCGGCGGGACGGCTGCGAACCTGCGCGAAAATGGCGCCTCAGTGCGTGACATCAGTGAACTTACGGGCTTTCCGGAGATGATGGACGGCCGGGTCAAGACGCTTCACCCGAAGGTCCACGGCGGCCTGCTCGGCGTCCGCGACAATCCCGAGCATGCAGCGGCGATGGAGGAGCATGGCATTGCACCGATCGATCTCGTCGTGGTCAATCTCTACCCGTTTCTCAACACGGTGATGAGCGGCGCCGACCGCGACACCGTCATCGAGAATCTCGACATCGGCGGGCCCGCGATGGTGCGCTCGGCGGCGAAGAACCACAGGCACGTCGCGATCGTCACCGATCCTGAGGATTATGCGGCGCTGCTGAACGAGCTCGACACCCTCGGCGGAAGCACGTCTGCGGAGTTCCGCAAGAAGCTTGCCGCAAAGGCCTATGCGCTGACCGCCGCTTACGATTCGACGATCTCCCAATGGTTTGCGTTCGCCGATCAGCAAGAACGCTGGCCGGAGACTTGGACCTTCGCAAGCGAGCTGAAGATGCCGCTCCGCTACGGCGAGAACCCTCATCAGCAGGCGGCGCTGTACCTGCCGATCGGCCCTTCGGCTCGAGGCGTCGCCCAGGCGGAGCAGATCCAGGGCAAGGAACTCAGCTACAACAATCTCAACGACGCCAATGCGGCGCTGGAGCTCGTCAGCGAGTTCCGCGACGGCGACCCGACGATCGTGATCGTCAAGCACGCGAATCCATGCGGCGTCGCCACGCGCGGCAGTTTGCCCGATGCCTGGAAGGAAGCGCTCGCCTGTGACAGCGTCTCGGCATTTGGTGGGATCGTCGCCTGCAATCGTCCGCTCGACGCCGCCACGGCTGAGGCCATCACCGGCATCTTTACCGAGGTTGTCGTGGCACCGGATGCCGATGACGAGGCAAGGGCAATTTTCGCTCGAAAGAAGAACCTGCGCCTATTGCTTACCGGTGGACTGCCTGATCCGGCGCGCGGCGGACAGGACATCGCCGTGATCGCCGGAGGCATCCTGGTGCAGGACCGCGACAATGGCATGGTCGCTCGCGACCAGCTCAAATGCGTCACGAAGCGCCAACCGACCGACCGGGAAGTCGCCGACTGTCTGTTCGCCTGGACCGTGGCCAAGCACGTGAAGTCGAATGCGATCGTCTATGCCAAGGACGGCGTCACCGCCGGCATCGGCGCAGGTCAGATGAATCGCCGCGACAGCGCGCGCATTGCCGCGATTCGCGCCCGTGAAGCGGCCGAAGCGAACGGCTGGGACGAGCCGCGCACGATTGGCTCAGCAGTTGCTTCGGACGCCTTCTTTCCGTTCGCCGACGGGTTGCGCGCCGCCGTCGAAGCAGGCGCCAGTGCGGTCATCCAGCCGGGCGGCTCAATCCGCGACGAAGAGGTGATCGCGGCGGCGGATGAGGCCGGCATCGCCATGCTGTTCACGGGCATGAGGCACTTCCGGCACTAAACGACGTCCTCGGCGACCATGTCGCGAGCCTCGGCTTCGCGAAGCTCTTCGACGTCTTTCTTTCGCATGCGGAACAGCTCGCGATCCTCGGGGCCAAAACCCTTGGTCCACAGCACTGCACCGAAGGCCGCAAGGATCGCCGGGACGCCGATGATCAACTGCAACGATTCGGGCAGGAAGAGGCGCACCGGCACGCCGACCGCGATTCCTGCGGCGGCCGCCCACGCGATGCTGAAGCGCCAGCCTGAGACGGGCGCCTGAAGCTGGCGCTTGAGCAGCCACGATTTGGCGATCGACGCGAAGGCGAGCGCGACGCAAAGTGCGATAGCGGGTCCGGTCGCCTGAAAGGTTGGCGGTAAATCCTCGCCCTTCATGAGGAGGATCAAGGCAGCTGCAAGGCCCGCCTCGAGCGCCAGCATCACCAGGCTGATAAGCATGTTGCGCTTGGGCGCGACGTAAATGAGCGCCGCCTCGCTGACGACAGCTGCCGCGGCGATGACCTCTGCAGTGAGCAAGAAGCCAAGCATCGCGGTGCCGCCGGTGAATGCCGAGCCCACCAATCCCATGACTGCACGTCCGGGAATACCCAGCGCCAATGCGATTCCGGCTTGCGCAGCAATAATCCAGTAGGTGACCTGTCGGACTTGCTTGGCAATCCCGGGTCGATCGTCCGCCGCCAGGCGTCGGACGATTGCTGGGCCCAACACGGGCTCGAAGCTGGTCTTGAGCTTCGCGGGCAAGGTAGCGACCTGCTGCGCGGCGTAATAGATTCCGACAAAGCTTGCGGGAAGGAATGCGCCCAATACCGCGAGGTCGATGCGGCGCGATGCCCATTCGACAGTGTCCGCGGCCGCAAGTGGAGCGTTGCGTACGGCCGTGGTCCAGGCGGTCCCGAGATCAGGCTTCCAGCCGTGCGGGAGGCCGTAGCAGCGAAACAGTGGGATCAGCGCCGCAATTAGCGCTGCGACCATCGACAAAACGTAGGCGATGATCAGACCGTCACCCCGGCTGACCATGATCGGAACGAATGACAGTCCGAACGCGGCGATGCTGATAGTCCATGGCTGAACGATCGAACGCGCGCGAACGGTCGATGCCACGTCGTGATGATAGGCCAGCGCAGCGAGTGCTATGTCGGTCCAAGAAATCGCGATCACGGTAATCGCCAGCAGGTGATCGAGTCCGCCGACGGTGGTCGTCGGATACATGGCTTTGGGAAACAGGATCAGGATCGCCATCCCGACTGCCGACCCCACCGCCGCGACGAGCAATGCATCGGCAATTACGCACGCCTGAGGTTTCTTCGCGTCCGAGAGCAGCTGGGCTAGCCCGCGCCGCAATCCCAGCGCAGCGATTTGCGCAGCGAATTCGACGACCAGCACCGCATAGGCGAATCGGCCGAGCGCCGCGGGCCCATAAATTCGCCCACCGATGAATAGGAACGGCACCATTCCTGCGAGCCGCAGAACGAAGCCGAAAATGTTGAGCCGCCCGCCTCGCGCAAGCGTTGCCATGTCGGCGTCAGGCGCGGTTGCTTCCAGTTCGGCGCGAGCCGTGTCGCTCAATGCGCCTCGCCCCAGTGCGCGCCCCAGCCGACCTCGACGTCGAGCGGCACGTCGAGTTCGATCGCGGGCTCGGCGGCAGTGGCCATCACTCGCTTGATGACCGCGGCCGCCGCTTCCTCCCGGCCTTCGGGCACTTCGAACACGAGCTCGTCGTGCACCTGCAGGAGCATCCGAACCCCGTCGAGGCCCGCCTCGGCAAGCGCATTGTCCATCCGTGTCATCGCGCGCTTGATGAGGTCGGCGCTCGTACCCTGGATTGGCGCGTTGATCGCGGCGCGCTCGGCCCCCGCGCGGATCGAGGGATTGGGCGAGCGGATGTTCGGCATGAAGTGCGTCTTGCGGCCAAACAGAGTGCGCGTGAACCCCCGCTCGCGCGCGAACGCCAAGGTGCTGTGAATAAACGCGCGAATGCCCGGGAAGCGCTCGAAATAGCGGTCGATGATCGCTTTGCCTTCTTCCTTCGGCACTCCGAGGCGTCCCGCGATGCCCCACGCCGAGCTGCCGTAGAGGATCGCGAAGTTGATCGTCTTGGCCTGGTTGCGGGTGTCGCGATCGACCCTACCGAACAATTCCTCGGCGGTCAGGCTGTGGATATCGATGCCCTGGCGGAACGCCTCCTTCAGCGGCGGCACGTCGGCCATGTGCGCCGCTAGCCTCAGCTCGATCTGGCTGTAGTCGGCACTCAGCAGCTTGTAACCGGGAGCAGCCACGAACGCGTCGCGGATCTTGCGGCCGATTTCGGTGCGGATCGGGATGTTCTGCAGGTTCGGATCGTTCGACGACAGCCGCCCCGTTTGCGCTCCGGTCAGCGAGAAGCTGGTGTGGACGCGGCCGGTTTGCGGATTGATCTGCGCTTGGAGAGCATCGGTGTAGGTCGACTTGAGCTTGGTCAGCTGACGCCATTCAAGCACCAGCGACGCGCAGGTGACACCCTCGCCGGCGAGCCGTTCGAGTTCGGTGACATCGGTCGAATATTGCCCGCTCTTGCCCTTGCGACCGCCCTTCAGCCCAAGCCGCTCGTAAAGCACCTGCCCAAGCTGTTGCGGAGACCCGATCGTAAACGGCCCGCAGGCGGCCTCGTAGATCTTCTGTTCCAGGGCCTGGATTTCTCGTCCGAATTCAGACGAAAGTCGCGCCAGATAGTCGCGGTCGACCTTGACCCCGCGCTGCTCCATTCGCGCGAGCACTGGGACCAGCGGCTTGTCCACTCGCTCGTAAACTCGCGTCGCTTCCTCCGAAGCCAGCCGCGGCTTCAGTCTCAGCCACAGGCGCAGGGCAATATCCGCATCCTCGGCCGCATATTCGGTCGCGGCCTGGATCGGCACCTTGTCGAACGTAATCTGCTTCGATCCCGTCCCGCACAGCTGCTTGAAAGAGATGCATTCGTGCTCGAAGTGAAGCTTCGCCAGCTCCTCGAGCCCGTGCCCGAACGAGCGTCCGGCATCGAGGTCGAAGCTCATCACCATCGTGTCGTCGACCGGCGCCATATGGATGCCCGCCTTGTCGAACATCACCCAGTCGTACTTGAGATTGTGCCCAATCTTGAGCACCCCCGGGTCTTCGAGCAGCGGCTTCAGCTTGGCAAGCACCAGGTCCATCGGCAGCTGCTGCGGTGCCTCGGACAGCAAATCGCCGCCGCTGTGGCCGACCGGGATGTAGCAGGCGCGGTTCGGCGCGATCGCCATGCTGACGCCCGCGAGTTTGGCAATGATGCAGTCGATGCAATCCGTCTCGGTATCGATCGCGACATAGCCCTGCGCCATCGCCTCCGCGATCCAGCGGTCGAGCGCCGCTTCGTCGATCACCGTCTCATACTTCGATCGATCGACCTCGATCTGTTCCGGCTCCGGCGCGGGCCGCTTCGGCTCCATTGCCGCCATGACGTCATTTCGAACCGTCGCGCCGGTCTGCTGCGCGCCTCCGCCGCCGCCGATCATGCGGTTGAGGAGTGACTTAAACCCCTGATCTTCAAGAAATTCCTTCAGCGGTTCGGGCGGAATTCCCTTCATCGCCAAATCTTCGAGCGGCTCCGGAAGGCTCGCGTCGCATACCAGCCGAACCAGCTCCCGGCTGAGCCGCGCCGCGTCAGCGTGGTCGATCAGCGACTGCTTGAGCTTCGGCTTCGAGATCTCGTCGGTCGATGCCAGCACCGTCTCCAGATCGCCATATTGCTGGATCAGCTGCGACGCGGTCTTGGGCCCGATCCCCGGCACACCCGGCACATTGTCGACGCTGTCGCCCATCAGCGCGAGCACGTCGCCGACCTTTTCCGGCGGCACTCCGAACTTCTCGAGCACTTCGTTCCGCCCGATGCGCCGGTCGTTCATCGTGTCGAGCATGTCGATTCCGGCATCTTCGTCGATCAGCTGCATCAAATCCTTGTCGGAGCTGACGATCGTGACCCGCCAGCCGGCCTGCCTGGCAGCCATCACGTAGCAGGCGATGATGTCGTCCGCCTCCAGACCCTCTTCCTCGATGCACGGGATCGAGAAGGCGCGCGTGGCTACGCGGATCAGCGGGAATTGCGGGACCAGATCCTCGGGCGGCGGCGGCCGGTGCGCCTTGTACTGGTCGTACATCTTGTTGCGGTGCGTCTGCTCCGACGCGTCGAGGATCACCGCCATGTGCGTCGGCCCCTCGGCCTTGTTGAGGCCGTCGGCGAGCTTCCACAGCATGGTCGTGTAGCCATAGACCGCGCCCGCCGGCTGGCCGTGCCGGTTCGTCAGCGGTGGCAGCCGGTGATAGGCGCGGAAGATGTAGCTCGACCCGTCGACGAGATAGAGGTGCGGCTGGGCTTGGGGCGTCGAAGCGTCAGGCATGGATGGGGCGGTTTAGCAGGGTGGCGGAACGAGGAAAGCCGCCACGAGAGCAGCAATATGGGGACGCTTTGACCTTGGTCAAAGTCGAAGCTGCTTCAATGCCTTAGACGTGGCTCCAACAGGGGTCATGTCACGGCGTATCGATCATCAGCAGCTTGTCCTTCGCAAGGAACCGTCGTCGGGGCCGCGACCACATGCCTCATCCGATCAGGAGCGCCTTCAGGACCATAGCGAGGCCGCCGATGCTGACCGCGAACGCGAGAGTCCGGATTACCGGAACGCCCGCGGCATAAAGCGGCAGATAGGCTACCCGCGCGCCAAGCCAGATCCAGCCGCCGAGCGCAGTCGATCCGCTCGTGCGGTTGGCCACGACCACTCCCAGCAGCGCGATGATTGCGATCGGGAGTGTCTCTAAATAATTGGCTTCGGCCCGCTGCAGACGCCCGGCCAACGGGTTGAGCGGCGGAACAGCGTCGTCGCGCGCCCCCATGTTCCAGGTGACGCCATATTGCCGCGTCTTGAGGTGAACGGCTGCAAAGATATGCACGATGAGCAGCAGTGCGCCCCACGCGAGGATCTTGATTTCAGTCGGCATAATTCCCCCTTTTCGTAAGTGACTCACGGCACCAGAATTGTGTCCTTCGCCTCCGGAAGTAACTCGGGATAGTCGAGCGTATAGTGCAGCCCCCGGCTTTCGTGCCGCGAAAGGGCCGAGCGGATGATCAGGTCGGCGACCTCGACGAGGTTCCTGAGCTCGATCAGGTCGGGCGTCACTCGGAAGTGCGCATAATATTCGCGGACCTCCTGGCGGAGCATGTCGATGCGGTGCTTGGCCCGCTCGAGCCGCTTGGTTGTCCGGACGATGCCGACATAGTTCCACATAAAGCGCCGGATTTCGCCCCAGGTCTGGGCGATGACGACCTCCTCGTCGCTATCGGCGACGCGGCTTTCATCCCAGGCGCGGATCTCCGGCACGTCTGGCAGCGAATTCCAGTGGGCGGCGATGTGCTTGGCCGCCGCTTCGCCGAACACGAGGCACTCGAGCAGGCTGTTCGAGGCGAGCCGGTTGGCGCCGTGAAGTCCCGACTGTGTGACTTCTCCCGCGGCATAGAGGCCCGGCGCGTCGGTGCCTCCGTGAAGGTCCACGACCACGCCGCCGCACGTGTAGTGCTGGGCCGGGACGACCGGGATTGGTTCGGCGGTGATGTCGATGCCAAGCCCAAGCAGCTTCTCGTAAATGTTCGGGAAGTGCGCGTTCACGAAATCAGGATCGCGGTGCGAGATGTCGAGCTGGACGTAATCGAGGCCGAGGCGCTTGATCTCATGGTCGATTGCGCGGGCGACAATATCGCGCGGCGCAAGCTCGGCCCGCTCGTCGAAGCGCGGCATGAACCGCGCCCCGCCGCCCTTCACTCCCGGCGGAAGCTTGAGCTGCC
>Ga0070671_100001014_pt1 | contig 20641 bp, 13 predicted proteins | sample KBSS73metaG_FD_65341 | JGI IMG/M metagenome (GOLD analysis project Ga0070671, IMG submission 65341) | Switchgrass rhizosphere microbial communities from Kellogg Biological Station, Michigan, USA - KBS S7-3 metaG | ecosystem: Host-associated > Plants > Roots > Rhizosphere > Soil ...
CTGCGGCGTCGATTTCACGCATTCGATCGTCAACTGCGGGTCGACTGCAGGTTCCCCCGCTTCCGATCGCCATGCCTGAAACCCGTCGTTCGCATCGACACGCCGAACAGCTGTCGCTCGATGGTTGACGCTTGAATCGAACGGAGCGCAGTTGCGAGGGCCGATCCCTGCGTCGCCGCCGGTATATCGATGATGGCAGGGTCGTTCTTGGATCCATTGCTCGAAGGCCGTTCGGCGGCATCAAGAACTCGGGCTACGGACGCGAGTGCACCGACTCCGGTATCCGCGCGCTCGTCACGTCAAGTCCGTGCTTGCCAACGCCTGAGGCGTTGACCAGGCTCGGACCTCCTTGTGGCTTCTCGCGCTGCCGCTGCTAGCGCTTTCGCGCCAGAGTCAGGCCGTCCCCGATCGGCAGCATCGCCGCGTCGACGCGCTCGTCGCGGTAGATCTTGGCATTGAGCATCTGCAGCGCTTCCGTGTCGCGGTCGCCGGCCGCCGGCTGCGCCACGCGTCCGCCCCAGAGCACGTTGTCGATCGCGATCAGGCCGCCGCTGCGCAGCAACTCGAGGCTGAGCTCGTAGTAGGTGTCGTAGCGGGCCTTGTCCGCGTCGATGAAGGCGAAGTCGTATTGGCCGCGCTCCCCGGCGGCCAATCTCGCTGCGAGCGTGAGGTGGGCCGGCGCGACGACGAGCTCGATCTTGCCGGCGACGCCGGCCTCGGCCCAGAAAGGCTGACCGAGGCGCACATCGGCGTCGCTGATGTCGCATGCGAGCAGGCGGCCATCGGCGGGCAGCGCGAGCGCCGTCGTCAGCGCGCTGTAGCCGGTGAACACGCCGACCTCGATCGCCCGCCTCGCGCCGATCAGGCGAATCAGGAACGCGAGCAGCTGACCTTGCTCCGGCGAGATCTGCATGCCCGCGCGCGGCCACGCGGCGGTCGCTTCGCGCAGAGCCGTCTGGGCCGGATGCTCGTGGACGGAGTGGGCGAGCAGATAGCGATGGAGCGCGTCGTCGAGGTTCAGCGTGCGGCGAGACATCGACGGATTCCTCGTGGAGGCGCTTGCCCGGGTTGATCGGCAAATAATAGCGGCCTGCCTCGACCGGCAAGCTCACGAAAGGACCTCTCGACATGGCCATGACGCTCGACCAAGCGAACCAGATCATCGCTCGCGCGCTCGAGCACTCGGCGCGGGCTGGCTACAAGCCCATGGCGGTGGTCGTCCTCGACGAGGCCGGCCACGTCAAGAGCGCACAGCGCCAGGACGGCGCGAGCATGTTCCGCATCGACATCGCCACCGGCAAGGCGTGGGCGGCGATCGCGATGGGCGCCGCCTCCCGGGTATTGACCCAGCGCGCCAAGGAGCTGCCCGCGTTCTTCGGCGCGTTGGCGGCCACCGGCCAGGGCAAGTTCATCCCGCAGACCGGCGCCGTCCTGGTGAAGGACGCTACCGGCGCAGTCATCGGCGCCGTCGGCGCCAGCGGAGGAACGGGCGACGAAGACGAGGAGATCTGCATCGCTGGCGCGAAAGCCGCGGGGCTGGAGGCCGGCTAGGGGTTCCGCCTCAGCGCCCGAATGCCTGCCGACGCGCGCTGCGCCGCCGCGCCGCCCACACGGTCACGATGCCGATCGCCATGAGCAAATACGTTTCCGGCTCGGGGACCGCCGCGATCGCGTCAACCGTGCCGTGCAGCACGAGCGTGGTGTCGAACGCCGGGCCGCGGTAGCCGCCGGCGTTCGAGCCGAACCAGGAGATCGTCACGGTCTGGCTGAAGCTGCCGAGCGACGCGCCGTCGAAGGCGATGTCGAAGCCGCCCTGGCTGGCGCCCGCGGCGATGTCGCTGAACGGGCCGAAGCCCGTGAACGCGAAGCCCGAGCCGGGCCCCAGCAGCAACGTGCCGTTGAGCAGATCGGCCGGCCCGGTGGCGACGTTGAAGATGCCGAGCTCGGCCATCGTGCCGTGCGAGCCGAGCGCGATCGTGCCGAAGTCGAGCGTGTAGCCGCCACCTGTCGATGAGAGCGACCCCGCGCCGGCGAGACGAGCCAGGGCGAGCTCGGCGAAATTGTTGACCTGCGCCTTCAGCGTCACCGACGCGCCGGCGAGAACGCGATCGGCGAGCTCGGCATCGTGGCTGGCGAACGACGCATTGGCGCTGCCGTTGAAGATGCCCGCGTTGGCCGTTCCCAACGTCACCGTGAGGCTCGTGTGGTCGCTCGCCTGCGCGGCGACGCCGGCCAGATTTCCGCTCGCCGCGAAGGGGCCGGCGCCGCTGCTCGTCAGCGCGCCGACGAGGACGTCGTTCGGCGCCGCCAGCGCGGCGGCGTTCGTCACTGACACGTTGCGGGCGCCGACGACGTCGCCCGTGTGGACGATGCCGAAGTCGACCACCGTCGTGTCGAGCTGCGCGATCGCCGGCGTGTAGACGCGGCCGGCCAGGGCGACATCGCGGCTGCCGACGCTCGCGTCGGGCGCGCCGGTCGTGCCGGCGCCGCTCGAGACGAAGTCGACGCGCGCCGTGCCGCCGTACGTGCCGGCGGCCGCCGTGTTGAGCGCCAGCCCGAGGGCATTGCTGCTTGCGCCTGCGTCGAGACCGGTCACCGCGCCGCTGCCGACGAAGCCGGCGGCGACCGGGCCGAAGCTCGCGTTCAGTCGCTCAGTGAACGCGTCGGGCGACGCGTTGCCGACGGCGAGCTGCACGTGCGGGCCGGCGTCGCCGACGCGCGCCGCCACGCTCACCGTGGTCGGGTCGAGCGTCGGGCTGGCGAGGCGGTACACGTTGCCGCTGACGCTGATGTCGCGCGTGCCGATCGCGAGCTGGCAGTTCGGTGCGCAGCCGCCGACGTTGCTCGCGTCGGAGACGAACGTGACGGTCGCCGTGCCGCTCTTCGCGCCGGCGCTGCCGGTCTGCATGCCGACGACGAGGCCGGCGCTGTCGGTCGCACCCGGCGCGAGGCCGCTGAAGGCGCCCGTCGCGGTGATCGGCGCTCCCGCCGCGATGGTCGCGTTCAGCGCCGCTTGTGGCGCCGTCGTGGCGGTGTTGGAGATGCTGATTGCCTGCGTCGGCGACGCGGCGCCGACGCGAACGTTGCCGAGGTTGACGGTCGGCGTGTTCACCTGCGGCGACGCCTGGTTGATGATGTTGCCGACCGCCTGGATCGTCCCGGTCACGCCGAACGGCGACGCGCCGACGCCGAGCTCGCCGAGCCCGTTGCTCACGCCATTGACCGCGCCGGCGCTGAAGTAGTTGACGGCGATCGCGCCGTTCACCACGCCGGCCGCCGCGGTGTTCACGTTGACCCGCAGCGCGCTGCCGTTGGTCGCGCCGGCGACGAGATTGGCGAAGCTGCCGCTGCCGCTGATCAGGTTCGCGCCCGTGCCGCTGCTGGCGCCGAAGCGGGCGTTGAGGTCTTCGACGAAGCCGGCCGGGCCCGTGGCGATGTTCGTCACGCTGAGCAGGGTCGACACCGACTGGCCGACCTGGACCGTGCCGAAGTTGAGGCTCGGCGTGTTGAGCTGGCCGGCCGCGAGCTTGTACGCCGCGGCGCCGTTGCCGAGCACGATGCTCAGGTTCTGCTCGGCGACGTTGTCGAAGTTGTTGGCAACGCGCACCACCTGACCGGTGAGCGGCGCGAGCGCCCCGGCCGTCGGCGCGTTGAAGTTGACGACGAAGCCGGCATTCGCGCCCGGCGCGATCGGGCCGAAGTTGGCCGCCGTCACGCCGCTGCCCGAGAGGCGCGCGTCGGTGATGTTCGCGCCGCCGACGGTGGTCTGGATCGCGCCACGGATCGCCGGCCCACCGGTGTTGCCGTTCGCGATCTGGTACGCAAGCGCGTTGTCGCCGACGCGCACGTTGCCGATCGTGAGCGTCGGCGCCGCGGTCGTTCCGCCGGTTAGGCTCGATTCCGTCGGCAGGCCGGTGCCGGTCAGCACCTGCGCGCTGCCCGGCGTTCCCGCCGCGACGATGAGCCCGGTGCCGGTGACATTGGCATGCGCGTTGAAGGCGTTGCCGACGCCGAAGTTGGCGTTGTCGTAGTCGCCGAATACCGTGAGGTTTCGGTTCGAGAGCGCCGTGTTGCCGGCCGTGACGAGTCGGCCCACCGTGCTGACCGCATCGTGCTGGTAGGTCGCGCCGGCGGCGACGTTGATCGTTCCGGTCGGCCCCTGCGTGCCGGAGAAGAAGCGCATCGTGCCGGCGTTGACGTTGAGCGTTCCCGAGTTATTGAACACCACGCCGAGATCGACCGTCGTCACCGTGTTCGAGGTCTTGTTGTAGACGCCGTTGTTGTTGAAGTTGTGCGGCCCGCCGACGTTGTGCTCGATGAACGAGGCGAACGCGTTGGCGTCGTTGAAGGTGGCGTTGTTGTTGATCGTGCCGCCGTTCCAGAACTGGATCGCGTTGTTGTTGTCGGCGGTATTACCGCTCCAGGTCGTCGTGCCGTTGAGGTTGACGACGCGCCCGCCGAAGACGACCTTGGTGTTCGCGCCGGTGATCGCCACGTTGTTGGCGAAGGTCGTGCTGGCGGCCCCGCTGATCGCGCCGCCGCTCCAGGTCGCGATTCCCTGGAAGGTGTGGTCGCCGCCCGAGAGCGTGCTGCCGCTCAGGACGAACGGGGTCGTGTGGGTGCCGCCGTTGACGTTGACGAACGCGTCGGCGCCGACGTTGTCGGTGCTGATCAGGAACGTGCCGGCGCCCTGGGTCGTGGCGTTGTTGAGTGTGCTCGTGCCGTCGAGGAAGTTGAGGGTCGCGCCGGCGGCGATGTTGAACACGCCGGTGCTGGTCCCGCCGCCGCTCGGTCGGAAGATGCCGGCGTTCAGGTTCACGGTTCCGGTGTTGTTGAACGCCACGCCGATGTCGACGGTCGTGATGGTGTTGGCCGTCTTGTTGTAGGTGCCGATGTTGTTGAAGTTGTGCGGCCCGCCGACGTTGTGCTCGAGAAAGGACGCGAACGGGTTGGCATCGATGAAGGTGCCGTTGTTGTTGATCGTGCCGCCGCTCGCGAACTGGATCGAGTTGTTGCTCGCGCCGGTGTTGCCGGTCCAGGTCGTCGTCGCGTTGAGGTTGACCACCCGCCCGGCCGAGACCACCTTGGTGTTCGGCCCCGAGATCGTCACGTCGTTGTTGAAGGTGGTGCTCGCCGCGCCGGTGAGGGCGCCGCCGGTCCAGGTCGCCCGGCCCTGGAAGAGCTGATCCGTTCCGGTCAGGGTGCTGCCGCCGAACAGGAACGCGGTCGTGTGCGTGCCGCCGTTGAGGGTGACGACTGCGTCGGCGCCGACGTTGTCGGAGGTCACCGCGAAGGTGCCGGCGCCGCTCGTCGTGATGTTGTTCAGCGTGTGGCTGCCGTTGCGGTATTCGAGCGTCGCGCCGTTGGCGATGTTGAAGGTGCCGCTGCTCGTCCCGGCGCCGGCCGGCAGCAGCGTGCCGGCGTTGACGTTGACGGTCCCCGTGCTGTTGAAGGTCAGCGCGAGCGTGGTGTCGGTGTTCGACAGCTTGATGAACGTGCCGCTGTTGTTGAACGTGCCGGCACCGCTCATGGGGCTGGCGAAGCCGTTGGAATCGGTGAAGGTGCCGGTGTTGTTGAAGATGCTGGCGCCGGCGAACGTGATCGCGTTGGTTCCGGCGGACGTGTTGCCCGACCACGTCGTGTTGCCGGCGTTGACGGTGCGGCCGCCGCTGATGACCTTGCCGTTCGCGCCGGTGATCGCGAGCGAGCTCGCGAAGGTCGTGCTCGCTGCCCCGGTGAGGGTGCCGCCGGTCCACGTCGCTGCGCCCTGGAACACCTGGTTGGTCCCGTTCAGCGTGCTGCCGCCGAGCAGGAACGCGCTCGTCAGCGTGCCGCCGTTGAGGGTGACGACCGCGTCGGCGCCGACGTTGTCGGTCGTCACCGCGAAGGTGCCGGCTCCCGTCGTCGTGATGTTGTTCAGCGTGTGGCTGCCGTTGCGGTATTCGAGCGTCGCGCCGTTGGCGATGTTGAAGGTGCCGCTGCTCGTCCCGCTCGAGGACGGAAGCAGCGTGCCGACATTGACGTTGACCGTGCCGGTGTTGTTGAAGGCGACCGCCAGCGTGCTCACGGTGTTCGACTGCTTGTTGTACGTCCCCGCGTTGCTGAACGTGCCGACGCCGGTCATCGAGCTCGCGAGCGCGTTGGAATCGGTGAAGGTCCCGGTGTTGTTGAAGGTGCTCGAGTTGGCGAACGCGATCGAGTTGTTGTTGGCCCCGGTGTTCCCCGACCACGTCGTGTTGCCGGCATTCACGGTCAGGCCGCCGCTGATCTGCTTGTTCGCCGCGCCGCTGATCGCGAGCGAGCTCGCGAAGCTCGTGCTGCCGGCGCCGAAGAGGGTTCCGCTGGTCCAGGTCGACGGCCCCGCGACCGCCAGGGTGGCGCCGCTGCCGAGCGAGCCGCCCGCGAGCGCGAGGCCGCCGATCGACGACGCCGTGGTCGCCTGCAACGTGGCGCCGCTGACGTGCAGGAGGCCCGTTCCCGTGAACGAGCGAACCGCGACGTTGCCGCTGCGGAACTCGGTTTCGAACCCGCCGAGAAGGACGTCGTCGGCGGCGCCGGGAAGGCCGGCGCTCCAGTTGACCGCGAGATCCCAGAACGAGAGGTTCGGGCCGACCCAGCTGACGTTCGCCGCGTGCGTCGTGCCGAGCCCGGCAACGACGGCGGCAACCGCCAGGATGGACCTCGAGACGGGTGCGCGGAACATGGTGCCCTCCCTTCGGGTCTGGCGGGTTGCCGCGATGGCGTGGCCACCCCGCGAACCCGGTCCGGACGCCACGGTAGGCGCGCGCCCGTTACCGCGTCGTTACCGCGTCGCAGCCGCTCGCGACCCGATCTGCTTTCGCGATTGGCCGAACGCGGCGGCGCGCCCAGAATCGCGTTCGATGACATCGACCGTGTCCGCCGCGCCTCTCGCCGACGATGCGCCGGCGGCGACGTCGATCGGCCTCGTCCTGCTCGGCGCGCCCGCGCTGGAGATCGGCACACGCCGCCTCGTGCTCTCGGCCAAGGACGCCGCCCTGCTGTGCCTGGCCGCGCTCGCCGGGCCGATCCGCGTCGATCGTCTCGGCGCGCTGCTCTGGCCGGCGTCGACGGCGCGCCAGGCGGACACGAGCCTGCGCCAGCGGCTCTATCGGCTGCGTCGCGAGGCCGGCGCGCCGCTGGTTGCCGGCGGCGCGCTGTTGCAGCTCTCGGCGCACGTGCACACCGACCTGCCGGCGGCGCTCGAGCGGATCGCGCGCGACGAGCACGCGGCCATCGGCGAGCTGCTCGGCGACCACGATTACGCCGGCCTGCCCGAGCTCGCCGAGTGGCTGCAGGCGCAGCGGCGCGACTGGCGCGCCAGGTGCTCGGACGCGCTCGCCGCGGCCGCGGCGCGCTGCGAGCACGATGGCGCGCTCGCGCGCGGCCTCGTCTACGCGCAGCAGCTGGTCGCGATCGATCCGCTCGCCGAGCACGCGCAGCGCCGCCTGATGCGCCTGCACTACCTGCGCGGCGATCGCGCCTCGGCGATCGCCGCCTTCGAGCGATTCGAGCAACGCCTGAAGGACGAGCTCGGCGCGCGACCGTCGGCCGAGACGATCGAGTTGATGGCGACGATCGAGCGCGCCGTCGCCCCGGTGCCGGCACGTCGCCCGACCGTTCCGGCGAGCCTGCTACGGCCGCCGCGCCTGATCGGCCGCAGGCGCGAGCTCGCGGCGTTGCAGCACGCCTGGGCGAACCGGCGCGCGTTCCTGCTCGTCGGCGAGGCGGGCATCGGCAAGAGCCGGCTGCTGCGCGAGCTGATCGGCGCCGAGCCGGGTGCGGCAGGGCCCGCTGAAGTCGCTCCCGCTGAAGTCGCGACCGCCGAAGTGGCGCGCGTTGAAGTCACGCGCGTTGAAATCGCGCCCCCTGAAGTCGCGCCCGACGGCATCGTCGCGGCGCGCTCGCGTCCCGGCGACGCCGGCATCGCCTACGCGACGCTGGCCCGGCTGCTTCGCGCCGTGCTGGCGCGCCATCCGGTCGTCGACGCGCCGCGCAGCGAGGCGCTCGCGCTGGTCCTGCCCGAGCTCGGCCACGCCGCGGCGCTGGCGGGCGAAGCGCAGCGCCTGCTGCTGCAGCGCGCCGTCCAGGCGACGCTCGCCGATGCGACGGCGCACGGCCTGATCGCGGTGGTCGTCGACGACCTCCACTTCGCCGACGACGCGAGCATCGACCTGCTGCAGTCGCTCGTCGAGTCGGCGACGCTCGCCGACCTGCAGTGGGGCTTCGCGATGCGGCCGGTCGATGCCGCGGCAGCGGTAGCGCGCCTGAAGAGCGCGCTCGAGGAGTCCGGGCGGGTCGAGACCACCGTCGTCGATCCGCTCGACGCCGCCGAGCTGGCCGCGCTGGTCGCCTCGCTCGGCCTCGCAGAATTCGACGTCGACCAGCTCGCCTCCGCGCTGCTGCGCCACACCGGCGGCAATCCGATGTTCGCGCTCGAGACGCTGAAGGATCTCGTCCTGCGCGGCAGCGCGAGCGGCCTCGCCAGCGGCGCCCGCCTGCCGCAGCCGGTGAGCGTCGGCGCGCTGGTCGAGCGCCGCCTCGGCCAGCTCTCGAGCGAGGCGCTTCGCCTCGCCCGCGTCGCGGCGCTGACCGGGCCCGACTTCAGCGCCGAGCTCGCCGTCGCCGTCCTCGAGGCGCACCCGCTCGACATCGCCGAGCCCTGGCGCGAGCTCGAGACGGCGCAGGTCTTTCGCGACGGCGCGTTCGCGCACGACATCGTCTTCGAGGCGACGCGCGCGTCGGTGCCCGAGCCGATCGCGCGCCTGCTGCACCGGCGCATCGCGCTGCAGCTCGAGGCGCGTGCCGCGCTGCCCGACAGCGTCGCGCCGCACTGGGCCGGCGCGGCCGAGTGGCAGCGCGCCGGCGCGGCCTACGCCGCCGCGGCGCGGCGCGCGCAGGGCGCGTCGCAGCGCAGCCACGAGGTCGAGTGCTGGCGCGTCGCCGCCGACGCCTTCGATCGCTGCGGCGACGCCGACGCCGCTTTCGATGCGCGCTGCGACAGCGTCCACGCGACCATCGTCGTGCGCGGCGTGACGCACGCGGCGACGGTGATCGACGCGCTGCTCGCGGCCGCGCGCAGCGACAAGCAGCGGGCGGCCGCGTTGACCGCGAAGGCGACGGCCGCGCTGATGGCCGCCGACCATCCCGCCGGCATCGCCGCCGCGGTCCAGGCCGCGGCGCTGGCGCGCGGCTTCGACTCGCCCTGGCCCGGATTCGAGGCCGGGCGGCTGCACGCAGTCGGCCTCGCCCAGGCCGGGCGGGCCAAGGAAGCGCTCGCGGTGATCGAGCCGTACCGCGCACTCGTCGAAGGCGACGCGAGCGTCGAGCAGCGCGGCCACTTCTGGGCCGACTACGCCTACGTGCTCAACGCGTCGCGGCGCCTGCGCGACACCGCGTTCGCGCTGCGCCGGGCGATCGAGAATGCCGAGGCGCTCGGCGACATCGCCGAGCTGGCGACGCTCACGTCCAACCTCGCGACCGTGCAGGGCAACCTCGGCGATGTCGGCGATGCGCTCGCGCTCGCGCACCGCTCGCTCGCCCTGCAGGAGCAGCTCGGCACGACCGACGGACCCGAGGGCGCCGTCGTCCAGACCTATGTCGGCCTCTACTGCGGGATGAGCGGCCGCTACGGCGAAGCCCTCGAGCGGCTCGACGCGGCGATCGCCAGCTTCCAGCGTGATCGCCAGGTGCTCTGGATCGCCGTCGCCTCGAATCACAAGGCGCAGATCCTGATCGAGCTCGGCCAGCCCGCGCGCGCCCAGCAGACGCTCGCCTACGAGGCGCCGTCGATCGATCATGTGCGGGCGCGCGGCGCGACGCTTGCGGCGCGCCTCGAGCGCTCGCTCGGTCGCTCGGGTGCGGCGCACATGGAGCGAGCGCTCGCCGAGCTGAGCGCGGGCGCCGACCCGCACGTGCGCATGCACGTCCTGCTCGAGAGCGCGATCGGCGACGACGACGCGCGGCGCGCGATCGAACGCTGCGACGAGGTCGTCGCGACCGCTTCGGCGCTCGAGTTCGCCGGCGTCGCCCTCAAGGCGCGCCTGCTGCGGGCGCGCGCGCTCAGCCGCGCCGGCGACGTCGCGCCGGCCGCCGCGGCGATGCGCGAGCTGACCGCCCAGCTCGCGACGCTGCAGCCGTCCGATCTCTACGTCGCCGAGGCCTGGCATATCGCCACGCAGGTGTTCGAGGCCAGCGGCGACGGCGACGAGGCGCTGCTCGCTGCGGCGCAGGGCGCGCAATGGATCCGGCGCGTCGCCGTGCCGCACGTGCCGGAGGCGTTTCGTGCCGGCTTCCTCGAACGCAACGCCACCAACCGGGCGCTGCTCGCCGCCGCCGATCGTCGCCTTTTGCGATGACCGGGCCCTCGGCCCGTCGTCGGCGGATTCACAGATCTTTACCCCCCGGCCACCCTGGCCTCACTGCCCGCGATCAGCATCATTGCAGTCCCCGATGACCGGGTGAAGGAGCAGTGATGAGCAAGCAGGTCGCAATCGCATCGGCATCGGCATCGGCCGCGCGGCGCCTCCAGATGATGATGATCGGCACGGTGCTCGCGCTCCTCGCCGCGTTGAGCCTGTCGGCGTGGGCGCAGCCGGCGCCGCCGGCCTCGGCCGGCGAAAGAGGTCCCGGCATGGCGTGGCCGCGTGGCGGCGAGTCCGGTCCCGGGATGCGCGGCATGCACGGCGGCATGGAAGGCATGCACCATGGCATGGGCGGCATGCACGGCGGCATGGGCGGCGGATCGATGCTGATGTTCCGCGGTTCGCCCGAGCACATGGGCCGCATGATCGACCACATGCTCGACGGCCTCAACGCGAGCGACGCGCAACGGGCGCAGATCAAGCAGATCGCCGTCGCCGCCGCGACCGACCTGAAGGCGCAGGCCCAGTCGGGCAAGGCGCTGCGCCAGCGGGCGATGCAGGCATTCGCGGCGCCGACCGTCGACGCCGCTGCGGTCGAGCAGGTGCGCCAGCAGATGCTGCAGCAGCACGACCAGATGAGCCGGCGCATGACGCAGGCCATGCTCGACGTCGCCCGTGTCCTGACGCCCGAGCAGCGGGCCCGCCTCGGCGAGCGCATGCGCGACCGGCAGGCGCGGATGGAAGACCGCATGAAGCGCATGGAGGCGATGCCGCCGCGCCGATAATTGCGCCCGCCACGCCAGCGCCGGCCGCCGACCACGGGTCGGCGCCGGCGCTCCGGCACGACACTGATGACGCCCCGCCTTCTCCTCGTCGACGACGACGCTCGCCTCGCCTCGATGGTCGGCGACTACCTCGGTCGCGCCGGCTTCACGGTCGACACCGCGGGTTCGCTCGCCGGCGGGCGCGACCTGCTCGCCGCGAACAGCTACGACGCGCTCGTCCTCGACCTCATGCTCCCCGATGGCGACGGCCTCGATCTCTGCCGCGAGCTGCGCGGCGCCAGCCGCACGCGCCAGCTTCCGCTTCTCATGCTCACCGCGCGCGGCGAGCCGATGGATCGCATCGTCGGCCTCGAGCTCGGCGCCGACGATTACCTGCCCAAGCCGTTCGAGCCGCGCGAGCTGCTCGCGCGCGTCAAGGCGCTCCTGCGCCGCGCCTCGCCGCAGGCCGCGGGCGACGAGGTGCTGCGCTTCGGCCGGCTCGAGGTCGACCTCGGCGCGCGAGTCGCCCGCCTCGACGGCAAGACCTGCGACCTCACCGGCCACCAGTTCGACCTGCTCGTCGTGCTGGCGCAAAGCCCTGGTCGCGTCCTCTCGCGCGACCAGATCATGGACGCGCTGAAGGGCCATCCGCTCGAGGCCTTCGACCGCTCGATCGACGTCCACATCTCGCGCATCCGTGCCGTGATCGAGGACGATCCGAAGGCGCCGCGCCGCGTTCTCACGGTGCGCGGCGCCGGCTACGTCTTCGCGAGGAAGCAGGACGAATAATTGAGGCCCCCGAGCTTGCGGCTGCGCCGCAGCGCTACCCCCCGAGGGGGCCGCGGCCGGGCTTGGGAGCGGCCCGGCGCCCGGCCGGCAGCTTCGGACCTGCAGTCTTCAAGCGCGCAGCCGGCTGCGTCCTCCCTGCATTCGCGAACTCGGGGCGCATGAAGAGCCTCTACCTTCGCATCTACGCGACGGTGGTGCTGGTGCTGCTGCTGTTCGCGCTCGTCTCGGGCTGGATCGTCGAGAGCCACCTCGACGACGAGCGCGCGCGCAACGAGCAGGTCGTCGGCGAGCGTCTCGGCGCCTGGGCCGAGCTGCTCGAGCGCGCGCTTCCCGGCGCCGACGCGCCGGCCGAGGTGCAGCTCGCGGCATTGCGCGACTGGTCGCAGCGCCTGCGCGTCCCGCTCGCGCTCGACGACGCCAAAGGCCAGCGGATGGGCGCGTCCGAATCGTTCGAGCGTCGCAGCGCCGAGGGCGTCGTCCGCCCGTTCTCGTTCCGGCTCGACGACGGACGAACGCTCTGGACCATGCGGCCGGGCCTGCGCCAGGGTCCGGGCGGCCGCCGCGCCGCGGTGGCTGCCGAAGGCCGCGGACCGGCGGGCGAAGATCGCGTCGGCCGATGGCGGCCGTCGTCGTGGCCGCTGATGCTGCCCGGCCTGCCGCGCGGCGCCGGGCTCGTGGTCGTCCTCGTCGTCCTCTTCCTCGCCGTCGCGGCGGGCGCGTACCCGGTCGTCCGCCGCCTGACCCGGCGACTCGAGGCGCTCAAGCAGGGCGTCGACCAGTTCGGCGCCGGCGCGCTCGGCCATCGCGTCGCGGTCTCGGGCGCCGATGAGGTCGCCGCGGTCGCGGCGAGCTTCAACGTCGCCGCCGCGCGCGTCGAGGCGCTCGTCCAGGCGCATCGCTCGCTTCTCGCCAACGCCAGCCACGAATTGCGCTCGCCGCTGGCGCGAATGAAGATGGCCGTGTCGATGCTCGACGAGGCTTCTCCCGCCGAGCGCGAGGGCCTTCGGCAAGAGATCGACAAGAACGTCGCCGAGCTCGACGGTCTCGTCGAGGAGGTTCTGCTGGCGAGCCGCCTCGATGCCGCGGAAAGCCCGCTGCACCTCGACAAGGTCGATCTCCTCGGCGTCGCCGCCGAGGAGGCGGCGCGCGTCGGCGCGCACGTCGAAGGCTCGGGCAGCGTCTACGTCAGCGGCGACGAGCGGCTCCTGCGCCGCGCCGTCCGCAACCTGCTCGAGAACGCGAAGCGCTACGGCGGCGGCGAGGTCGAGATCGCGATCGCGCGCGCGGCCGCGGCCCGCGGCGATGGCGTCTCGATCGAGGTGCGCGACCGCGGTCCCGGCGTTCCCGAGGCGATGCGGGAGCGCATCTTCGAGCCGTTCTTTCGCCTCCCCGGCCATGCCGAGCAGGCCGGCGGCATCGGCCTCGGCCTGGCGCTGGTCAAGCAGATCGCGGTGCGCCACGGCGGCGACGTGCGCTGCGAGGCGCGCTCCGGCGGCGGGAGCGTGTTCGTGATTGAAATGCCGGCCTCTTAGGCCGTCACTTCAATCACGACACGTCTTCAAGATTGCTCCGCCCCAACCCCTCCCTCCGGGAGGGAGGGGCCGGCTCCTTCGGAACCGCTTTCATGACGTCGCGTTTTGTTCGCCAGGCGAGGAACGACGTCATCCCCGCGGCGGCGACCGTCAGGCCCACGGTGGCCATCGACCAGAAGCCGGCCGCGCCGTGCATCCACGCGGGGCTGATGCCGAGCGAATCGAACGCCGCCAGGTAGCCTCCGCCGAGGCCGACGCCCCAGACCGCGAAGACGTAGACCAGCATCGGCACCGTCGCGATGCGGTAGGCGCGCAGGACGAAGGCGGCGACCGTCTGCGCCGCATCGGCGACGTGGAAGAGCGCAACCCAGGCGAGCAACGGCAACGCGGCGGCGACGATCACCGGGTTGCCCGTGTAGAGCCCGATCACCTGCTCGCGCAGCAGGTAGACCGCAGCGCCGAGCGCGGCGGCGACGACGATGCCGATCTCGAGCCCGGCCCAGCCGACCCGGCGCGCATCGGCCCGGTCGCCGGCGCCGATGCTCTGCGCGACCAGCGTGCTCGAGGCGTTGGCGATCGCCAGCGGCATCATGAACATCATCGACACCATGTTGACGGCGATCTGGTGGCCGGCGACGGCGGTGACGCCGATGCGCGAGACGAAGAAGGCCATGAAGGTGAAGCCGGTCACCTCGACCAGCACCGAGAGTCCCATCGGCACGCCGAGGCGAAGCAGCGCGCCCAGGCTGGCCGCGCGCGGCGCCGCGATCCGCGCGCCGCGGCCGAGCCCGAAGCGGCGATAGAACGGATCGCCGCGCAGGACGACGAACGCGGCCGCGAGCTGGCACCACATGACGATCGCCGTCGCCAGGCCGCAGCCGGCGGCGCCGAGCGCCGGAACGCGGATCTCGCCGAGCGGCGTCGGCCAGGCGAGGCCGAAGACGAGGACGGCGTTGACCGGAATCTTGAGGGCGAGCGCGCCGACCTGCATCGCCATCACCGCCTTCGGACGCGAGACCGCGACGTTGAAGCCCCGGTAGGCGGTGAAGACGAGCGCCGGCGGCAACGCGAAGGCGAGGCCGTTCAGGTAGTCGCGCACCTTCGCCGCGACCGCCGGGTCGGCGCGCGCCAGGGCGAGGAACGGATCGGGGACGAGCAGGAGCAGGCAGCCCGGCACGGCGAGCGCCAGGCCGAGCCACATCGCCTGCTGCGTCTCGTCGCCGCACGCCCGCAGCTTGCCGGCGCCGTACAGCTGGCCGGCGATCGGCCCGATGGCGAGGACGGTTCCCATGAAGCCGACGAAGACCGAGATGTAGATCGAGGCGCCGATCGCGAGCGCGGCGAGGTCGGCCGGCGTCGTTCGCGCGACCATGACCGTGTCGATGGTGCTGAAGGCCAGCACCGCGACCTGGCCGACGAACATCGGCCACGCGAGCGGCGCGATGCGGCGAGCGCCGCGGCGCAGGCCGAGCCGCGTCATGCCGCGGCGGCGGGGAGGTCAGCGCCTTCGGCGACGGCGGAGCGATCGGCAGCGGCCACGCCGGCGGACGTGACCGGCGCGCCTTGCGGCGCTTGTGCGGCTTGCCCGGCTTGCGCGCTGCCCTCCTGCGCCCGCTCGGCGTAGCGATTGAAGCGCCAGGCGGTGTTCTCGTGCGAGATGCGGCGCCAGGTGGCGCGCTTCTCGGCCGGCGTCATCTCGGTCCAGCGCTGCACTTCGAGGAAGGTGCGGCCGCAGCCCTTGCAGACCGCGTCGCCCTGGCTGGTCGAGCAGATCGCGATGCAGGGCGCATCGGGTGTCGATGCGTACCAGGCGAGCCAGGCATCGCGCGCGGCGGCCGGCATCGACTCCTCGTCGCATTCGCTCTCGTGGTAGTACACCATCAGCCCGTAGACCTCGGCGAGCGCGCGCACTTCGGCGCAAGCCGTGATGCCATCGGGCGAGGGTCGCCGCTCGCGCCACCAGTTGATGGCCGACTCGATGTCGGTGATGTGAAAGGCAGCCACGGCGCAGAGGGGGAGCGAGGATAGCAGCGGCCCGCCGGCAGCGCGTGCGCCGCCGGGCGGACCGCTTGGGCGGTGAGGAGAAGGGCGCCGGCGTCGCCGTGCGACCGTGTCCGCGCACGAGCGGCTGCTTGCCTCGCCGCCTCGGCGTGTTGCGCTCGCCGGCTCTGCGCGTCGCCCTCGCCTCGTCAGCGAGGCGCGCTCGCCGCCGGCGTCGCCGGGACGATGACGACCGGCGCGCCGGTCGTGGTCGTCGTCGTCTCGCGGATGACGCCGCCCCCGGCGACGCTTCCCGACGTCTTGGTCGACTGGTTCGGCTGGCTCGGCCCCTCGATCCGCGCCAGGCAGTCGGCCTTGTCCTTCGGGGCCACCAGATTGCAGCGCTCGATCGCGTTCTGCCGGGTCGAGCCGTTGTTGTCGAGCGTGTTGCGCTTGCGTTCCTGCTCGGCCGCGCCGGCTTCCTTGAGGCACGTCGCGCGATCCTGCCCGGTCTTGCCGGCCTCGCAGTCGGCGCGTTCCTTCGAGTAGGTCGATTTCGCCGCCGCAGCAGCGGTCTCGGCGCCGTACGCCGGAGCGCTGGCGTAGCCGGCGGCGACGCCGACCATGACCAGGCCGGCAAGAGATGCAATATTGAGTTTCATGGGATGTCTCCGAAGCGACCGGCTCGCGCGCAGAAACGCCCCGAGCCCATCAAGCGGAAACATTACGTCGACGCCACGTGGAGGCGGCGTAGGACGGCACCGCAGGCCGGCGCCGCCCAAGTCCCCGCGCCGACCGGCGGCGCCGGCCGGTTCGGGTGGCTGGACGGAGCCTGGCGAAACAAAATGGCGCCGAGAATGCGGCCGGGCCCGGCAACATCTCCGCCGAGCGCTCCGGGAAATTCGAGCTCGTCCTGCCATGCAACGTCCGTCCGCTTCCTGCTTCGCCATGCGCCGACATACCGACGGCGCGCCGGCGGCGAGCGGCTTCACGCTCATCGAGCTGCTCGTCGTTCTCGCGATCATTGCCATCCTCGCGCTATTCGCGTTGCCCGGCGTCCCCGACAAACTGATTCGCGACCGCATTACCGAGGCGATCAAGCTCACCGACATCGTCAAGCCCCCGGTCGCGCAGGCGTGGGCCAACAGCGGCAAGCTGCCGGTCGACAACGCCGCCGCCGGGTTGCCTGACGCCGACAAGATCGTCAGCGAATACGTCAGCTCGGTCGCGATCGAGTCGGGCGCGATCCAGGTGACCTTCGGCAACCGCGCCAGCCCGGCGATCAACGGCAAGGTGCTGACCCTTCGTCCCGGGGTCGTCGAGGACGCGCGGATCGTTCCGGTCTCGTGGGTCTGCGGCGATGCCGATCCGCCCAACAAGATGACGGCGCGCGGGCTCAACAAGACCAACGTGCCGGCGCGCTACCTGCCTTTGAACTGTCGCAGCGGCGGGCCTGCGACTGCCGCGCCGTGACCGAATTCGCCGTCGCCGCGCTCGACCACGCCACGCTGCGCTCGGCCGGCAAGGAGCTGCTCTCGCTGGCGCTGATCGATGCCCGCAACCACACCCTGCGCTGGACGGCGGCGCTCGAGACCGCGGCCGGCGCCGCGGCGCTGACACTGGCGGGCGAGCTCGCTCCCGGCGTCGCCGACGAGCTCGATCCGGCGCTCTGGACGCTCGGCCATATCGGCTGGTTCCAGGAGAACTGGATCGCCCGCAACATGCAGTGCGGCCGCGGTGAGCGCGCCGACCCGACGCGGCCCCGGCTGGCGTCGGCCGTGCCCGAGGCCGATGTCTGGTACGACCCGGCGCTGGCCGACCGCGCCCGCCGCCGCGAGCTCGCCGGCGGAGCGCTGCCCGACCTGCAGGCGACGCGCGCCTGGCTCGTCGATACGCTCGAGACGTCGCTCGAACTGCTCGCCGGCGTCGCCGTCGAGGACGACGCGTCGCTCTACTTCCATCGCCTGGTGCTGTTCCACGAGGAGATGCACGCCGAGGCGTTCGCGGTGCTGGCGCAGACGCTCGGCATCGACACCGGCCTGGTGGCGCGGATCGCGACCGCCGCGCCGCGGCCGCCGCTGCTCTTTCCGGCGACGCGCTGGCTGCTCGGTACGAGCGGCGCCGGCTTTCGCTTCGACAACGAGGCCGAGCCCCATCCGGTCGACGTTCCCGAATTCGAGATCGACGCCCAGGCCGTGACCTGGGCGCAGTTCGGCGAGTTCGTCGAGGACGGCGGCTACGACGAGCGCGTCCACTGGAGCGATGCGGGCTGGGACTGGCTGCAGCGCGAAGGCCGGCGCACGCCGCGCCACGTCGACCAGATGCGCCACGGCGTCCTGCAGCGCCGCTTCGGCGTTCTCGCGCGGGTCGCCGCGGCGCACCCCGCGGTGCACGTCAGCTGGCACGAGGCCGACGCCTGGTGCCGCTGGGCCGATCGCCGCCTGCCGAGCGAAGTCGAGTGGGAAGCGGCGGCGCACCAGGGGGCGACGCGCGGCTTCCGCTGGGGCGACGTCAGGGAATGGACGGCGACCACCTTTCGCCCCTATCCCGGCTTCGTCCCGGGACCGTGGCGCGACTACTCGCTGCCGGCGTTCGGCACGCACAAGGTGCTGCGCGGGGCGTCGTTCGCGACACGTCCGAGCCTCGTTAGCGCGCGCTGTCGCGGTTTCGCGCGCGCCGAGCGCGACGACGGCTTCTTCGGATTCCGAAGCTGCGCGAAGTAAGGCTTGGCGGTTTCCGCCTGAGCGAGGAGGGCGGATACGGTGGGAAGTCCGATCCGGATCACTTCGCCGCCCTAGGGGAAAGCCTGTTCCCGCGCGCCGGCGCGCTCAGAACAATGCCCCGAAGGCGTGCATGACCGCGCCTCGACCCCCGAAGGAGACCGGCGTGGACATTCCCATTTCCCTCACCGTCAACGGCAAGGCCGTCAGCAGGACAGTCGATGCGCGGACGCTGCTCGTCCAGCTCCTGCGCGAGCAGCTCCAGCTCACCGGCACGCACGTCGGCTGCGACACCGCCCAGTGCGGCGCGTGCACGGTGCACGTGAACGGGCGGGCGATCAAGTCGTGCTCGATCCTCGCGGCGCAGGTCCAGGGCAGCGACGTCACGACCATCGAGGGCTTGGCCAAGAACGGCGAGCTCCATCCCATGCAGGCAGCGTTTCGCGAGTGCCACGGCCTGCAGTGCGGCTTCTGCACGCCGGGCATGGTGATGTCGGCGGTCCAGCTCCTCGCCGACAACCCGAAGGCGAGCGAAGACGAGATCCGCGAGGCGCTCGACGGCAACATCTGCCGCTGCACGGGCTACCACAACATCGTCAAGTCGATCCAGTTCTGTCAGTCGGGCAAGACCCCGACGGCGGTCTGAGGAGCACGGCATGGGCAACATGAACGAAGCCGTCGACCTCAGCAAGAGCCCGATCGGCCAGAGCGTGCGCCGGCGCGAGGACCGCCGCTTCATCACCGGCGCGGCGAACTACACCGACGACGTCGTCCTGCAAGGGCAGACCTACGGCGTCTTCGTACGCAGCCCGCACGCGCACGCGCGGATCCGCTCGATCGACCTCGCGGCGGCGAAGAAGGCGCCGGGAGTCGTCGACATCATCACCGGCGCCGACCTCGCCGAAGCGAAGGTTGGCGGGCTGCCGTGCGGCTGGCTGATCCACAGCAAGGACGGCACGCCGATGAAGGAGCCGGCGCACCCGGTGCTGGCGCAGGGCAAGGTTCGCCACGTCGGCGACCAGGTCGCGCTCGTCGTCGCCGAGACGCTGCTCCAGGCCAAGGACGCCGCCGAGCTCGTCGCCGTCGACTACGAGGAGCTGCCGGCGGTGATCGACATCAGCACCGCCGATTCGATCGGCGCCGCGGTTCACGACGACGTCGCCGACAACGTCTGCTTCGATTGGGGCCACGGCAGCGACAAGGCGGCGATGGATGCCGCGTTCGCGAAGGCGGCGCACGTCACCAAGCTCTCGTTCGCCAACAACCGCCTGATCCCGAACGCGATCGAGCCGCGCGCCGCCAACGCCAGCTACAACCGCAGCGACGAGAGCTACACGCTCTACGTCGCCAACCAGAACCCGCACGTCGAGCGGCTCCTGATGTGCGCCTTCGTCCTCGGCCTGTCGGAAGCGAAGGTGCGTGTGATCGCTCCCGACGTCGGCGGCGGCTTCGGCTCGAAGATCTTCCTCTATCCCGAAGACGTCGCCCTCGTCTGGGCGAGCAAGCGCGTCGGCCGGGCGATCAAGTGGACGGCCGAGCGCAGCGAGTCGTTCCTCACCGACGCGCACGGCCGCGACCATGTCACCACCGCCGAGCTGGCGATGGACAAGGACGGCAACTTCCTGGCCCTTCGCGTCAAGACGATCGCCAACATGGGCGCGTACCTGTCGACCTTCGCCTCGGCGGTGCCGACGATCCTCTACGGGACGCTGCTCGCGGGCCAGTACAAGACGCCGGCGATCTACGTCGAGGTCAAGGCGGTGTTCAGCAACACCGCGCCGGTCGATGCGTATCGCGGCGCCGGGCGCCCGGAGGCGACCTATGTCGTCGAGCGGATCGTCGAGCAGGCGGCGCGCGAGATGAAGATCGATCCCGCCGAGATCCGGCGCAAGAACTTCGTCACCGCGTTCCCGTACGCGACGCCGGTCGGCCTGACGTACGACGTCGGCGGCTACGCGATGCACCTCGACAAGGCGATGCAGATCGCAGACGTCGCCGGCTTTCCCGCGAGGAAGGCCGCCTCGGCGGCGAAGGGCAGGAAGCGCGGCCTCGGCTACTCGTGCTACATCGAGGCGTGCGGCCTTGCGCCGTCGAACATCGCCGGCGCGCTTGGCGCTCGCGCCGGCCTGTTCGAGGCGGGCGAGGTTCGCGTCCATCCGACCGGCACGGTGACCGTCTTCACCGGCTCGCACAGCCACGGCCAGGGTCACGAGACGACGTTCGCGCAGGTCGTCGCGGCGCGCCTCGGCATCCCGGTCGGCAACGTCGAGATCGTCCACGGCGACACCGGCCGCGTTCCATTCGGCATGGGCACCTACGGCAGCCGCTCGCTCGCCGTCGGCGGCACCGCGATCATCAAGGCGGTCGACAAGGTCATCGCCAAGGGCAAGAAGATCGCCGCCCACCTGCTCGAGGCGGCCGACACCGACATCGAGTTCGAGAACGGCGAGTTCAAGGTCGCCGGCACCGACAAG
>Ga0070671_100001017_pt1 | contig 20609 bp, 19 predicted proteins | sample KBSS73metaG_FD_65341 | JGI IMG/M metagenome (GOLD analysis project Ga0070671, IMG submission 65341) | Switchgrass rhizosphere microbial communities from Kellogg Biological Station, Michigan, USA - KBS S7-3 metaG | ecosystem: Host-associated > Plants > Roots > Rhizosphere > Soil ...
ACCTGGTCGTTGCGCGAGCGCGCGGTGTGCAGGCGCCCGGCGGCCGGCCCGATCAGCTCGGCAAGCCGGCTCTCCACGTTCATGTGGATGTCCTCCAGCGCCCGCTGGAAGGCGAACTTGCCGGCCTCGATCTCTGACAGGATCGTGTCTAGACCGTGAGTGATGCTCTTCGCATCCTGGGCCGTGATGATGCCCTTTTTGGCCAACATTGCCGCATGGGCCTTGCTCGCGGCGATGTCCTGCCGGTAGAGGTGCCGGTCGAAGCCGATCGAGGCGTTGATCTCCTCCATCAGCGGATCGCTCTCCGCGCCGAAGCGTCCGCCCCACATTTTGTTGCTCATGATGCGTCCGCCGAGGTTTACCCTTCGATGACCGAGCGATCCGCCCCGCCGCGTGCCGCTCTCCCGCGCCGCCGCCTTGTTTCCATCGCGGCGGCCGCCGTCATCCTGGCGGTGCTCGCCGGGGTATACGGGATTGCGCGTCTGCGAAGCAATCCGGCGGTCGCCGCATGCGCCCCAACCGTCGCGGCCGCCGGCCGGCTGGCGCCGCTGGCGCATGGCGAAGTCGCCGCCCTGGCCATGGCGCAGACGCCATTCCAACTCCCCGATCTCGCCTTCAAGGACGCCGACGGACGCGAGCGGACGCTCAAGAATTGGCGCGGCCGCACCGTCCTCCTCAACCTCTGGGCGACCTGGTGCGTACCCTGCCGCAAGGAGATGCCGGCCCTCGACGCCCTCGAGCACGAGTTGGGCGGGCCGAAGTTCGAGGTGGTCGCCGTCAATATCGATACCCGCGATCCCGACAAGCCGCGCGCCTTTCTCAAAGGCATCGACGTCAAGCACCTCGCCTACTATTCCGACCCGAGCGCCAAAGTGTTTCAGGAGTTGAAATCCGCCGGCAAGGCTTTCGGCATGCCGACGACGCTGATCGTCGACCGCAACGGCTGCGAGATCGGCGCCATGGCCGGACCCGCCGAATGGGCGAGCGCCGACGGCGTGAAGCTCGTGAGCGCGGCGATCGCCAGCGGCCCGGATTGAGCGTTCCGGTTTGACGCCGGCCGCTCAGCATCCTCACCGATTTCGTATGCCCTCGCGCTCCCACCCGGTTATCAAAATCCCATGAGCAAAGTTCTCGCCATCAGTTCCGCCCTTCTCCTCGTCACCCTCGCCGTCGTCGCGCCGGCGCGCGCCGATGAAGATTGCGGCGACCTCGGCCGCGACTACGAGCTCATCAAGCGGGACGCGGTGTCGGTGCAGACCAACATGGCGCTGATCTCGGCGGCCGACCGCGGCTGCGAGGCGCTCGCGCGGCAGCTCATCGACGCCGGCGCCTCGCTGCTCGCGCGCGACCGGCACGGCGCCATGGCGCTCGCCCACGCCGCGCGCGCCGGACAGATCAAGCTGGTCGAGCTCTTCCTCGCCGCCGGCGCCCCGATCGACGCGCGCAATGTCGAGGGCGGCACCGCGCTCTATGCCGCCGCCGACGCGCAAAAGCATTCGACCGTGGCCTTGCTGCTCGACAAGGGCGCCGATCCGAACCTGACCGGCCGCACCGGGCTGACGCCGCTGATTGCCGCCGCCTTCAAGGGCAGCGATCGCATCGCCGAGACGCTGATCGCACACGGCGCCGACGTGAATGCGCGCGATACCTACGGCAAGGGCGCAATCGTCTATGCGGCGGCGCGCGGCTTCGACGACATCACGGGCCGGCTGCTTGATGCCGGCGTCGACGCCCGCACGCGCTACGGCAACGACCTCACGGCGCTGATGTGGGCGGCGGGCCATGACGAAGGGGTGGGCGCGCCGGCCGTCGAGCATGTCGTCGACCTGCTGCTCGCTCATGGCGCGCCCCTCAATGACGCCGACAATCGCGGCCGCACCGCGCTGATGATCGCCGCCGAACTCGGTTACCTCACGACCGTCGACCTTCTGCTCAAGCGCGGCGCCGACCCCACGCTGAAGGACCGCGACGGCAAGACCGCGCTTGATCTCGCGAAAAACGCCGAGGTGCGCGAACGGCTGGCGGCGCACTGAGCCGTGTGTCCGCGGGGAAGCCCAAGGCCATTCCAATGTGCTAGGCTAAAAGACGAGGTCCGTTGATCTAAGCCTAGTGGCGGCAATGCGAGGGCGCTCCGGAGCGAGTGGCGAACCGGCGAAAGCGCAACGTCGCAAGACGGGAGCGCGCAAGCGGCGCGTTACCGTAAAGGCTGTGCGCCTTCGCGATACGTTGGCTGCGCGCGAGGAAACAAAGGTCGCGCGGCTTACCCGCGAGCGGAACGAGGCGCTCCGGGAGCGACGCGCCGCGGCCGACGTGCTCAAGGTCATCAGCCGCTCATCGCTGCACCTTGAACAGGTTCTCGATATCTTGGTGGAGACCGTGGCGCGACTTTGTCGCGCCGATCACGCGCTCATGTTTCGGCGGCGCGAGGACGTCTATCGGCTGTTTGCGGCGCGCGGGCTCTCGCACGAAGCAAAAGAATTCTTTCTCGCCAACCCGTTTGCGCCTGGCCGTGGCACCCTCGCCGGTCGGGTGGCGCTGGAGCGTCGCGTTATCCACCTCACCGACGTATTGCGGGATCCGGAATACACCCATAACGCACCGAAGATCTCCGGCGCGCGCACTTCGCTGGGCATTCCGCTCCTCCGCGATGAGGCATTGATTGGTATTTTCGTTGCGGCGCGAACGCGCGTCCATCCCTTCACGACGAGGGAGATCGAACTCGCCACCAGCTTCGCCGATCAGGCGGTGATCGCGATCGAGAATGCGCGGCTGTTCGACGAGTTGCGCGAGCGTCAAACCGAATTGCGCGTGACCTTCGACAACATGGGCGACGGCGTCGTCATGTTCAACGCCGACGCACGCCTTGCCGCATGGAACCGCAACTTCCAGGAGATGCTTGAACTCCCGGATGAATTTCTGACGCAGCGGCCGACCTATGCGGAGTATTTCCGATACCTGGCGGAGCGCGGAGAATACTCGACCGACGTCGAAGCAGAACTGGGCCAATACATCGAGGATGTCGGCCGGGAAATGCGACTTGAGCGCAGCCGTCCGGATGGCCGCATCATCGAGGTGCGCCGAAATCCGGTACCGGGCGGCGGCTTCGTGACGATCTTCAGTGACGTCACCGAGCGCAGGAAGGTGGAAAAAGCGCTTCGCGAATCGGAGAGCCGGGCAAACGCACTATCGGAGCAGGCTGCCGAACAGGCTCGGTCCACGGAACGTACCTTGGAACTTTTGGTGCGGATAACCGGGATCGCTAGTAGTGCCCCGAATGTCCCAACCCTGGCCTCGGCCTGCTTGGAAGAGATCTGCGACTCGTGCCAGTGGCAGTTTGGGCAAGTGTGGTATCCGGACGCAAAGCGAGAAGCGCTGGTTTGTTCTGACGAATCGGTCGCCGGGACTGGCGATTTTGCCGCATTGCGCGAGGTGAGCCTGAAGACGCCCATGCCCAGAGGCCAGGGCGTGCCGGGGCGCATCTGGGAGACCGGTTCGGCGCTCTGGCTGACCGATCCGACTGGCGAGATAATTGAGCTTGGTGCCGACGACTCGCGTCTCTTGGTGAAACAGGACGCAGGAAATGTGTTCTTTCCACGTAACCTTGCCCGACGGGAGTTCGGCCTCGGCGCTGTAATGGGGTTTCCGGTAAAACTCGACAAGGAAGTGCTGGCCGTCTTCGAATTTTTTTCGAGAGAACGCCGTCCGCCAGACGCGTCATTCCTGGACACCGTGGAAAAGCTCGGGCGGCTCCTCGGCGATGTCCTCGAACGCAAACGTGCCGAAGAAGCTCTGCGGTCCAGCGAAGAGCGGTGGCGGTCGGTTTTCGATACTTCGACATTCGGCATTTCATTGATCGGCGGTGATCTCCGCTACCTGACTGCAAATACGACCTTTCAGAACCAAATGGGCTATACCGTCGATGAGCTGCGACAGTTGGGTCCGCCCGATCTCAGCATGGAAGCGGATCGGGAACTCTCGCGAACCTCGCTTACCGAACTGCTTGCGGGAGACCGCGCGCCCTTTGACGTTGTGAAGCAATATCGACGGAAGGACGGCACCGTAATCTGGGGCCATAGCTACGTGTGCCGCGTTGCCGGAAGTCGCTCGACCCCGCCTTTCATCCTGGGGTCGACGATCGATGTTACCGAAGGCAAGCGCGATCAGGATGCGCTGCGGGCTATGCAGACAGAAGTGGCCCGTGTGGCGCGGCTGACCACCGTCGGTGAAATGGCGACCGCCATCGCTCACGAGCTCAAACAACCACTGGCAGCCATCACGGTGAACAGCAATGCGGCTTTGCGCTGGCTTTCCAGGCCCACGCCCGATCTCGATGAAGTTCGAGCGACTCTAGGTCAGATCGTCAGCGACGGACGTCGGGCTGGAGACGTGGTCGGCAGCATTCGGGCGATGTTCAAGCAAGACGGCAAAGAAAGGACTCTTGTCGACCTTAAAGAGCTCATTCCGGAAGTGGTCACGCTGGTGCATGGTGAGACGGACCGTCATCGCATCAGAGTCAGCACCCATCTGGACGATGAATTGCCCAAGGTACTGGCCCATCGCGTGCAGCTGCAGCAGGTCGTCTTGAACCTGGTTGTGAATGCTATCGAAGCAATGGGGTCCGTAGACAGCCGCGAACACATGCTGCGGATAACAGCTCAGGTCCGAGGCCCAACAGACCTGGTGATTGCAGTCGAGGATTCGGGATGCGGCATCGAGCCGAAGGACATGGATCGCATCTTCGACCGGTTCTTCACGACCAAATCGCACGGCATTGGAATGGGATTGTGGATTTGCCGGTCGATTGTCGAGGCTCATGAAGGTCGCCTTTGGGCTGAGCCGGGGATTCAACATGGTTCGGTTTTTCGGCTTCAACTGCCGATTCCGACGCCTCCCGGCACATAAGCCAATCATCGCGCAGCACCGGCTGGCCGGCGGCCGGGCTTACTCCAAAGAAGCGCAGGCGATAGTATTGGGAACAGATTAGAGGCATAGCGCGATGCTTGTCGGTCAACTGGCGCTTGTTCTCGCGGCCGCATTTGCCGGCGCGGCCTTTTACGTCAATTTCGCCGAGCAGCCTGCACGCCTGACGCTCGATGACCGCAATTTGCTCAAGCAATGGAAGCCCAGCTATGACGCCGGCTACATGATGCAGGCTACTCTGGCGGCGGTATCGGCGGCGCTCGGCTTCGTCGCGGCATGGATCAACCGAGATTGGCGCTGGATCGTGGGCGCGTTGCTCATCCTTGCGAACTGGCCCTATACGCTGATCGGCATCATGCCCACGAACAATAGATTGAAGGCCACGGCGGAGACCGACGCCGGGCCAACATCGCGTGCCCTGTTGGTGTCGTGGGGTCGGCTGCACGCCGTTCGAACGGTGCTCGGCATTGCGGCAACTCTTGCCTATCTCTGGGCCTTGAACTGAACAACATGCAGCTCTTGCGCCCTGACGCGTCATAGCTACCTTCGCGGGCGCCAGCGTGGCGCTCGCGCCATAGGCGCCACGTCTACCAATTGCTTGATCCGAACGGGAGGCGAGCGGTGATCGCGCCATCTGGCGAGCAGATTACAACTGTCGCCGGCGATCAGCAGGCGGTGGTCGTCGAGGTTGGCGGCGGCCTCCGCTCCTACTCCGTAGGCGGCCGGGACCTTGTCGACGGATACAGCGCAGACGAAATGAGTTCTTCCGGCCGAGGTCAGGTGCTGATTCCGTGGCCAAACCGACTGCAAGACGGCACGTACGATTTCGACGGGCAGCGTCACCAGCTCCCGCTGAATGAGCCGGAGCGCCATAACGCAATCCACGGCCTGGTTCGCTGGGCGCCCTGGACCATCGTCGAGCGCGAGCCAGATCGGGTCACGATGGAACACGTCCTCTATCCGCAACCCGGCTATCCATTCTCGCTTCGCATCCGGATCGAATACGGGCTATCGCATGGCGGACTTAAGGTGCGGACAACTGCCACAAACATCGGGTCAGACGCGTGTCCCTACGGGAGCGGCGCTCACCCCTATCTGACGCTCGGCACCGCGAGCATCAATCGTTTGGAATTGCGCGCACCTGCGCGAACCGTCTTGCTATCCGACGAACGCGGCCTTCCAATCGTCGCGCAAGCGGTGGAGGGCACCGCATACGATTTCCGCAAGCTCAGGCGGATCGACTCAACAGTGCTCGACCATGCGTTCACCGACCTTGAGCGGGACCACGATGGCCTTGCTCGCGTCGAGCTTCGAGATCCGGACAACAAAACTCAAGTCTCGCTCTGGGTCGACCAGAGCTACTCCTACTTGATGCTCTTCACCGGCGACCCGCTCGCCAATGTGCGTCGTCGCAGCCTTGCCGTTGAGCCAATGACCTGTCCGCCGAACGCATTTCGAACCGGGGACTCTCTGATTCGGCTCGAGCCTGGCTCATCCTTCGCAGGGACATGGGGCATCGCCTGCGGAAGCGCGGGCAGGCTCTAGGCACGCGGCGCCACCTTGTCGCGCCTGCGTATTTCGCCGGTCTGATGACTTCCCGGCTTCCGGCGCCAAGCGGAAGTTTTCAAGATGCCCGCTCGCTTTCCGGAGCAAACGCGACTCCGCGGAGCGCGGGCACGCGCGCGCTAGGCGTGTCTCTTCAGGCCGAGGCCAATTCCGATCCAGCCCACTCCGGCGATGACGAGATCGATGCCGAGGAAGAGGCCAAGAATGTAGAGGCTCGACACCGGCCAATGCGCGAGAATGATAAGGCCGAGCAACAGCGTTATGACGCCCGAAACTGCCACCCAGATCCAGGGCATTTCTTCCTTCATGCTGAACGCCAACACGATCCGCATGACGCCCGAGGCGAGCAAAGAGAAGCCGAGTACCAGCGTCAGCACCGCTGCGGCCAAAAGCGGATTTTCGAATGTGACAAAGCCGGCGACGATGTAGAGGGCGCCGAGCAGGAGCCAAAGGAAAAATTTTCCCCAAGTCTTGATCTGAAATGCATTGAAGACTTCGGCCACACCGGCAATCAACATCATCACGCCGACGATGAACACGCTCACTACCGTGGCGAAGACAACGCTGCCGAGCGCAATCACCCCGGCGATGACATAAACGACGCCAAGGGCGACGATCCAGCCCGATTTGGCGCGCAGCGGTGCAGTTCCTGCCGTCTCAGCGATGTTTGACATGATGTGTCTCAGCTCCACTTGCGACCGCGCATTGCGACAGCGCTGCGCCGGTCGGGAAAGCTTGACATCTCAGGGTCACCATTTTTAACACACCTCCGACCGACGGCAAAATGATTTAAGTCTCGGCCAGCTCGGGATAGTGGAAATCGAGATCACGGATCGTTCATCGTTTCCTAACCAAGCCGCTCGAGCCGCTCCGCGCGGCGACACAACACCGATAGGTCCGTTTCCATGGACCGAAGTCCGATACTGATTGATTTTGCGCTGCAAGGTGGCGGCTCGCACGGCGCGTTCACCTGGGGCGTTCTGGACCGCCTGCTGGAAGAGCCGTGGCTTCGCATCGCCGGCATTTCCGGTACGTCGGCTGGAGCGATGAATGCCGCGGTGCTTGCCGACGGGTGGGTCGATGGCGGAGCAGAAGGCGCACGCGCAGCGCTCGGAAAGTTTTGGCAGCGGGTGTCGCGCGCCGCGGCGTTCAGTCCATTGCAGCGCTCGCCCCTCGATCGCTTGCTGGGCCGCTGGACGCTCGATACGTCGCCCGCTTATGTGTTCATGGACCTGATGTCGCGGGTTCTTTCGCCTTACGCGCTCAATCCGCTGGATTTGAACCCGCTGCGCCGCATCCTCGCCGAAAGCATCGATTTTAGGCGGCTCGCCACTTCGCCGATCAAATTGTTCATCACCGCCACAAGCGTGCGAACCGGCCGCGGGCGCATTTTCCGCAACGCCGAGATCACCGCCGAAGTGCTGCTCGCTTCGGCGTGTCTGCCAACGATGTTTCGCGCGATTGAGATCGACGGCGAGCCCTACTGGGACGGTGGATTTACCGGCAATCCCACGATCACCCCGCTGGTTCGGGAGACCGATGCGCACGATTCGATCCTGATACAGATCAATCCGCGCGAACGATCGGAGACGCCGCGCACCGCAGCGGACATTCTCAATCGGCTCAATGAGATTTCCTTCAACTCGCCGCTGATGAAGGAGCTGCGCATGATTGCCCTCCTGCGCCAGGTGGCCGATCCCGGATCCGGGGAAGGAACGCGCTGGGCGCAGATGCGCATGCATCGGATCATGACCGACATGCTGACGCAATTCGGCGCCTCCTCGAAGCTCAACGCCGAGTGGGAATTCATCGCCATGTTGCGCAGCGAAGGACGACGCGCCGCGAGCGACTTTCTGGATGTGGACGGCAAGTATCTCGGCAAACGTTCTACCGCCGATCTGGACGCGCTGCTGGCGGAGTGTTGACCGATGGGCCTGCTCGGCATCCTGGTTGGGCTTGCCCTTTTGGTCTTCTTTGCCTTCCGCGGCTGGAGCGTGCTGCTGCTCGCTCCGGCGGCGGCTCTTGTTGCCGCCGCATTCGGCCGGGAGCCGCTGCTCGCCAACTGGACGCAAGTCTTCATGGGCAGCGCCGCTCAGTTCCTCGCGCAGTTCTTTCCGATTTTTCTTCTTGGCGCGGTTTTTGGAAAGCTCATGGACGATAGCCGCTCGGTGTCGACCGTGGCGGATTTCATGACCAGGAGTCTGGGCGAGCGTCGGGCAATCCTTTCGGTGGTGCTCGCGGGTGCATTGGTGACGTATGGCGGCGTCAGCCTGTTCGTTGCCTTTTTCGTGCTCAGCCCCATGGCGCAGGTACTGTTTCGCGCGGCGGCCGTTCCGCGCCGGCTGATGCCGGCGGCGATCGTGCTTGGCACCTCGACGTTCACCATGTCGGCTCTGCCGGGCACGCCATCGATCCAGAACGCCATCCCGATGCCGTTCTTCGGCACAACGCCGTTTGCGGCGCCCGGCCTCGGCATCATTGCGGCGGCGATCATGCTTGGCTTCGGATTGTGGTGGCTGACACGGGCCGAGGCGGCCGCGCGCCGCGCTGGCGAGGGCTACGGTGTGGAACCATTGGCGGCGCCTGATGGAGCGGCAGGTGATGAGCTGGTTCGCGAGCGCGCGACCACCGCGCGCGAGTTCGATCCGGCGGAGATTTTTCATGGAAGGCGTAGCGCTTCCGCGCCGCCGGTGTTTGTTGCGGCGCTGCCCCTCGTCGTCGTGGTGGCAGTCAATCTGCTGATTTCGCTCGCCGTGCTGCCACGGCTGGACTTTTCCTATCTGGGCGAAGAACGCTGGGGCGCGACGTCGATTTCCGCCGTGGCGGGCGTCTGGTCCGTGGTGGTCGCGCTCGCCGCCGCGATCGCCACCGTCATCGTCTGCAACCGCAAACGCCTAATGAGCTTGCGTGAAAGCATGGATGCTGGCGCCAATGCCTCGGTACTGCCGGCGCTAAGTGTCGCGAGCCTCGTCGGGTTTGGCGCCGTCATCGCCGCGCTGCCGTCTTTCGCGATCGTGCGCGATTGGGTGCTGGCGATAGAAGGCGGGCCGCTGGTGTCACTTGCCGTGGCGACAAACGTCCTCGCGGCGCTGACCGGTTCGGCTTCCGGCGGTCTGACGATCGCGCTGGACGCGCTCGGCCGCACCTACATGACGATCGCAGCGCAGACGGGGCTGAGCCCGGCGCTGATGCATCGCGTGGCCGTCATCGGGGCCGGAACACTTGACATTCTGCCGCACAACGGCGCGGTCGTAACGCTGCTCGCGGTCTGCGGAGCGACGCACCGCGAGAGTTACTTCGATATCGTCATGGTCGGGATCGTCAGCGCGGTTCTCGCCCTCGCCGCGGTCATTGTGCTCGGGACGGCGTTTGGGTCGTTCTGACGCCGTCGCGATCGCGCGCGCGACCCGACCCCAAGCGTCACTGCCTTCTAAGTCGATTCGATTTGGCAATCAGCGTCCAAAAATTGGTAGGCGGGTACAGTCGGCTCAGCTTGCGCTTTTCTTTGTTTCCCGCGGCGCTAGCACTTTTATTTGTTTCCCGCATCGCTTGCGTTTGTTGGTTTCTCGCAACGCTTGCGCTTTTTGTTTGTTGCTCGCGACGCGCACAGGCCGCCTGCTTGACGCGCGGTATCCCGCAACTTCCTCAAAGGGAAACGAGCGATCGCGCCATTGTTTGTGGGCAATCGTATCTGACTGCAACACACCGTTAATGATTCGCTTCTGAAAGTGCGACGGAGACGAGGGGGACGATCATGCGCCGCACTATTTTCACGTCCAGCTTTGCTACCGCCGCCATAGCTGCGACTGCGCTTGCGCACGCAGCGGATTTGGGGCCGATGGTACCGTACGCACCGCCTGCTCCCGCACCGCCCGCTCCCGCCTACTACACTTGGACCGGGTTTTATCTCGGTGGGAATTTGGGCGGCGGTTGGGGCCGCGAGTCGCATGAGATATTTGACGGTACTGCGGGCATCTTTCAGGTCGGGGTCACGAACCAACCGGAGGGCGTGATCGGCGGCGGCCAGATCGGATACAATTGGCAGTTCGCCCCTTGGTTCGGGTGGGGCACTGGAACGGTGCTCGGGATTGAGGCCGACTTCCAGGGGTCGAACCAAAAGTCGACGATTGGCGAATCCTTTACGGACCCCAGATTCGGCCCCGTCACCTTTACCGGCAGTATTGAGGACAAGCTCGAATGGTTCGGGACAGTGCGTGGCCGTGCCGGCATGGCGATCGACCGCGTGCTCGTGTACGCCACGGGTGGATGGGCGTACGGGCAGCGCAAGCGCAGCGGCCCACTCACCTCTTCAAATGCCGCTGGCCTGATTTCCACCACCGCATTCAGCGCCTCGAGCCGTATGGACGGCTGGACGGTCGGCGGCGGAATCGAATGGGCGTTCCTGGGCAATTGGACCGCCAAGTTCGAATACCTCTACATCGATTTCAGCAATCAACGCGATGCCGTCATCCCCGGCGGGCCATTCGTCGTTACCAGTGGTCACTTCGTCGACAACGTCGCCCGCGCCGGCATCAACTACAAGTTCTAAATGGCAGCGGCATATCGGAGACAATTCGCTTCGTGAAGCGAACGCAACCGACTACCACTCCGGTCAACTGAAACAAAAACGCCAGAGTCGGCCGCAGACGTGAATGTCCGCTTCGGTGGGTTGCTGATCGGCTTGTGTACTTGGGTATAATGGGCGGACCTCTTACTTCCTATCTCTCGCCCTTTTCAGTGAAGAACCGCTCGCCGTAGGCAAAGCGGTTGGGCTTTAGAAAGAAACCGAGCAACACCGCCCCGTTCGGTGCGACCGCCTCGTGCTGATTGCCTGCTGGGCGCCAGACGAATTGACCAGGTCCGCACACCCCCTCGTGATCCTCAAGCGTACCTTCAATGACGTAAGTCTGTTCCAGTGCCGTGTGCTCGTGCAGAGGCACCACTGCACCCGGATCGAGCTTGAACAAGGCGGTGGTGACGCCGGTATCATCCGTGTAAAGCACTTTGATCCTGATCCCCGGAAACTTGGTAGTCTCCCAAGGCTTTTTCGGAACATCAATGAAGTGCGCAGTGCGCTCCGGCGGGTTTTCAGGCTTAATATTGGCATGGACCACCTTGCGGTCTTGCATGGGCATGACGGACTCCCTGCTGACGTAAGATCGTAAGTATACTGCGCGCCGGGGAGTGCGGAAACTTCCTTTGTGCAGCGCTCTAGGCTCACGCTCCGGCTGCCTGGACCGTGCGCATGAGTTCTTTGGTCGCTGCGCAGCTCACGAACCCGCCGTCGATCACGACCTCTGACCCGGTGATGAAACTCGACTCGTCAGAAGCCAAGAACAGAACCAATTTGGCGATCTCCTCTGACGTTCCGGCGCGCTGCATCGGCGTAAGCTTCGTCAGCGCCTCTATCAACGCTGTCCTGTTGTCGAGGAGCGGCGTGTCGATCAGGCCAGGCAGGATCGCGTTGACGCGAATCCCGCGATCCACGAGCTGCAGTGCCGCAGAGTGTGTCAAGCCGCGTAGACCCCACTTGCTCGCGGCATAGGCCGTGGGACGGTAGCCAGTTGCTCCGGCAATGGAGGAGATGTTGATGATCGAGCCTCCGCGCCCCATGAGCGGCACGGCGGTCTGGATGCCGATGAAGGGGCCAGTCAAATTGACCCGCAGCACGGTTTCCCATTCATCGAGCGACGCATCGAGCAGCCCGGAGCGTTGGGCGATGCCGGCGTTGTTCACGAGTATGTCGAGTTTCCCGTGCAGGCTCCCGGTGTAGTCGATCGTGCTCTGCCATTCTTGTGCAGACGTTACGTCAAGGTGCCGAAAGACTGCGTTGGCTCCTTCTTTGCGCAAAGCGGTGGCCAGCGCCTCTCCTTCCTGGTCCAGCACATCCGTCAGCACCACTGCCGCGCCTTCGGCTGCAAAGAGCCTAGCCTCGGCTGCGCCCTGGCCGCGACTGGCGCCGGAGATCAACGCAATTTTGCCGGCGAGGCGTCCCATATCCGTCTCTCCCATCTTCCGTTGGAGGTTGGAGATACTCGCCTTGACGAGGCGCGTCGTCAAAGTGCGTGGCTAAGAGTCTGCTGGCCGGAAGCTCGGTCGCCGAATCGCGGCGACTGCCGCACGACCCAAGTCCCGGAGCGGTCTGCGGCACCGCTTCACGGCGGCTACAAGGCCGCGAGATAGGCCGCGAGCGCGGCGATGTCCTCCTCGGTGATCGCCTTCATAAGGTCCGACATGCCGGGATTGTTGCCGCGGGTGCCGTTGCGGAAGTCGAGCATCGTCTTTTGCAGATAGTCGCGGTACTGGCCGGCGAGGCGCGGCTGCGTGCCCTCGCCCTTGAACCCTTCCTGATGGCAACTGGTGCAGACGACGGAGTTGTTGGCGCGTTGCGCGCGCGTGAGCACATCGGCCGACGGCCGCGGCTGCTGCAGGTTGGGCCATGGCTTCTTGGAGAAATACTGGGCGAGCGGCATCAGGTCGCTCGGCTCCAGGGTTTGGGCGATCGGACTCATCTGATCGTTCTTGCGCGCCCCGGATTTGAAGTCGCGCAGTTGAAAGAAGAGATAGCCGAGATTCTGGCCCCAGATCGCCGGCACCGGGAATTGCTGCTGCGGCGGCACGCCGTTCTCGCCGTGACACGCCGTGCACACTTGCGCCTTTTCCTCGATGGTCTGCGCATCGGCGAGCGGCGGGAGCAATGCGATCAGAGCGGCTAGCGGGACCAGAAGCTTTACTACGTGCATTCCCCGATCCTCTCCTGGTGCACCGCGTGGCGGCACGTCCGCAATCCTCTTCGCGCGCCCGGCCCAAAAGCCCATAACCTCCGCCGCGCGCTCCGAGTGGGCAGCCGAAAGTGATCTACCCCTACCAACAACAAAATGGACGGGGCCGTTTCCGGTCCCGTCCCATAAGCGTCACGAGCGAACTGGCGTTCCGCCCGTCCGGGTCATTACTCCAGCGTGAACGCGATCACCGCGTTGCCGCGCTTGGAGTCGATCTGCGCGTTGCCGCCGGCGGCGACCACGATGTACTGCTTGCCGCCTGCGGTGTAGGACGACGGCGGCGCGTTGACGCCGGCGCCGGCGTGGAATTTCCACAGGATGCTGCCGCTCTTGGCGTCATAGGCCTTGAACCAGCCGTTGGCTTCGCCGGTAAACACCAGGCCGCCGGCGGTGGCGAGGAGGCCGCCGATCATCGGCTGCGGCGTCTTCACCTGCCACTTGATCTTCCCGGTGTTGTAGTCGACGGCCGTCACGTTGCCGGCCTGTACGCCGCCGGGAATGTTGGTGAAGGCACCGCCGAGCCAGAGCTTGCCGTTCGGATAGGGCGAGCTCGCGATCGTGTAGGTCATTTCCTGCTCGAGGTTGATCGCGTAGGCCATGTTGAGCCCGGGATTGGTGGCGATCGGCGACCACTCGACGCCGCCGTTGGCGCCCGGGAACATGCGCGCCGAATTGGCGTCGAGCGGCTGAGTTGCCGTCGGCAAGGTCCACATGCCCTTCTGCGACACCATGGCGTCGGTGAAGCGGATCAGGCTGCAATCCTTGCGGTCATGGACATAGATGTTGCCGGTCTTGCCGGCGTGCAGAACGGCGGGAATCGTCTTGCCGTTCTTGTCGTGGGCGTTGACCAGGACGGTCGGGCTCGTGGCGTCGAGATCCCACACGTCGTGGGCGATGTACTGGAAGTAGCAGGCGAGCTTGCCGGTATCGAGGTCAACCGAGACCAGCGAGTCGGTATAGAGGTTGTCCCCTGGGCGCAGCGCGCCGTCGAGGTCCGGCGAAGGATTGCCGACCACGAAGTAGACGCGCTTGGTGGCGAGATCGACCGAGGGATTCTGCCACACGCCGCCGCCGAGCGTCTTGTAGGGATCGCCATTCTTGGCGAGCGCTTCCTTCTCCGCCGCGATGTCGCGATGCATGTCGCGGCCGGTCGCATCCTTCTCCGCCCAGACGCCGACCGAGTTTTCGGGGATCGTGTCGAACGTCCACAGCAGCTTGCCGTCGTTGGCGTCATAGGCCTTGACGAAGCCGCGGATGCCGTACTCGCCGCCGTTGGTGCCGATGAGGATCTTTCCATCGACCGCGGTCGGCGCCATCGTCTCGCTGTAGCCGAGCGAACCGTCGGCGATCTGCTGCGACCATACGAGCTTGCCGGTCTTGGCGTCGATCGCGTCGAGCTTGGCGTCGAGCGTCGCGAGATAGACCTTGTCGCCGTAGACCGCGGCGCCGCGGTTGTTGGGGCCGCAGCAATAGACCGTGATCGGCCCCATGTCGTGCTTGTAGTGCCAGAGCTGCTCGCCGGTCTGCGCATTGAGCGCGTAGAGGTGGTCGAAAGCGGTGGTCACATACATCACGCCGTTGACGACGATCGGCGAGGTTTCCATCGTGTCGCGGACGTCGGTCTGGAAGATCCACGCCACCTTCAGCTTCTTGACGTTGGCGGTGGTGATCTGGTCGGCCGGATAGAATCGGGTCTGGCCGTAATTGCCGTTGGTCGCGAGGAAGTTCTTGTTGTCGCTCGCGGCGTTGTTGAGCATCGCCTGGGTGACGTTCGCCGCCGGCGCGGTGCCGGCCGCCCCGGCCGCGCCACCGCTCGTCTCCTGCGCCCGAACGATGCCCGCAGCGGCCAGCGAGAGCGCCACCGCCCCCACTGCCAGACTGGTCCTGCCGATTTGGTTCATTGAGTCCTCCCTGCGCGACGCCCGTTGATCGGCCGCGCGCCTTTTCACAATTCCGCGCGCGGAGCGTGACAATGGAACCTGAAACTGTCAAGGCAAGTCACGCCGCGCTCTGGGAAAACAGCTTGACAGTCACGCGCGCCGGCCTATCCTTAACCTGATGGTTAAGTTTAGTGGGACGCCGCTCGACCGCACCTTTGCCGCGCTCGCCGACCCGACGCGGCGCGCGTTGTTGACGCGGCTCGCCGAGCAGCCCGATCTTTCGGTCAGCACGCTCGCGGCACCGTTCTCGGTCTCGCTGCCGGCGATCATGAAGCATCTTGACGTCCTGTCCGACGCCGGGCTGGTCGCGCGCACCAAGTCGGGCCGCACGGTGATCTGTCGTCTGACCCCGGCGCCCATGCGGGCGGCGCTCGAATGGCTCAATCGCTACGAGCGGTTCTGGTCCGAGAGCCTGCGCCGCCTTGCCACGTTCCTTGAAGAGGAAGAGTCATGGCCACCCAATCCGCAGTCCTCCAACCAAGCCTCACCCTCAAGCGGCGGCTCAAAGCGCCGCCCGCAAAAGTCTTCGCCGCCTGGACCGACCCGGAAAAAATGACACGCTGGATGGGGCCGGGCGAGATCAAGACCATGCGCGCCGAATCCGATACGCGCGTCGGCGGCCACTACCGCATCGTCATGCAGGCGCCGAACGGCGAGGAGTATGACGTCGGCGGCGTCTATCGCGAGGTGGTGACGAACGAGAAGCTGGTCTTCACCTGGGCCTGGAAGAGCACTCCGGAGCGGGAATCGCTGGTGACGTTGCTGCTCAAGCCCGACGGCGACGGCACCCTGCTGACACTGACGCACGAGAAATTCGCCGACGAGGAGAGCCGTGACGGCCACAAGCAAGGCTGGACCAGCTCGCTCGACAAGCTCGAAAGCTTCATGGCGTGAACGTACCGGGTCGCACTCTTGCACGGCGGTCTCGGCTTTGCGGTTGACCAATCGCGGAGGCGACTTCGTACCTTCACAATCGACGAGCAGAACAGGATCACCCAACAACACGGAGTAACCCCATGGCCTCGTCACACGGCAAATTCCACTGGAACGAGCTGATGACCCGCAACGTCGAGCAGGCGAAGAAATTCTATGCGGATACGCTCGGCTGGACCTACGACGGGATGCCGATGCCCGGCGGCGGCACCTACTGGGTCGCCAATTCCGGCGGCGAACCGGCCGCCGGCATCTTCGACATCAGCGGCCCCGACTACAAGGACACCCCGGAAAGCTGGATGCCCTACATCGCCGTCGACGACGTCGACGCCCGCGTGAAGAAGGCGACCAAGGCCGGCGCGCGCGTGATGAAACCGGCCTTCGACGTGCCCGGCGTGGGCCGCATCGTGATCCTGCTCGAGCCCGGCGGCGCCGGCATCGGCTGGATGACGCCGGCGGACGCCTGATCAAAGAGGAGAAGCAAATGCAACCGCACAAGGTCGTCTCCCACGACGAGTGGCTCGCCGCCCGCAAGGCGCATCTCGCCGACGAGAAGGCGTTCACCCGCGCCCGCGATGCACTCAGCCGCAAGCGCCGCGAGTTGCCATGGGAGAAAATCGAGAAGAACTACGTGTTCGACACACCGGGCGGTAAGCAATCGCTCGCCGACCTCTTCGGCGGGAAGAGCCAGCTGATCGTCTACCACTTCATGCTCGGCCCGGACTGGGAACAGGGCTGCCCGAGCTGCTCGCTGCTCGCCGATCACTTTGACGGCGCGGTGGTCCATCTCGCGCAGCGCGACGTCGCCTTCGTCGTCGTCTCGCGCGCGCCGCTGCCGCAGATCGAGAAGTTCGAGCGGCGCATGGGCTGGAATTTCAAATGGGTGTCGTCGTTCGGCACCGACTTCAACTTCGATTACCACGTCTCCGCGACGCCGGAGGAGAAGGCGTCGGGCAAGGCGATGTACAACTACGAGCTCACCGAGTTTCCGAGCGAGGAGCGGCCCGGCGCCAGCGTGTTCTACAAGAACGAGGCCGGCGAAATCTTCCACACCTATTCGAGCTACGGGCGCGGCCTCGACATCCTGATCGGCACCTACAACTTCCTCGACATAGCGCCCAAGGGCCGCGACGAGGAGGCCCTCGAATGGTCGATGGCCTGGGTACGCCATCACGACCGCTACTAGAGCATGATCCGGAACGGGGAAACCGGTGTTCCGAACTGGTCATGCTCATCGCCGAAAACAGGAGCGCGATCACTTGACGTTGAGTCGATTGCACTCCGGCCTTGCCCGTGTGGAAGGGGCACCGGGGGGCAACTGAAAGGTCTTCGCAATCGTGTTGCGGGCCAGTGCGGGATGCACTCAATCGGGTGACCTGCGCTGGCGCCAGGGCAGGTCTCAGGGGAGCAAAAGCAAATGTCGACCGAACTCAAATATCTCGCCCTTACGGCGATGCTGACGGCCTCGCTGTGGATACCCTATATCGTCGCGCAGGTGACGACCAACGGGTTATTGCAACCGGAAAACTATGTCGATCCAGCGCCGCGCAAGGTCCCGCTCTGGGGCAAGCGCGCGGACCGGGTCTATCTCAACGCGGTCGAGACGTTCGCGCCCTTTGCGGCGCTGGTGATCCTCATCCAGCTGACCGGCAAGGCCGATGCAATGACCGCGTTCTGGGCGGCGGCTTTCTTCTGGCTTCGAGTCGCCCACGCCATCGTTTATCTGGCGGCGATCCCGTACATCCGCACGATCGTTTTCGTGCTTGGCTACATCTCAGTCATCGGCCTGTTCGTCGAGCTGATGAAGTAGCGCTTATCGCGTCGGGCCCGGCTTCTCGCCGCAACAGCAGCAATTGGCTCGGATTGAGCGCAGCGAAATCCGGGATTGTGGCGACGCATCTCTGAGTAGCAATCGCGCATTCGATCGGCTGAGCACCGGCGCGGACACACGACTGACAGGGACTAAAGTAAATCCACAGGCCGACGGCGACCAATATCGCGCCGCCAAGAATAGGCGCGCCTTGATTTGGCTATCCATTTGCCTTTGACGGTTCCCCAGCCGCAAGAACATCCGCAATATCATCGATTTCCCAAAGCCGCGGCGACCGTTCGCCGGCGGGGTCGGCAATATCGCGGCTTTCCGGCGATCAAAAAGGTGGTATCGTGCTTTGCCGAGGGAGCACGGGGCCCTCGGATGGAAGGGGCGATTGCGACATTCTGGCTGGCGTTCCGTAACGAGCCCTGAGGCGGGCTGGGAGGAGGAGTGCGTTTGTCACCGCGTCCATGCAATGTGTTGATGATCTACCCGCGTTTTGGCGCGGGTACGTTTTGGAATTTCGCGGCGGCTTGCGAACTGTTTGGCGCAAAATACCCGACTGCGCCCCTCGGGCTGATCACCGTGGCGGCGCTGCTGCCTCCCGAGTGGACTATTCGGCTCGTCGACCGAAACACCGAAGCGCTGACCGACGGCGACCTTGCTTGGGCCGACATGGTCATGACCGGCGGCATGCTGCCGCAATATTTCGACACGATTGAAATCATCGAGATGTGCCGCGCGCGCGGAACACCCGTTGTCGTGGGCGGCCCGGGCGTCACCTCCATTCCATACGGCTACAGCAAAGCAAATTTCCAGGTGCTCGGCGAAGCCGAGGGTGTCATCGACAAATTCATCGAAGCTTGGGAGTCAGGCGCGCGGGAGGGTATTTTTGAGGCGGAGAAGTTCAAGATCGACGTTACCAAGAGCCCGATCCCGCGCTTCGATCTCTTGAAGTTCGAGCACTATCTCTACATCGGCGTACAATTTTCGCGCGGCTGCCCGTTCACCTGCGAATTTTGCGACATTATCGAGCTCTACGGCCGGGTCCCCCGCGCCAAGACCAATGCGCAGATGCTCCGTGAATTGGAGACGCTGCACCGGCTTGGCTATCGCGGTCATGTCGACTTCGTCGATGACAATCTCATTGGCAACAAGAAGGCGGTCAAAGCGTTCCTGCCGGATCTCAAGACGTGGCTTGAACAATACGAATATCCATTTGAGTTCACGACCGAAGCCTCTCTCAATTTATCAGATGACGCCGAGCTCATGAGGCTGATGAGCGAAGCTAACTTCATCGGCATATTCGTCGGGATCGAGAGCCCCGATGCCGATACGCTGGTGGCGATGCGGAAGAAACAAAATACCAGGCGAAACATCGCCCAGAGCGTCCACAGAATTTATGCCGCCGGCCTTTACGTGACGGCGGGTTTCATTGTCGGCTTTGACAGCGAGAAAGGATCGGTCGCCGACGCACTCATTGAACTGATCGAGGAAGCCGCGATTCCGATTTGCATGGTGGGCCTGCTCTTTGCACTACCCAATACTCAGCTTACCCGCCGGCTTAAAAGCGAGGGCCGCCTGCACGCCGAACTCCTGTCGGCCCCCGAGGCGGCTATCGACCAGGCCACGCAAGGTCTGAATTTCGACACGATACGACCAAGGGAGGAAATTCTTTCCGACTTCAAACGCGTATTGGAGACTGTCTACGAGCCGGCCGCCTATGCGAAGCGCCTCCAGCGCCTTGCCGGTCTGCTCGGGAATTCAAATCGAAACCGCCGCGCGCAAGTCGACGATGCCAGGAGCCGAATTGACGGGCTGGGGATTGTGCATCGGATTCTATCAAACCTGCCTCAAGGGCAAGACGTCTTTCGGCAGACGATCATCCGATGCGCGGCGACGAACCCGCAATGGGCTCGTACCATCGTCATGCTCACGGCCTTTTACCTTCATCTGGGACCATTCTCCCAGCAGGTCATCCACCGGCTCGAGCAGCAACTCGACGACTTGCGAGCTGCCGAACCCACTCCCGGCGGCCTGACAAACCAGCCCGCTTTTGCTATTCCTTTGGACTAAAGCGGTTCAACATTTTGATTGGAAGCGTATCCGGCGTTGCTCACGGCTTCGTCGTTGCGAGCGAAGCGAAGCAATCCAGCGCCGAGCTGAGGACGCGACGACCGTCCGTCCTCGTCGTCTTGTCTAGTTGGGGCCGGCTTCTCGCCGCGATAGTCGTAGAAGCAAGGAGCCTGCACTGAGCGTGGCTAAATCCGCGGCCCGGCTTTCAAGCCCGCATACCGCTTCCGGATTTCACTTCGTTTAATCCGGGCTACGAAGCTTCGTTCAATGCGGGCTACGAAGCCTATCTGGTCGGGACCGGCTTCTCGCCGCGATAGTCGTAGAAGCCGCGCTGCGTCTTGCGGCCGAGCCAGCCGGCCTCGACGTACTTCACCAAGAGCGGACACGGGCGGTATTTCGAATCCGCGAGCCCCTCGTGCAGCACCTGCATGACCGAGAGGCAGGTGTCGAGGCCGATGAAGTCGGCAAGCTCGAGCGGGCCCATCGGGTGGTGGGCGCCGAGCCGCATCGCGGTGTCGATCGCCTCGACGTTGCCGACGCCTTCGTAGAGCGTGTAGATCGCCTCGTTGATCATCGGCA
>Ga0070671_100001018_pt1 | contig 20600 bp, 17 predicted proteins | sample KBSS73metaG_FD_65341 | JGI IMG/M metagenome (GOLD analysis project Ga0070671, IMG submission 65341) | Switchgrass rhizosphere microbial communities from Kellogg Biological Station, Michigan, USA - KBS S7-3 metaG | ecosystem: Host-associated > Plants > Roots > Rhizosphere > Soil ...
CAGGCCGTGAATCTGCACCCGGGGACCTGGTTCAATGCAAAGGCCGTCGAAGATGCGGTGACTTTGTTGAACGAGGAAGCTGGAAATCTCGGCTACGCTTTCGCGGACATCAATCCCAATTATGACCGCGATTCCGTCAATCACGTGATGAACATCACGTTTCAGGTTGGTGAGACGCCGCGCGTCTACGTCGAGCGGATCGACATTCAAGGGAATACGGCGACCCGCGACAAGGTTATCCGGCGCGAGTTCCGTATCAACGAAGGCGACGCCTTCAATGCCCTGCGTGTCAAGCGCTCCCAGGACCGTCTGCAATCCCTCGGCTTCTTCCAGGAGAATCTGGAAATCAAGCAAACGGAAGGCTCAGGGCCCGACCGCGTGGTGCTCGGCGTGAACGTTGAAGAAAAATCGACGGGCGAGCTTCAGCTGTCTGCCGGCTATTCGAGCCTGGAGCGTTTCATCCTGTCCTTCTCAATCGCCCAGCGTAACTTCATGGGCAAGGGGCAGGAGCTCAACGCCGGAATCAACTGGTCCCAATATTCCAAGGGTATCCAACTCGGCTTCAGCGAGCCCTATTTCCTGGACAAGAACATCTTGCTCGGTGGCAACATTTTCCGCCGTGATTACAATAGCTTCAATTACGTCGGCAATGCGCGGAACACGACATATTCGCAGACGAGCACCGGCGGCGGCTTGAGCCTCGGCTTCCCGATGACCGAATATGTGTCGCTGGGCACCCGCTATTCGCTCGTCCAGGACAATATCACTCTCGACGAGAGCACCTTCTTCACCGACCCGGACTTGGTTCTCGATCCCGATGGAAGCGGCCCGCTCACTGGGTCGAACGGGCCAAAACCGGCGGTTTGCGACCCGCGCAAGGCTGGCCAGTATCTGTGCGATGAACTTGGAAAGAGGCTGACGTCCTCGGTCGGCTATTCCGTCATCTACAGTGATACTAACGGCATTCATCCCACGCGCGGACAGTCGCTTATCGTCTCGCAAGACTTCGCCGGCCTAGGCGGTGATGTCCGCTACATTCGTTCGCGGTTTACCGGAACGAAATGGTGGGGCGTTTTGGGAGGCAGCTGGGTGCTCTCCGCCCATGCAGAAGGCGGATATATCTATCCGTTGGAAAAGGCGCCTGGGCCAGGTCGTGATGCTATCCGGATCACGGACCGCTTCTTCGGAACTCAGCTCCGTGGCTTTGACATTCGCGGCATCGGGCCTCGGGTTCTTCGCGAGAACTACGATGTCGACGGCAACATCGACACGAGCAAGAAGAACCTCGTCAGCGACGCCCTCGGCGGCCGTGCCTATTACATGGGACGGCTCGAGCTCGAATTCCCGACGAGTTCAACGCTCAAGAGCTTCGGCTTACGCCCATCCGCATTCGTTGATATCGGCTCGGTTTGGGGTCTGACCAAGCCGCTTACAGCAGACATTCTCAAGTTCTGCTCAGCGACCAGCCAAGCTACGCGGACGATTGCCGGGGATGCCACCGACACGAGCTGCACGCAATTCAACGTCAATGGCGCCACCGGCTATGCGGATGATCCGCAGCACTCGGCGCCAGGCTTCCGCGAGCGCTTTGTCGGAGACTCGCCAAAGCCTCGTCTCTCTGTTGGTATCGGCGTCAACTGGGTTTCGCCTTTCGGCCCCCTGCGGATCGACCTCGCAAAGGCGATTCTCAAGGAAGAAGGCGACGACACAAAACTCTTCAGCTTCAACGTAGGAACTCAATTCTGATGCGAAAAATTCTTCTTCTCGCTGCGATCGCAGCAACGGCTGTTCCCGCGGCAGTCAATGCCCAGGCAGCTCGCGGCGGCGTTCTCGTCGTGGACACTGATCAAGTCATGAGCACCTGCACGGCATGTAAGGCTGCGGCCACCCAGCTTCAGCAGAAGCAGGGGACTCTGCGCTCGCGGGCCCAGACCCTGAACCAGCAACTTCAGACCGAAGGCAAGCCGCTCCAGGACCAGTTCCAGGCTCTAAACGGCAAGCAGCCGGATGCAGCTCTTCAGGGCAAGATTACTGCCTACCAGACGAAGGAGCGCAATGCGCAGACGGAGCTGCAGCGATCGGAGCGTGAGCTGCAATCAACCGCAACTCACGTGCAGCAACAGATCGGTCTTCGTCTTGTCCAGGTCGTGGAGCAGGTTCGCGCCCGCCGTGGAGCCCAGCTTGCAGTTGCCAAAGATGCGACGCTCGCAAACGACAATGCGATCGACGTAACGAGCGAAGTGCTTGCCGGTCTGAACAGCGCTCTTCCCTCGGTCAGTGTGACGCCGCTGCCGCAGGCGCAGGGCCAGCAGCAGCAACAGCAGCAGCCTCAGGGCCGCTAAGCATGACGGATAGCGCCGCCATTGGTCCGCTCGACGTGAAGCGGGTGATGGCGGCGCTGCCCCATCGTTATCCAATGCTGTTGGTGGATCGGGTCGAGAGCATCGAACCCGACCACAGAATCGTCGCCATCAAAGCGGTGTCGATGAACGAAGAGTTCTTTCAGGGGCATTTCCCTGGACGACCGATTATGCCCGGCGTGCTCCAAGTCGAGGCGCTGGCGCAGGCTGCCGGCGTTCTCGCAGTCGAAAGCTTCGGCCTCGCTGGCTCGGGCAAGCTCGTTTATTTCATGTCAATCGACGGCGTGAAGTTCAGGAAGCCCGTTGAGCCGGGAGTCCTTCTGCGACTTGAAGTAGAATTCCTCCAAAAGCGCTCGCGCGTCTGTAAATTCGCAGGTCGAGCGCTACTCGATGGGGAGGTCGCGACTGAGTGCGAATTCACCGCGATGATCGCGGACCCGCCGACGACCTAGGCCCTTTCGCGGATTCTCCAGCCGTCGGTGACTTTCTCAACCCGGAAGGCAGTCGCCAACGCCTCGCTCGCAAGCACCTCGTCCGGCTTGCCGTCGGCGACGATTCGCCCCTTATCGACGAGCAGCACTCGATCGAATGCTCTCACCTGCTCGAGGTTGTGGAGCGAGGCCAGGATTGCGCGATCTGCGCTTGAATCCGTCTTTCTCAGGATCTGGAGCGTCCTGAGGACCCAGTAGGGATCTAGATTCGAAAGAGGCTCGTCGAGCAAGAGCGTCTGCGGACAAGCGGCGAGTGCGCGAGCAAGCAGGACCCGCGACCGCTCACCGGTCGAAAGAGAGTTCACTGGCCGATGCACCAAGAGCCTCAATTCGAGAAGCTCGATCAATTCATCGACGCGGTTTCTATCTGGAGTGGGTAAGCCGAGTGAAATCACGTCACATGCGCTGATCGGCCATACCAGCGCGCGAGTTGCGGGGAGGAAGGAAAGAAGGCGCATTCGCCGAGCCGGAGGCGCCGATACGATATCCTCACCGCCGATGGTAACTTGTCCCTCTTCGAGTTCGATCCCCGCCAAAGCCCGAAGGAGGCTAGTTTTCCCGGCGCCATTGGGTCCGATGAGCGCCACCAACTCTCCTCCGGCACACGAAAGATCGGTCGGCTCCAACCGATTCGGCACAGCAACGCCGCGAGCTTCCAGCACCGGCGTCATGACGTCACTGCCCTGCGCATTCGAATGACGAGATAAAGGAAAAACGGAGCGCCCAGCATTGCCGTAACCACTCCGATGGGCAGCGTGCGGCCAAGTGGTGCAGAGCGAACAGCGAGATCGGCTGCGAGAAGTAATGCGCCACCAATGAAAGCTGATGGAATAATTGCTCGTCCCGGGTGACCCCGTGTCAGCCGCCGGGCGAAGATAGGCGCAACCAGCCCGACGAAGCCGATGGCGCCGCAGATGGCGACGCACCCGCCAACGCCGAGCGCGCTGAGCGCAACGACCCAGAGCCGCGTTCGGCGGATATTGTAGCCCATGGCCTGCGCTGACTCCTCCCCGAGGGCGAGGCTGTCGAGCGCAGGTATCTGTCGCAATAACAGGAAGATCGAAACGAGCGCAGGCACGAGTGCGAACATCGCCTGGGCTAGGCTGCGATCGACGAGCGAGCCCATCAGCCACTCGTAAGCGTCGTAGAAAGCGAAAGGAGACGGAGCGAGCGCGAGCGCCAGGGTCGTCAACGCCCCAGCCAAAGCGCTGATCGCCAGCCCTGCGAGCAGGAGTGTCGATGTCTCGGCCTTCGGCCCGGCAAGCGCCAGCAGCAAGCCCAATGCGGCGATTGCTCCCACGACCGCTCCACACGACAAGGCCAGTGGCGCTGAGAATTCCAGCAGGTAAGCCGTAACCACGGCACCCAAGGCTGCTCCACTGGTCGTGCCCGTCAGGTCCGGTGAGGCAAGGGGGTTGGCGAAAAGAGCCTGAATTGCAGCGCCACTTGCTCCAAGCGTCGCGCCATAGACCAAAGCGAGTAGGGCGCGCGGGAGGCGTAGCTCCATAAATACTGCGGATGCCAAGGTCGGATCCTGTCGGAGCAGGCCGGCGATCGACTGCCAAGGTTCCATCAGTGAGAGCAGCAGGAGTGCAGCGGTTGCGCCCACGAGGACAGCCTGCCAGCGCGCAGTCACTGCGTTGATTCCCGTCGTAATCGCAGGATTTCAGGAATCAGGCTCGGCCCCATGCAGGTCCAGCGTCGGCCATCCGTCGCAAGCGTTCTTCCTGCACGCGTGCGTCTCGCCAGAGGGTGAGCCATCCAGCGCTGCTCCCCCGAATATTCGCCCTCGCGATAATCGCTGCGCAGCAAAACTTGAGGCGGGGACACAAGCAGCTGCTCGAGCGTGACCCGATCACCACGGAACGCTCGCTGCCTAAGGCCCGCCAGGCGCATCCACTCTGCGGCAAGCCCAGTGGGCGGCACCGTCCGCCCGCCGCCACCGAGCCAGATCGTATCCGTTGCCGCAGAAGGCGCAGTGCGCCTCAACTGTTGCAGCTGGCCGATCAGCGCTCGCCCGCGCGCCTGGTGACCCAGAACCGCTGACAGCCGCGCGACACTTTCTTCGACGTTCGATAGCGAAAGCGGATAGGGGAGGTCGAGGATGGGAATGCCAAGCCGCCGCGCGATCGAAGCACGATCACGAACGCCACCTCCCATGGTCAAGACCAGATCCGGCTTCAGTGCCGCAATCGACAAAAGGCTGCCGTCGTTCTTCCGGTAGCTCTGGGCCCTCCGCCAATAAGGCGTTTCGGATCGTTGCTTCGCAAGATAGGTTACGGACGCGATTTGGTCATCGTTCGCCAGCGCCAGCAACAGCTCGTCGGTGCATAGGTTCAAGGAGACGACGCGCGCAGGCCTGGCCATCGCCGCTTCCGGCCACAGAGAGAGGCTAAAGGCGAGGAGCAAGGCGAATGCCCGCATAAACGCTCCTTCCTTCCGTCCTGTAGCCGAGCGCGTCCTGATAATGCTCGTCGAATGCGTTTGCCGTTCGCGCAAAAATCTCCAGGCCCGGCCTGACGCTATACGCGACGCGCGCGCCGGCAAGCCAATATGCGCCAAGCCTTACTCGACGGAACGGAGACGCTTCGAAATCCGTATCGAAGTGCGTGCCGGCGTAGGCAATGGAAAGGCCATAAGTCAGCCGTCCGTGCCGTCCGTCGGCGACAATTGAACCGCTGTGCTTGGGGCGTCTGGCCTCTTTGGCGCGGCCGACGAAATCCAGGTCATCCGGTTGCGTCGCATGGAGATAGGCATAGTTGGCCGACAGGCGCAGATTCTCGCCTGCGACCCACGCCGCTTCCAACTCCAAGCCGGACCTGTTGCTCCGATCGGTGCTGTTCGCCGTGCTCGAAATGAACGTAACTGGGTCGAACGTGTCGAAAATCTCGCCGGTAAGCCGTTGCTTGTAGGCGGTCGCGGAGCCTTCGACGGCGCCTCGACGAAAACGCAGCGATGCTTCAAATCCGCGTGAACGTTCCGGCTTAAGGTCTGGATTTCCTTCGAAAGAACCGGGGAAGAAGCCGTAGAGATCGAAGAAGGTCGGCTGCGCAATGCCTTCTCCATAGGATCCAGCCATTGAAAAGCCGCCGCCGAGCCGCGCCAGTAACGATGCTCTAACCGTGGTCGCATCCTTGAACCGGTTGAACCAATCCCGACGCAATGCGACGTCTGCCGTAACTGGACCGGTATCTGCACGCCATTCGGCGGTTGCAGCCTGATGGGTCCTGTCGCGATCCTGCTCCGTCGCAACACTTCCTCTAGCGCGGAATTGCTCGCGCTCATGGTCGACTGCCAGGATAAGCCGATGATCGATTTCGCCGGTACGAAAGCGCCGCTGAACCTGTGCGTCGAGCGTAGAACGCCCTCCGGACGTCCGGTTGATCTCGTGATCGTCGAGAAGATTGCGGTTGCGCGAACCGAGCAGGGAGCCGCCGACGCGTCCCGACCAGGAGGTGTCACTGCCGAACGCCGCCCAGATACGCCCTGCAATCAGCCGGTTGCGGCTGCTGTCGAGCGTATCCTTGTGCTGGAAGGGAGGTGCGGGGTTAAACCCGTCGTAATCGTTGCGGCCCGTGAGTGCGAAGCCCGTTAAGCCAATCTCCAAAACGGGAGATGCGGCCCAGGTGCTTCGGAAGCGCCCGGACAGGTTGCGATAGCCGTCTTTGTCGCCTGGCGTGGCCCCCTCGAACGCATCGATCCCGGTAGCCCGCTGGAAGCCCACCGCCGCCGAAGCGTCGATAGGGCCTGCCGCATACGCTGCGGATGTTGCGGATCGCACGAACCCGAAGGAGCCGGCTTCCGCCATTCCGTCGAATTTCGTTCCAATCGACGGTTGGCCGTTCACGGCAATCACCCCGCCCACCGCTTCCGAGCCCCAGAGTGCAGACTGCGGTCCCCGCACAACTTCGATGCGAGAGGCGAGGTCCGCATTCAGGAGCTCGTAGCGCGGCTGGTTGCCCGTTGCCGGATCATTGGCGCGAATGCCGTCGATGAACAGCAGGGTATGATTATTCTCCGCGCCGCGAATACGGACTTCCGTGAGCGAGCCGGCGGTGCCGGACGTGGCGACTGCCACGGACGGCGTAAGCCGCAAGAGCGAAGACAGGAGAGCATCGCCGATCCGTTCGATCCGCTGCTGGTCGATGATGGTGACACTTGCGGGGCTGCGCTCCGTCTGCTCCGGAGCGCGCTCGGCCGTTACGGTGATTTCAGTGGTTGGGACTGCGTCGATCAATTCATCCTCCTCCAACGACGAACATGTCGTCGCGGAGGATGCCGGCCGCTTGCGCGGTCTGCTCCACGTCCCACGGCTGGTCCCGGCCACGGAAACGGACGACGGACCGAGGCAAGTGTCTGACTCCCGCCTTCGAAGGCGGATACAGTTGCGGGCACAGCGCCGGCTTTGCACCGGCTTCCTTCTTGGCCGGCGGCCTTGACCGCCGGACCTTGGTCCTACCCTTGGGCTAGGATTGGGCGCCCGGCCTTGTCAAGAAGCAGGCCGTCCCTTAAGTGCGCCCGACACTCCCGGCAGCTGGTCGGAAACCAGCGCCATTTCTAGGAACGTACGATGAAATCCGGTACCCACCCCGACTATCACACCATCACCGTCCAGATGACGGATGGCACTACCTTCCAGACCCGCTCGACATGGGGCAAGGAAGGCGACACGCTGCACCTCGAGATCGATCCGACCTCGCACCCGGCCTGGACCGGCGGTTCGCAGCGTATGCTTGACGCCGGCGGTCAGGTTGCGCGCTTCAACAAGCGCTTCGGCGGCCTCACGCTCGGCAAGAAATAAGCCTTGGCGTCTCAGGCGCCGCTCATTGAAACCAAGCGGCTGCTCCTCCGGTCATTTGCGGCCGATGACCTCAATGCTCACGCGGCGACGCTGGGCGACGAGCAGGTCATGCTGCACATCGGGGGCAAGCCGCTCAATCGCGAGGATACCTGGCGTCGCCTGCTGAGCAGCGTCGGCATGTGGCAATTGATGGGGATGGGGGCATGGGCGGTCGAGCGGAAATCCGACGGCCGGATGGTTGGCCATTGCGGCTTCTTCCAGTTCGAGCGCGACATGAGGCCTTCCATTCTTGGCGAGCCTGAGATGGGCTGGATCTTCGACCGGAGCGTGCACGGGCAGGGAATCGCGTTCGAGGCATGCCATGCAGCGCTCGAATGGGCGGAGACTGCCATTGGCGCAGAATCCTATCCGGCAATCATCGATCTCGAGAACATTGCGTCGATGAAGCTTGCCGAGAGACTTGGCTTCGTTCGCCAGGGCGATGCGGTCTACCGGGACTCTCCCATTGCATTGTTCCGCAGGCCGGGACGACTCTAGCTACCAACCCCCGCCACCGCCTCCACCGCCACCGCCACCGGATGAGCCTCCGCCACCGGAGCCGCTGCTTGATCCCGGCGCCGTCGACGCCGAGCTAATCGTGCTTTCAAGCGACGAGCCGACGCTGTCGACGAATTTGCCGGGGTTGTTCCAGGGATCCCCCGAACCCGAGTACCAATAAAATCCTTGCCGCCCCTGTGCGGCAGCGGCAGCGAGCACGCCGGCGAAACGATCCGCCCATCGATTCTCGACGCCAAGCGCGATGGCATAGGGCAGGTACTTCTCGAAGATTTCGGGCGTGTCCTCGGGCGGGTTCATGCGATCCAACCGTTCGCGCTCCGTGATGGAAAGATACTGCTTGAAGCCCGCGATCCGGTCCAGGACAGCACGGCCTTCCTTCGTTGGCGCATCGATCCAGGCAAAAGCCGACACGACAAGTGGGAGGGAGAGCAGGGGCAGAGCAACAGGCAGCCACCAGCCGGACTCGAGCGCCAGGGGAACCATTGGGGCTCCGAGGGCGAGCGCTCCAGCGCCCGCAAGGCATGCTGCGATCGTCAACAGACACTTCCCTGCGGTACGGAACTGTTGAAGAAGCAGGAACAGCACTGCTGCCAACGCGAAAAGCCCGATGGACGTCCCAACCATCATCGGGTCGCTCAGACCGTAAGACGCGACTACTGCGGCAGCCGCCAGCCAAACGGCGGCAATTAGCAGAACGACGCCGGCGATTGCCCAACCCCAGTTCTTATTGAAGAGCTTGCCCTCATATTGTGCCTTCAGCACGTCAGCTAAACCCTTCTCAGCGGCAGAGAACTTGGCATGGTTTTTCTGCTCCATCATAATGGACTCGCCGGTCGCGGCGAGCTCGCGAAGGGCCGTTTCCTCGTCGGGGGGGAGGGGGTTCGTACCGGCCAGTCTTTCGAGCCGCGTCTTGTCGCGAGAGAAAAAGCCACCTTCCTCCTCGCTCAGCTTGATGTGGCCGCGCACCCCCATGTCGACGAGCGCCGCAGCAAAACAACGGTTATCCGAGCCCATCCTCGCGATGTACCGCATGCCGGCGGGCGTCAGATCGTCGGGCGGGGAGAATATCGGAACCACCGCGCCCGCGCGCGGGTCACGGCCAGCCCGCTTCCAGGCCATGAAATAATATCCGAGCAGGCCGAGGAGGGCGGCCAGTCCGACCGCGGGCGGTCCATAATCCGAGAGCCACCAACCCAAGCGGGTGTTCTCGTCTGCTTCGGCAACCACGCCCTTCGGAAAGGCCGCAGCGACAGTCAGCCCTTCAGAGGATCCGAGGGGCCGTGTGGTGCGGAATGCTATTTCACCGGGCTTCTCGTCGACGACTTCGGCAAAACTGTTCGTTGAACCCTGCGCGCCTGTGTAGGCCGCCCGCTGCCCGAACTTGGCGGGGCGGGGGAGTCGAATTCGCGCTTCTGCGAGGTCGATGGGAAACTGCCAGCCGTTTCCGGTCGCGTTCCAGTAGAGCTCGTCATAGTCTGCGAAGCGCCCGACGTGCCGCGTAGTGCGATAACGAATGACATACCGGTGCTCCCCCACCTCGACAAAGGTGTCCGGGTCCCCGATCTTGATGCGGATTCCGTTGGAGAATGGTGCCGTCGAGGCTTGGACCGGCGCTCCATCCAGGGTCGCACCTTCAAAGGTGAAGCCGAGGCGGAATTGACTGCCATGAGGCCCACGGTAGCGCGTCGGAAAGTCGCGGAAGATGCCGTGATTGATCGCATCATGTTCGGCCCGAAGATCGATCGTTTCCCTGACTTCCAGGGACGAGTCCGGCTGGATTGCGACATCGCTCCAGAAATGCAGGATCCGTTCGTCAGCACGTGCGACGGTCGGCGCGAAAGCCAGGATCAGCGCAAGAATTGCGCGCCAGGCGCTCTTCATTTCAGGCCGCCGGACGGGCGAACGACACTTTCGGCGTGCTTTGGATGCTCGGATCTTCGTCCTGGTAGAAGGTCTCCTCGGTGAAACCCATCGGACGGGCGATCAGCACCGGCGGGAAGCTCTGTATTGTGGAGTTCAGGTCGCGGACCGTCGCATTGTAATATCGCCGAGCGCTTTGAAGCTCGCCTTCGATGTTGGCGAGTTGGTCCTGCAGCTGCAGGAAGTTCGTGTTGGCTTTGAGCTCCGGATAGGCCTCAGCGACCGCAAACAGGCGGGTTAGCAGCCCCGTCATCTGAGCATCCGCCGCAGCGGTCGCCTGGACGCTTCCTGCGCTCGTAGCCTCCGCCCGGCGTGCGGTGACTTCGTCGAAGACTTCTCGCTCGTGGGTCGCATAGCCCTGCACGGACTCAACGAGGTTGGGGATGAGGTCGGCACGGCGGCGGAGCTGCACGGTTATGCCGCTAAAGCCCTCCTTAACGAGAGCGCGAAGCCTGACGAGCCGATTGTAAATGCCGATCGCGAAGATGATCAGCAGGACGATCGCCGCGATGACAACCCAGCCGATAATGCCCATGGACGTACCCCTGTGCCCTTTACCGGACACATAAGGGGAAACGGCAGTTCCGGCTAGAAGGCGGACAGGCCCGTGATCGCCCGGCCCAGGATCAGCGCGTGCACGTCATGCGTGCCCTCATACGTGTTCACCGTCTCGAGGTTCGCCGCATGGCGCATGACCTGGAATTCGGCACTGATGCCGTTCCCGCCATGCATGTCGCGGGCGATACGAGCGATCTCCAGCGCCTTGCCGCAATTGTTGCGCTTCAGCAGGCTGATCGTCTCGGGAATGAGCGTCCCCTCCTCGAGACGGCGGCCGACGCGAAGAGCGGCCTGAAGGCCCAACGCGATCTCCGTGACCATATTCGCCAGCTTCAGCTGGACGAGCTGGTTGGCGGCCAGCGGCTTGTCGAACTGCTTGCGGTCGAGCGTGTACTGCCTAGCGGCAGCGTAGCAGGCCTCGGCGGCGCCCATCGAACCCCAGCCGATGCCATAGCGCGCGCGGTTGAGGCAGCCGAATGGGCCCTTCAGGCCTTCGACGTTCGGAAGCAGCGCGTCTTCGCCCACTTCGACACTGTCCATGACGATCTCGCCCGTGATCGAGGCCCGAAGCGAGAGCTTCTCCTTGATCTTGGGCGCGGAGAGGCCCGCCATGCCCTTTTCGAGCACGAAACCGCGGATCTTGCCGCCGTGAGCGTCAGACTTGGCCCAGACGACGAACACATCGGCAATCGGCGAGTTGGTGATCCACATCTTGGTTCCGGTGAGGCGGTATCCGTTCGCGGTCTTCTCCGCGCGTGTGCGCATGCTGCCCGGGTCGGAGCCCGAATCCGGCTCGGTGAGACCGAAACAGCCGACGAACTCGCCGCGTGCCAGCTTCGGCAGATATTTCCGGCGCTGCTCTTCGGATCCGTAAGCAAGAATCGGATACATCACGAGGCTGGACTGCACCGAGCAGGCCGAGCGATAGCCACTATCCACGCGCTCGACGGCACGAGCGATAAGGCCGTAACTAACGTAACCTAGGCCGGCGCCGCCATATTCGTCTGGCACCGTGGCACCCAGCAGGCCCAGCTCGCCCATCTCGCTCATAATGTCGCGATCGAAGCGTTCTTCAAGATAAGCGCTGGTGACGCGCGGCTGAAGCTTCTCCTGTGCGTAGTTTTCCGCCGTATCGCGAACCAGTCGCTCTTCCTCGGTGAGCTGGTGCTCTAGGTCGAACGGATCGGCCCAGTCGAATGGGAGGAGGGCGGGCTCGGGGTGATGAGCATCCGCCTTGAGTGAAGTGGCCACGGGATGTTCCCTGCGATGAAAGAGGTGGCGGCTCCTTACCTCCGTCAGTCCGCCTTCGCCACCCCACTGCTGCTTGCCCCGCCGAAGCTGTGTTTGAGCGTCAGCCCAACGCTGATGTGACGATTGCGCTCGCGGAACTCGCGGATGACGATCGTCGGCGCGCTGCGGTTGGGGTCGAATAGGATGCGCTCGCGATTTCCGCTCGTGTCGAAGGAATTGTCGACATTGAAGCTGACGGCCGTGCGCGTCGTCGGTCGATATTCAATAAATGCAGTGCCATAGGGCCCGCCGTTGAAGTTCGAATCGAACTCATCCGTTCGATAAAAAGTGAAGCGCTGGTTATCGTTGACTGCGAAGCCAAAGGACCAATCACCGATGTCGCGACGGACATCGACATTCCACTGCCACGCGGGGAAGAAACCGCTGAACTTTCGTGGATCACCGCTGATCGGGTCATCAACACGCGTTCTTTGCAGCGTCCCATCGAACTTGATCCGGAGGCCCTTCCAAAGGCGTGTCAACGGCGCATCGAGCGTTAGCGTCGCGAAATACCTCTTCCCCGTTCCGATATTCCCGGGCGCGTCAAAGCATTTCTTTGGATTGGTCGGATCGTCGGGATCACAGAGCAGGATGCGGTCCTGAAGCTTGCTGATCAGGTCATGGCCAAGGTCGAGCTTGAACAGCCCTTCGCCGAGGATCGGATGCTCAACCGTTGCCCGGAATTCCCAAGTTCGCTGCGGCTGCAAGTTCTCGTTGCCGGCATTGACTCGGTCTGTTGAAAGCTCAGCCACGCTGATGAAATCGTAGAAATCGAGCTGGGCCACGACCCTGCGCACGGAAAAGCGCGTGTGCCACTTGCCTCCGGGCTTCCAGTCAAGGGCGAGGTTAGGCTTCCAGAACTTCAAAGTGCGATCCGCAAGCGCATCGCCACGCACCTTGAGGTTCGAGAACTCATAATTGACGCCGCCGTCGATCCGTAGGTTGGGGTTCAAGTTTTTGCCCAGGCTGACGTAGATTTCGCCGCGCTTCTCTTTCACTGTCGCGTCGTCGAGCGGCAGGTTGATCCGGACTCGATCTCCGTTCTCGTCGAACTTGAAAAGCTCGACGGTGCTGTCGAGCGTGTTCAATGCCGCCTCGGCGCCGGCCTCGAAGGAAAAGCCCGCGAGGTTGGCTCGGGTCCAGTTCAGGCGGGCGATCGTCTCGTTGCGATGCGCCTTCACCGTCTGCTCGAACCCTCCAACGACAGCGGCTCCCTCCTCAAGCAGACCATCCCGCTGAAGGTAAGTATCCATGTCGTCCCGCTTGCGGCGCGTTGCCAGACCGACCAGCTTGATCGCTCCGCCGGCCAGGGGACGGGTAATGTCGCCGCCAAGCTCGATGACGGGGTCCGCATAGTCCTGGACTAGGCTGTCGTCGCGCGGATCGCCGCCTTCAGGCGTGACGCGGTTTCTCTGGGTCAGGTCGAACCGGCTCGGCTGCCACCGTCCGTTTAGACGGAACGCACTGTCCGCGGCCTGTTCGAGCGCCCAGCTGCCGGCAAAGAAGGGGTCCCGATTGAAGTAAGTGTTGTGCTTGCGGCGGAATTCGACGGGCTCTCCCGTCAACTCGTCCGTCAGCGTGTCGGTGCCTTCTTCATATTGCTTGTTGCGTCCTGTGCCGGCAGAAAGGTTGAACGTGGACGGCCCGTTGCGGATGATCGCCGAGCCCTGGATGTCGGTGTTGATGTAGCCCGAGTAGCGGCGCATCGTTGCCGCGGTGACATTCCCGTCGATTCCGGATGCCGCTGACATGATGACGTTGAGCACTTGGCTCTTTCCCGCATAGTCTGAACCGTACAGGTCACCAGGGCCTACCTCCACGCGAACGACACGCTGCGCCGGAATGCGCGAAAGCGTATCCTGAAGGTTTTCGGCCTTGGAACTCGGACGCGCCCCGTTGAAGACGACATTGCCGGCCGTTCCGGAGAAGCCGCGGACGTCGACGGCTCCAAGATCGTTCTGTGTCGCGCCGAGATCGAGCTGAAAGCCTGGAACGCGTCGCGCAATGTCCAATGCGGTCCGCGGCGCGAACTGCTGGAAGTAAACGGCGTCGTAAGTGGTTATGCGCGAGGTATTCCCGTTCTGCGTGACCGCCGCAGTAGATTGCGGGTCGTTAGGGCTGGGGGTCTGAGCACGCGCCGCCCCCGGCACCGCAAGCGCCGTCAGTGCAATCGTACACAGCAAGAACGCTCGCGACATCAAATACCCCCTATCTGTTGCAGGCGGCTAATAGACGCGCGACATCCTCGCGACGGAGCTTCGATCAATCGACGAACGGTTCGACTAGGGCCGACGGGTAACTACGGACCATCGAACGTGAATTTGGCGGATGGGGTGGGATTCGAACCCACGGTGGGCTTGCACCCACGGCGGTTTTCAAGACCGCTGCCTTAAACCACTCGGCCACCCATCCGTCGTTCAGCCAATTCCGCTATCGCGTCTCAGGATGAGCCGTGCAAGTCGTGGGGTGAACCCGGATGGCCTTAATCAAGGTTTGGTCTGTAGCCTCGCGTATTGGAGGGTGTGAAGTTGTTGTTGCGATTCAAGGACGCTTTCAAGACTGCCATCGTGGCCGTGGCTTCGGTCAGTCCTGCTTCCGCGCAGGTGGACCCTTTGGCGCCACTGGTTCAGCCGGCAGCGCAATCGACCTACGCGGTTCCATCCGGCTTCGAAGGATACAAGCTATACCTGATGGGCCTCGCGCGAAGCCAGGGCGTGAGGGAGGCAACGATTCGGGCCAATGTGCCCGGCCTCGATCTGAATCGCCGTGTGATGGAGTTGGATCAATCGCAGCCCGGCGGTCCGCCGAATAGCAACTACTTTCCGCCATTCTCACCCTATGAGCGAAGGCATGTCACTTCCGACCTGATCCGTCGCGGCCAGGCGCGGTACTCGGCGACCTACTCGACTCTTTCGCGAATCCAGTCCCGCTACGGCGTCGATCCTGGCGTCCTTCTCGCGATCTACGGCCATGAGACGAGCTTCGGAGCCGTCACGGGTGGGTTCGACCTGCTCGAAGCGCTCGCGAGCCTCGCTTACGAGGGGCGTCGGCGGGCGATGTTCGAAAGCGAGTTCGTCGCAGCGTTAAAACTGATCGACATGGGCGTTCCGCGCTGGCGTCTGAAGGGCAGCTACGCGGGGGCGACCGGCTATCCCCAATTCATGCCATCGATGGTGCTAAGGCTTCGAGCCGACGGGGACGGGGACGGCTACGCAGACATTTGGGGAAGCGAAGCCGACGGGCTGGCATCAATCGCCAATTACCTCCGCAATGCCGGTTGGAAGCCCGGCCTGCCCTGGGGTGTGTCGGCACAAGTCCCATCGACGCTCAACCGTTCGGCGATCAGATCGACGCTGCGGGCGCCTCGATGCGAACGGGTCTACGCACGCCATAGCCGATGGCTCACGGTCGGCCAGTGGAGAATGCTTGGAGTCGTTCCGTACGGCAGCAAGCTTTCGAATACGGATGTCGCCACCCTCATCGAACCTGACGGCCCCAACGGGACCGGCTACCTTCTGACGAACAATTATCGGGCGATCCTCGATTACAATTGCTCGAATTTCTACGCCCTCTCCGTCGGCCTTCTCGCGAACGCGATCACCCGTCGCTAAACAGCAAAACAGCCCTCGCGCGATCCTTGGACGGGCGATAGACAAGACATTCAACCAGTCAGTCAGGACGAAATCCCGAGTCGATGAAGCGCGTCATTCTCCTTGCAACCGCCGCCGCCTTTTCCCTGACCAGCACAGCTCCGGCAAAGGCCCCACCGTTCGAAACCCCAGCCAGGGTCGCCTATCTCATCGACCTTTCGTCGGGTGCTGTCCTGCTGTCGAAGAATGCGGACGTCCGCATGCCTCCGGCATCAATGGCGAAGATGATGACGACCAACGTGGCGTTCGAGCTGGTGAAGAAGGGCGACCTCAAGCTCGACAAGAAATGCACGGTGCGGCCGGAGACCTGGCAAAAGTGGCACGGCCCCCAGGCTGGCTCGACCATGTTCCTCAGCCCGAATGAGCAAGTCACCGTCGATGAGCTGCTTAAGGGCATCATTACCCTGTCAGGCAATGATGCCTCAGTCGTCCTCGCCGAATGCATTGCCGGCACCGAGGAAGCCTTTGCGAACGTCATGAACGACAATGCGAAGCGGCTTGGCCTTACCAACAGCCATTTCGGTAATTCGAACGGCTGGCCCGACGAGGGTGTCACCTACGTATCGGCTCGCGATCTGGCGACGCTCGCTCGTGCCGAGATCGAGAACTATCCGGACCTCTACAAGAAATACTACAGCCTGACCGAATACACTCATGGGCAGACCTTAGGCTCCGGCGCGGCGATCACTCAGGCGAATCGCAACCCATTGCTCGGACGGGTCGCTGGAGCCGACGGGCTAAAGACGGGGCACACTGAGGAAGCGGGCTACGGCTTCACCGGATCTGCCGAGCAGAATGGGCGGCGCCTCATCATGGTCGTTGCCGGCCTCGATAGCTTCAACCAACGCATCTCCGAATCCGTGCGGCTGATGCAGTGGGGCTTTAACGCCTGGCAGTCGAAGCCACTCTTCAAGGCGGGCACCAACGTTGGCTCGGCGCAGGTGCAGTTGGGCAGCAGCAGCGAAGTCCCGCTCGTTGCACCGCGCGACTTGGCGCTTACCATTCCGGCAGGCGTCCTCTCCAAGACCGGCGCGATGAAGATTCGCTATCAAGGGCCGGTGAAGGCGCCGATCGCCAAAGGTCAGCACGTCGCCGATCTGGTCGTATCGATGCCGGACGGTGAGCAGGTCATGCCGCTCGCCGCGGGCGAAGCGATCGAGGAGGCCGGCTTCTTCGGCCGGGTATGGATCGGTCTCAAGCAGCTGTTCGGGATGGCGTGAGCGCGCCTAAGTGAACAGTGGGCCTCGATTCATAACGCTCGAAGGCGGGGAAGGGGTCGGCAAGTCAACCCAAGTAAAGGCGCTCCAAGCCGCTCTGGCCGAGCGCGGAGTGGATTGCCTCATGACCCGCGAGCCCGGGGGAAGCGACGGCGCTGAGGCCATCCGCGAACTGCTTCTCGGCGGCGAAGATTCTCGCTGGTCGGCAGAAACTGAGGCACTGCTCTTCGCAGCAGCTCGTGCCGACCATGTCGAAAAGACGATCAAGCCGGCGCTTCAGAGCGGCCGATGGGTGCTGAGCGATCGCTTCCTGGACTCCTCGCTGGCCTATCAGGGCGGCGCCCTTAGTCTGGGTATCGAGAATGTGCGGGCGCTCTACCGCTTCGGGTGCGGGGACTTCCTTCCCGATCGCACTCTGGTTCTAGCGCTTGCCGAGGGCGGGGCGCGCGCCCGCGCCCGAGACGGCGATGGAAGCGACCGCATTGGAGGACGCCCGGAGGGCTATCATCAGAAAGTCGATCTGGCTTTCCGGCTTGTCGCCGCTGAAGAACCCGACAGAGTGAGAATGGTCGACGCTTCCGGACGGCCGGACGAAGTGACACGGCGCCTTCTGGATAACCTAATGGACCTCCTTCCATGACCGTCGGGCAGGATCGTGCCGTCGAGCAGTTCCTTGCGGCCTGGAAACGGGGGGCGCTTCACCACGCCTGGCTGCTGGCCGGACCGAGGGGCGTCGGAAAGGCGACTTTCGCTCGCGAAGCGGCAACTCATGTACTTGCCGAAGCCGCAGGTCCTCCCGTCGACGACCCGGGACTCACGACATCTGCGGATCATCCCATTGCCAAGCTTGTGGAGGCCGGCAGCCACCCGGATCTCCGCTGGCTCGAACGGCTAGTGAACGAGAAGACCGATAATCTTGCCCGAAACATTACGGTGGACCAGGTGCGTTCGCTCGGTGATCTTTTCGACCTAACACCGGCTTTGTCGCCCTGGCGCGTGGTCGTGATCGATTCCATCGACGACCTTGAGAAGTCGGCCGCCAACGCCTTGCTCAAAATGCTGGAAGAGCCTCCGGCGGACTGTCTGTTCCTGCTCGTCAGCCATGCGCCCGGGAAGCTTCTCCCGACAATCCGATCGCGCTGCAGGCGTCTCGATTTTCAGTCGCTGAATGATGAAGCCATGACGTCAGTCATTGCCAAGGCCCTGCCAGAGCAGAGAGAATCCGAGAGAAACCGGCTGATTGCAGCCGCAGGAGGCTCCGCCGGACGAGCGCTCGCTTTGGCGGAGCTCGATTTGGTCGGCCTAGAAGAGAAAGCGGTCAGGATCCTTCGTGAAGGCGATCGGACGAACGCGCGGCGCTCGGACCTGGCAGGTGAACTTGGTAAGCGAGGTGCGGCGGATCGCTACGCGGCGTTCCTCGACATGCTGCCGGCGGTGATTGCCCGAGAAGCGCGCGGGCTCAGTGGCCTTCCGCGCCAACGCGCGATCGACGCCTACGCCAAGACTCGCGAGCTCGTTACAATCGCGCCGCGGCTGTCACTGGATCCGGCAGCGACCGTCTTTCAGCTCGGTGGAATACTTGCTTCGGTTGCCGACCCAGTTCCTTGAAGCCGCGGGTATCGCCCGCTAACGCCGCAGGCACATGGGCGAGCCTTTCTACATCACCACCGCAATCAGCTATCCAAACGGTCGGCCGCATATCGGCCACGCCTACGAGGCCATTGCGGCCGACGTAATTGCGCGGTTCCAGCGCTCGCAGGGACGAGACGTCCGCTTTCAGACCGGTACGGACGAGCACGGGCTGAAGATGGCCCAAACGGCCCGCGCAGAAGGCGTTGAACCGCGCGCCTTTGCAGACAAAATGTCGCTTCTTTTCCAAGAGATGTGCGATACTCTTAATGTCTCGTACGATCGGTTCATCAGGACTTCGCAACCCGATCACTATCGCGCTAGCCAAGCGATCTGGCAGGCGATGGAGGAGAGGGGGGATCTCTACCTCGACCGCTATGAGGGTTGGTACTCGGTCCGCGACGAAGCCTATTACGAGCCCGACGAACTCACCAGCACCGAGAACGGCGGCAAGCTCTCGCCGCAAGGCACACCCGTCGAGTGGACAGTCGAAGAGAGTTGGTTCTTCCGGCTTTCGAAATATCAACAGCCGCTGCTCGACCATTATGCAGCGCATCCGGAGTTTATCCAGCCGGAGAGCCGCCGGAACGAAGTGGTTCGCTTCGTCGAGGGCGGCCTGAAGGATCTCAGCATCTCACGGACCAGCTTCGACTGGGGCGTGCCGGTTCCCCGCAGCGACAACCACGTCATGTATGTCTGGCTGGACGCTCTCACGAACTACATCACGGGCTTGGGCTACCCGGACGAAACGGAGTTGTGGCACCGCTATTGGCCTGCCGACATTCACCTCATTGGCAAGGATGTCGTCCGCTTCCACGCCGTCTATTGGCCGGCTTTCCTGATGTCTGCCGCCATCCCGCTCCCCAAGATGGTCTACGGTCACGGCTTCCTGCTGAGCCGAGGCGAGAAGATGTCGAAGTCGGTCGGCAATGTCGTCGATCCGATGTCCCTGGCGAGCAGCTTCGGGGTGGATCAGCTCCGCTATTTCCTGATGCGCGAAGTGACCTTCGGGCAGGACGGAAGCTACAGCGCCGAGGCGATCGTCAATCGAATAAACGCCGAGCTGGCAAACAGCTTCGGCAATCTCGCCCAGCGCACCTTGTCGATGATCTTCAAGAACCTGGACGGAATTCTTCCGGCTCCAGGGGAAGCTCAGGAGGACCGCGAACTGCTGGAACGCGTAGCCTCAGCCTGCTCCGATCTCGAGCAGCGCTTCAGCGACTATGCCTTCTCAACGGGACTTGAGACTTGGATGGGCGCCGTCTTCGCCTGCAACGCGTACGTCGACGCGCAGGCGCCCTGGGCACTTCGTAAGACCGATGCTGATCGGATGGCGGCCGTACTCGGCACTCTCGTCGCGGCCGTGCGTCGGCTCGCAGTCGCGGTCGCACCAATCATCCCGACATCGGCCGACAAGCTGCTGACCTTGATCGATAGCGGACAGGGCGGTCAGCCAATTGCCCAACCTCAACCATTATTTCCCCGGCTCGAGCTGGCGGAGGACGAGGAGGCGGCGGCGTGAGGTTGATCGACAGCCACTGCCACCTCAACTACGCCGGACTCGCCGAGCGGCAGGAGGAGGTTCTAGAAAACGCCCGCGCTCGCGGCGTGACTGGCTTCCTCAACATCGCGACCCGGCAAAGCGAGTGGGGTGATGTTTTAAGCGCGGCCGAGCGCAACGCGGACGTCTGGGCCACCGTCGGGGTCCATCCGCACGAGGCGGACGCTCATCCGGACTTGGGCGCGGCGGCACTCGTGGAGGCCGCATCACATCCGCGTGTGATCGCGATCGGCGAATGCGGGCTCGACTATCACTACGACAATTCGGAACGTGGCGCTCAACGCGAGCGCTTTCAGGCGCATATCGACGCTGCGCGCCAGACGGGCCTCCCGCTCGTGGTTCACACTCGAGACGCCGAGTACGATACAGCCGAAATCCTTGGCCAGGCATTGCGCGATGGAGGGGTCACCGGTGTGCTGCACTGCTTCACCGGCACGGCAGACCTAGCGCGCAAGGCACTGGATCTAGGCTTATACATCTCGCTCTCAGGCATCGTGACGTTCAAGAATGCAGTCGAGCTGCAGGATACGGCGAAGTGGCTTCCTGAAGACCGCATGCTGGTCGA
>Ga0070671_100001019_pt1 | contig 20597 bp, 16 predicted proteins | sample KBSS73metaG_FD_65341 | JGI IMG/M metagenome (GOLD analysis project Ga0070671, IMG submission 65341) | Switchgrass rhizosphere microbial communities from Kellogg Biological Station, Michigan, USA - KBS S7-3 metaG | ecosystem: Host-associated > Plants > Roots > Rhizosphere > Soil ...
GGTCGCAAGCGAGGTGCGCCGCGTCATCGAGCCGAAGCTGCGCACCTCGTCGACATGCGGAAGGCGCTGCCGCAACCACGCTCCGATGCGCTCGGACTTGGCCAACGCGTCGGCGCAATCCTGGTCGCTCATTTCTAGCGACGCGGCCAGGTTGGCGATGTAGGCGCGGACGTCCATGCGGGCCTTTCGCTGCGTCAGCGCATCAGTCTAGCGATGTCGCACAGGCTTGGCTTGCCGCCCGTTGCCGACCGGTAGCCGTGTCACGTGACGACTCGTCACGATGAGTCGATCCCATGGTCGGGAATTCACTCCCTTCATACGGCGCGCGACCGGGTCGGGCGGCTCAAGCCCGGGCCGCCCAGCGGGTGAGTACCGTCCTAATCTCGGCGCGGGACGCTGGGGTCGGCAATCGTCCGCGCCTTCTTCGAGGCAGGCCTCGCGCGCACCGCTGTAGACATCACCGGTGAGCCCGATTACCGGTAGACTCCGGCGCCGCAGCCGCGCCTCCTTGTCGCGCCCGTGCCGCGTGGCGGCCACTCCATCCATCTCAGGCATATGGCAGTCCATGAGCACGAGGTCGGTCGCTTGCTGCTCCAACTGCTCGAGGGCCTGTTTACCGCTGTCTGCGGTGAGCACCTCGACGCCAAGCTCGCGCAGGACCGCCCGCATCACGATCTGATTGACGGTGTCGCCTTCCACCAGCATCACCGTCAAGTTGCAGGCACGTTCCCTCACCGACTGAATTGGTTGGTCGATGCCGGCGTTTGCACTGTTTCCTTGGCAAACTCGTGCGCCAGCGAAGAGCACACCAGGCGGCCACCCGAGCAGGCAGGAAATTAGCACCGCCGATATGCACGCTGGCTCAGCGGCACTTCGCGATGGGCGAGATCCAGCCTGATACATCAGCGAAATACAACCCGTCGAGCAGGGCGATCATCGCAGTCAGCGACAGCCCTGTCTTCAGACCTGCCATCATCAGAAGCGGCGCGAGGACGATGAGCCATGCAACTGCGGGCGAACGCAGCCCCGTGCATGGTGATGGTCATCGCCAGCGCAAGCCAAGCGATGACGGCGATTGCCTGTATCCCGGTCTCTGGGTCACGAGCGCGAATGGGAAGATGGTAGGCCCAGACCTTGACGATCGACCGATCGAGCACGAACAAGCTAGAACGCGACCGCTCTCCGGGCGCACCCAGGGCCGCGGTCGGCCGGCACGGCAAGCCCGGTACCCGGCCTCCGCGGCGTGCCCCCACGCGCGCGCCGATGAGCTCTAGGCCGTAGGATGAAACCCGACAGTTGTGCCGCTGGCTCACATTGCGCCTCGATCGCAACGACCCAGCACGAACCGGGCAGGACATCATGCAATCCGAGGCTTTCCGCAAGGCACTCGCCGAGACCTTCGTGGTCGTGCCCGCCTACAACGAAGGACGCGTGATCCGTGACGTGATCACAGGCCTTTCTTCGGAATTCCCGAACATCGTCGTCGTCAATGACGGATCTTCCGACGACACCGCAGCGCTGTTGGCGGACCTGCCTGTGATCGTCGTCAGGCATCCGATCAATCTCGGCCAGGGCGCGGCGCTGCAGACCGGAATCACGTTCGCGCTGGAACGCGGAGCGAACTACATCGTCACCTTCGACGCCGACGGCCAGCACCGGGTGGAAGACGCTCTGAGCGCTTTGCGCATGCTCATCGAAGAGCAATGCGATGTCGTGTGCGGGTCACGCTTTCTCGGAACGACGAACAACGTTCCGCGCATTCGAAAGATCATCCTCAAGACCGTCGTCGGACTGGCGAACCTGACCACCGGGACCCACATGACCGACGCCCACAACGGCTTGCGCGCGCTCAGTCGCAAAGCCGCATCGTGTCTGGACATCACCCAGTCGGGAATGGCGCACGCCTCCGAGATCATGAGCCAGCTGAAGCTTCACAAGATGAGCATCCGCGAGGTGCCGGTGCAGGTTAACTACACTGAATATTCGCTCGCGAAAGGCCAGTCGTCGCTCAACTCGATCAACATCCTGGTCGACCTCGTGATCGGAAGGTTTCTCAAATGACGTTCAAGTACTTCCTGATCGCCGTCCTCACCGGCTTCATCTTCTACCTGCTCCTGCTGCCACGCGTCGGCTATCTGCGCAAGGGCGTCATCTTCGCCTTCGTGATGACGATGCTGGTGTTTGCGATCCAGCCTGACTGGTCGAACAGCGTCGCGAAAGCGGTCGGCATTTCTCGCGGTGCCGATCTGCTGTTCTACCTGTCGCACCTCACGCTGTTCTTCATCGCCTTCATCTACTTCGTGAAATTCAAGGAGATGGAGGTGCGCTTCACGAAGCTGGTCCGGCAACTTGCGTTGGAGAATGCCCGGAGGGAAGCCAAGCATTGACAACCGCTCGGCTCATCCCGGGCCTTGCGGCATGGCGGCTTCGGCTTGCGGCGCGGCGCGCCGCGCCAGCCAGAGGGCGCCACCCGGCACGCCCATCAGGAATTGCAGGATGCCGAAGGCGACCGACACCGCCAAGGCATCGGAAGCCGAAATCCCGAGCAGGCCGAGGCCGAAGATCATCGCGCCTTCCCTGACACCCCATCCGGCGAAGGAGATCGGCGCCATCGACACCAGCATGACGGCTGGAATGACGATCAGCGCGGCGCCGAAGTCGAGGTCGATGTGCATGCCTCTGGCGCACACGTAGATGATCGCGACGCTGAGGATGTGGACCCCGGCCGCCAAGGCGAGGATGGCCGCGCTGGTGCCACGCGAATAGAGCACCTTGTGCAGATCGCGCGTCAGCTTGCCGAGCGGTTCGGTGAACCGGTGTCGCATCAGCAGGCGGGCGACAAGCTCGCCGCCCAGGAACAATGCCGCGAGCCCCGCCAGGCCAAGGACGGCGATGGTGCGGAACACTTGCGTGGCGGGCAGCTTGTCGGCAGCGAGATGCGGCGATGCGAACAGCGCCACGGCGATGATGATGACCAGCGCCACCGCACCGACGACTCGGTCGCACAGGATGCCTCTCACCAGCTTGCCGAGCTGCACGCCCTCGCGCGAGGCCAGCCACGCCCGGACAGCGTCGCCGGCGAGGCCGGACGGCAGGACCTGATTGAAGAAGTGCCCGATCATCGTCAGGCGAAGGACCTGCCCGCGCGGCATGACCGTGTCGACGATCCGGTTCACGAGCTGCCAGCGCACGCCGAGCAGCACGAGCTGCGCCAGCAGGAGGAGTCCGGCGGCGATGGCGGCGGCAGGGGCAATGGCGCGAATCTGCGCGAGCACAGCCGCGACGTCGACCTTGCGGAGCAGGAAGCCGAGCAGCCCGACGGTGATCGCCACCTTCAGGCCGAACGCGATCAGGGGGACGTGCTTTCTCACGGCAGGAATCGCGAGGCGAAGAAGGCGGCAACGACGTGGCTGAGCGCGCGGCTCCGTTCCGCCCGTCTAGTGGACGGTGATCGCGGGCGTGCCCGGGCTCGTCATCCAGGGCTGCGGCGGAATGCCGAACCACGACAGGATGGTCGGCGCGATCTCGGTCACCAGGACGTCGGGCCGCGACAGCTCGAGCGTGCGGCCGGCGCAATACGCCAGGAGAAATCCGGGCCCGTCGTGCTGGGCGGTCGACTGGTCGTTGGTCCCGTGCTCGTGCACGTGCCGTTCGAACGGCGCCTGGAAGTCGGCCATCGCGGTGTGCCGGATCGGCGGCAGCGTCTCTCCCTTGCGCCGCCGCGGCATGAGCAACTCGAGGAAGACCTGGCGCCCGCGGCGTTCGACCTCGAAGAGTCCCCTGCCCTGATGCACGTACAGGCCGCGAAGCACGTCCGCAGCACGCTCCGCGGTGGCCTCGTCGGGCAAGCCGATCGACACGTCCGGGTTCATCTGCGTGAGCACCTTGACACCCGGAAAGCCGAGCGCCGCGAACAGCTCGCTCTCGCGCACGAGGCGAACGACCGGGTTGTGGATCTCGTGCACGGGGTCGTGCGGCTTCTGGCCGAGCGCCGTGCCGATCAGAAGAATCGTGTTGTCGTCGATGAGCTCGAGGAGCTCGCCGAGCAGCTGATCCGTCCAGATCAGGCTGCGTTCGATCCAGTCGGCGAACCGGCCCTCGTAGGCCTTCCGCTCGGCCACGGTCGCGAAGAAGCGCTGGTCGGTGAGGCTGAGCTCGTCGCGGAACCGGCCGGGCTCTGCCGCGCGCCAGTAGCGGTGCTGCATGTAGGCAACGTTGTTCAGGTGCAGCGTCGCGAATCGGGGCTTGTGACGGGAATAAAGACTCTTGAACGCATCGGTCAGGATGTACGACTGGATCATCGCGCGCTCGGGCACGTGCGCGTCGCCTTGCAGGATCTCGCGCGGAACCTGAAGCAGCGTGCGGACCACCGTGCCGGTGCGCACGCCGCTGCGCGTCGACTTGAGCAACAGACGCGTCGCCTCGCAGTACTGGCGTGCGAAGCTCTCGCTGTAGTTGCGCGAAGTGAAGACCGAGAACTCCTGCACCGGCCGCGCTTCCTCCGGAAAGCAGTCCGGATCATCGGCCAGCGACTCGGGCACGTAGTAGCGCGCCGATCCGGCGTTGCGCGGCGGAAACGAGAGCAGGCTGCCGAAGACGCCCGTCGACACCCCGGTCCGGTCGAGCACATCCCAGATGCAACGCCCCTGGATCGGCGTCGTGTCCTGTCCGAAGGCGATGATGCCGTGCTCGCTCGGCTTCATGCCGGTGTAGACCGAGGGCCAGATGATCCAGGGCGTGATCGTGCGCCAGGCTCTGTCCGCCTGCGGATCGAAGTCGGGGATCGACGTCGTCAGGCACTTCCCGTCGGCAAAGAGGCGGCCGAACACCGGCAGCTTTCCTGCGCCGACGAACTTGTCGATCCAATATCGCTCGGCTTCGTTGAGCTCCAGGAAAAGCACCGAAGGAGGGGCGGGGGATGCCGCGGTCATGGCGCGTGCCGTGCAGGTTGGATGGGGTGCCGAGGCTCGAACAACAAGGGCCGGCCTGGACAGGCGCCGCCTTGGCAGCCTGAATCTATTATCGGGAGGACGAAGAAGGCTGGGCGGCTTCGAAGCGTTCGGCCCCAGCCGGGGTGTGGATCATGAACGCGGCCGAGTCGGGGCTCCGCAGAACAGTTGTCGCCTGCCTGGTGATCGGATTCGTGGCTGCCGCCACGTGGTGGCCCCGGGCCGAAGGGCCCATCGACCTGCGCTGGGACGGCGGCGCGTATTACATCCTGGGCACCTCGCTGGCGAAGGGCGAGGGATATCGGCTGCTGAGCGAGCCCGGCAACAGCGAGAGCAGCCTGCACCCGCCGTTTCTCCCGGCGCTCGTGGCGACGTACCAGACCCTCCTGCAGACCTCGGACCCGGTGAGAGTCGGCCATGTCCTGCGGCTGACGGTGGCCCTGTTCTCGGTGGCGTATGGCATCGCGATCTTCGTTCTGCTCAGCGCTTACATCCCCCGCACCTATGCACTGGCCGCGGCGCTCATTGCCGTATTGCAGCCTCAATACGCGTACTTTTCCGACTCGCTGTATGCCGAGACGTTCTTCGCCCTGTTCACGGTCCTGTTCTTCATCCTCCAGCGCTACCGCGCGAATACGGCGTGCTTCCTCCTGTCGGGGTTGTGCGCGGTTCTCGCGTACGAGGCGCGGACCGCGGGAATCGCTCTGCTGGCGGCCTGGGTGGCGGAGAGCCTGCTTCGCCGGGACTACAGGCGCGCTGCGATCGCATTCGCCATTGCAGTGGTGCCGATCGTGAGCTGGATGGGCTGGATCAAGGCCGTGGAATCGTCGCCCGAATATCGGCAGCCCGCCTACGCGTACCAGCGGGCGCCTTACGTGTACTTCAACGTGAGCTATGCCAGGAACCTGATGGTGCTCGCCGACCCGTCGACACCCGAGCTCGGTCCGTTGACGACGTCGGTGCTTCTCGACCGGGTGTGGTCGAACGTGAAAGCCCTGCCGGTGAGCATCGGCCAGGCGGTCAGCGGTTGGGAGGCGCAAGCATGGGTTGCCTTGCCGCTGGCGTTTCTGGTCTTGATCGGCATGATTCTGCAGGCGAGGCGCAAGCAGTATCTGATGCTGATGTACGTCGCTCTGTCGCTCGCCGCGGTTTGTCTGACGCCATTCCAGAAGCAATTCGTCCGCTATCTGATGCCGCTTTATCCGTTCTTCGCGCTTGCGCTGTTTCAGCTGCTGGCGAAGCTCGCTCAGGAGCCGGGATTTTCGACGCGACTCCTTCCCGGTTATGCCCGGGTCATTCCGGTCTGCATCGTCGTTTCCGTCATTGCGTATCAGGAGTTCCACGATCTCCGCAAGCTCTACGGGCTCAACCATCACGATGCTGCCTACGAGCATCGTGGACAGCTCGTCAAGTACAAGCTCTTCTACTACGCGCCAGTCGGGACGGCCTTCGATCAGGCGCTGGACTGGCTGCAGCCGCGGGCGGAACTTGCCGATGTGATCGCTGCGACCGATCCGCAGTGGGTGTACCTGAGGACGGGAAGGAAGGCGGTGCTTCCGCCTTTCGAGTCGGATGGCAAGAAGGCCCAGCAGCTGATCGACACCGTGCCTGTCAAATACCTGATCGTCGAAACCAAGCCCGAGCGACTCGGCTTGGGTGCCTACCATCGATTCACTTCGGCGCTGCTGCGCGAAAATCCGGGTCAATGGACCCGCATCTGGAGCAGTGACGACCGTACGGTCGAGATCTTTAGGCGCGAAAGAGGCCTGCGCCCACGAGAAGGGTCAGACTAATCCGCTGCGAGGATTCAGCGGTCGGCGATGACTCTGAGCTGCGACGCCTGCAGGTCGGGGGCGACACGGAACGGGCGCTTGCGCCACCCACAAGACCTCGGTTGCGACGACACAGGGCGAAAGAGGATCCGGGGTACTCATCCCGACCGCCGCGCAATCACATGGAGGCGTCATGTCGGCGTGGGATCATGGATTGCTCTTTCGACCCTGCGACTGCGCCAAGCCGTCAAACCACTCAAAATGTCGGTCGCCCGCGCCGATCCCTGGGACGCCCTGCCCGCATGCCCGCATTTCCCGGCCTGCCATTCGGCCAAGTCCAGCACCGACCGACTCTGCGCTTCCTGACGATCACGGGCGTTGCACTGTTCGCGTTCTCGGCGCTTCTGCTGAGCACCCAACTGGACCTGCGCGCCTACGACGAAGGCCTGATGCTCTACGGGGCCGAGCAGGTGACCAAGGGGAAGCTGCCCTACCGCGATTTCTGGACGCTCTACGGGCCGGGTGCGTTCTACGCGCTCGGCGCCCTCTTCGACGCGTTCGGGCACTCGGTGGCGACCAGTCGGGCGCTCGACCTGGGTTACAAGACAGGGATCGTGGTCGCTTCGAGTCTCGTGCTGTCGCGCGGATGTCGGTGGCCGCTCAACATCTTCTCGACAGGCGTCGTCCTTCTCTTGCTGATCTCGATCCAGCAGCCCGGATTTCCCATCTTCCCCGCCATCCTGATGTCGCTGCTGGCGCTCTACTTCCTGAGCGCGCCGCCGGTGGGTTCAGCATGGCCGGGGCTTCGACTCCTCGCCGGCGGCGCGCTGGCCGGAGGCGCCGTCCTCTATCGGACCGACCTCGGCCTATACGCTCTCCTGGCATGCACGGTGGCCCTCTTCCTCGCCGAGCCAGGCAGCGGACCGCGACGACTTCAACCCGAACGTTCCCGCTGGATCTGGGCAGGGACCGGAGTCCTGCTCGTCGTCGTTCCCGCCGCTGCCGCCCTGGCCTGTGCGGTCCCCGCCTCCGACCTGTACCAGGACCTGGTGCGAATTCCAGTGCAGGTCTATCCGAGTGTGCGCACCCTGCCGTGGCCCGAACCGGACGCGATCTGGCTCAATCCCAGGCAGCCCGGCGCCTTCACGGCCGTCGTCTATGCCGCCGTGATCGCCACCGGCTGTTGCCTGGCCATCTGGGCAACGTTCGCCTTCCGGCGCGGCAAGTCCGGCGCGTTGGCGATTCCGCCGCTTCCGATCGCGCTCACGGTCCTGGCGGCTCTCTGTCTCATCAAGGGGGCGATTCGCGTCGAGCCCGTGCACATGGCGCCCGCGCTGGTCGCGTCGACGCTCGCTATGACGACGACGTTCGCGGCGAGGCCGGCAGGGCGGCCGGGATCCTGCCTGATCATCGTCGCCGCCTTCATCTGCATGTGGCCGCTCCTCGGACCCGCGTGGCGGCTGGAGAAGGAACTGAAGCTCGCCGCAAAGACCGCGATGACGGGCACCGTGCCCGCGATATGGACGCGAATCGCCGACGCGTGCGGCCGCCCGGCGCTGGCTCGCCTGCGTTGCGCGACGACGACGGAAGACCGCGTCGACACCGCGCGCTTCCTGGCAGACCACACGCCGGCGGGTCAGACCGTGTATGTGGGCGCCGGGAGGCACGACAAGCTCTTCATGAACGACGTGTCGCTTTACTTCCTGTCCGGGACGTCCGCACCGACAAAATGGCACGATCTGCACCCGGGCTTGCAGACCACGGCAGAAATCCAGCAGGAGATGATCGCGGACTTGCGCCGAACACCGCCCGCCTGGGTGGTCATCGACGAGGAATGGGACCTCATCGAGGAGCCCAACCTCGGTCGCGTCAGCAGTGGCGTCACGCTCCTCGATGACTATCTGAGAGACAACTACGCACTGCACCGGACCATCGGACCGTACAGCCTGCTCGCGCCCCGGCGGCCGACGAGTCCGCCATGACGGTGCGCCAGGAATCCGCCTCGGAGCGTGTCCGGTTCGTTCGCTTCCTGGTCGCAGCCGGGCTGTCGGTGCCCGTCAACCTTGGCTCCCGGGTCCTGCTGTCGCAAGTCATGCCCTACGAGGCGGCGATCATCGTCTCGCATCTGTTCGGCATGGCGACCGCCTGGGGGCTGTCGCGTCTGTTCGTGTTCGACCCGTCGGGACGCCGGCTGTCGGGCGAGCTTGGCCGTTTCGCGATGGTCAACCTGGTCTCGGTCACGCAGACCTGGGTGGTCAGCGTCGCCCTGGTCCGGCTCGTCTTTCCGCGTCTCGACTTCCATGCTCAGCCGGAGCTCGTCGCTCACGCCATCGGCCTGGCGAGCTCGGCGCTGACCTCCTTCTGGGGCCATCGCCACTTCTCTTTCGCGAAGGCCTAGGGCGGATGCTTCGCGACATCGACGGATCCAGTCGCGACGTGCGCGAGTGGCGAGTCCTGATGGTGCTCGTCTTTCTCGCCCTGGTCGGCTTGTCGACGAGGCTCCTGTTCGTGGCGTATCGCGCGCGCATCCTGACGACCATCGATTCGCCGCTGCTCTACCAAGCCGGCACCCTGGGCTTCAACTACGTCGACTTCGGCTTCGTCCGCCGCGGCCTCGCCGGCAGCATCGTGCACCTGATCGGCGGCGACCGTCTCGTCGCCACCTCGGCCTTTCATATTCTCTCGGCTGTCCTGGTGGCCGGCGCAGCCTGCGGGCTCCTCGCTCGTCGTCCCCTCCGGCGGGCAACGGCCGGCGTGTTCATCCTCCTGTTCGCCGCTTTGGTGGGACGCTGGACCGAAGACGCTGGCCGAACCGACATGCTCGTCGCGACCTTGCTCGTCCTCGCCGTCGTGATGCTCACGTCCGCTCGCCCCGTATGGGCCTGCGTGGCCGTCGGCATCGGCTTGTTCGTGCACGAGACGGCGCTTATCTTCGGCATCCCGCTGCTCGTCGCCTTGTCGCTCAATGATGCGCGATGGCGACACTTCACCACGGCCCAGTGGATCGGCGTCGCCGCGGTCCTGGCGAGCGCGCTGGTCCTTTACGCCGCGTTTCCCGTCCTGCCGCATGCGGACCTGGCGACTATCGTGTCGACAGTGCAATCACGCCTCCCCCCCAAGGAGCACGTGGACTGGGCGATCTACTACGCCGTCAGCGGCTGGCGCGGCGTCAACACGTCCATCTGCCAGAACGCAGGCGACCCTACGTATGTGCGCCACGTCCTGAGCGGACTCCTGATCATCGTACTCTTCGTGATCATCCTCCGGCAGCACCGCCCGCCTCGGCGCCGGCTGGTCCTGCTGGCCAGCATTCCTTCGTACCTTTTTCTATGCGTCATTGCAAACGACTTTTCAAGGTGGACCGTCTTCGCGGCCTTCAACGTCTGGCTGATCGCCGTGTCGGAACTGCGAACCGATGAGGCCTCCGGTCTCCGGTTCACCGGGCTGCACGTCGCCAGCGCCGCGGCCATGATCGCACTGCTGAGCCCGTGGACTGCAACGGTGCGCTATCCCATCTACGTGCCTTCGCCAGCAATCGATTGGTACTTCGAGCGCTTCGGCGCGGCGGCGACCCTGCCTGTCTCGGCCGCTCTTGAACGCTGCGACCCGACCTGGCAGGAAGTGCTCGCCGGCAGCCTTCGGTCGCCGGTCGATCGCCCCAGGCCGCTCAAGCCATAGAGTGCCGAAAACGGGCCTTTCACGCGCGGAGATTGCAGACCGTCAGCCGTTCATCGCAGCACCGCTCCGACTTCCTCTCATGACTGTTGCCATCTCCACCGCTCCCGCGCCATCGCGCATCGCGGTGATCGGGGCCGGCCCCATGGGCCTTGCTGCCGCGTACGAACTCGCCAAGCGTGGCGCCCGGGTCACGCTGTACGAACGTGACGACCGGCTCGGCGGCATGTCCGCTCACCTCGATTTCGCCGGAACCCGTATCGAGCGCTACTACCACTTCGTCTGCGCACCCGACACGACGACGTTCCGGTATCTGGACGAACTCGGCATCGGCGATCGGCTGCGCTGGGTCGAGACCAAGATGGGCTTCTTCTACGACGGCGTCCTGTATGACTGGGGCGATCCCGTCAAGCTGCTGCGCTTTCCCGGGCTGACACTGGTGCAGAAGATCCGCTACGGCCTGCACCTGATGAAGGCCAAGGCCATCTCGGACTGGCGTCCGTATGATGCGTTCTCCTCGACCCAATGGCTCGAGGACTCGATCGGCAAGAAGGCGTACGACGTCATGTGGCGCCCGCTCTTCCGGTACAAGTTCTACGAGTACGAGGACAGTCTCTCGGCGGCCTGGCTGGGAACCCGCATCAAGCGCGTGGCGCTATCGCGCAAGAGCATGTTCCAAGAACGGCTGGGCTACATCGAGGGCGGGTCCGAGGCGGTGATCGATGCCCTCGCCGCTCGAATCTGCGCCCTGGGCGGCTCGATCGCGCTGTCGAGTTCGGTCGAAGAGATCGTCATCGACCGTGGAACCGATGACACGAAGAAGGTTTGCGGGCTCCGCGTCGACGGTCAGGTGCGGCCGTTCGATGCCGTCGTCTCGACGATTCCCTTGCCCTACCTGCCGCCGCTGGCGCCGGGGCTGCCCGCGGAAGAACGGGCGCGCATTCAGGCGATCCGGCACGTCGGGGTCGTCTGTGTCCTGCTCAAGCTGGCACGGCCCTTTACGCGTAATTTCTGGATGAACATCAGCGATTCGCGCATCGCCATCCCCGGACTGATCGAATACACGAACCTGAACCCGCTCGACGGCACGACGATCCTCTACGCACCCTTCTACATGCCGCGCACTCACCCGAAGTACCGCCGTCCGGCGCAGGCGTTCATCGACGAGACGCTGGCCGCCATGCGGCGCATCCGCCCCGATTTCGACCCCAGGGAGGTCGTTGCCGCCACCGCATCGCGCTATGACTTTGCCCAGACGGTGTGCAGCCCGGGGTTCTTCGCGGCGCTGCCGGACATGCGCAGCGCGGTCGGCGGCCTGTTTCTTGCTGATACCTCGCACTATTACCCAGAAGACCGCTCCATTTCGGAGAGCCTGCGCGTCGGAGCGGAGCTCGCGGGAATGGCAGCGGCCGACGCGCGTCTCGATGGGACCAGACGTACCGAACCTGCCGCTGGCCGTTGACCTGGACGGCTCGCTCCTTCGCTCCGACCTCCTCTTCGAGTCGGCGCTCAAGCTGCTGCGGCTTTGCCCCGGAGATGCTCTCGCGATGCCGATCTGGCTCGGGCGCGGGCGGGCTTATCTCAAGCAGCAGATCGCCTCGCGCGTCGATCTCGACGTCGCCACCCTGCCCTTCGACCAGGATCTCGTCGAGTGGATCCGCGCCCAGCGCGATGCCGGGCGCCGCATCATCCTGTGCACCGCGGCGGACCAGACCCTCGCCCGACACGTCGCCGAACATCTCGGCCTGTTCGACGAGGTCATCGCCAGCGACGGCGCCGAGAACAACTCGTCGCATCGCAAGGCGGCGGCGCTGGTGATGCGCTTCGGGATGAAGGGCTTCGACTACGTTGGCAACTCGCACGCCGATATCCCGGTCTGGGCCGCGGCGCGTCGGGCCATCGTCGTCGGCGGCGGCGCAGGAGTCGCCCATGCCGCGCGTCGGGTCGCCCAGGTCGAACGCGAGTTCAGGAGTTCATCGCCCGGTTTCGCAGAGTGGGTCAAGGCGCTGCGTCTGCACCAGTGGGTCAAGAACCTGCTGCTTTTCCTTCCCTTGCTGGGTGCCCATCGGCTGACCGAGTGGGACTTGTTCGGACAGGCAGCCGTCGCCTTCTTGTCCTTCGGCCTGTGCGCCTCCTCGGTCTATGTCCTGAACGACCTGATGGATGTGGAAAGCGACCGTCGTCACAGTCGCAAGCGCCATCGCCCCTTTGCCTCGGGTGCCTTGTTGCCGTTCGATGGCCTCGGCGCGAGCGCGGTGTGCCTGGTCGCCGCCTTCGTTGTCGGCTCCTACGTCGGCATCGAGTATCTCGGCTGGCTGGCGTTCTACTGGGCGACGACCGTCTACTACACGTTCCTGCTCAAGCGCAAGATGTTGGTCGACGCCCTCACGCTGGCGGCGCTGTACACGCTGCGCATCCTGGCCGGAGGCGCGGCCGTCGGCATCGCGCCCGGCTTCTGGTTGCTCGCCCTGTCCTTCTTCCTGTTCCTCAGCCTGGCCTTCGTCAAGCGCTACGCCGAGCTGGAAAGCGTCGTGGGGCGGGGGCTGGACGACGCACACGGCCGCGGCTACGTGGCCAAGGACCTGCCTCTGATCGAGACGCTCGGCATCGCCTCGGGCTTCTCCGCCGTCGTCGTCCTGGCGTTCTATATCAACGGCCAAACCATCGCCGCGCGATATCTCCACCAACAGATGGTCTGGCTCACGGTGCCGATCCTGCTCTACTGGGTGAGCCGGATGTGGGTGAAGGCGCACCGCGGCGAAATGGTCGACGATCCGGTCGTCTTCGCCGTCACCGACGGCCTGAGCCAGCTCACCATCGGCGCCTTCGCGCTGGTCCTCTGGATCGCGTCGCAGCGGTGGTGATGCGGGTGGTCTCCTCCTGGGGCCGCACGCGCCGCGTGCTCCATGACATCGTGCCGGTCCCCGACCGGTCGTCGTTGGCCGAAGTCGTCCGGGGCACGCCCCAGCCGGCGCTGGCCTTCGGCAACGGCCGCAGCTACGGCGATGTCTGCCTGAACAGCGGTCATTCGCTGTGGGCGATGCGTGGCCTCGATCGCTTCATCGACTTCGACGCGAGCACGGGGCTGCTCGCCTGCGAGGCGGGCGTGCTCCTGAAGGAGGTCGTCGAGCTGGCCCTGCCGCACGGCTGGTTCCTGCCCGTGACCCCGGGCACGCAGCTCGCGACGGTGGGCGGTGCCATCGCCAACGACGTCCATGGCAAGAACCATCATCGCCACGGCACCTTCGGCGAGAACGTCGAGCAGCTTCGACTGGTGCGAACCGACGGGATGGACATCGAATGCGCGCGCGACGTGCGTCCGGAGTGGTTCGCTGCCACCGTCGGCGGCATGGGACTGACCGGCATGATCGCGAGCGCGATCCTGCGACTGCGGCGCGTGCCGGGACCCTGGATCGACAGCCAGTCTCATGCGTTCGCCTCACTGGCGGAGTTCTTCGAGCTGTCCGCGTCGCTTTCGCGAAGCGCCGAGTACAACGTCGCCTGGATCGACTGCGCCACAGACGCCAACGGCGCGACACGCGGCATCTTCTTTTCCGGCGATCACGCCGAGGACGGCACGCCAGCGTCGCCGCGGGCGGACCGGCGCCTGCCGATCGACCTGCCCTTCAGCCTCGTCAACGGCTGGTCGGTGAAAGCCTTCAATTCGGCCTACTTCGCCCGCCACTCGCGAGCCTCCGGCCCGACCAGAGAGGACTACCGAGCGTTCTTCTATCCGCTCGACAACCTGCTCGAATGGAACAGGCTTTACGGCAAAGCCGGCTTCTACCAATACCAGTGCGTGGTTCCCCGCGAGGTCGAGAGCGACGCCACGCAGGCACTCCTGCGCGCCATCGCCCGCTCGCGCCAGGGTTCGTTCCTGGCGGTCCTCAAGACCTTCGACGACCGGGCGCCCGTCGGACTGCTCAGTTTTCCCTGCGCAGGCACCACGCTGGCGCTCGACTTTCCGAACCGGCCGGGGGTGGTCGATCTCTTCAGGGAACTCGACGCCATCGTCGCCGAGGCCGGGGGCCGCGTCTATGCCGCCAAGGACGCCTCTGCTCCGCGGCAGATGTTCGAGCGCTCCTTCCCGAAACTGGGCGAATTTGTCGCTTATCGGGACCCCGGGATCGCTTCGGACATGTCGAGGCGGCTGTTCGGTCACTGACGCGTGCCAACCCGTCTGCTCGTCATTGGCGCCACTTCGGCCATCGCCCACGCGGTGGCCCGCCGCTATGCGGCCAGCGGCGCACGCATCTACCTCGTCGGGCGTCGCGCCGCGGCGCTCGACGCCAATGCGGCCGACCTGAAAGTGCGCGGCGCGTCCGAGGTTGCGACGGCCCTCCTCGACGCCCGCGACTTCGACCGCCATGAATCGACGATCAACGACGCGTGGGCGGCATTCGACGGGTTCGACGCCATCCTTGTCGCTCACGGCGTGCTTCCTGACGAGGCCGCGTGCGCGAACTCCGCAGAGCAGACGGTCGACGCCTTCGAGATCAACGCGACGTCGGTGATCTCCCTTCTGGTTCTCCTTGCCGCTCGTCTCGAGCGGCAACGGCATGGCGCCATTGCCGTGATCTCCTCGCCCGCGGGCGATCGCGGACGAGCCAGCAACTACGCGTATGGCGCTGCCAAGGCCGCTGTGACGACGTTCGCATCGGGGCTTCGGCATCGCCTGCAGGCGCATGGCGTCCGCGTCCTCACGATCATCCCCGGCTTCGTCGACACGCCGATGACCGCGGCCATCTCCAAATCGGCCCTCTGGTCGCAACCCCCGCGCGTGGCTCGCGACATCCAGGCCGCCCTGGACAGCGGCTTCGGCGTGATCTACACGCCGGGGTACTGGCGACTCATCATGGCAATCATCCGGTGTATCCCCGAACGGCTCTTCGTGCGGACGAAGCTGTGAGCGAGATCGATGCGAGCAAACGACGATAGGCCTTCTTCCGACGGCGCAACGAGTTACGCTGACGGTGGGGTTCCACGATTCATGGGACCTCAACCTGACGATCGACCGCCGGCTCTGTCTCTGGAGCAACTCGTGGGCAAGTATTTCCGGTTGCGTGATGAGCTCAGCCGCGCCAGGGTCGCAGTGAGCACACGTTCGCCGCGCGAAGGCGGCCAGCATCTTGACCGCTTGACCGAGGACATCGCGCAAGTCGAACGCGAGATCCGTCGGGTCGCGCCGCTCGACGAACAGACCGACGAACTGGATACCGGCTTTCGGTTCTAGCCGCGTCGGCAGCTACCCGATCACCTCTGCGATCCGGTCACGCGATCACGCTACCGCACCGCAACACGAGAAGCTCGAGCCTCGCATACAGCGCCAAGCGACTGACGATGGAAAGGTTGAAGCCACGTTCTCGCCGCAGGACCGGATCGCGCAGCTGATGATGCGAAACCTCGATATCGCGAACACGCGGGCGAAGCTCGCGACCTACGCTCGGGTCGGGCTGCTCGCACCGGACACCGGCGGCGTTCGGCACCGCGACCCACGGGACCCTACCCGATGAGCGTGCAAGCGCGCCTCGCGGCCGCATTCCGTTGCCGACGCTTCGTCTTCTGCCTGCTCATCGGCGCCGCCGCCCTCGCGTCGTGGGCGCCTCGAGGAGACGGTCCGATCGACCTGCGCTGGGACGCCGGGGCGTACTACATCCTCGGCACCTCGCTCGCCGAGGGCGACGGCTACCGCATGCGCAGCGAGCCCGGCGGCCTCCCGAGCAGCCTGCACCCACCGCTCGTCCCCGCCTTGGTCGCACTCCACGAGCTCGCGCTGCAGACCACGGATCCGGTCGTCGTCGGTCGCGCGCTCAGGGTGTCGCTCGCGCTCTGCTCCGCCGCGTACGCGATCGCCGTCTTCCTCCTGCTCAGCGCGAGCCTGCCCCTGGCGCTCGCCGCCGGCGTCACGCTGGTGGCGCTCCTGCAGCCGCAGTACGTGTTCTTCTCGAGCGCCCTCTTCGCCGAAGGGCTGTTCGGCCTTTTCACGGTGCTCTTCTTCGTCGTGCGCAAATGGCGCCGCGACGCCGTCGGGTTCGCCCTCTGCGGCGTCTGCGCGGTCCTCGCCTACGAGGCAAGGACCGCGGGCATCGCCCTGCTCGCAGCCTGGGTGGTCGACCACGCGCTCCGCAAGGAAGGCAGGCGCGCGGTCGTCGCGCTCGCCGTCTCGGCCGTCGTCGTGACGAGCTGGAACGGCTGGATCAAGGCGGTCGAGTCGTCGCCGGAGTACAAGCAGCCCGCGTACGCCTACCAGACGCAGGCCTGGCTCTACTTCAACGTGAGCTATGCGCGCAATCTGCTGACGTACTTCGATCCTTATTCCCCCGAGCTCGGGCCCCTGACCCCGAGCGGCTTCGTCCGCCGGGTGAAGTCGAACCTCAAGATCCTTCCGCAGAGCGTCGGCCAAGCGGTCAGCGGCTGGTGGACGCCGCGGGAGCTCGCGATTCCGCTCGGCGCGCTCGGCCTCGGCGGCCTGCTTCTGCTGGCCCGGCGGGAAACTGCCCTCGTCGTCTACGTGGCGCTCTCGTTCGCGGCGATCTGCGCAACGCCGTTCCAGTCGCAGTTCCCACGCTACCTGCTGCCGCTCTACCCGTTTCTGGCCTTGGCGCTGTACGAGTTCCTGGCGTGGCTCGTGGCGCGCGTCCGGATGCGCTGGCCGGCGCTTCCGCAGGCGCTCGTCGCGGCCGCCCCGTGGGCCGCGCTCGCCGCGACCGCGCCCCGCGCTGCCATCGAATCGCTCGACCTGTACGCGAACCACCATCAGCAGGTGTCATACGTCGCGAATGGGCGGCCGGTCAGCTACCGACTCTTCTTCTACAGCCCGGGAGCCGTCGATTTCGACGCCGCGCTCGACTGGCTGGGGGAACGTGCGGCTTCTGGCGACGTGCTTGCCGCGGCCTACCCGCAGTGGGCCTATCTCAGGATCGGCCGGCGAACGGTGCTGCCGCCGTTCGTGCTCGACGGGCGAGAAGGGCAGCGGCTGGTCGACAGCGTGCCCGTCAAGTATCTGATCGCATCGACCGACCCGGACGGCTACAAGCGCTTCACCGCGCCGCTGCTCGCCGCCGATCCGCAGAAGTGGCGGCAGGTCTGGACCGGGCCGAACGGCGTGGTCGTGATCCACGAGCGCGTCGGTGCGCCACGACCCTGACGCTTCCTCGGAGCCTCGTCCGCACGAAGACCGGCCAGGGCAGCGCCACACGACGGCCATGATCGGCAGCCAAAACCACGGGATGTAAAGCAGGCCAGCCTGCCAACCTGTCGTCGTCCCAGCGTGCGCCAGGTCGCCGACGTGGTTCACGGCGTCACTACGCAGTTCGACCCCCGGTGTCGCCAACTTGCACTACGGGCTCGCGCTCAAGACATCGCGCCACGTCGTATCACAGCGCCCCACGACCTCCGCCCAGCCCACCGGCTTTGGACCGGTCGAGCCATAGAGCCACTGGTCGACGCGCGGAACGGGAGAGACCACCCGCGAGATGCCCGGGCGAGTGGCCGGCACCAGAGCCAGCACCAGGAGCCCTGCTGCCGCCAGACACGCCACGTCGGCCAAGGCGACCCTGCGACGGGAGGAGGCGAGTGCGACGTGAGGCGCCGAGATCGCGAAGAGCCAAAGCGACATGCACGCAGACAGCGTCCAGCGCGCATGGTCGTTGGCGACACTGGCCAGCAGCAAGTAGCCGGGAAGACCCGCCAGGAGGACCGTCCATCGGTTGGCGCCCCGCCACGGCGCCAGCGCCAGCGCGGTGACGGCGATCACGACGAGTCCCATCGCCACGTGCATCGACGCGGCGGGGTCGTTGCCGTTTTGGCAGATGGCGGCCCGGACGCCGCGCAAGCCTGCCAGCGCGAAGTACAGAGCAACGTCGACGGCATCGTTGTTGCCCACGCGCTCGCGCACGCGTGTCGCGATCTCCGCGTTTGTCGAATGGGGCAGCCAGGGAAAGGCGAAGTACAAGGCAAGCACGGCCGCGAGGATCACGAGCAGGGGGCCTACACGCGGCCAAACCCGATCGCCGCGGCACGCATCCCGCCACGCGAAAGCGGCAAGCAGTGGCACGCCCAGGATGACGCTCGCCTCGTGGATGAAGAGCCCGAGTCCAACCATCAAGGCGGCCGTCGCGAAACGGCCGGAGCGCCAAGCGAGGGTCGCCGCCCCGAGCACCGCAACGACGGCCAGATCGGTCCGGCCGCCGTCCTCTCCCCAACGCATCATGAGCGCAAGGGCCACCACTGCGAACACGACGCGGCGAACGACGGTCGCCTGAAAACTCGCGAACAGCAGCGCGACGACGCAGGCCACACCGAGCGCGCTCGCGAAGTGAAAGGCGATCGCGGCATCGACCGCGTCGGCGGTAAACATTCTCGCCAGACTGCCTCCCAGCCCCCGGTGAACCGCGCCGAAGTCGGCGAAATCCACCGCCAGGGTCGCGGCCTTGTACTGCAGGAAGACTTCTCGCAACAGCGCAAGCTCGTTGTTGCGCCAGGCTGTGTAGAAGAACCGCCCCGAAGCAGCCAGAAGCAAGGCTCCGAGCAGCAGAGCCTCGGCGACGAAGCGGCGGCGGGTTGCGCGTCCCCCGTCGGGCCCGAAGGTTCGTGGAACAGATCGCCTCAATGCGTTCCTGTCAGCGAGGAGATGAAGTTGGACGAGGGCGCTCGGCCAGGGCGGTGATTCCCCGCCACCAAGCCCAGCGGCTCGCCCGGGCTGATGGTTCGCCTGCGAGAGTCATCGTCGCAGACTTGGGCTTCATTCGCGCGGCGTCGTGACAGGCTCATGCGATGAGCCACCGCCGTGCGAGACTGCTCCAATGGCGCGATGCGAGGTGTGTCGTGCTCGCGGCGGCCGGCGTCCGCCATGGCTTGAAGGACTCTGCATCGCCCGGAACGCCCCCGCCATCCTTGGGCGTTGCACGCGCTGCAAAGACGCAGAACGGCAGCGCCAACTCCGGGATTGGCCCGAGGGTCTTCTCGACCTTGAGACGGTGCTCCGAGTAGTCACCGACGTCATCGACGTCGTTCGAGGTCGCCTTGCGCAGTGCTGTCGTCAACCGCGTGTTCTCGTTCGTGCTCAAGCAGGGCTGTCGCGCATCGGATCGAGTGTGCCGTAGCGCTCCCCCTCGCGGGCATTGAACTCGTGTACGTACGACTGGCCCCACCCGAAGGCGGCCTGGATCACCAGGTGCAGTCTCTTGGCTCTCCTGGCTGCCGCGCGTCGAGGGGTTCGCGCGATCCAGGAGAATCGATGCATGGGCCCCATGCGGATCACGAGCGACTCCGAAGTGGCGGCGCCAACGCACGAGCGCCTGACTGTCCCGCAGGAGAACTGGGCTGCTGAAGATGCTGCCCGTCACCCGCATTCCGTGGCTGAGCGGGAATTCCTCTCTCATCCGGCGCCGACGCGACTACCGCGTCCCGCGCGTCGCTGGCAGCGGCGGATCGAGTGGAAGTCCGATGAACGCAGTCCATTGGCGATTGCGCTCGTGTTCTCGCTGCTGGTTCACGCACTTCTGTTGAGCCTTAGCTTCGGTGGCGAGGAACTTGGACTGCCGGGCCTCGCCTTCCCTTGGCGAGATCGACGGATCGAGGTACCGGATCTTCGGGTCGTGCTGGTCTCCCGGCACCTCGCCGGGGCGGAGCCAGCGGTCAGCTCCGCTGCGGAGCTTTCGCAGAGCGCATCGGTCGATCCTCCTCGTTCCGGGATGCAAGTGTCGCTGGCGCCCGCGATGGCTGCACCGAACCCGCAAGGGCTTGCGGCGACAGACCCGGGCCCGACCAGGCCGCCGGTGCAGGCCGATGCGAAGCAAAGGGGAGTCGCTCTTGCGACATCGATGGAAGCGCCCCGACGCGCTCACGGACCTGAGCGGCTGCTGCCGGTGCAAATCGCGGAGCCGGCGACGATCGATGTGAAACCCTCCGACGAACCCTTGTCGGTCGTGCGCACCGAGCGCTCCCGCCTGGTCGCTGTGACCCCTGTTGCGCCGAGCGCTTCGAGTGCGGACAGCGCGGACTCGACATCTCCGGATCGCGGCTACGTGGCGCAGGAAGGCGAGCGGGACGACGCGATTCGTCAGGAAGCGGCTCGTGCGGAGGTCGCCCGGCTGGAGGCCGAACGGCAGGAGATCGTGCGACAGGCCGCAGTTCAGCTGCAGGCGCAGCGGCAGGAGACTGCTCGTCAGGAAGCGGCGCGCCTTGACGCGGCGCGACG
>Ga0070671_100001020_pt1 | contig 20592 bp, 20 predicted proteins | sample KBSS73metaG_FD_65341 | JGI IMG/M metagenome (GOLD analysis project Ga0070671, IMG submission 65341) | Switchgrass rhizosphere microbial communities from Kellogg Biological Station, Michigan, USA - KBS S7-3 metaG | ecosystem: Host-associated > Plants > Roots > Rhizosphere > Soil ...
GTCTTGCCGCCGGACTTGATGACGCCGGCGAAGGCGTCGAAGCCGCGCATGAAGGAGAGCGGGCCGGAGGCGGTGCCGCCACCGCTGAGGGTCTCCATGGAGCCGCGGATGCTGGAGAGGTTGGAGCCGGTACCCGATCCCCACTTGAAGAGCATGCCCTCGGTCTTGGCGAGGGTGAGGATGGAGTCGAGCGAGTCGTTCACCGAGTTGATGAAGCAGGCCGAGCACTGCGGCTTGCGGTAGCCGGTGACGGAGAACTCGATGGCGCAGGTGTGCGCGTTCCAGTGCCAGTTCTGAGCGTCGGAGTTGGGTTCGAGGCGATCGCAGCCGACGTTGAACCACACGGGCGAGTTGAAGGCGACCTTCTGGTTGAGAAGAAGGTGGCAGAGCTCGGCGTAGAAGGTCTCGGCGTCCTGAGCAGAGGCGAAGTAGCCGCCTTCGATGCCCCAGTCGCGGATGGACTCGGCGACGCGGATGATGAGCGCGCGGACGCCGGACTCGCGCTCGGCAGTGCCGAGCTGGCCGTGGAGATACTTGGAGGCGACGATGTTGGTCGCGGTCATGGACCAGTCGGCGGGGACCTCGACGTTCTTCTGCTCGAAGATGGTCTTGCCCTTGAAGTCCTGGATGACGGCGTCGCGAAGCTCCCAGACGATCTCGTCGAAGGGGGAGACGCCGGGGCGGGTGAAGTGGCGCGAGAAGGTGAGCCCAGGGGTGCGCTTGGCGGTGTTGGAGGTCTGGTAGGAAGTTGCGGCGCTGGTGGTTTGGTTTGGAATCGTCGCCATGGGGGAGATTTCTCCTTCTCGTTCTAATTTGATGCCCGGGGGTGGCAGATTTCTCCGGGTGGTGCTGGCCCCAAAGCTCACGAGCATGGTGAGGGGGCAAATCTAATTTTTGAGGCTTCAGGGCGCTGGCTGGTTGAGGCCGGGCCATAGATGCTGGCACGACCTTAGTCGGACGGGCTGAAGTCTTGCGGAACTGCATTCGGGGTTGGCGGGAACCTGTAGAGTGCCGACCGTCTTCCCCTTGCAGTGGTGAAAGTACCGCCCCTTATGGGGTGTGTCAAGTATAAAGCACAAGATGTAGTGTTGGCTGTGGGAATACCTCTGTTTACGCGGTGTTCATATAAAGAAATCGACGAAAACCCGTGATTTTGCTGTGGAAGTCGCGAAATCGGCGCTTTTGGGGCGGGGATTGGCGGCGGATTTTTGCGGGCTTTTGCGGCCCAAAAAGTACAACTTTCGTTGCACTTGATGAGGGTAGGGGCCGGAGGGTTCCGACGCAAGGCGCAGGAGTGGTGCAACGGCTGTGGATTGGGGTGGAAGGCGTGGAAAAGGTGGTACGTATCCGGCTGCCCTGGCCCGGCTTCCCCAAATCGTCACGATATTGGGAGCTGGTTTTGCGATGGCGGGGACGGGGCGGCCTTCAGGGGCAGATGGCGGTCGAACCAGGCCTGAACCCGCTCGGAACGGGCGTAGTGCTGACCAAGGCGGCGGTAGCTTTCAAACTGGGACTCGGAGAACCACTGGTCGAGGGTGGAGGTGTTGGGGAAAGCCGTGTTCTCCTTGCGGTAGTTGACGAGATCGGCGGGCAGGTCGCGGGTGTAGGCGGACTTGATGTAGAGCACCTGGCCGATGGCTCCGTTGGAGTAGCGAACGGTTCCGGCGATACAGTTTTGAGGACTTGCTGGCGGATCGCCGGCGGGCTCGAGTTGGGCAAGATCGAGGGTGATCTCAGCGCCGTGGTCGATACGGCATTTGCGGATAGCCATCCCGATTCCCTGGAAACTCAGGTTCGCATCCTGCTCAGAATCACAGATGACGATAGTGGAGCAGTGACGGCGGACAAGTTCGTAGAGACCCATGTTTTCGAAGTGGCCGCCGTCGGTGAGGTAGACGAAGGCGGCCTCGTCGTTAACCATGCCGAAGAGCTCGGCGGCGAGGTAGAAGAGTCCGAACCAAGGCGAGGAGGGGTTGCTGTGGCGGGCGCGTAGGCGGAAGCGCTTGTGGCGGGGATTGCGAATCCAGAGACCGAGCCGGACGTTGAAGATGGTAAGGAGAAACGCCATGGTGGGGTTGGAGTGGAAGCCCCAGTTGGGACTCATGGCTGCGCCGGAGGTTGCGACGGCAGTAGCCATGCGCGGACCTCCGTCATCGTATGCGAAGCTGCGGGTGGGGGTGAAGCCATTGAACTGGACGCGGTCAGAATCGGTTTCGGTCCAGCCTACGTCGTAGCCGCAGTAGAGCGGAGTGAAGATGAAGGACGCCCCTTTGCGTTCCTGGTAAGCGAGGTCTTGGCCGAAGGAGAGGTTGAGCGTGGTGTTGAAGATGGGGAATGGACCTTCGTAGGTGGGAGCCTGAGGTGCCGGAAAGCAGGGGTCGGGGCCACAGCCCGGTGCCCAGAGATCGCGGAGCGCGGGCGAGTTGAAGCGTTTTGGTAGCAGGTCGACAAGACGGAGTTTCTTATCGCTGGCGGCGAAACCGGTGAAGGGATTGGCACGGCGGTCAGGATTGCTGGCTCCCGCGTAGCAGCGCGCGATGCGGTCTCGGTAGAAGGCGTGGAGGGAGAATTCGTTAATGTCGATTCGCCAGCCAAAGATGACGGCTGTGGCGGCGAGGATGAGGAGAAGAACGAGAAAGTCAGAGTGAGGCAAAGTTGCGTTGCCAAGGCGAGCTTCGATGACGTTAAGCGATTTCTCGACAACCCAGGAAAGGGAGAGAACAAGACCCCCAATAAAGACGGGAGGGCCGATCAGCACGAGGCCGTTGAGCACCATGCTGGTCTTCGTTTTCTCCGCACCCGGTTTTCCGTTGACCAATGAGCTCTTGCCTGCCAGCACGCTGGCGAGCGTGGTGCCGATCCAGCCCAGCCATAGGGGCTTGCCGATGTCGGCGACGCGGAAGAGCCAGGAGACAAGTGCCGGCCCGAGCAAAGAGCTGGCGGTGAAGGCGAACCAGACGATGCAGGAGAGGAAGCTCCATGCGCGAAGGCGAGCGAACCACTCGCGGACCGACTCATCGACGAGGTTGCCGACAAGGCCGCCGGCGATCTCGATGGAGACGAAGACTACGGTTACTCCCGCCCAGGGGAGCAGGGGGATGGCAGCGCGGGTGACGTCTTGGAGCGGAAGGAAGAAGGACGCGGAGAAGATGACGAGGCGAGAGAGATTGAGCAGCACGTATCCGCAGCCAACGGCGCCGGCCATGCCAAGCAGAACGATCAGACGCCTCCAGTTCTGAGGAATGGAACGTGCGGCGGAGAGGACAAGCAGCGCGATTCCGGCGAGCATGGAGGTGAAGACCCACGAGGTGGAGGTGTCCTCATCGAAGTGATGGATGGGACTCCACCAGTGGAAGGAGTAGGCGGTCTGCCAGGCGCGGAGATTGTCGAGGCCGGCCGGGTCTCCCGGCGGAGGGATTGAGGGCTTGGCGGGGTCGGCGGGCGGCGGCGCGGGCTTTGGGGCCAGGCGATGAAGGTGACTGATGTAGGCACGCGTACTTGCGGGAACGATGCCGGTGTTGGCGGGCCAGTCGACGATCTGCACGACGCGGGAGTTGACGCCGGGAAGGCGCACGCCGCTCCAGAAGGAGGACCGGTAGAGATAAGGGCAGAGCGCGAGCACGGCGATGACGATGGGCAGATAGATGAAGACCATCACTCCGGTCTGCCCCAGGCCGGTCTCCTTCTCCTCGGTCGGGCTGCAGTGGGCAGTGGGAGGGTGCGTCATCTGCGTAAAGAAGATGACAGATGAGGAGACGAGGAAGCCGACGAAGATAATCGACGCGGTGAAGAAGCCGTGGTCGAGCAGGAAGTGTGCGACCTGTCCGCGCGAACTGAGATAGAAGTGCGGGATGAGCAGGATGAGCAGCAACGACGAGATGAGGACGATCTGGTTGAGAAAGGTGTTCCGCAGCCAGATGGCAAAGGCGACCCAGGTGTCGGCGCTGAAGAGACCAACCTTCGGTGTGAGGTAGTTGGAGTAACGCCGCAGCCAGCGGAGAGGCTCGGGCCAGAAATTACGCGTTGATGGAGGGCCGGGTAGCGGCTGCAGTTGGTGCTTGACCTTCTCGATGTCCTCGCAGGAGATCCATGAGGCAAGGAACTGGTGAATGTAGCCTCCACCGGAGACCGTGGAAAGATAGTCGAACGATTTGAGGCGATCGATGGTAGCCAGGCCCTGGAGGATTCCGAGATTGAAAGTGGCGCTGCGGATTCCGCCGCCGGAGAAACAGATTCCGCTGAGTTGCAGGTCGGCGGCGACGGCGTAGGCGTCCTTGGATGAGTCTTCAGGTGGCCATTTGCCTCGCGCGGCGAGTTCCTGTTCCAGCAGCCATTTGCCGGGCGGATACTCGATGAGTGTGGCGATACGCGCCTGTGCGTGAGGATTGCGGTAGAGCAGAACAGCGATCTGTTCAACAGAAGCCGTAGCCTCGACGGGTTTTTCCTGAAAGGCGCGAACCCAGGCCGAAGTAAAGGCCGTCTTTTCTTCTGCGGTGAAGAGCTTGTAAGCCTCGTGGGTGCGTATCTCCTGAGCCAGACGAATGCAGTAGGCGCGCGCGGCTTCGTCGCGGAGCTGTTCCTCGAGGATGTTGGGGTTAATCTTTCGGCCGTTGGCCATGGACGCTCCTTGCCGTGGAAATCATGCTTCCTGTGCATGGAGAATTCGATCGAAGAGGCACAGGGGAGTTCTGTGGGCCCGGGAGAGAAATGTTAATGAACGATAACAGAGGTAGAGGGCGCGGAAGCGGAGAAGGTATCGGCGTGGTGACCTCTACTGTCAGCGGGAGCTTCTTTGCGCTTGAGGCGTGCGCGAAGCTGCGCGGTGGCGTCGCGATGGCAAAGCAGGCAGAGGGTGCGGATGTTGTCGATGTCGCATTGGCCGCCACCTTCGGCGACGGGAAGGATGTGATCGGCGTCCCACAGGCTGCGGCGGCTGGTGATGGTCTTCATGCCATAGAGACGGAGACCTGCGGCACGGGCAGGGCCGCGGGCGCGCCTGAGAGCGGCGTAGGCGGCAACGGTGTCGATGTGGCAGGCGGCGCAACGGCCACGGTCGCGAGCGAAGACCTGGTCGCGTAGATAGCCGGGGTCGGTGCGGAGGCGCCACTGATGGACGCAGTAGTCGCTGCAGAAGGTGCGGCGGCGTTTGGCGATGATCTCGAGGTCGCACCAGCGGCAGAGGGGCAGGCCGTTAGGACCAGTGGGGAGCTCGTGCCGTGAGGCTCGACCACCGGCGAGTGTGCGGGGGAGACGCATGGAGTTCAGGATAGAGTCAGACTTCGAAGTCGACCTCAAGAGGATCGATGAGGGGCATCAGCCAAGACAGCAGCTTCTGGTGGACGGGATGGTCGTTGTAGGCTTCGAAGGTCGCGCGGTCGGCGAACTTCATTACGCCTCCAAGCTCGTATCCTTGCGATCGAGGAGAGATGTTGTGGCCGACGAGAGTTTCGACGAGGCCGGGGATCTGACCTTGAAGAGCCCGGATCTCCCGGACGACGTGCTCTTTCTGCTCCTTGGTAACTTCGGGTTTCCAGCGAAAAGAGAAGGTATGAATGACCATGAAGCGAGTGTAATGGGGCTCCGCTTAGAATGGGGCGAACGAATTCTTCAGATGCAGGAGGGGCCCAATGTCGAAGACACAGTCGACGATGGTGGAGCTGGGAACGGTGGCTCCGCCGTTTGAGCTGGTGGATGTGGTGACAGGCAAGGCCGTGGGACGCGACGATGTGGCCGACGGAATGCCTGGGCTGCTGGTGATGTTTCTTTGCGTGCACTGCCCTTACGTCAAGCATGTGGAGGAGGAGCTTGCGCGGATTGGGCGTGACTACGAAGGCAAGATCGGCATCGTCGCCATCTCGTCGAACGATGTGAGCGAGTACCCTCAGGATTCGCCCGAAGAGATGAAGAAGCAGGCTGGGCGGTTGGAGTTCCATTTCCCTTACCTATACGACGAGACCCAGGAGGTGGCGCGCGAGTACGACGCAGCGTGCACGCCGGACCTGTTTCTGTTCGATGGCGAGAAGAAGCTGGTGTATCGCGGGCAGTTGGACGACAGCAGGCCGCGGCGCGGAGATTATGGCAACGATATTCCCGTAACCGGCAAGGACCTGCGCGCGGCGATCGATGCCGTGCTTGCTGGCAAGCGGCCGGATCCGAATCAGAGGTTTGCGGTTGGGTGCAATATCAAGTGGAAAGAATAGGAGCAGGTCATGGATGAAGTTCTGGAGAATCTGAAAGAAGGCATCCGTCAGTTCCGGACCGAAGTGTATCCCGCGCAGTCGGAGATCTACCGCAAGGCCGCCAGCGAGCCTCAACGACCTGCGGCGCTGATTGTTACGTGCGCAGACTCACGAATCGATCCTGAGACGATTACGCAGTCCGGACCGGGCGACCTGTTCGTGACGCGCAACATCGGCAACCTGGTGCCTGCGTATGGCGAGATGCTGGGCGGCGTGAGCGCTGTGGTGGAGTATGCGGTGAGCGCGCTGAAGGTGAGACACATCGCGGTGTGCGGCCATAGCGATTGTGGGGCGATGAAGGCGCTGCTGCATCCGGAGAGCCTGGAGTCGATGGCAACGGTGAAGCGCTGGATGCGGAATGCGGAGGCAGCGATGAGCGTCGCGGAATCGCTGGGTGACAAGGATGAGAAACCGAGTGAGCGTCTGCGCAGGTTGACTGAAGAGAATGTGTTGCTGCAGGTGCAGCATCTGAGGACTCACCCTTCAGTGGCCGGCGCGGTGGCACGCGAGCAGCTGACACTGTCGGGCTGGGTCTACGACATCGGGACAGGCGAAGTTCGCATTTCAGAGAACGGCGAGCGAGCCTTCCGTGTGGTCTCCAAGGAGAGCGTCAAGGCATGATCGTTCCAAAGACCAGGCAGCTCCTCCTGCGCACTGTACTGTACGTCGGGCTGCCACTGCTTGGCCTGATTGCGTACGATGTGGCGATCGTGCTGCTGTATCAAGCCGGACATCTGCAGTGGGCGGCGCTTGAGCAGATTCCACTGTCGCTGTTCGGCTCGGTGATCGGCGTCATTCTTGCATTCCGGAACAGCACATCGTATGCGCGATGGTGGGAGGCACGCACGCTGTGGGGCTCCATCGTAAACAACTCCCGCAGCTGGGGGCGCACTGTGACAACGGTGATGCACTCTGATGGCGATCATCCCGAGTTTGCGCAGTTCCAACAGCGGATGGTGTACTACCAGATCGCGTGGGTTCACGCCCTGCGCCAGCACCTGAGACGCCTAAGCCCTTGCGAGGAGATGGTGAGGGTGCTTACCCCAGAAGAGTTTAGCGAACTGCGCGGACAGAGAAATATTCCGGTAGCGATCCAGCAGTGGCAGAGTCTGATGCTGAGGAAAGCGCTGGATGCAGGGTGGATCGACATGGCGCAGTGGCATGCGATGAATCAGAGTCTCGACGACCTGGTCGATGCGCAGGGGGGAGCCGAGCGCATCAAGAACACTCCGATGCCGCGACAGTACGACTTTCTTCCCCAGATATGCGCACACATCTTCTGCTTTTTACTTCCACTCGCGATGGTATCGGGCCTGGGCTGGTTCACGCCGCTGGGTTCGACCCTTGTGGGTTTCATCTTTCTTGCGCTCGATAAGATCGGTCGCGACCTGGAAGATCCGTTCGACAACAAGGTTCACGACATCCCGCTTACTGCGATTTGCACGACGATCGAGATCAACCTGCGCCAGATGCTCCGCGAGACGGAGCTTCCTGCCGACCTTAAGCCTGTGGACGGTGTGCTCTGGTAGGGCTCAGAGCCACTTCATCCTTCTTAGGATTCCCAACAGAACGACGGTCGAGAGAACGATAAGACCTGCCACATAGAGCGCGGCGTGCGGGGATTCCTCAAAGGGAAGTCCCTTGAGATTCATGCCGTAAAGGCTGGAGATGGCGAGCGCCGGCAGAGCGATGGTACCGAGCACAGTGAGCACCTTCATGACCGAGTTGGTGCGATTGGAAACCGACGACAGATAGATGTCGAGCGTGTTGTTGAGCAGGTCACGCTGTGTCTCAACCGAGTCCAACAAGCGCGCGACGTGGTCGTAAGTATCGCGAATATACATCTGATGCTCGGCGTCGATGATGGTGTTGGGATCGCGCTGCAGGTGAAGACTTGCATCGCGCGTGTTGACGAGCACTCGACGCAGAGCGATGAGGTCACGCTTGATGGCGAAGACCCGGTTGAGTATCTCCGGAGAAGGCGAATCGAAGACCTGATCTTCAAGCTGATCGATATGTTCGTCGAAGTGGTCGATTGCGGTGAAGTAGTGATCGACGATAGTGTCCAGGATGAGATAGAGCATGCGCGCCGGATGCTCGTCGTCCCCGTCACGGCGGGCGCGCTCGAGCGCTTCTCGGGTTGCAGGACACTCCGGATCGTCCACCACTGTGATCAGAAAGTCCTTGCCGGCAAAGACATCGATCGTCGAGAAGGTCGGCATCTCCTCGCCTTGGTTGTCGGGGTCAGGACGAAGAAAGATAGGCTTGAAGACGGCAAAGGTGTAGTTGGTGCCGGAGTCGACCTTTACGCTCTCATCCGCGCTGCGCACGTCCTCGATGTGCAGCGGATGAAGATTGTACTGACGGGCAAGTTCGTCGAGCCTGGGATCCTGAGGGTTGTCGAGTTGATACCAGGGCATCGCGAGGGCCTCTTTCGATTCGTCATTGGTCAGGCATTAACATGCCGCTCATCCATCGTAAATGGCGATAAGGTGCGCTCAGGGCCGCTCGTCGATGCTCTTGTCTTGCGCTTCTGGATCAGGATTGTCGTCCTCTACCCATCGCAGGTCGCAGCTGTCACAATGCCACGACTCGGTGCCGCGCGGCAGCGGAACAGAGAAAAGATAGAGCGAGAAGAGCGCAGCCTTGCGGCCACGTCGCTCCCACGTAATATCCGTCGAGGTGCATCGAGGGCAACGCGGCTGCTTGAAGTCAGGCTGATCGGCAACAGCGAAAGAATCTGGGACGGGTTGCGAGAGGACAGCTTCGGCTGCTTCTGCATCGGCTGCAGGAACCTGCAGGCGAATACCTCCAAGCAGGTTCGACATCTGCCAGTCCAGCCGGACGAAGTTTTCGTCTTTCAGAAAGCAATAGATGCCGACGGATTCGACAACGGCACGTGCAACGATGGCTTCGGAGAGGTCGCGGTAGCGACGGAGCGTAACCAGATCGCGATATTCAGAGTCGGGGAGCTCCGCTGGCGTGAGGTCGTCCATGCGAGGCCGATAATAACAGGCGCAAACTTGAATCTTGATCAGCCCTCGTGAACGACGACTCCCTGCCCTGGCTCGATGTGCGTGATTTCACCATCTCGCATATGCAGGATCCGATCGGCAATCTGCGCAGCCTCGGGATTGTGGGTGATCATCAGGACGGTCTGGTTGAGTTCGCGACTGGAGCGGCGCAGCATATCCAGTACGGCGTCGGAGTTCTTGGTATCCAGGTTGCCGGTGGGCTCGTCGGCCAGCACGATGGCAGGCCTGGAGATCAGCGCGCGGGCGATGGCGACACGCTGCTGTTCTCCGCCGGAGAGCTCGTTGGGCCTGTGGTCGAGCCGGCCCTTAATGCCGAGCATCTCTGTAAGGTGGTCAAGCAGAGGCTTATCCATCGACTTCTTCTGCTCGGCGCCGAGATTCGCGATGTCATGAGCGATCTCAATATTTCCGAGTGCCGAGAGCGTAGGCAAGAGATTGAATCGCTGGAAGACGAAGCCGATCTTGGCCCGGCGCATCCGGGTGCGCTCGATGTCGGTGAGCCTCGAAAAATCTGCGCCGCCGATAATCAAAGAACCGGAGGTCACGGAGGTGAGTCCGCCAAGGGTATAGAACAGGGTCGATTTGCCAGAACCCGATGGGCCGACGATAGCCACGAACTCTCCTGGCATGACGGAGAAGCTGACCTTGCGGAGGGCCGGGACCTCGAGCTTGCCCGAGCGGTATGTCTTGCCGACCTCACGTGCGATGATGATGGGCTCTGCTGCGCTTCGGGCATTGGGAGAATGAGACGGGTTGGGGATTGCCATGAGTTACTTTGAGTTTATCGTGAGTGGGCCCGGAAGATGATGATGGGAATGAGTTGGGGAGAGGCTCTGCTGCTTGTGCTCGCTGGGTGGACCGCCATTGGAGCACTTGGCATCGCGGTGTCATGGCTTCGGGGAGAGCGCGGCAAAGCAAAGCGACATCTGAGATGGATTGCCGCTGTATGGTTGCTGTATTTAACGGTGTTGACGATCGTTTCGCTGACCTCTCGTGCCCGTGGGGTCGCCATCGGGCAGGAGCAATGCTTCCACCAGATGTGTTTCGCCGTGGCGCGCGCAGAGGTGATGCCGGGATATCTCGCGCAAAGTGGCGAGCAGCTAATTCGGGTGGCTGTGCTCGTTACTAATCGTTCGACTGGAAAGACGCGCAGTGATCGTCGACTGCGCGCCTATCTGGTCGACGCGCAGGGCCGCACATGGCATGAGATCCCCGGGCTTGAGGGCGTGCGTCTAACGACAACGATTCCACCGCAGACCTCGGTGACGAGTGAACCGGTGTTCAAAGTGCCCGGAGATGCGAGGAACCTCGCCCTGGTCTTGACGCACGGCCGCGGGTTGCCGCAAGCGCTGGTAATTGGTGATCGGGACAGCCTGTTTCACCCGGTGGTAACCGTACCGTTGATGACAAGCAAGGCTAGGAGCATCAGGTAGTTCCGCTGACATCTCGGAGACAAAATTCACATTCACAGCCTGAGATTTCTTATTTGTCGTGCAAACTCTTGCGAGGTACTGCACCCCCTACCCGTATCATGCAGATTTCAAAGGGCAAAGATTGGCACATCAATTGCATTTAATGGTGCCCGTTGACTGGGCCCTATTAATCCGCGCGCATCAGGCTGGGTGCGACGTGGAACGACACGAAGATGAGTTTGAGGGCTGTCACGAACGACTTGGGTTACGTACGCGATTGATTCAATGTAGTGATCTCTCGCCTGTGGTTATTTCTTTTTCGTTCTCTCCTAAGTGTGAAGCCCGAATTGACCCGAACGTGATGCCTGGGCCCCGTGTGTTCCGGTAAGTGAATGCACTCCTCCGGCATCGATTGGCCACTACGCGGCATGTGCTGCGTAGACGGTGAAGCTTCGTCAACCAAGCCCTGGAGGCAGAAGTGAGAAAACTCGTAATCACCCTTGTTGCAGCCTTAGTCGTCTCTGGCACCTCGTACGGTCAGAGCAGCAAATCGAGTGCGGCACCTAAGAAGCAGAGCAAAGCTCAGGCGCTGCGTGACAATCAGATGGATCGCGTCACCGCAGCTGGTGAGGAGAACACTGCGGTGGCAGCGAAAGACTCAACCGTGACCGAAACCAATACCGGCTCGGTAACGGTGGCCGGAAGCGTATTGCAAGGAGCTGCCGGCGTCAATATCGTCAACTCGTCCGACGCCATGGTCGCCAACGGCGCTAACGTGGTCAGCAACACCGCCGGCGGAGCTAACATTACCCAGACCAACAATGTCTCGCAAAACAGCAAGCAGACGGCGACGATCGACGGCTATAGCCGCGGCGCAGACATCTCGGCGACGCTTTCGACATCTTCCGACGTCACGAAGAGCGCATCGAGCAGCAGCAGCCTCAATACGTCTCTCAATACCTCGAAGACGCATGATCAGAGCCTGACCCTGAGCCATTCGAAGACTGCGAGCCTGTCCACGAACGCCACCGCCAGCCAGAACGCGTCGGAGAATGCGACGTCGAGCAAGTCGGCTTCGCTGGCGACGACCGATAGCTCCACCAAGTCGGCTAACGCCTCACTGGCCGCCTCCGCTACCGACAACAAAGCGCAGCAGGCATCTCTGTCTGCGTCTGCGTCGAAGTCCTCTAGCGATTCGCTGAATGCAAGCGCATCGAAGTCGGCTTCTGCTAGCGGAAACGCTTCAGCGACCCACAACACCACCAGCAACAACACAAGCAATACCAACAACACAAGCAACACTATTGCAGCACCGGTTGGTGGCAACGCTACAAACAATTCGACCACTGCGAACAACACCAACGGCACCAGCGGAGCTGATCACTCGGCATCCACTGGCACTACCACAGACAACTTGAACGCAACCAACGGTGGCTCGGGATCAAACGGAACCAGCACCACTGCTGGAACCGCCGCGAATACGAGCAACGCAAATGCAAGCCTCGCAGCGCAAGCAAGCAAGTCTTCCAATGCCAACCTAGCTGCGACCGACTCCAGGTCGGCGAATGCCTCCCTGAACGCTTCGGAAAGCAGCTCGCATAACCAGTCGGCTTCGCTGAATGCTTCGGCCGCCAAGTCGAGCAGCCACTCGGATTCGCTGAATGCTTCGGCTTCGTCAAACAAGGCTTTCTCGGCGTCGGAGGCGAGCAGCAGATCGGCGAGCCTGACCGCCAGCAAGTCCTCGACGGACACGGCAGTTGCGACCGACCACAAGAGCTCGACTCTTTCGGCGAGCCTCTCGGCGTCTAAGGCGAAGTCGTACTCCGATCACTCTGTAAAGAGCCTTGATGCCACGCTTGATGTTCAGGGTGCAGTCGCTGTTGACTCCATGAGCGGCAAGAACGTTGCCGTTGATGGATCCACCGTGACCGCGACCAACAACTACTCCGTTAATCTCTCTGGCAGCGCAATGCAGAATGCCACGGCGATCAACATCGTCAACGCGGCGGGCGGCATGGTTGCGAACGGCGTCAACGTGGCCCGTATCGCGAACACCGGTATTTCCCCGACCCTAACGCAGTCCAACACGGTCAGCCAGATCCGCTAAGCGAAAGGCGGGTGTGCGGGCAAATCGCCTCTCACACCCGCTCGATGCTCTTCACTGGATTCAAGGAGTTGGTCATGCAACGAATTCGTGTGATAGCGGCCGTGGCGCTTCTGAGCTCGGTAGGCTTCGCCCAGAACGCGACCCCAACCAGGGCGCGGGGCGTGGCTCATACCAAAGCCACGCCCTTGAGCGATGCTGCGCTGGACAAGGTGACGGCCGGAACGGTTTCGGCCGGAGTCTCCGGCGGCGTAGTGAAGTTTCAGGGCCAGACGCCGACTCCCAATGGACTGGTTTCGAGTTCGGGCTCGCTTGCAGTTCAGAGCAGTCCGCTCGGAAATACCACTGGGACGCTGAGCCTCAACGGAAGCGCGCAGCAGAACCTAAGTTCGCTGGTGAACATCAACGCAGTGAACTCGAAGGTCAACGTTCTGCTGAATCTGAACGTCAACATCAACTCGACTGTGGGTACGCTCACGCAGTCGAATCTCAACGGATTGCACTAATGCACGTTCCTGCTCAATGGTTCAGGAACCTGATCGGGACGCTCGCCATTCTCGCGGCGAGCGTCTCGCTCTTCGCTCCCGTCGCGGCGGCGCAGATGCCGGTGGATATGGGACCGCAGGGAGCAAGCAAAAATATTCGAACGCTCAAAGAAATTCGCGGCGAAGCTGTAGTGCGGCAGAAGTGGGACATGAGCTGCGGAGCCGCCGCACTAAGTACGCTGCTGACCTACGACTTCAAGGACAACACGCCGGAGACAGCGATCGTAGTGTGGATTCTGCATCGTGTAGATCCGGTTAAAGTGAGGGCGCGTGGCGGCTTTTCATTGCTGGATCTGAAGCGATTCGCACAGGCCCGCGGATACCAGGCGGAGGGATTCACCGGCATGTCGCTCGAGGAGCTGGCAACCCAAAAGAGTTCCGTCATTGTGCCCATCCGTCTAAAAGGATTCGACCACTTCATCGTTGTGCGAGGCTTCGCGGATGGCCGCGTAAACGTCGCCGATCCCGGTTTCGGCAACCTGACCATGAAGGTCGATCGTTTTCAGGAACTCTGGAAGGAAGGAATCGTCTTTGTCGTTCACCCGCCTAGTGAACTGATGATGACGACCCAGAAACCGGTGTTGGCATCGAAGACCGTGCCTGACCAAACCATCATTCAGCGAGGAATTGGTACAGCGATTCCTGCGAACTCTCTCTATTAGCAAATGCGTACTGTGGGCTCAATGACTCGGTGCAGTTTTCAAAGGGGAAAGGCGGGCTCGATGTGGTTTCAACGGTTGATCAAGCATAGTGCGGCAACGCTGTGTGCAGCGACGCTGGCAGGGGTGGCAAGCGTTGGGATGGCCGAACAACCGGCAGAAGACCCGCAGCAGGCCGCCCAGACCCAGCAAAAGCCAGTGGCCGCAGAGGCAAGACCAGCCGCACAACCGCAGCAGGCCCAGCCGGTGGCTCGGCAAGATTCCCTTACTCTGGCGGTGAATCAGCGATTGCAGGAGGAACTGCGTTCGCGTGATGCCATCATCCGCAATCTTCTCGAGCGCGTGCAGGAACTGGAGTGGCGAGTCAACGGCGGCTTTACTACCACGCCGAAGGACATGATCGCTGGCGGCACAACCGGCAGCGCTCCCGCATCGGCTGTGCGCGTGGGATCGACCTCTTCAGTCACTTCTGTGGTCACGAACTCCGGATACGATGCCGAAGAGAGGCAGGCGAGCCAGGCGCTCGATCAGGCTCTTCTAGTTCGCGGCGGTCTGCTGCTGTCTCCTGGCATGATGGAGATCGATCACTCAACCTCATACTTCAGCTCATCGTCCGACCGCATCAACATCAACGGCTTCGCCCTACTTCCCGTGCTCGTCGTCGGCGACATCGCCTCGCAGCGCGTGCGCAAGGACTTGCTCCTGCCGACCTTTACAACCCGCCTTGGATTGCCTCACCGGTTCCAGTTCGAGAGCTATATCCCTTACGGCTATGAGGTGCTTCGCACCGTCGATGCCAACAACGTCCAGACCTCGCAGAGTACCTTCGGGCTGGGCGACGTCACCTTCGGCCTTTCACGGCAGCTCACTGTCGAACACAATAAGGTGCCCGACCTTCTCGCCAACGTGCGCTTCAAGACCACGACAGGCGTGGACAGCTTCAATCTCAACAGCAGCCAGACGGCACTAGGTACAGGCTTCTATGCCGTGCAGGGAAATCTCACCGCGGCCAAGTCCAACGATCCGGTAGTCTTCTTTGGCAATCTTTCGTATACGGCGAATTTGAGCGGCACTCACTCGGTGTCCGCCAATGATCCGGACAACCCTGACCTGAAGGTCCCCGGTCATTTCAATCCCGGCGATGCCGTCGGATTCCAACTCGGCTCCATCCTTGCGCTCAATCCTGAGACCTCGATGACCGTAGGCTGGGATCAGCGATTTACCCGGGCGACATCCTTGAATGGCAAAGAGATTCCCGCCTCTTACCTGGTGGAAGGCTCGTTGAGACTTGGCATGTCCTACATGTATGCACAGGGCAGGACAGTCGATCTGAGCTTCGGTGTAGGTCTGACACCCGACACTCCGAACCTGCAGTTCTCGGTGGGTCTGCCATTTCGCCACACGCTCTGGAAGCCAAAGCCGAAGGTTTACTAATCGCACCCTCAATCGAACCTTTCGCTCGGGAAAAATCACAATCTCATGACAACTCCGTGACACTTGTGCGTTGCGCTGGGACTACCTTGGTTCTCGGGCAATGGGTAAACACGGCTTCCTCCACCCCATTGCCGCGAAAGCATGCCTGGGCCAGCCACAACGACTTTGCGTTGCATGCGATCGCACAAAGTTTGTGACAATCTTTGGCGATGGAGTGTGCATTGGGCGATGCTCCATCGCCCTTTTTTGATCTCAAGCCGGAGCACCGCCTGCTGCAAGCAACGAGTGAAGTGTCAGGTCTTCAAGGAAGCTGATCTCAAGACGAAGCGTGATGATCTGCCCCAGGTCGGAGGCTGCTGGCACGTTCTTGCGGCACGTACACAGGTCGGTCAGAGCGAGGTGCGATGAGCGCGTCAGTTCCAAACCTGCGGCAAGCACCGAACCGTAGAGATCGACAATCGACCGCAGCTGGACCTCAACGCGAAGCTCCACCGCACTGGCAGACATCGTTCGCCGGTCGAGCACCCATCCGCCGCAATCGGCCAGCGCCGAAAGCAGCACAGGAAGCACGCGCGCGCGGTCATCGTAACTGAAGCTTTGCAGATCGAGAGATGGCATCGACGTCTTCTGGCCGGATATAGACTCAAGCGTCATTACGCTCTTCATCGGTATGCCGGGCTTGTAGCGTGATGCGAGGCGCGGTACGGTGGTCATGTGACGGATGAGCGCCGCGCGCACATGGGAGAGGCGAATGGTTCTGGGGCTGGGAACAGACCTGATCGAGATCAGCAGGATCGAAGATAGCATTCGCCAGTTCGGGCAGCGGTTTCTCGACCGCGTCTACACGGCTGACGAAATCGCTTACTGCCAGCGCAAAAAGAAGCACGCCGCCGAGAGCTTCGCCGCGCGCTTCGCAGCCAAGGAGGCGGGAGCAAAAGCCCTCGGTACCGGCATCAGTCGCGGAGTCAGCTGGAAGGAACTCGAAGTCCGCCGTGAACCAGGCGGGCGACCAACGCTTCACCTCAGCGGACGAGCCCGCGATCGCGCACGCGAACTCCGTATCAGCAGACTGTCGCTCTCACTTACCCACAGCCGCGACGTCGCCATGGCTGTCGTAGTCGCCGAGGATCACGAAGGCGAGGATGCCATAATCTCCGTATAGGAGACCCTCCCTCGTTTTGACTGGCCAGCAGACCCTCATCGCACGCGGTGCCCTCGGTGTCCTCGCCGGAGCTGCGTCACTCGCTGCCGTCTACAATCCACGCTTGCGCCAGCTCGCGAGACCACGCTTCGATCGCCTCGTTATCGCGGCCTTTGCCGTGAGCCGTCTAGGCCTCTTCGCCCTTATCTTCCTGATGCTCCGCATTGCTCCCCGTGGCGACATCCCCGCCTACTACTGGCAGGAGGCGCTCTCCGCGCTCCATGGTCTTCTTCCCTACCGCGACTTTGCGAGCAGCTACGCTCCCCTGCACCCTTACCTCGACGCGCTTCCCGTCGCCCTGTGGAATTCACCACTCGCTATCATCCTTCTGGCAATCCTCGTCGAAGCGGCGCTTCTTCCGCTGTGGCTTCGCTTCGGCCGTGAACTACTCTCTGAGCAGGAGTTGCGCACCGGGGCCCTGCTCTACCTCACCAGCGCCATCAGTCTGCAGTTCGTCGCCGTCGACGGCCAGGACACCGTCATCATCTCCGTCCTCCTTACCGTTGCCCTTTTCTTTCTGGCCAGGCACCGCTCCCTTCTATCCGGAACCTCCGCTGGAGTATCGGTCGCGGCCATCAAGTTTCTTCCCCTCGTCTACGCTCCTGCCTTTTTCTTCGCTACACCTCGCCGCTGGCGTTGGGCAGCAGGGTTCTCGATACCCATCGTCGCCGTCTACGGAGCCTTCCTTCTCATGAGGCTGCCGATCCTCACTCCGTTGGTACAGGAGGGAAACCTGAAATGTGCCGGCAACGTCCCCTTCCTCATCGAATCTTTGCTGGGGATAACCCTTCCCTCCCGGCTGTGGGACGCTCTCCTCGCGGGTACTTTTGCGCTGATCTTCTACCTCGTCGCCAAAGCCAACCAGGACGCCGGGCTGCCCGGACGCCTCCGCGCCATCACTTTTGCCACCGCCGCCCTGACTCTCGCACTGGTCCTCTTCTCCAAGAAGTCCTGGCCTCCATACTTAATGTTGTCGCTTTTCCCCATCTGCATGCTCGTGGATTTGCGCCGCAAGACTCAAGTTATTGGAATATCAGCGTTTAGCTTGATAGCGGTGGTGGAGCACAGCTACTGGGCGACTTTGCTTCACCAGCTCACCGCTCAGGAGCTTCACCAGGGCCTTCTCTCAGCCCTGCCGACTTACTATGTCTTTCTCGCCCTCCAGCTTTTCCTGCTTGTGGGTTATGGTTGGCTGTTGGCGGCCGCCTTCCGGCGAATCCTTTCCTCCTCAAAAGAGGCGCCGGAAGGACTGCCTCCCACAACGGCCGCCATATCGTAAGTCCCGTTATTCCGCAAGAAACTGCGTTGACTCCCCCTTCGGACTCGGCTATTCTTAAATCTCGCGCAGTCTCGCGTCTTCACGTCTGAGGAGCGGTACGCTTCCAGTTGTCAGCGGGACATCGTGGTGGATCCACCCGGGGCAGCAGCACCTTCGCCCCCAAAGCACCCACACCTCAGGCCCAGAACCAGGCTCTGTGCGCAATCCAGGCGGTCGGCACACTCGCGTGCGGGATATCCTCCCCTCGCGGTCTCCATCGCATGGGCAGCTTATTGGTTCCAATGTTTGGCTTCAAAGCGCAGCACCCATTCGTTCCATCATTCTTCCCGCACCACGCCGACTACGGAAGACGGCAGAAGTAAGGAGTACTTAATACGATGTCCACCAGGATTCCGAGCGCGAAAGAGATTCAGCGCAAGTGGTTTGTCCTCGACGCCAGCGGCAAGACGCTTGGCCGCCTCGCCACCCAGGCAGCAAACGTGCTGTCCGGCAAGCTCAACCCGCTCTACACGCCCTACATCGATACCGGCGACCATGTCGTGATCATCAACGCCGAGAAGATTGTTCTCACGGGCCTCAAGGCTGACCAGAAGCTCTATCGCCGCTACACCGGCTTCCCCGGTGGTCTTCGCGAAGAGTCCTTCATCAAGCTGCTGGAGCGCCGTCCTGAAGCGATCGTCGAGCAGGCCGTCAAGGGCATGCTGCCGAAGTCGAAGATGGGCCGCCAGATGGCGACCAAGCTGAAGGTCTACAAGGGCGAGAAGCACCCGCACCTGGCCCAGAAGCCAGAGCCGCTCGAGGCGACCGTCTAAATTTTCGCGGTTCGCATATCAAGTTTTGGGCTTCGGCCCCGTTTGAAGAAGATTTTGAGGAGCATCATGGCAGATCTCGTCCAGTACTATGGCACCGGCCGTCGCAAGAGCTCGATCGCGCGCGTCTTCCTGCGCCCGGGCAGCGGCAAATTTTCCGTCAACAAGAAGGACGTTGACGTCTACTTCGTTACCGCGCAGCAGCGCGCCGCCGCCAAGCGTTCGCTCGGCATCAACGACATCGGCGAGACCTTCGACGTCATCACCACCGTTCGCGGTGGAGGCGTGATGGGTCAGGCTGACGCCGTCAAGCTCGGCATCGCCCGCGCACTTATGCAGTTCAACCCCGAGCTCCGCAAGGCGCTCAAGAGCGAAGGCCTCGTCACCCGTGATTCCCGCGCCAAGGAGCGCAAGAAGTACGGACAGAAGGGCGCTCGCGCACGCTTCCAGTTCTCCAAGCGCTAAAGACCTTCGCAGCAGATTTCTTGCTGCTGTCTTTCGCCTCTTGAGAACTACCGCTTTGGCAGGAGCCTGATCCAGGTGATCGGGCTCCTGTTCGCAACACCCGCGGGACGGGCTACAACCTGCGGCAAGGAGTCCAATCTCCCCTACGGGGGATAAATCCAGGTCCCGGATGCGCACACTCCGACAAGGGCCTCAACCAAGGAGCTCAATTTGGCAAACATTACGATGAAAGAACTGCTCGAAGCTGGCGTTCACTTCGGGCATCAGACCAAGCGCTGGAACCCCAAGATGAAGGAATACATCTTCGGCGAGCGCAACGGAATTTACATCATCGACCTGCAGAAGACCCTCAAGATGTTCAAAGAGGCTTCCAAGTTCGTCACCGACCTCACCGCTCAGGGCAAGCTCATCCTCTTCGTCGGCACCAAGCGCCAGGCGCAGGATGCCATTGCTGAGGAAGCGAACCGCGCCGGTATGCCGTACATCAACTCGCGCTGGCTCGGCGGCCTGCTCACCAACTGGGTCACAGTGCAGAAGTCGGTCAAGCGTCTCCAGGAGCTCGACGACATGTCCACCGACGGCCGCTACGAGCTGCTCACCAAGAAGGAAGTCATCAAGCTTGAGCGCGAGCGCAAGCACCTGTCGACCAACCTCTCGGGCATCAAGAGCATGAAGCGCCTTCCCGACGCGATCTTCGTCGTCGACTCGAACAACGAGGCCATCGCCGTCTCCGAGGCTCGTAAGCTCGGCATCCCGGTCGTCGCCGTCGTTGACACCAACTGCGACCCGACCGTTGTCGACTACGTCATCCCCGGCAACGACGACGCCCTGCGCGCCATTCGCCTCTTCACCACGAAGATCGCTGACTCGGCCGCCGAAGGCGTCCAGATGGTCTCCGAGCGCGCCTTCGCTACTGAAGTCGCCGACGTCGAACAGGCCGCAGTCGCTCCCGAGTTCGTAGGTGAGGAAGGCGAGCTGAACGAGGTCCAGGCTTCCATCACCGCTGCCGATGCAGATGAGGACGACAACGTCGACCTCGCTGCCGTCCTTGGCGGCAACATTCGCAAGGCGCCGGCCGCTGCCTCCATCGATGAGCCTGACACGGCCATCGCCGAGACCGGAGCCTAAGCCCCCACGCACCGCGTTTGCAGTGCCGTAACCGTCATCTGGTTTCATCGGGGGCGCGGGAAATAATCCCGCGCCCTCTTTGTCTGAATCACGCTGTACACCAAGAAGGGAAACATCAACAATGTCTACTGAGACCGCTGTGAAGATCGATGCAAAACTCGTCAAGGAACTCCGCGAGAAGTCCTCTGCCCCGATGGGCGACTGCCTGAAGGCGTTGCAGGAGGCCAAGGGGGATATGGAGGCGGCGTTCGTCGTCCTCCGCAAGCGCGGCATGGCATCGGC
>Ga0070671_100001023_pt1 | contig 20551 bp, 22 predicted proteins | sample KBSS73metaG_FD_65341 | JGI IMG/M metagenome (GOLD analysis project Ga0070671, IMG submission 65341) | Switchgrass rhizosphere microbial communities from Kellogg Biological Station, Michigan, USA - KBS S7-3 metaG | ecosystem: Host-associated > Plants > Roots > Rhizosphere > Soil ...
CCGCCGCTGGTGTCGACGGGTGGGGCGACCGCGCTCGCGATGGCGCTGACGATCCTGGGGGTGGCGCTGGCGGGTGGGGTGGCGGCGCTCTTCCTCCCCCGCCGGACGGTGGGTCGTTCAGTGGCGGTCGGGCACCGCGAGCTCCACTGACCGGTGCGTGTGGGGTCGACGGGTTCGCGGCCCGGGACGGTTGGGCGGTGTAACGATCTCCCGGAGGGAGCGACGTAGGTCACAGGGCGTCGTCGCGACGCCCGTGCAGTGTCGCTCCGGGGGTCGTCGTGGGGTTCGTGTCGAGGGCGGTCGTCGAGCCGCTCACCGCGCTGGCCCGGGACCTGCTCCCGTTCGTGCAGACCGGCGTCAAGGGGATCGACGAGCTGTGCTCGCGCGCCGCGGTCCGCGTCCGGCCGCGGCTGCGGTGGGGCCGCCCCCCTCGGGTCGCTCAGCCGACGGGCTCCTCGCTGAGGTGGATCAGGGGCAGCTCGGCGAGCTGGGCGGGGGTCATCGAGCGGGCCGCCTCCAGGACCTTCGCCTGGGACTCCTGCATCCGCCCGTCGACCAGGCCGGACAGGGCGTAGGAGATCCGGCCCAGCACACGGACGGTGGTGTCGTCGACCGGCGGACGCGGCGCCGAGACGACCGCGACGCCCGTCGGGTGGCCGTCGTTCGACTGGGCGATGCCGATCGTGAAGGCCTCGCGCGGGTTCACGTGCCGGGAGGCGTAGTGGTCGCGCAGCGTCGGGAAGTTCTTGTGGAACGCCACGACCTCCTCCTCGAGCTCGAGGGACTCGACGTCGGCGTCCGTGACGACCTTCGCGCGGCCGGAGAAGCACCGCACGTACCCGACGAGCGCGCCGGTCCACAGTGCCTCGACGACGGCGGGATCCGGGCGGGGCACCGACAGCTCGGAGACCAGCTGCTCGCAGAGGCGCAGCACGTACTGGAGGTCCTCGAACACCGCGGAGAGCTGGGCGAGCTCGCCGGACTCCGGGGTGTCGAGCCTGCGGACGGTGCCGGGGGTGGTGTCGGTGTCGGTCTCGTCGGGCACGAGGGGCCTCCCGCGTCGCTGGGGGTGGTGGGTGCCGGTGACGGCCGCTGGTCTCCGCGCACGGTAGCCCCGCCCGACGACGCCGGGAATCTCGATCTGAGACGGTGCACAATGCGCGTGCATCACACCTGCGGGAGGAGCGTTCATGGAGATCACGGGAGCGTCGGCGATCGTCACCGGCGGGGCGTCGGGGTTGGGTGAGGCCACCGCGCGCCTGCTGGCCGAGCGGGGCGCGAAGGTCGTCGTGCTGGACGTGGCGGAGGAGCGGGGCGAGAAGGTCGCCGCCGAGATCGGCGGGGTGTTCGCCAAGGCCGACGTGGCCGACGAGGCGCAGGTCAAGGCGGCCGTCGCGGCGGCATCGGAGCTGGGCCCACTGCGGGTCCTGGTCAACAGCGCGGGCCTGGGCCGGGCGGCCCGGGTGATCGGCCGCGACCTGGAGCCGATCCCGCTGGAGACCTTCGAGTTCGTGATCCGGGTGAACCTGATCGGCACGTACAACTGCACCCGGCTCGCGGCGTCGGCCATGGCGAAGACCGAGCCGCTCGCGGACGGGACCTCGCGCGGCGCCATCCTCAACACGGCGTCGGCGGCGGCGTTCGACGGGCAGATCGGCCAGACCCCGTACTCGGCCTCCAAGGGCGGGGTGGTCGGGCTGACCCTGCCGCTGGCGCGTGATCTGGCCCGCCACGGGATCCGGGTCAACACGATCGCGCCCGGCCTGATCGACACCCCGATCTACGGTGAGGGGGAGAAGGCCGAGGAGTTCAAGGCGGCGCTGGGGCAGAGCGTGGTGTACCCGAACCGGCTGGGGAAGGCCTCGGAGTACGCGAGCATGGCGGTCGAGGTGCTGACCAACGACTACATGAACGGCGAGACGATCCGCCTGGACGGCGCGATCCGGATGCCCCCGAAGTCCTGACGCTCGTGTGGCACAAGCGTCGCTCGGTGGCGCTTGTGCCGCACAAGCGTCGCCGGGCTCAGGCGCAGGAGCGGCAGACCCCGAAGATCTCCACGGTGTGGCTGATCTCGGTGAAGCCGTGCTTCTCCGCGACCTCGCTCGCCCAGCTCTCCACCATCGGCGCGTCGATCTCCTCGGCCGCCCCGCAGCGCCTGCAGACCAGGTGGTGGTGGTGCTCGTCGGACTCGCAGCGGCGGTAGACGGCCTCGCCGCCCGCGCTGCGCAGGACGTCGACCTCGCCGCCGTCGGCCATGGTCTGCAGGGTGCGGTAGACGGTCGTCAGGCCGATGCCCTCGCCGCGGCGCCGCAGCTCCTCGTGGATCTCCTGGGCCGAGCGGAAGTCGTCCAGCCGGTCCAGCAGGTTCGACACGGCGGCGCGTTGCTTCGTGGCGCGCAGGCGCGGCGCGGTCACGAGTCCTCCTGGACGTGGGCGACGGCGTCGACGACGATGTGCGACAGGTGGTCGTCGACCAGGGAGTACAGCACCTCGCGGCCCTTGCGCTCGCCCTCGACGACCCCCGCGGACTTGAGTACCCGCAGGTGCTGGCTGATCAGCGGCTGGGTGACCCCGAGCGCGTCGACCAGGTCGTGCACGCACTGCGGCGAGTCCCGCAACTGCAGCACGATCGCGATCCGCACCGGCGCGGCCAGGGCCCGCAGCAGGTCGCCCGCGGCGGTGAGCGTGCGCGGCGGCGGCAGCGGGGTCGTGGGCTCGACGGGGCACAACGCCCCTGCGTGGTCGTGCGCGGGCTGTCGAGCGCTGGTCACCGGCATGCGCCCATGATAGTGGTTTTCATCTAGGAGCCGCAGCGAACCCGATGGCGGGCGCTCGATACGCTCAGTCGCACCGCCCCGCATCCGGCGGGGATCCCGTTCCGCACGCACAGGAGTACCTCGTGGCCGCCAAAGCCAGTTCCGCCAAGATCGAGAAGATCGTCGCGCTCGCCAAGCGCCGCGGTTTCGTCTTCGCGTCGGGGGAGATCTACGGCGGCACCCGCTCCGCGTGGGACTACGGGCCCCTGGGTGTGGAGCTCAAGGAGAACGTCAAGCGGCAGTGGTGGAAGACGATGGTCACCGCGCGCGAGGACGTCGTCGGGCTGGACTCGTCGGTCATCCTGCCCCGCCAGGTCTGGGTCGCCTCCGGCCACGTCGGGGTGTTCAACGACCCGCTGGTCGAGTGTCTCTCCTGCCACAAGCGCTTCCGCGCGGACCAGCTGGCGGAGGAGTACGTCGAGCGGACCGGCAAGAACGCCACCGAGGACGACCTGTCCGACGTCCCCTGCCCGAACTGCGGCACCCGCGGCCAGTACACCGCCCCGCAGGACTTCAACATGATGCTCGAGACGCACCTCGGCCCGGTCAAGACGGACGAGGGCCTCGCCTACCTGCGCCCCGAGACCGCGCAGGGCATCTTCGTCAACTTCCTCAACGTGCAGACCACCGCGCGCAAGAAGCCCCCGTTCGGCATCGGCCAGATGGGCAAGAGCTTCCGCAACGAGATCACCCCCGGCAACTTCATCTTCCGCACGCGCGAGTTCGAGCAGATGGAGATGGAGTACTTCGTCGAGCCGGGCACGGACGAGGAGATCCACCAGTACTGGATCGACGAGCGCACCCGCTGGTACACCGACCTCGGCATCGCGCCGGAGCACCTGCGGCACTTCGAGCACCCCAAGGAGAAGCTCTCCCACTACTCGAAGCGCACCGTCGACATCGAGTACAAGTTCGACTTCACCGGTCAGGAGTGGGGCGAGCTCGAGGGCATCGCCAACCGCACGGACTTCGACCTGACCACGCACTCCAACCACTCCGGTGTGGACCTGTCGTTCTACGACCAGAACACCAAGGAGCGGTACCGGCCCTACGTCATCGAGCCCGCGGCAGGCGTCGGCCGCTCGATGATGGCCTTCCTCATCGAGGCGTACCACGAGGAGGAGGCGCCGAACGCCAAGGGCGGCACCGACACCCGCGTCCTGCTCAAGCTGGACCGCCGCCTCGCCCCGGTGAAGGCCGCGGTGCTCCCGCTCTCGCGCAACGCCGACCTCTCGCCCAAGGCCCGCGACCTCGCCGCGCTGCTGCGCCGCCACTGGAACGTCGAGTTCGACGACGCAGGCGCCATCGGCCGCCGCTACCGCCGCCAGGACGAGATCGGCACCCCGTTCTGCATCACCGTCGACTTCGACACCCTGCAGGACGACGCGGTCACGATCCGGGAGCGGGACACCATGTCCCAGGAGCGCATCCCCCTCGCCGAGGTGGAGCAGTACCTGGGCGCGCGGCTCCTGGGCTGCTGACCCGAGATCACCGCCTCCGACCGGAAGCCGACGATCCCGTCGTGTTTCCGGTCGCAGGCGACGATCACCGGCCCAGGGCCCGCCGGATCTGAGCGATCACCGACGCCGGGCGCTCGGTGAGGTCCCGCCAGGTGAAGCGCAGCAGTGTCCAGCCCGCGCCGACCAGGGCGTTGCCCTTGCGGCGGTCGTTCACGAAGCGGTCGTGCTCGACGTGCCACGCCCAGCTGTCGAACTCGATCGCCAGGCGTGCCTCGCGGAAGGCGACGTCGAGCGTCCACGCCCCGAATCGCACGCCCACCTGCCACCCGGAGATGCCTGCTGCGCGGAGCAGCCGGACGAGGATCCGCTCAGCCGTCGAGTCGGCGCGGTCCGCCGCGGCGACGAGGAGACGCCCTGCCTCCGCACTTCCCCGGGCACCGAGCATGCGGCGGTAGGTGGCCAGGACCTGGGGGAACCGCACGTGGCGTTGCAGGGCGCGGTCGAGGAACGCCGTGCCGTCGGCGAGACGCGTGGCGGTCTCGAGCACGGTGAGCGGGGATGCGGTGACCTGGAGGTCGCCCACGATCACCCGGTCGGCCACCGCCAGGTCCCGTCGGCGGATCCGAACGCCGGGCCGCGGCGCACGGTGTAGTCGGGCGGGGAGGGTCATGTCGATCGGGGCGTCGCGCAGGTCCGGCAGCATTCCGTGCCAGAACGCCGCGGCGGGGCCGGACACGGTGCTGCGGGGCCCGAGCCACAGCGCCGCGGCGCGGACCCGGGCTGTCGGTGTGAAGGAGTGGCCCGCGGCCAGGTAGACGCCGGGATGCACTCTGATCCACGTCTCCGCGGCCACGCGCCGCTGCACCGTGCGCTCGGACAGGCCGCAGGCGCGGGCCTGCGCCAGGGACAGGACACCGCCCTGCCGTCGCAGAAGCCCGTCGAGGTTCACGCAGGCAGGATCCGCGACCATCGTCCGCACCGAGGACGAACCGGCGGACACGGTTGCGATCGTGAATGATCGCCACGTCCGACCGGAAACACGACAGGAATGTCGGTTCTCGGTCGCGTGCGGTGATCACCTCAGAGGCTCTCCCGGTCCACGGGGAGCCTCCTGCAGGTCGGGGGAGCGACCAGGGTAGGGCCGGGACCGCACCGGGCGCGCGTCGAATCCCCCGATCAGGCGGGCAGCAGCCGGTCGACGACGTCCTGCATCGTCACGATCCCCAGCAGCGACCCCGCGGAGGTGACCAGGGCCAGCTGGCCCCGCTTCTCCCGCATGGTGCCCAGTGCCGCGTAGACCGGGGTCTCGGCGTCGAAGGACAGGACCTCGCGGAGCAGGTCCTGCGCCGTGGTCTCCTCCGGACGGCCGAGGGTGTCCCGGACGTGCACGAAACCGACGACGTCCACTCCGGACCGCACCACCAGCCGCAGGTGCCCGGACGACCGCGACACCGCACGGATCTGCGCGACCGTGTCCGTGGCGGACACCCCCGCCGGATCCTCGTGCACGAGCGACGAGATCGGGGCCCGGTCCAGCTCGAGCGCGGTGACCAGCTGGGTCTGCCGCTCCTCGTCGAGCGCGCCTGCCCGGGCGGAGTGGTCGACCAGCTGACGCAGGTCGTCCGGGTTGCGCCCGGCGGCCATCTCGTCGACGGCCTCGACCCCGAACCGGTGCAGGCACCAGTTCGCCATCCCGTTGAGCGCCACCAGCAGTGGCCGGGTGAGGAACATGAAGCCGCGCATCGGCAGCGCCAGCAGGGTCGCCGAGCGCTCCGGGTGGGCGATCGCCCAGGACTTGGGCGCCATCTCGCCGACGACGAGGTGCACGAACGTCACGACGACGAGCGACAGCACGAACGACACGATCCCCGCGGCACCGACGGGCAGCCCCCACCCGACGAACAGCGGCTCCAGAGCGCGGTCCACGGCGGGCTTGGCCACCGCGCCGAGACCCAGCGTGCACAGCGTGATGCCGAGCTGGGACCCGGCCAGGAGCAGCGAGATCTCCCTCGCGCTGCGCAGGGCGGCGCGGGCCGAGGCCGAGCCGTCAGCCTTCTCCTCCAGTCGGTACCGCCGGGCCGCGACCAGCGCGAACTCGACGGCGACGAAGAACGCGGACAGGGCCACGAGCCCGATCGAGACGACGATCTCCACGGTGCTCACGACTGCTCCTCCAGCACGACGGGACGCACCCGCACCTGCTCAGGCACCCGCCGTTCGACGGCGAGCACCTCGATCTCGACGGCGCGCTCCGGCTCGTCGTCCTCCGCCCCCGCGGAACGGGGGAGGACCACGCGAACCGTGTCGCCCGGCTCCGGCAGCCGCTGCAGCTCGGCGATCACGAGCCCACTGACGGTCTCGTACTCGCCCTCCGGGAGGTCGGCGTCGAGCAGCCTGCCGACCTCGTCGACGTGCATGGTGCCGGGGAGGGTCCAGCCGTCCGCGGCGTCGAGCGGCTGGTCGGCCAGGGCCGGGTCGTGCTCGTCGGTGATCTCGCCGACCAGCTCCTCGGCGATGTCCTCGAGGGTGATCACGCCGGCGAGGCCGCCGTACTCGTCGAGCACGCAGGCGAACTCGTCGGTCGCCTCGCGCAGCGCCGCGACGACCGCGGGCAGCGGCAGCGACGCGGGCACCACGACGGCGGTCCGCATCACCTCCGCCACCGGGATCGCGGACAGGTCGCGGCCCTCGAGGGCGAGCAGGTCCCGCAGGCAGATCACGCCCACGACCTCCTCGCCGGTCTCGTCGAGCACCGGGTAGCGGGAGTGCCCTGCGGCCATGGCGTCGGCCAGGTCCGAGAGCACCAGGTCCGACTTCACCGAGGTCACCCGCGGGCGCGGGATCATCGCGGCCCGGGCGGGCCGGTCGGAGAAGTCGAGGACCCGGTCCAACATCGTGGACAGGTCCGCCCGCAGGTCGCCGCTGTCCCGGGACTCGTCGATGATCGCCTCGAGGTCGCGCGGGGTGGCCGCGTGCTCGACGTCGTGCACCGGCTCGATCCGCAGGGCCTTGAGCAGGAGGTTGGAGGCGGCGTCGAACACCGTGACGAGCCAGCCGAAGACGGCCAGGTACACCGTGGTGGGGACGGCCAGCCACCGGGCGACGGGCTCCGGGCGGGAGATCGCCAGGTTCTTCGGGAACAGCTCCCCGAAGACCATCTGGACGACGGTGGAGAGCAGCAGCGCCAGCACGGTGCCGAGCGCGACCGCCCAGCCCGCGCCGCCGAGCAGCTCCCCGACGCCCTCGCCGATCAGCGGCTCCGCGACGTAGCCGACCAACAGGCCGGTCACGGTGATGCCGAGCTGCGCGCCCGAGAGCATGAAGGAGGTTCGGCGGGTGACGGACAGGGCGCGCTCGGCGCCCTTGTCCCCGTCCGCCGCCCGGGCCTTGAGCCGAGAGCGGTCGACCGCCATGTACGCGAACTCCTGGGCGACGAAGAAGCCGGTCAACGCGGTGATCGCGACGACGACGAGCACGCCGAGGAGGATGCCGAGGATGGTCATGTGCAGGTCCGTCCGTGCGGGACGGTGCCGGTACTACAGGAGGGGTCCATGGCTCCGGGAGTCAGTGGGAGGAGTCCTTTACTGAAGGGCAACGCTGATGATGCCGAATCCGTTCCGCGCGTGCACCCTGACATCCGTCACCCCGCCGCATACCACCCGAGAGAGACCCTGGGTGCCGTGATCCCGATGGCAGGCACGCCGTACGACCCGGTCCGGATGAGCTCGCGCCGGTGGTTCGTCATGGCCGGGGGTTGGACGCTCGTCCTCGTCCCGTGGGTCGTCACGGCCCTGGTCTCCGATCGCGTCCTCGCCTGGCGGCTGCTGCTCGCGGCCGTGGTCCTCGCCTACGCCGCGACGTACGTGTTCGGCCTGCTCGCCGCCCTGACGCGCAGGCGGACGGGGCTGTCCGTCGCGGTGTTCGCGACCCTCGTCCTGCTGTGGACGGCCATGGCGTTCGGCCTGCAGGCGGGCGGCGGGGTGCTCTACACGGTCTGCTTCGCGATCGTCGCGCCGTTCGCGTTGTTCCCGCGGTGGCCCGGCACGGTCGGCGGGGTGGCGGTCGTCGCGTACGCCTTCGTCGTCGGGTTCGTGCTGGGCGGGGTGGAGTTCAGCGACCTCATCGGACTGGTCGCCGTGACGGTGGCGATGTTCGGCATGTTCGGGCTGATCAGGGCGAACACCCGGCTGCGGGAGGCGCGCGAGGAGCTGGCCCGGATGGCGGTGACCGCGGAACGCGAGCGGATCGCCCGCGACCTGCACGACGTCCTCGGCCACAGCCTGACCACCATCACCGTCAAGGCCGCGCTGGCGCGGCGGCTGCTGGAGTCCGGCGAGGTGGAGCGGGCCGCGGGGGAGGTCGCGGACGTCGAGCGGCTGGGCAGGCAGGCGCTCGCCGACGTCCGGGCGACGGTCGCGGCGAACCGGGTCGCCTCCCTCGCCGCGGAGATCGCAGGCATGCGGGAGGCGCTGCGCGCGGCGGGGATCGAGGCCGAGCTGCCCACCGCCGCGGACGACGTCCCGGAGGACCGCCGCCAGGCCTTCGCCTACGTCCTGCGGGAGGGGGTCACGAACGTGATCAGACACAGCGGGGCCGCGCGGTGCGTCGTGCGGCTGCGGCCGGAGTCGATCGAGGTGCTCGACGACGGCGTGGGTTCCGACGCGCCGTCGGGGAACGGGCTGAGCGGGCTGGCCGAGCGGGTCGCGGCCGTCGGAGGGTGGCTGGAGTCGGGGTCGCGCCCCGAGGGTGGATACCGGCTGGCGGCGGTCTGCCGGGCCGACGTCCCGGCGGAGGCTCGGGTGGAGTCGCCGTGATCCGGGTGCTGCTCGCCGACGACCAGGCGATGGTCCGTGGGGCCATCGCGGCGATGCTCGGGCTGGAGCGCGACATCGAGGTGGTCGGGCAGGCCGGGGACGGGGACGAGGTGCTGCGGCTGGCCGCCGAGCGCAGGCCGGACGTCGCGCTGCTCGACGTCCAGATGCCCGGCACCACCGTGCCCGACGGGCTCGCCGCGGCCGCCGAGCTGCACCGCACGCTCCCCACCTGCCGGATCGTCGTGCTGACGACCTTCGGCAGGCCGGGGTACCTCGCCCGGGCGATGCGGGCGGGGGCGTCGGGGTTCGTGGTGAAGGACTCCCCGCCCGAGCAGCTCACCGACGCCGTCCGTCGGGTGCACCAGGGGCTGCGCGTGGTCGACCCGGCGTTGGCGGCGGAGTCGCTGTCCTCGGGCGCGAGCCCGCTGACCGCGCGGGAGCGGGACGTGCTCGTCGCCGCCGCGGACGGCGCGACGGTCTCGGACGTGGCCCGGGCGCTGCAGCTGTCCGCGGGCACCGTCCGCAACCACCTCTCCGCCGCGATCGGCAAGACCGACGCCCGCACCCGAGCCGAGGCGGTGCGGATCGCGGACGAGCGGGGGTGGCTGTGACGGCGCGGGTGATCGCTCTCGCCGTGGCGGGCTCGGCGGTTCCGGGCCGTCCGCCGGGCGTGTGCACCCGGCCGCCGGGCGACGCGCCGGACACGGCCGGGCCTGCTCCACGCGGGTGTCGGTGGCCGTGGTTACCCTGGCGTCCGTGAGCACCGACCCCCGCCGTGAGCTGGGCGCCGCGCTGCGCCGATGGGCGGGGTCCGGCGTGGGCGGCCCGATCGGCGTGGTGCGGGTGCTGGAGCGTCACGGGTTCGGCAGCGTCGAGTCCGGGCAGCTGGTCGCGGGCACCGCGGGCGGCGAGACCGCAGGGGTGCTCTACCACGGGGCGCTGGACGACTCCGTGCTCCCGCTGGTCGCGTCCGCCGCCGCACGGGCGCAGACCGCGAAGGCCCACGTCGCCGAGGAGAACGCCCTCGCCGCCGGGCTCGCCTGCGCAGGCGGCGCCACCCTGCTCGGCCACCCGCTGCCCGCCTCGCTCGCCGAGGCGCTCGGCGCCGCGTTGGAGGAGGCCCGCCCCGCCGCGTTGCTGTCCTCGCTGGACGGGTCCGCCGCGCTCGTCCTCACCGGCCCGGACCTGCAGGAGGAGGTCGGCGACCTCGAGTCCCCGGAGGCGGTCGAGGCCGCCCGCGGGCTGCTGCGCAGGGGCGCGACGACCACCGAGACCGTCGGGGACGTGCTGGTCGACCTCTGGGTCCCGGTGCCGTCGGTGCTGGTCGTGGGCTCGGGCGCGATCGGGGAGGCGCTGCTCGCGCAGGCCGCGTTGCTCGGGTGGTCCGGTCGTTCGGTCTCCGAGGTGGACGAGGCGGTCGCGGCCGTGGAGGCGTTCACCGAGGCGGACGTCGTCGTGCTGCTGGACCACGCCCCGAGGTTCGACGCGCTGCTGCTCGCCGGGGTCCGCCGCGGCCGCGGGTTCCTCGGCGGGCTGGGCTCGCGCCGCACCCAGGCCGCCCGCCGCGAGCGGCTGCTCGCCGCCGGGCTCACCGAGGACGAGCTGGCCACGATCCACGGGCCCGTCGGGCTCGATCTCGGGGCCCGCACCCCGGCTGAGACGGCGGTGTCGATCGTCGCCGAGGTCCTCGCCGCCCGGTCCGGGCGGGCCGCGTCCGCGCTGGGTGCGTCGGCGGGCAGGATCGGCGGGTGAGCGCCCCTCTCCGGCGTCCGCGTCGGGGCCCCGAACCGCCCACGGACCGCCTGCCCGCCCGGGGCGGCTCCGAGGCGCCGACCGAGCGCCTGGGGTCCGGGCGGCGCGGGGAACGAGGCCACGACGGTGGGCCGTCTCGTGGGGACCGCGGTGGGCCGTCGGTGTCCACGCTGCGCGCCCGCACTGGGCTGACCTGGCTCGCCCGGCTGCTCCTCGGCACGCTGCTGATCGGCGCGATCATCCTGGGCGGCACCCTGTTCCGGGTCTGGCAGACCGCTCGGGTGGACGGGGACCGGCCGGTGGACGCGGTCGTCGTCCTGGGCGCCGCGCAGTACGACGGCGAGCCCAGCCCGATCCTCGCCGCCCGGCTCAAGCACGCCGCCGCGCTGTACGAGGAGGGCCTGGCACCTCGGATCGTCACGGTCGGCGGCAGCCGCGCCGGGGACGAGTACACCGAGGCCGAGGCGGGCACGCGCTACCTGGTCCGACTCGGTGTCCCGGCGGGCGCGATCACCACCGTGGCCGAGGGATCGGACACCCTGGGCAGCCTGAAAGCCGTCGCCGCACAGGCGGAACGGGACGGGTGGGAGTCGGCCCTGGTCGTCAGCGACCCGTGGCACTCGCTGCGCGCCCGCACCATGGCCCGGGACTCCGGCCTGGAGGCGTGGACCTCGCCGACTCGCAGCGGACCCGTCGTGCAGACCCGGGAGACGCAGGCGCGCTACATCCTCCGCGAGACCGCGGCGCTGCTCTACTACCGGCTCACCCACGCCTCCGCCGAGACCGGGGACACCGGACTCGGATGACCGCGGGTTACTCCGACCACGACCGGGCCCGGTTGCTTCCCGAGGGGCCGAAGGGGTCCGGGATCGGCAAGCGGAGCGCCTTCTCCCGGGACCGCGCCCGCGTGCTGCACTCCGCCGCGCTCCGCCGTCTCGCCGGGAAGACACAGGTCGTGGGCCCGGACGAGGCCGCGGACATCACCGGCATCCCGCGCACCCGGCTCACGCACTCGCTCGAGGTCGCGCAGATCGGGCGGGGGATCGCCGAGGAGCTGGGCTGCGATCCGGACGTGGTCGACACCGCCGGGCTCGCCCACGACATCGGCCATCCGCCGTTCGGGCACAACGGTGAACGGGCGCTGGACGAGATCGCTGCGGCCTGCGGCGGCTTCGAGGGCAACGCGCAGACCCTGCGGATCCTCACCCGGCTGGAGCCCAAGGAGTCCGGCGTCGGGCTGAACCTCACCCGCGCCACGCTCGACGCGGCCGGCAAGTACCCCTGGGTGCGCCGGGGTGGTGAGCGGAAGTTCGGCGCCTACGCCGAGGACGCCGAGGTCCTGGCCTGGATCCGGGAGGGCGCCCCCGAGACGACGGTCGGCTCCGCAGGCTCCGTCTCCGAGACGAGGGTCGGCTCCGCAGGCTCCGTCTCCGAACGCCGCCGCTGTGTCGAGGCGCAGATCATGGACTGGTCGGACGACGTCGCCTACTCGGTCCACGACGTCGAGGACGGCATCCTCTCCGGCCGGATCGACCTCGCCGCGCTGGCGTCCCCGGACGAGCGCGCGGTGCTCGCGCTCCTGGCGGCCACCCACTTCGGCTCCGATCCGTCGGCCTGCGAGACGGCGGCGGAGTCGCTGTCGAAGCTGCCCGTCGTCGAGGGTGTCATGGGCTTCGAGACGGCCACGGCGCCGGTCGCCGGACACGTCGCGCTCAAACGGCTGACCAGCGAGCTGGTGGGGCGGTTCGTCCGGGCGGCCACGGACGCCACGTTGGCGGTCGTCGGCACCGGACCGGTGCTGCGCTACACCGCCGACCTGGTCGTGCCCGCCGACGCCGCCGCCGAGGTCGCGGTGCTCAAGGCGATGGCGCTGCGCTACGTCATGCAGGACCCGGAGCGCCGCGCGATGCAGACCCGCCAACGGGACCTGCTCGCCGAGCTGGCCGCGGCCCTGCTCGCCGGCGCGCCGAGCACCCTGGACCCGGTGCGGGCCGGGGAGTGGGCGGCCGCCGCGGACGACGCGGCCCGGCTGCGGGTGGTCGTCGACCAGATCTCGGTCCTCACCGATGCGGGCGCGATCGCCTGGCACCGCAGGCTCCACCGGTGACCTCAGGGGCCGGCGCGAGGCCGCCTTCGGCCGCGCGGGCGTGCGGGAGCTGACCCAGCAGATCGCCCTGGAGAACCAGCGCGCCCGGGCCGACCACGCGCTGGGCATCGTCGACCAGGGCTTCGACGCCTGCGCGGTGCGGACGGCCGGGAGGTGGACGAGACCCTCCGAGGGCGCTACTCGGCCGGGCAGTAGGCGGCGTTCGCGGCGTCGACGAGCAGGCGGGCGTCTCGGGTCGCGAAGCCCGCGGAGACGGCGTCCGAGACGAGCTCGCCGCGGGTGGAGCCGTCCTCCAGCGCCGCGCAGATCCCGTGGCCAAGGTCGATCAGGGTGTCGTCGGGGATCTGGGCGAACGAGGGCCTGCCGCCCAGCGTGCCGAGGAACGCCTGGTCGCCGGTCCCGGCGGCCAGACTGCTCGGTCCGCCCCGCGTCGAGTCCAGCGCCACCGACGCGATCCCGGCGATCGCAGCACTCGCCAGCACGATCACCGCGGACAGGGTCGCGGGCAGCACCCATGCGGGCACCCGTCGCTGCGGGCCGCGGGGGAGCGGCGGGGTGTAGGCGTGGCGCGGGCCCGCGTACGGGACCTGCGGGGAGGGGGACCGCCACTCCGCGGGCGGGCGTTGGCCGGGGATGGGGGCCGGTCCGCCGTGCGGCGGTCCGGGCCTGCCCCGGAGAGGCGGCTGCTCGGGCACGGCGGCGCGCCGTCCGACCCGTCGCTCGTCCGGCCCCCGCGGTGCGGGCACCGCGTGCTGTCCCCCGTGCTCGTCCATCGCGTCCCCCCGGATCGCTGAGTGAACCCCGTCACCGGCTCATCGCCCCAGGACGGTCGGGCCTTACACCCCGGACGAGTGAACCCCGCCGGGGACGCTGTCGTCCACCGGGATCGGCTCGCCCGGACAGCCGCCGAGGACCCGGGCGATGGCGTCGTGCTCGGCCTGGGTGACCCACAGGCCGTACTTGGCCTTCACCGCGACCTGTCGGGCGACGTAGGCGCAGCGGTACGACCGGTTCGGCGGCAGCCAGGTGGCCGCGTCGCCGTCGCCCTTGCCGTTGTTGGTGGGCCCGTCGACGGCGAGCAGGTTCAGCGGGTCGTTGCCGAGGAGCTCGCGGGTGTCCGCGTCGAGCTGCTGGGCGCCCTTCTGCCAGCCGTCCGACAACGCGACGACGTGGTCGATCTGCACCGCCGCACTGGTGTCGTTCCCGCGGGTGAAGGCGATGGTGCGGGCCGTGTAGGGGTCGGCGAGCACCCCGGTCAGCACCACGCAGTCCCGCGTCCCGGGCTTGAAGGTCTCCTCGGTCATGTCCCGCGCGAGGACGTCGTTGCGCTGGTCGCAGCCGTTGTGGTCGACGTCCGCCCAGCGCTGCCCGAACTCGGCCCGGCTGTACCCCGTCTTGGGCGCCCGCCCCTTGACCGGCAACGTGGCCAGCGCGTCCGCGGCCGTGCCGACCGGTTGTGGGGCCGCGTACGGCACGTAGCGCTCGGTCAGCGTGGCGCAGCCGGAGAGGGTGAGCAGGGCGAGCAGCAGGGGCAGGAGGCGGGGCACCGGGTGATCCTCGTCGGGGCGGTCCGCACAGTCCCTTCTGACACGCCGTCACCACCAGGGCGCAGTCTCGCCGGGTTCATCACCTGCCGGACGGCCCTCGGTGTCCACCTCCGCCGCGGCGGTGAGCGCCTTCCCGGCCGCGTGGGCGTGTCGCGACGGCGTGTCGTTCACTCGTCCGAATGACGGTCGATTCCTACCGCCGTCTGATGTAACGCTCAGGTTGGACGGGCAGATTCACCGGTCATGAACATCCTCTCGGACACGCTGACCGTGACCGGCGTGGCTGCCGGGATCCTGCTGCTGCTCGCCCTGGCGCTGGCGCCCCTGCTCGCCGAGCTGCCGACGCCGCGCAGGCGGGACCTGCCCGGGGACGCGGTGGGCACCCTGCCCGCCGGTCCGAGGAGCACGGACGAGCCTGCCGCCGAGCCGGAGGTCGCCGTCCCGACGCAGGGGGCGAGCGGCCGGACCACCCTGGTCTGCGAGGCGCCGGTCGTCCTCCCCGTCCAGCGCACCGCGGTCGCGGTCGCGATCCCGGGCCAGCGCGCCGCCACCCACCTCAGCTGAGGCGCCTACACTCCACCCCGTGGCGGGGCGGATTCGGGACAGCGACATCGCGGAGGTCCGCGACCGCAGCCGGATCGAGGAGGTCGTCGGCGACTACGTCGCCCTCCGCCGGGCCGGTGCGGGCTCGCTGAAGGGCCTGTGCCCCTTCCACGACGAGAAGACCCCGTCGTTCAACGTCCGGCCCACACACGGCACCTTCCACTGCTTCGGCTGCGGCGAGGGCGGCAGCGCGATCGACTTCGTCATGAAGATGGAGCACATCGGCTTCGTCGAGGCGGTCGAGCGGCTGGCCGAGAAGTGCGGCGTCCGGCTCACCTACGAGGGCGGTGGCTCGTCCGTCCAGCGGGACCGCGGCACGCGCTCGCGGCTGCTCGAGGCCAACAAGAAGGCGGCCGAGTTCTACGCCGCACAGCTGCGCACCCCCGAGGGCGCGGCGGCGATGCAGTTCCTCACCACCCGTGGCTTCGGCTCCCAGGCCGCGGAGCAGTTCGGCTGCGGCTACGCCCCCGGCGGCTGGGACAACCTCACCAAACACCTTCTCGCGCAGGGCTTCACGCTCGACGAGCTGGAGAAGGCCGGGCTCGCCAAGCAGGGCCGCCGCGGCCACATCGACCGCTTCCACCGCAGGCTCGTCTGGCCGATCAGGGACCTCGGCGGGGACGTCGTCGGGTTCGGTGCCCGTCGCCTGTTCGACGACGACGGCATCGAGGCCAAGTACCTCAACACCTCCGACACCCCGGTCTACCGCAAGTCCCACGTCCTGTTCGGACTGGACCTGGCCAAGCGGGAGATCGCCAAGAACCGCCAGGTCGTGGTCGTCGAGGGCTACACCGACGTGATGGCGATGCACCTCGCGGGCGTGCCCACCGCCGTCGCCTCCTGTGGGACGGCCTTCGGCACCGACCACATCTCCGTGCTGCGCAGGCTGATGGGGGACGACTCGTTCGACAAGGGCGAGGTCATCTACACCTTCGACGGCGACGCGGCGGGTCAGGCGGCGGCGCTCAAGGCCTTCGACGGCGAGCAGTCCTTCGCCGCCCAGACCTTCGTCTGCATCGCCCCGAACGGCCAGGACCCCTGCGAGCTGCGCCAGGAGCAGGGCGACGCCGCCGTGCGGGACCTGGTCGCGCGCCGCGAGCCGCTGTTCGAGTTCGCCATCCGCTCGATCCTGCGCGAGTGCAAGCTGGACGACGCCGAGGGTCGCATCCAGGCCCTGCAGCGGGCGGTTCCGATCGTCGCGAAGATCAAGCGCGAGGACCTGCGGGACGAGTACGCGCGCAGGCTCGCGGGCTGGGTCGGGTGGGACGACATCGCGATGGTCGTCCGGCGGGTCCGCGAGGAGGCGGGCGGTGGCGCACCGCGCAGGCGCCGGGACGCCCCGGCCGCGCCGCGGCGCGACGACCCCCGCCTGCACCTGCAGCGCGAGGCCATCAAGTCCGCCCTGCAGATCCCGGTCATCGCGGGCCCGGCGTACGACGAGCTGCCCGAGCAGGTCTTCACCCATCCCGCCTTCGCCGCCGTGCACATCGCGATCCAGAAGGCGGGCGGGGTGTGCACGGGGCTCGAGGGCACCGCGTGGATCGAGGCGGTCGGCGCGGAGTGCGGGCCCGAGGAGCGGAAGCTGCTCTCGGAGCTGGCCGTCGAGCCGCTGGAGCTGCCGCGCAAGCTCGTCGACGAGGCGCGGTACGTCTCGTCGGTGCTGGCTGGGGTCAAGCTCGCGCTGGTGGAGGCACAGATCGCCGAGGTCAAGTCCCGCCTGCAGCGCACCAACCCCACCGAGGACGCCGAGCTCTACCACGAGCTCTTCGGCGACCTCGTCCCCCTGGAACAGTACAAGATCGCACTCCGTGAGCAGGCGAGCGGGGCGCACCGATGACGCCCGGTTCGGCCATCGTGGAGCCGTGATGCGGATCTGGGACCGGGTGCTCGGGCGCGAGGTGCTGCCGGAGGGGTTCGCCGGTGAGCTGGATCGGGACGAGCACGTCGTCGCGCTGGCCGACGTGCGGTCCGGCGGGCACCTCGTCGTCACGAACCGGGGGGTGTGGTTCCCCGGCGAGACGAAGCGGGTGAGCTGGCACCTGGTCTCCAAGGCGACCTGGGCGGACGGCGCGATGACGTTCGTGGTCGCCGACGCCGAGGACCTCGGCAAGGCGTTCCTGCTGCACGACGGGCCGCCCCGCCGGTTCGCGATCGGTGAGCCGGGCAAGGTGCCCAAGGCCGTGCACGAGCGGGTCACGCAGTCGATCGTGTCGCGCGAACGGGCCCGCATGGCGGACGGGCGCGAGGCCTGGGTGCTCGAACGCCGCGTCCCCGGCCGGGACGGCACCGTCCGCCAGATCCGGCCCGACCCGTGACGACCACCTGGGACCCGGCCCTCTACCTCGACTTCGACGACCACCGCGCCCGCCCGTTCCACGACCTCCTCGCCCGCGTGCGCGTGGCATCACCGCGGCGCGTGGTGGACCTCGGCTGCGGTCCGGGGACCATGACCGCGCTGCTCGCGGCCCGCTGGCCGGAGGCCGTGCTGGAGGCGCTGGACTCCTCGGCGGAGATGGTCGCGGCGGCGCAGGCCAACGGCATCCCGGCGCACCGCAGGGCCGTCGAGGACTGGGTGCCGGAGTCGGACACGGACGTCGTCGTGACGAACGCGGTGCTGCAGTGGGTGCCCACCCACCGGGAGCTGCTGGTGGCCTGGCTCCGGGCGCTGCCGTCGGGCGCGGTCCTCGCGATGCAGGTCCCCGGCAACTTCGCCGCCCCCTCGCACGCCCTGGCCCGGGAGCTGGCGGCCGAGCGGGGCATCACGCTCCGCGGTGAGGACGGGGTCGCCGAACCGACCGAGTACGCGACGTTGCTCGCGGGGGCGGGTGCCGAGGTGGACGTGTGGGAGACCACCTACGTCCAGCGCCTCACCGGCGAGGACCCGGTGCTGCACTGGATCAGCGGCACCGCGCTGCGCCCCGTGCGAGACGCCCTCTCCGAGGCGGACTACCGAGACTTCACCGCAGCTCTGGCTCCGAGACTGCGCGAGGCCTACCCCCCGGACCCGAAGGGCCACACCTGGTTCCCCTTCCGCCGCCTCTTCGCCGTGGCCCACCTCCCGTAGCGCCCCCTGGTGCTGATCACCACACCCTCAGCGCTGTCTGGGGGCTCGTGAAGCGCCGCCAGGGTGTGATGATCTTCCGGGAGCATGATCACCACACCCTGAGCGCTGTCTCGGGGCTCGTGAACCGCCGCCAGGGTGTGATGATCTCCCCGGCCCATGATCACCACACCCTGAGTGCTGTCGCCGGAGGTCCGAGCGGCCCTCAGGGTGTGATGACCTTCCGGGAGCATGATCACCACACCCTGAGCGCTGTCTCGGGGCTCTTGAACCGCCGCCAGGGTGTGATGATCTCCCCAGTGCATGATCAACACACCCTGAGGGCGGCCTGCGGCTCGGCGAGGTGGGCGCGCAGGCCCGTCTCACCCGGCGCGATCTCCGGGCGCAGCGTCAGGTGCTCGTACTCCTCGCGCTCGACGCGGTAGGGGAGCGGGGTGTCGGTCGCCAGTCCCGCCAGCCGCGCGCGGAGATCGGTGGCGGCCTGTGCGGCGTCGGCCTCCGAGTACCGGTCCGCACCTGGGACGAGGTGGGGCGGCAGCACCGTCGCACCGGCGTAGAACAACGTGCCGTGCAGGATCGGGAACAGCACCTCCTCCAGCTCGCCGTTCACCCCGCGCGGCCCGAACGCCGAGGTCGGCCCGCCCGCGGTCGTCACGACCAGCGCTCGTTTCCCGGCCAGCACCCCGTCGCCGTAGCGCCGGGTGTGGCCCTCCGGCGCCCGGACGCCGTAGCCGAACCCGCTCACGAACACCCGGTCGACCCAGCCCTTCATGATCGCGGGCATCGAGAACCACCACAGGGGGAAGTGCAGCACCAGGACGTCCGCGCGGCGGAGCTTGTCCTGCTCGGCGGCGACGTCCGCGGGCAGCCTGCCCTCGGCGAACGCCGCGCCCGCAGCGGCCGAGACCTTCAGCCTGCCCTCGACGCCGTAGTCCGCCGCCGTGACGACCGGGTTCCAGGCCATCGCGGGTAGGTCCGAGACCTCGACCGAGTGTCCCTGCGCCCGCAGCGCGGCGATGCCGTCGGCGGCGAGCGTGGCGGTCAGCGACCGCGGATCCGGAGGGGCGACGACCCAGAGCACGTTCATGACCCCATCCTGCGAGGCCGTGTCAGGCACGACAATGGCTCGATGGCCATCCTGTGCGAAGATCAGGCCATGCATCGTGTCTCCGTCCTCGTGCGCGACGGATGCCTCCCGATGGAGCTCGGGATCGTCCACCGGATCTTCGGGCAGGCCCGCTCCGCCGCGGGCGATCGCCTCTACGAGGTCCGGACCTGCAGCACCACCCCCGGCGAGGTCCGCACCGACGCCGACTTCACGATCCGCGTCGAGCACGGGCCGGAGATCCTCGCCGAGGCGGACACCGTGATCGTGCCCGCGTCGGATCTCGACTACGTCCCGCGCACGCTGCCCACCGAGATCCGCGAGGCACTCGCGAGCATCCCGCCGCGCACCCGGATCGCGTCGGTCTGCACCGGCTCGTTCGTCCTGGCCGCGGCCGGCCTGCTCGACGGCCGCCGCGCCACCACGCACTGGCGGTCGTGCGACCGGTTCCGCGAGCAGTTCCCCGCGGTCGACCTCGACCCGGACGTCCTCTACACCGACGACCGCGGCGTCCTGACGTCCGCGGGCGTCGCCTCCGGGATCGACCTCTGCCTGCACATGGTCCGGTCCGACTTCGGGGCCGCGGTGGCGAACGAGGTCGCGCGCGGCACCGTCGTCCCGCCGCACCGCGACGGGGGCCAAGCACAGTACGTCCGACGACCGGTGCCCGAGCCCGCCGTCTCCTCCACCGGCCGGGCCCGGGCGTGGGCCCTGGAGAACCTGGAGCGGCCCGTGTCGCTGCGCGAGCTCGCGGCACACGCGTCCACCAGCACCCGCACGTTCACCCGCCGCTTCCGCGAGGAGATGGGCACGTCGCCGGGGCAGTGGCTGGCGCGGCAGCGGATCGAGCGGGCCTGCGCGCTGCTGGAGGAGACGGACCTCCCGATCGACGACGTCGCGGAGCGCGCAGGCTTCGGCACCGCAGGCTCGCTCCGCCTGCACCTGCAGACCGAGCTCGGCGTCTCCCCGACCGCCTACCGCCGCACCTTCCGCACCCCCACCTCCTGAGGCCCGCGACGCCGACTCGCGCCCCGGGCTGTGCGACTCGTGCCCCGGGCTGTGCGACTCGCGGCCCGAGTCGTGCGACTCGCGAAGCCTGGTGTGCGACTCGCGAAGCCTGGTGTGCGACTCGCGGAAGGTCTCCGCGAGTCGCACCTCTCGCCTCGCGAGTCGCACTTCTCGCCTCGCGAGTCGGGCGCTGTCCTCAGAGGAGGTGGCGGAGGGTTCGGGTGGGGTCGGCCAGGAAGTCTCGGGTGGTGCGGACGGGGAGGCAGTCGTCGTAGGGG
>Ga0070671_100001025_pt1 | contig 20526 bp, 23 predicted proteins | sample KBSS73metaG_FD_65341 | JGI IMG/M metagenome (GOLD analysis project Ga0070671, IMG submission 65341) | Switchgrass rhizosphere microbial communities from Kellogg Biological Station, Michigan, USA - KBS S7-3 metaG | ecosystem: Host-associated > Plants > Roots > Rhizosphere > Soil ...
CCCGTGCTCATGATTATAATCGGCGCCGGAGTGGGGTTTTTCGCCATTTCTATGATTTCGCCCCTTTACTCCATTCTGGGTAATATTAAATAACGCAAAATGGAAATTTTTAAAAGCAAAAAAATATCAATACACAATAAAACAGGCTTTAGTTTTATTGAGATTATAGTAATAATTGCGGTGATAGGTATTTTGGTTTCTGCCGTCGTGCCTCAATTCTCAAAAATTAGGCAGAGGCAGGTATTAAAAAGCGCAGCCGCAGACATTCTCTCTTCACTTGATAAAGCGCGGACCGAAACTCTTTCTTCCTTGAACTCATCGGAGTACGGCGTTTATTTTGAGGCGGACAAGGTCACCATATTTAAAGGCACTACGTTTACAGCAAACTCGCCGGATAATGAAGTCGTGCTTTTGACTGACCCCGCCAACATTTCAAATGTGACGTTCGGAGGAGTAAGTTCCTCTTCTGGCAGCCTGTACTTCAACCGCCTTTCCGCGGCTCCGAACACCTACGGCACTGTCACCGTCAACACTCCTTCTTACACGAAGACCATTACTATTTCCGCCACTGGCATGTCCAGCATAAATTAAGATGAATCATTTCCTGAAAAATAAAGGTTTTATGACGGTAGAGCTCCTCGTAGCGGTATCCATTATTACCGCTTCTATTTTAGCTGCGATGGCGGTGGCCCAGAAATCGGTTATTGTCGCACGGCAGGCTTTTCATACCGAGCAGGCGGCTTACCTCTTGGAAGAAGGCGCGGAAGCCGTCCGCGTAGCGAGGGATAATGCTTGGACCAATATTTCCGGACTCACCTCGGGTACTACTTATTATCCGACTTTTGCTGCAGGCACTTGGAGCTTGGGAACTACTCCAAATTCTACCGGAATTTTTACTCGCACAGTCACTATCACAAATGTGAACCGGGACAATACGACTAAAAACATAGCGCCGGCGGGCACAGATGACTCGCAAACAAAGCTCGTCACGGTCACAATTTCCTGGAACGAAGGCAATACGACCGTGACGAAAAGCATGCAATTTTACATTCTGGATATCTTTTCTTAGATTAAATGATGCGATGAATAAGAATAAAGGAAAAATATATTTAAAGAAAACCCAGGGCTACTCCGTAGTGGAACTTATATTTTACATCGCTTTTTTTGCCGTTCTTTCCCTGGTGGCGATCGAAGCTATGCTTACTATGGCCCGGTCCTTCAAAGAAACCGCTATCCAAACTAGCCTCACGCAGTCTGGCATGATGGAAAGAATTACCAGGGAAATCAGGCAAGCTTACGGCATAAACTCAATCGCGAGCAGCGACCTCGTGCTTAACACTAAAGATGACAATGGCGCGGACAAGACGGTAGAATTTCAGCTGTCCGGCGCAAATTTAAAACTTTTGGAAAATAATGTTTTAACAGGCAATTTAAATCCGGCGAATATTTCCGTTACCGGCCTCGCTTTTACCCAGATAACCACCCTTCACGGCAATGCCATAAAAATAGTTCTGACGATAAAATCCACGCAAGATTCTTACGACCGCACTTTCGACTTTTATGACACAGTGGTATTGCGCGGAGCTTATTGAAGTACGATAAAAGCTTATGAAACCAAATTTTAAAAAATCAAAAGTCAAAGCAAACAGCGGCGCAGCGATGCTCATCGCGGTGATATTTTTCCTTTTTATTTCGCTCGCTATCATTGCCGGACTGGTCTCACCCACCGTCCGGGAATTTAGAAACGCTAATATTGATTTAAATTCCAAACAGTCCTATTTTCTATCCGAATCCGGAGCCGAAGACGCTTACTTTAGGTTGAAAAATGCAAAGACTATCGCCTCTCCTGTTTTAATGACCTTAAATGGCAGTACTGCCACAACTCAAATTACGGATTCCGGCTACAACCAAAAAACTATCACTGCTCTTGGGGATGTTACTTCCAGGCAAAGAAAAAACGAGATTGTCTTGACCACTGGCACCGGAGTTTCCTTCAGTTATGGCATCCAGGCAGGCGCAGGCGGTTTTACTATCGGCAACGCGGTAGTGAATGGCAACGTTTATTCCAATGGTAGCATTACGGGAGCGAATGGCGCGACGATAACAGGCTCCGCTTACGCTGCCGGAGCTGCCGCAGTTGTGGATAATATTGATGTCGGAGGGAACGGCGTGGGAGACATACGGGCGCATACAGTAAAAAATTCAACTATCGTGGGCAACTTGTATTGCCAAACCGGAACCAATAATAATAAATCCTGCAATACCTCCTTGGCCGACCCGGCGACCGCGGCCATGCCCATTACGGATGCCATGGTCAGCAAATGGAAGGCTGATGCCGAGCTTGGCAGCCTTGTTTCCGGCAACCTTACCATTTCTTCACCGACCAACTTAGGACCGGTAAAAATTACCGGCAATCTTGCCATAAATGCCAATGTTACCATCACCGGCACTATTTACGTGGTGGGTAATATCACCACCAATAACGGCGCGCAAGTGTCCTTGAGCAGTTCCTACGGGGGGCAAGGGGGAATCATCGTCACGGATGGAAAAGTAACTTTATCTAACAATGTAAAGTTCTTTGGCTCCGGCGTATCCGGGACGTATGTTCTTTTGGTCACTACAAGTGCTTGCCCAAGCGGGTGTTCCGGGAGCAATGCGCTTGAGATTTTAAACAATGTGGGCGCGATTTTGGTAAATGCCCAGAATGGAACCGTGCATCTTAATAACAATGTTACCTTGAACGAAGTCGTCGGCAATCAAATTATCGTGGACAATAGCGCGGTAATAAATTATCTGTCCGGCCTCGCAGACGAAAATTTTGCTTCCGGCCCTTCAGGCGGCTGGAATATTAAAACCTGGCAGGAAGTAAAATGATGTATGTTATACTTTTTATATGGGACGCACGATAATTATCGGCAATTGGAAAATGAATCCGCTGACTGCGAAAGATGCGGAAAAACTTTTTAAAAATATAGCCAAATCAGTTTCCAGAATAAAAAAAACCGAAGTGGTAATTTGCGCTCCTTTTATATATTTGGACGGTTTGGCGCGCATAAGAACCAGCAAGGTCAAGCTGGGGGCCCAAGATTCTTTTGGGCTGGATACGGGGCCTTTTACGGGCGAGATTTCTCCCGATATGCTTTATCAAGCCGGTGCCAAATATGTGATTTTGGGGCATTCCGAGAGGAGGGCGTTGGGGGAAACAGACAGTCTTATCAATAAGAAAATGAAAGGGGCTCTAGCTGGTGGGCTTGTGCCCGTATTATGCGTCGGCGAGAACGAAAGGGATGAGAGCCACGAATATTTTAATATTGTCAGAAACCAGCTGGAAGGCTGCTTAAACGGGGTTTCCAAACTTTCCATTCCTAAAGTTATTATCGCCTATGAGCCAGTCTGGGCGCTTTCGAGCACACAGAGCCGCAGAGATGCCAGCGCTGCGGATGCCAGAGAGATGAGCATTTTTATCCGTAAAATTCTATCAGATAAATTTGGCTCTAAAATAAAACTGCCTAAAATAATTTATGGCGGTTCTGCCAACGAAAAAGATGCGTCGGATTTTTTGAAAAATGGGGGCATAGACGGACTTTTGCCGGGCAAGGCTTCTCTTGATGCAAAAAAATTTACGGCGGTAGTCAACATAGCGGAAAACTTATGAAACTAAGAACTTTGGGGAGTGTAGACGTGCATGGGAAGACCGTGCTTTATCGCGCTCCTTACGATATCGAAGTAAAAATCACAAAGAGGAGCGCTGAACTTGTAGACGACATGCGCATCCGGGCGACTCTACCCACTTTGCAGCATCTTTTAAAAGAAAATTGCAAAATTGTAATTCTAACTTACGTAGGCCGTCCGGACGGGAACGTCGTGGAGGAGCTGCGTACTACTCCGCATGCCAAAAAACTGGCTGAACTTTTGGGCCATACGGTCACCAAAGCCGATGACTGCATCGGAGAAACAGTCGGCGAACAAATAAGCCGCATGAAACCAGGTGATATTTTAATGCTGGAAAATGTGCGTTTTTACAAAGAAGAAATGATAGACGACGATGAGTTTGCTAAAAAATTATGCGCCGGCAAAGACCTGATAGTTTTTGACGGTTTTCCGCAAGCGCACCGTATTCATGCTTCTACTACCGGTATAGAACGGCACTTGCCGGTAGTCGCCGGACTTTACTTGGCACAGGAAGTCGAAACTCTTTCGGGGCTTCTTAAAAACCCTGCGCACCCTTTTACGGTCATTATCGGCGGCAAAAAGATTTCCGACAAAGTGGATGCGGTGAAGAATTTACTGAAAATCGCCGATACATTCTTGGTGGGTGGCGCGGTAGCGAATGTTTTTCTAAAATCTGAAGGGCGTGCTATGGGTTCATCTTTTTTGGAAGATGTTTTTGTGGATAAAGTGAAACGTGAGAAGCGCGACTGGGTAAAGGAAGCAAGTAAGATATTAATAGAGGCTGAAACTCTGGAAAAAAAAATTATTTTACCGAGCGACCTGATAATATCGGATGGCAACGGTATAAAAACTACCACTGCAGAAATACCTTCCGGCTGGATGGCGCTCGATATAGGCCCACAGACAGAGCAAAGTTTTTCGCAAGTAATTAGAGATTCTAAGACAGTTTTTATAAACGGGCCAATGGGCAAATTTGAAGATGAAAAATTTGCGAAGGGCTCTGTAGCTATCCTAGAAGCCATGAAAAATTCAGGTGACACCACTATTGCGGGCGGAGACACGATTGAGCTCGTACGCAATTATGGCAAATTGGAAAATTATACTCATATAAGCTTGGCCGGCGGGGCCACCCTGGAATTTTTAGCGGGCAAAGAACTTCCGGCACTTAAGCCTCTTTTGGCATAGCCCGACTGATTTTTTCGGCCATTTTTTCTCTTTCGCCTTCTTGATACTTATTTCGCCCTTGCCAGGGTTTGTGGCCGTCGTCAGCGAAGCGGGGGATCACATGCAAGTGCGTGTGAAATATTATCTGCCCTGAAGCGCTTTCATTATTGAGATTTATATTTATTCCTTCTGCGCCATTTGCCTGCAGCGCCTTGGCTATCTTTTTGCCGACTTTTAGCACTTCCAATAATATGTCGTCCGGCGTTTCCAGCGCGTTTCTAAAATGTTCTTTAGGGATTACTAAAGAATGGCCTAAATTGACCGGTGAAATATCCAAAAATGCCATAATTTTCTCATCTTCGTAGACTTTGGTGGCAGGCAATTCGCCTTTTACAATTTTGCAAAAAATACAATCTTCCATAAAGAAAGTTTTAAAAATCAAAATTTTCTCAGGTCCTCGGTCCTCTGGGTCCCTATCCCAGCCAGACCATTCAAAAATTTTATTTTATAAAACTTTATTTATTATATGCTAAAATGCTATTTATGCAAAAGTATGGCGAGCTACTCCGGTCATTTCTTAAAATAAGGGGGATTGATGACGAAGAAAAGGCGGACATTTTTTTAAATCCGAGTTATGAACGCGATTTTCACGACCCGTTTTTGATGCGGGATATGGAAACGGCTACTGTGCGTATCTTTGAAGCAGTGGAGGGAGGAGAGAGAATAGTTATTTATGCAGATTATGACTGCGATGGCATCCCGGGAGCAGTCATCCTACAAGATCTGTTCAAGCTGCTCGGCTACAAAAATTACGAAGTTTATATTCCCAAGAGGAACAACGAAGGCTACGGGCTCAATATGTCTGCTATCAATGAATTCGCCAAGCGGGGCGTCAAGCTTTTGATCACTGTAGATTTGGGTATCACCGCAGTTTCGGAAGTAGCCCAGGCAGAGACAGAAGGCATAGATGTGATAATCACCGATCACCACCTGCCTAAAGAGACTCTGCCAAAAGCTTATGCGATACTCAATCCTAAAGTGGATGATTATCCGGAGAAAATGCTCTGCGGAGCCGGTGTAGCTTTCAAGCTGGCCTGTGGATTCTTAAAAAAATACGGAGAATATTTTAAAGTACAAAAGGGTGCAGAAAAATGGATGCTAGACATGGCAGGCCTCGCCACGCTATCCGACATGGTGCCACTTCTCGGCGAAAACAGGGCGATAGCCTATTTTGGAATCAAAGTTTTGCAGAAGTCCCGCCGGCCCGGGCTTCAAAAACTCCTGGCAAAAATGAATATTGAGCAAAAGTATCTTTCAGCCGACGACATTGCCTTTATGATTACCCCGAGGTTGAATGCCGCTTCGCGCATGGACGACCCCAGGCGGGCATTTGAGCTTTTATCCACGGAAGATGCTGGTGAGGCCGATGCCTTAGCCCGGCATTTATCCAAAATAAATGATGAACGTAAGACCATCGTTTCGGGAATTATGCGGGAAATCAATAAAAAATTTGAAACTAGCCCGGTAAGAGCGGAAAGGGAAATACTGGTCATCGGCAACCCGGAGTGGCGGGTGGGAGTGCTGGGGTTGGTGGCTGGCAAGATACTGGATGCCTACGACAAACCGGTCTTCGTCTGGGGCAAGGATGAGAATGATTTTATTAAGGGTTCTTGCCGGAGTGACGGTTCTGTCTCCGTGGTAGAGCTCATGGAAGCGAGCAGGGATTCCTTCTTGGAATACGGCGGCCATGAGCTAGCAGGCGGGTTTACTGTGCACCAGGACAAGATTCATTTTCTAGAAGAGTCCTTGTGTTTGTCTTTCCCCAAAGTAAGGAGAGATAAAGCGGAAGCCAAGCCTAGCTACGATCTCAAGTCTGAATTAAGCTTAGTCAATATAAAAAATTGGCGGGAAATAGAGAAGATGTCTCCTTTCGGACTCGCGAATTCTAAGCCGGTTTTCCTGTTTGAGGGTGCCAAGATAGAAAAGATAAAAAAATTCGGCAAAAATGGTTCTGGTGAGCATTTGGAAATTGTTTTTTCGGATTCGAGCGGCGGTACCGCCAAAGGCGTTTCCTTTTTTTCAAATCAAGATTCTTTTGAGAACACTATAACAGAAGGCTTGCGAGTAAATTTACTTGCGACTTTCGACTTATCCCGCTTCCGCGGCCGGGAAGAACTTCGGCTACGCATAGAGGATATTTTTTAGGATGAATGTTAGACTTTATTCATGCCCGAGAAAAAAATAATAATTTATACAGACGGGGCGGCGAGAGGAAACCCCGGGCGCGCCGGCTGGGGAGCGATTATTATTGCCGGTCATAAGATTACTGAAATAGGAGACCGAGCCGAGCATGCCACCAACAACCAAATGGAATTGACAGCAGCGATCGAAGGACTGAAATTTTTGAAAAAACAGCAGACGGGGAAAATGAATGTGGAAATTTTTGCCGATTCCAAGTACGTTATCACAGGTATCAATGAGTGGATTCACAATTGGATGAAAAACGACTGGCGCACTGCTGCCAACAAACCGGTCCTAAACCAGGAATTTTGGCAGGAGCTTCATAAATTGAACCAGGAACTCAAGCCCAAATGGCACTATGTAGAAGGCCATAGCGGAGACAGATGGAACGACCGAGCAGACGAGATAGCTACCAGCTTTGCAGACAACGAGCCGGTGAAACTTAAGAGATAAATTTATGAACCAAAATTCCTTAGAAAGTCGGGGTCCAAAGCAAGAAAAGTTGGAAGTAAAAATAGAAATAGCTACAGAAAAGGATTTAGAAGCGATTAAAACCTTATGGCTTTCTGCCGCTAAGGACAAAAAAGACGCATCATTATTGGGGTTATCACTACAAAAAGAAGAGACAAATATTAATTCATTAGAGTTTAAAAAAAATTTATTTAATTATGATAGATTTGTCGTTTTGGCAAAAAATGGCTCTGAAGTAATAGGGGCGAGTGTCTTAAGATGGGAAAGAGAAGCCGGATTTTGGCGCATATCTTATGCATATGTAAAACCAGATTTTCGAGGTGAGGTTGGTCTTAAAATGCTTTTTGTAGGCTTAAATAAATTACTGGATGAGAATGCTAAAAATGTAACTTTTGTAGTAAAAAGGAAAAATCAAAAAATGATAAAATTTGCCAAGCGTATTAGTGCAGTAAAGTTGCATCCAGTGTGGGTAGATAAAGACAGGAATGAAGCTGGAAAGTTTGGATATTTAATGGAACTGGACTTAACTAATCCAGAAGTCGTTAAAAAACTTAAGCGTGTTTCAAATGCAAGCTAGGATTTTTTATTCAATATGTTTTGGTTTTATTTTAGGAGTGCTAGTGCGCTCTTTTATTTTTGTAAATGTGCATTTTGCTATCTTAGTTGGATTGATAGCTGTAGCTATTTTCTTTTTTCATATTTTGATTTCGAGAAATAAATCGGGAATCATAGCTGCTCTTTTTATTTTCGCATTTTCTCTGGGAATTTTGAGATTTCATCTGGGAGACAATCCGCCTCCCGGCGCTTTTGAATCGTATGTGGGGCAGGAAGTCACTTTACATGGCGTCATCATAGACGAGCCCGATACCCGGGAGAACGGGCAAAAATTGACCATTAAAGCGACGGCAGATGGGGAAAAAACAAAAATCCTCGCTAGCGTCGGCCTGGGAGAAGATTATAAATATGGAGACGAGATTAATTTCACCAGTAAACTCGAAAAACCGGAAAATTTCATTACCGATCAGGGTAAGGAATTTGACTATGTGAATTATTTACGGAAAGATGGAATTTTTTATGTAATGAATTATGCAGAGATTGAAGTTGTTTCCCGAGGAAATGGTAATTTTGTCAAAAACGTCCTTTTCACAGTTAAAGAAAAATTTCTGGAGAAAATGAATTTTGTTATTGATTCTCCAGAGAACCTGCTCATGGGTGGCCTTATTCTTGGAGAGAAGTCGAACTTCAGTGAAGCTCTGCGCCAAAGCTTTGTGAACACGGGGACTGTTCATATAGTAGCGCTTTCGGGATACAACGTCACCATAGTCGCCGAATGGTTTATGAAACTTTTTGCCCAAATTCCCTTTGTCTCGAAGAATCTCGGCATCGGCATGGGCATACTCGCAATTTTACTTTTTATCCTTATGACCGGGGCAAGTTCCACCGCTATCCGGGCGGGAGTGATGGCGACCTTGGCGCTCGTCGCCCGCGCGACGGGCAGAGATTACGATGTCGCGCGGGCCTTGGTATTGGCGGCTGTGTTCATGATAATTATAAATCCCTTGGTCTTGGTTTACGACGTTTCTTTCCAACTTTCTTTTATCGCTACCGTGGCCGTAATATTTTTCACGCCTAAAATCGAAAAATATTTTCTATGGGTGCCGAAAAAATTCCAATTGCGCGACATTCTGTCAGTCACCAGTGCCGCTTATATATTTGTTTTCCCGTTTATTCTTTACAAGATGGGTAATTTTTCCCTGGTCGCGCTGCCGGCCAATATACTGGTTCTGCCTTTCATTCCTTTTACCATGCTCCTGGGGTTTGCTACGGGACTCGCGGGGCTCATTTGGTACGGGTTTTCTGTGCCGCTTGGTTTTATTGCCTATCTTTTACTCCATTATGAACTCGGAGTAATAAGTTTTTTCTCAAGTTTGCCATTTGCCGCATTTTCTATCCCAAATTTTCCATTTGTTCTTACCCTTCTAATATACGCCTATTTTATTTACAGACTTTTCGGGCGAAGCATAAAAAGTTTTTTTACATCGCCTCTTTGAGATTTTTTTCTGCTGCCCCCCAGTTTAAGTTTATGAAAAAGTCTTCCACATAATCTTTCTTGCCGCCCGGGGCATAGTCGGATATGTATGCGTGTTCCCACAAGTCCAGGCAGATGATGGGCGCGCAGCCGGAAAGCTGGCCGAGTTCATGGTCGCCCACATAGGCATTCAGCAAAAAATTTTCTTTCTTGTCAAAATAAAGTATTGCCCAGCCTATGCCCCGGCTCATAGCTATGGCTTTAAATCTTGCGAGCCATTTATCGTAAGAGCCCCAAGCGGCCTCAATCATTTTATAGAGTTCACCATCTTTGGATATGTCTTTCGCGCCGTTTGATAACAGTTCAAAATAATTTTCATGATTTCGGATACCATCATATTCAAAACCGAACCTTCTCTGCACTTCGGCGAGCGCGTAAGCATTTTTATCGGAATCCACGGATAGCTCCTCTATTTTTTTTAAGAGCAAGTTTGCGTTGTTGATATAGCCCGCATAGAGTTTTAAATGTTCCGCAACGTTTTCATCAGAGATGCCTTTAAGCTTGGCAATGTTAAAAGTTTTAGCGGTAAATGTTTGCATAATTTTTATTTGTTAACTAATAATTATGTTAAAATTGTAGCATGTACCCCGGCGCGAGGAAATACGGCCTCCTTCTCAGTGTTGTTGCGCTTCTCGTCGTAAATATCTATCTTTTAAGTCTTGATTTGCGAAATCGCCATCGGGGACTTACTTTTGCAATGCTCGACATAGGGCAAGGTGACGGGCTTTTCATAGAGTCGCCCACGGGTACGCAGATACTTGTAGACGCTGGGCCACCAGGTAAGATTCTGGGGAAACTTTCACAAGTCATGTCTCCTTTTGATAGACGCATTGATGCGCTCGTTATTACAAATCCGGACCAGGACCACATCGGCGGATTTTCGGATATTTTAAAAAAATATAAAGTCGGCGAAGTTTTTGAGCCGGGCACTTACAATGACTCTAAAACATACGGAAACTTGGAGGCAGAAATAAAAAATAAAAAAGTTCCGGACATTTTAGCCAAGCGGGGCATGCGGCTCGATATCGGCGGCGGGGCAGTCATAGATATATTATTTCCCGATCGCGACGTCTCCATCTGGAACAGAAATGATGGCTCTGTTGTGGCTCGGCTCTCTTACGGTAAAACTTCGATAATGCTGACCGGCGATGCGACCAAAGAAACGGAAAAAATAATTTTAGGCGAGAATCCGGCAGAGCAACTCCAAAGCACGGTCTTGAAAGTAGGCCATCATGGCTCACACACTTCCACATCTACCGAATTTGCGCAGGCTGTCCATCCGCTTTATGCTATTATTTCCGACGGCAAAGACAACAAATACGGTCATCCGCACCAGGAAACATTGGATACTTTAAACCAATTCGGCGCGAAGATTCTACGCACTGATTTGTTGGGCACAATAATCATGTATTCCGACGGTGTAAAAGAAACTTTTTCTTTCAAAAAATAAAAACTGCGACGGGTTTTTAAGTATGTTATACTGGCCACATGCGCGACAAATCTATTGAAAAACTGATAAAGGCGGAAGAAAAAAGACAAAAGGAAGGACTGGAGCTCATACCATCTGAAAATTACGTGTCGCAAGATGTCTTAGAGGCCAACGGCTCTATATTTACTAATAAATATTCCGAGGGCTATCCCGGTAGACGTTATTATGGCGGGCAGGAAAATACCGATGCGGTAGAGCGCCTGGCCATAGAGCGGGCATGTAAACTTTTTAAATGCAAATATGCGAATGTGCAGCCGCATTCCGGCGCACCCGCAAATCTCGCAGTGTATGCCGCTCTTCTGGAGCCCGGCGATACAGTGCTCGGCATGGACTTGTCTCACGGGGGGCATCTCACACATGGGCATCCTATGACCCTTCCCGCAAAAATATATAAATTTGTCACTTATAAGATGAAAGATCCGGACACGGGTGAGATTGATTATGAGAATCTGCGGCAGGTGGCACTGGAGCACAAGCCGAAAATAATCCTCGCCGGTTTTTCTGCATATTCACGTACACTAGACTATAAAAAATTCGTGGATATCGCCCGGGAGACCGGTGCGGTGACTATGGCGGATATGGCACACATAGCGGGACTTATTGCTGCGGGAGTTTTGCGCAATCCTTTTGATGATGGCTTTGATATTATCACTTCAACGACGCATAAAACACTTCGCGGTCCGCGTGGAGGCATAATTCTAGTCAGAGAAAACCCGGAACTTGCTAAAAAGATAGATAAATCTATCTTTCCAGGAATCCAAGGCGGTCCGCATATGCATACTATTGCCGCCAAAGCCGTGGCTTTCGGTGAAGCCATGACTCCCCAATACAAAAAATATGCCAAGCAAATTTTGAAGAATGCCAAAGCTATGGAGGAGGTCTTCAAGAAGCACAAAATACGCATGATTGGCGGAGGGACAGACAATCATTTGATTTTGGCGGATGTTTTCGGTTCATTAGGGGTTACCGGAAAAGAAGCGCAGACAGTGCTCGACGAAGTGGGTATAACATTAAACATGAATTCAATCGCCGGAGACACCAGAAAACCCTTGGACCCTTCCGGTATAAGATTTGGCACACCGGCTATTACTACTCGCGGATTTAAAGAAAAAGAATGCCAACGTGTCGCCGAGCTTATGATTATGGTTCTAAAAAATAAGGACGATAAAAAATTAAAAACTTCGGTGCACAAGGAAATAAAGGCTCTCGCCAAAAAGTTTCCTATACCGAAAAAGTTTGTTTAAAAAAATATGCCGCATATTCACGACAAAATTGATTTTACCGCTGAAGCCTTTATCGTTTATGAAAACAAAGTTTTATTGCGGATGCACGATAAATTGAAAGTGTGGATGTCTGTTGGAGGACATATTGAGCTTGATGAAGACCCCGTCCAAGCCGTAATCCGGGAGGCAAAAGAGGAAGTCGGGCTCAATATTAAAGTTGCCGGGGAAATAGGCCCGGAAAATTCAAATGAAATATATAAATATAGGGAAATTCCCGCACCAAAGCATTTAGGGCGGCACAATATTAACGCTACCCATGAACATGTGGTATTCGTGTACTATGCGACGTCTGATAGCGATAAAATATCGGCTTCTAAGAATGACCACGAGCGCAGCCATGCGCGATGGGTCACAAAGGAAGAACTTGCGGAAATGGATTTACTACCCAATGTGCGTTTTTACGCCGAAGAGGCCTTAAAAGAATTAGGAAAATAATATGGGCTCAATGATTGAAATCAACGATACGCTGCAGATAACTAAGGAACAGGGTTTTCCGGCGGAGCTTGATATTGAAAAGCATTTAAAAAATCCTTTTACGGCCGAAAATTTCAAGAGTAGAATTTTTGAGTTCAAAAATAAAAAAGACATTAGAGTGTATCAGATTCCACCGGTTCGGAATTTTTTAGCAGAAAATATAAATGGCAAGTGGATTTATTGGGGACTTGTTCATATAATTAGCCTAAATTATGACTATGAAAAAAAGACAACTTCTGGAAAATTCAGAATAATTTATATAAACACTCCCGAAGAAATGAAACAAGCGTTTAAAATCAGCGACCAACGCCAGGAGTTTAACTATTTTAACTAATTAAAATAATATGAAAATATATTTTGCGGTTTCAGTAAGAGCGGGAAGAGACGATGCTCATATATATCAAGAAGTTGTAAAACTTCTCAAAGAATATGGAAATGTTTTAACCGAGAGAAACGGCGAGCCCTCATTTTTCGGAGAAGTAGACATGACAGATGAGAAAATTTTTGAACGGGATATGGAATGGCTCAAATCAGCAGATGTGTTGGTTGCCGAAGTCACGAATCCAAGCTTGGGAGTGGGCTATGAGATTGCTTCCGCTTCAAACATGGGTAAACCTGTGCTATGCATATACCGACAAACCCCAGGCAAAAATATGTCAGCCATGATAGGCGGGGACAAAAGCCTCAAGCACAAAATCTATAAAGATGTTAGAGAATTACCGGAGATTTTTAAGGAATTTTTTAGCTAATTTCAATTTCAACCTTTTTCTGCTATATTTGCCGTATGGCCAAAAAGAATAAGGTAGGCAAACTCATAGTCTTAGATGGCACGGACGGCAGCGGGAAATCTACACAAACAGAACTCCTAATTAAACACCTTAAAAAAGACGGGTATACGGTGAAAGTCGTGGATTTTCCGGAATACTATTCGAATTTCTTCGGAAAATTCATCGGGCATTGTCTTTCCGAGCAGTATTATAATTTCGTAAAGGTGCACCCCAAAATCGCATCTGTTCTGTATGCTGCTGACCGCTTTGAATCGAAAGATAAGGTCAAAAGATGGCTAAACGAGGGTTATACAATAGTGGCCAACAGGTATGCTAGCGCGAATCAAATTCACCAGGGGGGGAAAATAGCTAACACAAGAAAAAGAGAAGCTTTCCTAAAATGGCTTGCAGAAATGGAATATAAAGTTTTTAAAATTCCGAAGCCTGATGCGATAATTTATCTCGACGTTCCCATACCTGTAGTAATGAAATTAATAAAAGGGCGAAATCAAAATGGGCGCAGGAGCTATTTGGGCAATAAGAAAGATATGGCCGAGAAAGACAGAAAATATATGGAGAATTCGCGCAAAAGCGCACTCTGGCTCTCAAAAACCCAAAAGGGCTGGGTGAAAATGGAATGCATGAAAGATGGGACGCTTGAAACCCGTGAGGCCATTCATAACAAAATTTATGAAAAAATCAAAAAAATCCTCCCGCGGCCGTAGCCATACGGGCAAGACAAAAAATAAAAAGCCAGTGGTGATTTTTATTTATGGGCCCGTCGCTGCGGGCAAACTCACCATAGCGAGAATTTTAAGTAAGAAACTTGGTTATAAATTAACCCATAATCACTTGATAAATGATTTTGTAGAGGAGGTTTTTCCTCGCGGGACTTACACGAATCATTACATGAAAGATTTTCTTAGATATTTTCTTTTCGAAAATATGGTTAAAGCAAATATGAATTTCATAATGACTCACGCATACGGTCATAATTTTGTATCGGATACCGGTCTTTCTGACCCTAAATATGTACAAACATTAGAGAGGAAACTTACTAATCTAGGAGCTAAATTTTATCCCATCCATTTACAAGCGAACGAAGCAGAACTTATGAAGCGCGTTAGTTCTCCTTCGCGCAAAACTTTTAAGAAACTCCGTAATAAAAAGATAATGCGAAAACTCCTGACAGATTATGATCATCAAACTTCCCCTAAACTCAAACAAAATCTAGTTATTGACAATACCAATATTCCTCCCGCAAAGGTTTCTGCTATAATTATTAGGCACTTCAAGCTCCATGCAATTAAAAGTAAAAAAAATAGATAAGGATGCCAAGCTGCCTACTCACGGCCATCCGGGAGATGCCGGCATGGACTTTTACTGTATAGAAGACGTGCGCTTTCCGCCGCATAAGCAGGCAGTGGTGCGGACGGGTGTCGCCATCGAGATTCCCGAAGGCCATGTCGGCCTGGTCTGGGATAAATCCCTCATATCTTTCAACCTCGGACTTAAAGTTATGGGCGGAGTAATTGATGCAGGGTATCGCGGGGAACTTACCATGAATCTTCTTAATGTCTCCGACAAAGAAGTGCTTCTCACCAAGGGGCATAAAGTCGCGCAGATGATAATCCAAAAATTCGAGCATTGCGACATAGTGGAAGCCGATGAACTCTCCGAGACTGTCCGTGGTACGGGGCGGGAAGGCAGCACCGGCATAAGATAATGGATAAAGAGTTAAGAAAATTAATCAAAGATGCTCTGGAAAATCTGGACATTGAAGCAAGCGAAAGCGTAATCGTTTTGGAGCATCCGGAAGATTTAAAAAACGGAGATTATTACACGAATTTGGCTCTAGCCATTGCAAAAAATTTAAAGGCTAAGCCGCTCGAACTCGCGGAGAAGATAGTCACCGAAATCTCCAGATTGAATGTAGATAAAAAAATAAAAAAAGTTGAAGTCGGGGGACCGGGCTTTATCAATTTTCATTTATCACGGGAATTTTTTGCGGGTTCGGTGGAGGAAATTGTAAATCAAGGATTCAATGTAGGTAAAAACGAAACTCTAAAAGAGAAGAAAATCATGGTGGAATACACGGACCCGAATCCTTTCAAGCCGTTTCACATAGGTCACCTGATGACCAACGCCATCGGCGAATCCATCGCGAGGATTTTAGAACACTCCGGCGCAAATGTCTCCCGGGCAAATTACCAAGGTGATATCGGATTGCATGTAGCTAAAGCTATCTATGGTCTCTTACAGGATGGAGGACTCCAAAATAAGTCGGTTTCCATCGCTGAACAGTCTGCGAACATTGGCGAGGCTTATGCCATTGGCTCCGATGCCTATGAAAAAGACGCGAAAGCAAAAAGCGAAATAGAAAATATCAACCAAAAAATTTATGACAAGAGCGACGAGGAGATAAATAAAATTTATGACTGGGGTTTTAAGGCGACTATGGAAGCTTTTGAAGACTTATATAAACTACTCGGTACAAAATTTGATTTTTATTTTCTAGAAAGCAAAGTGGCGCAAGCTGGCGATGACTTGGTGCGCACAAACCTAGGCAAAGTTTTTGAAGAATCAGATGGCGCTATTGTCTTTAAAGCTGAAAATTATGACCCCAAGCTCCATACCCGGGTATTTATTACCTCTAAAGATTTGCCTACTTATGAGACCAAAGAGTTCGGACTCATTCAAGAAAAGTTTACCGTCAGTCCAGATATATACCTATCTATAGTAGTTACCGCAAACGAGCAGGCAGACTATATGAGAGTGGTCATGAAAGCACTTTCAATGATTAATCCCGAGTATGCGGCAAAAACGAGGCATATTACTCATGGTATGATGCGGCTCGCCGGAGGCAAGATGAGTTCCCGAAAAGGAAATGTGGTAACCGGGGAGACTCTGGTTAGGGACACTATAGCTTTGGTGAAAGGTAAAATAAAAGAAAATGACTGGAGTGAAGAGGATAAAAATAAGATAGGAGAGGCTGTGGGCGTCGCTGCTATCAAGTATTCAATTTTACGTTCGAAAGCGGGTAGCGACATAATATATAATGAGGAGGAATCCATTTCTACAGAAGGAGACTCCGGACCATACCTGCAGTACTCTTACGCCAGGGCGAATTCAGTTTTGGAAAAAGCCCAGAAGGAAAATATCTTGCCGGATTTTGATAATTTGCCCAAGGAAACTTTTGAAATAGAAAAACTTTTATATCAATTTAAAGAGATAGTTCTGCGCTCCGCTTCTACTTACGAGCCGCATCATATCGCCAATTATCTTACCGCACTCGCCCGCTCTTTCAACAGCTTTTACGGAAACACGCCCATTGTGGACGGGAAAGATAAAACTTCTTCTTACAAAATAGCTTTGACGTATGCCTTTTCTTTTGTAATGAAAACCGGTCTTTCACTGCTCGGCATTAAGGCTCCTCAAAAAATGTAATTTTATTTGCAAAAAAGGATTTCATGATGTATATTATTTGAAGCGCTTGGGCGCTTTTTTATTACAAAAATAGATTATGGACAGAGATTATCCCTTAGAAAAAGTAAGAAATATAGGAATCATCGCGCATATAGACGCCGGCAAGACGACCACGACGGAGCGCGTGCTTTTTTACACGGGCGTCTCACATAAAATCGGCGAAGTACACGAAGGTGAGACGGTCACGGACTGGATGGAACAAGAGCGGGAACGCGGCATCACCATCACCTCGGCCGCCGTTACCTGTTTCTGGACGCCCACATATGCATTAAACGACAAGACAAAGAAACACCGTTTCAATATTATCGATACTCCGGGCCACATAGACTTTACTGTGGAAGTAAAAAGGTCTCTCCGTGTCCTCGACGGTGCCGTGGTGGTTTTCGACGGCGTAGCCGGCGTCGAACCGCAGTCCGAGACGAACTGGCGGTATGCCGATGAAGCCAAAGTGCCCCGCATATGCTTCATAAACAAGCTCGACCGCACTGGCGCTTCTTTTGAGCATTCTTATGCCACTATTCTAGACAGGCTTTCCAAGAAGGCAGTCCGTGTACAAATTCCCATCGGCCTTGAAGAGAAGCATGAAGGCGTGGTGGATCTGCTCACCATGAAGGCCTATTGCTTCGAGGGCGAGATGGGTAATAAAGTCGTGGAAAAAGAAATTCCAGAGAATTTAAAAACAGATGCGGAGAAATATCATGCCGAACTGGTAGAAAAAATAGTAGAGACGGATGATACCATGATGACCGAATATTTAGAAGGCATGATTCCGGACTTGGAAGTTTTGAAGAAAACTCTTAGAAAGGCCGTAATCGCTAATGAAATATTTCCTGTTTTTGCCGGCTCTGCTCTCAAAAATAAAGGCGTGCAATTAGTCCTCGATGCCGTGGTGGATTATCTGCCTTCGCCGCTTGACATTCCTCCGGTGTCCGGCATTAATCCCGACAATGAAGAAGCAATTATCCGTAAAGCTTCAGATGCGGAGCCTTTTGCCGCACTTGCATTTAAAGTCGCCACCGACCCGTTCGTCGGCCAGCTTATATTCTTTAGAGTTTATTCGGGTACGCTGTCAGCGGGCAGTTATGTTTACAATCCGAGGACTCGCAATAAAGAAAGAATCGGGCGAATTCTCCGCATGCATGCGAACGACCGCGAAGAGGTCAAAAAAGTTTTTGCCGGAGAAATCGCCGCAGCGGTGGGGCTCAAGGACACCATCACTTCTGACACGATTTGTGATGAAAACAGCCCGATAATCTTAGACCGTATTGTATTTCCGGAACCGGTTATTTCGCTCCGCATCGAGCCCAAAACCAAAGCTGACCAGGAGAAAATGGGCATGGCCCTTAATCGCCTAGCCCAAGAAGACCCGACTTTTAAAGTGAGTACCGACCAGGAAACTGGCGAGACCATAATCGCGGGCATGGGCGAGCTCCACCTCGAAATAATAGTAGACCGCATGAAGCGCGAATTTGCCGTAGAGGCCAACGTGGGCAAACCGCAGGTAGCTTACCGCGAGACCATCACGGGCAACGCCAGCGCGGAAGGTAAGTACATCAAACAATCCGGCGGACGCGGAAACTACGGCCATGTGAAAATAAAAGTAAAACCGATGGAAATTCTAACCAGGGAAGAGCTGGAAGATTTGCCGAAAAATACCAAGCGCTCTCCCGGATTTGAATTTATCAACAGCATTAAAGGCGGCGTCATCCCGCAAGAATTTATCCCGCCTTGCGAAAAAGGATTTAAAGAAGGGCTCGACCGCGGAATTTTGGCCGGGTTCAAAATGGTCAACGTTTCCGTAGATCTATGGGACGGTTCTTATCATGAAGTGGACTCCAACGAAATGGCTTTCAAAATTGCTGCCTCCATGGCCGTCCAGGATGCCTGCCGGCAGGCGAAACCGGTGATTTTGGAACCGATGATGAAAGTGGAAGTAGTGACCCCGGAGAAATTCATGGGCGACGTCACTGGCAACCTATCTTCCAAGCGCGCTCTTATCGAAGGCATGGAAGACCGCGGTATGAACAAAGTCGTCCGCGCCGTAGTACCACTATCTGAAATGTTCGGCTATATGACGGGGCTCCGCTCCATGACCGAAGGCCGCGCCTCTTTTACTATGGAATTCTTTCGTTACGACATTGTGCCGCAAAACGTCGCTGAAACCATCATATCAGCTAGAAAGTAAACAAAAATCACTCCTTTAAGGAGTGATTTTTGTTTGAGGCTCATTATGATAAAATAAGTTTATGAAGCAAAGCCACGAAAAGTTCCTGACAAAAGATAAACTGAAAGAAAATGCTGAAACTTGGAAATATGATACTAATGTAAATGAAAAAAATTCAGGGTTATATGCTTTTAATAGAACCGAAAGTGCTGAAGAAAATAATCTTAATATAATTAGACTCCATGGAGTTTCTTTTATAAAAGACGTAATTCCTAAATTAATTGCAGGCAAGAAAAAAGGCGAGAAAGTGAAAATTTTAGATATTGGCGCCGGTGCGGCATTTTTCGCAGATGAAATTAGGGAAGCTTTTCCTGACCAAGTGAGGGTTTTTTCGACGGGCCTTTCTAAAAAAATTGCAAAGGACTACCGCAAAAAGAATAAACTAAAAGAAAACCAAAAACTCCACCCAGATGATTTGAAGTGGCGGTCTATTTTGGAGCTTAGTAACTTTGAGGAGTTTGATTTGATTATAGATACTTTTGGGGAATATAATTACGGCATAAGCGAAAGTTTTACTAAGAATGCAGCTGAAGGAAGAGCAGCAAGTTACTTAACGGCTGTCATTAAAAAACTAAAACCAGGAGGACAAGCAAGCCTCGTTTCAAACTTTAATTATTTTTGGACCGTGGAGGGAAAAAATTTTCTAGAACAATTGGGAGAAAAACACAATGTTAGAATTACTTCTCCAAAGGAGTTACCTAATCTTTTAAGAATAGAAAAGCCCAAATAAAATAGTTATAAACTACTTTTCTATTGAGAACCGCTCATGCTAGAATTGATGTATGGCACCCCAATCTTTTGAAGAACAGTTACTGGCAAAGATGGCTAGTGACAAAAGAAAAAAAGAAACAAGAGAAAGAGAGCTAGACTTTGCTGCTGAGCAATTGGAAAATAGCCCTGGAGATTATCTAATGAACAAGGTTGAGGGTGGTGAAGTTCCAATAAATGCAATTCATGGCGTTTCTTTCTTAAAAGAGGTCATTCCGAAATTAATTGCTAAAAATAAAAAAGGTGAAAAAGTAAATATTTTAGATGTCGGAGCGGGGGCATGCTTTTTTACAGATCAAATTAGAGAAATTTTCCCTGAAGAGGCTGAAGTTTCTTCAACAGGCCTTTCTCGAGAAAATGTAAAAAAATATCGTCAACGATACAAAAAAGACGGAAAA
>Ga0070671_100001029_pt1 | contig 20498 bp, 18 predicted proteins | sample KBSS73metaG_FD_65341 | JGI IMG/M metagenome (GOLD analysis project Ga0070671, IMG submission 65341) | Switchgrass rhizosphere microbial communities from Kellogg Biological Station, Michigan, USA - KBS S7-3 metaG | ecosystem: Host-associated > Plants > Roots > Rhizosphere > Soil ...
CTTAGGCAGCCTTGCTCTTCAGCAGGTCCAGCGCCTTGTTCAGCTGCTCGTCGATCGACACACCGGGCTTCTTCGTCTCGGGCTGCGTCTCCGTCGTCGGAACTGCGTCTTCATTGCCGTCGCCGCCGGGTCCGCCGTCGTCGATGTTCGAAGCCACCAGAATTCCCGGCATTACGCCCTCGTCCTCGAGCTTCTTACCCGAAGGCGACTCATATTTCGCCACCGACAGAATCAGCGCAGCGCCGTCCGGAAGCTCAAACGTCTTTTGTTGCGATCCCTCGCCGAAGGTCTTCTCGCCCACCAGGTCAGCGCGCTTGTTGTCGAGTAGCGCAGCTGCAACGATCTCACCAGGGCCTGCCGTTCCGCGGTTCACCAACACCACAACAGGCGATGTCGCATTGATCGCCTTGGACGGGTCGGCCGTAAACGTCTGCTTGGCGACCTTCTGCCCTTCCAGCGTCGCAATGGTGCCCGTCTTCAGCAGGAAGTTCGCCAGCCGCATCGCCTCCGGTATATCGCCGGCCGCGACGTCGCGAAGGTCCAGCAGAATCTTCTTGTTACCCGACTTCTGCATCCCCTTCAGCTTGCTCTCCATCTGCTGCACATGGTCGTGATCCAGCACAACCGGCTTCAGATAAAGAATCGAAGAGTTCTCGTACATCGACTCGCTTACTGGAGGCAACGCAGTCTGTACGCGCGCCATGGTGATCTTCTCCGGCGCAGCCTTGCGCGGACGAACCACAGAAATCGTCAGCTCGCTGCCAGGTGCTCCTTCCAGCATCATCTTGATCATCGCGAGGGAGATGTCCCGTGTATCCTGCGTACCGATCGCCTCGATGATGTCGCCGTCGTTCAGATTCGCCTTGTCCGCGGGACTTCCAGGAACGACTGATACCACCGTCGCATAACCATAGCGCTTTGAGACGTTGAGCCCCACCTGCGCCTTGCCGCCCTTATCAGACTTGTACGTCTTGTAGTCCTCCGGCGTCAGGTAGCTCGAGTCCGCGTCCAGCGACTCCAGCAGACCGCGCAAGGCGCCGTTCGTTACCGATGCAATGTTCGGCTCTTCAACGTAGTCGGTCTGGATGTGCCGCAAGACTTCACTGTAGACGTTGATCTGCCGATACGCGCCATCCTGCGGCTCGCTCGCCGCACTCACGCCACTCGAGTTCACGCCAAGAAATACGGTCAGCACCAGAACAACAGAAGTGGCGAGCAGCAGAATCTTCGAAATCTTCGGCATAGGTTAGAGGAACTCCACGGGAATTAGACGTAGCCCGTAAAATAATGATACTCCGAGAAGATCCGCAAAAACTGCTTCCTTAGTTCATCGGCTGACTCGGCAAAATTGGAACTCCATGGACCGGTATCTCCGCTGGCGTCGAGTGGTCCCACGTACCACCGCCTGACGCGGGTGGACTTAGGGCGGAGCCCACAGAAAGAGCATGCCATGCATAGCTCCCAGTGGAATCTCGCATGCATATCTGGACCGTGTCCGATGAACCCCCAAACCCCTGTACATACCAGAAAAGTCCGCCCTTACTCGAATCGCAGGCAGACTGAACTGACGGCAAAAGCTTCATCCCTCCGGCGATCCCGGTGCTGCCATCCGCAGCTTGCTGAAGCCCGTAGCTCATGACCGACGTCGTACCGACAGCCGACCCCGGGAGAATCTGCGGCTGGTCGATGCCATCTCCTGACCACTGTATGGAGAGAGGACCGCTGGTCCCGTCCCGGTTTCCGACATTTGCCACCAACTGCGGAGTTCCGTTGGAAAATACCGCGCGAATTCCGCTCAGAACCACATTTCCTGCAAATGCCTGATTTGAAATCACATTTACGGCAGCTTGAGAGGAATAGTTCGAAGTGGACACAGAGACCTTCACCACTTGATCTCGAGCATTCGTGCTTCTCCAGGCAATCCAGTAGTCCCCGTTGATATCTCCCTGCGCAAGGACCACATCCCCATCTGTGGTGATCGGTGTGCTCAATCGATTTGACGTTCGTGGAACATCAATTTGAGGCTGATTGATGCCGTCAGTCTTGTATAGCGGGATCTGGCCAGCGGTATGCACGAAGTAAAAGTTCCCCCGTGTCGAGAGATGTGCGGTCCCTGGGCCCTTAATCGAAATCCAGGTATTAGGTGCACTGAGCCCTCCCCATCCTTGTGCTGTACCGTTCGTGATATCGAGCGAACCATTGTTACCCAGCTCAATGAGCGCATCCGGCAAAACGCCCGTTGCGTCAATCATGAAGTTGGGATTCGTGAGCACAACGTTCGATTTGCGATCCGTTCCCGTCGTAATTTTGAGGAAGGGATAGTTGAGATCGTGTTGTACGTCCTCAAAATGAGGATTGATGAAGCGAGTTGAAGACTCCCAGTTTTCGCCGATAACAACCTGGCAACCATCGAAACTGTTGTTTTCAAAGTTAAATTCGCTTGAATTACTGGCAGGGGTCACATCGATCATGACGCAGTTCATGCCCCAGCTGACACCGTCTGTCTGAGTTCCGTCGTTAAATGTCGTATGAGAAAAGGTCAGATTTTCTCCCGCGGTCTTGATGCCAGGCGGGTAATTGAGAGCAATCGCATTATGCCTGAATATGCCACTATGCCAATGGACGATGAAGGTATAAGACCCGAACAACAGACCCGTACCAAATCCTGCGATATTGACGTTGTAGGCATCAATGCCAGAAATCTGATTGAGAAAAATGCCGGTAGTACCATCCACCGAACCTTTCGCCGCTGCGGGAGTCTGAAGCGTAAAGTCGCGTATCACGGTTCCAGATGACCCAGCGATCACCGACGGACCAGGTGAACCCAACATCGTGAGGGCAACGCCGGTAGTACCGGTGTATTCGAGGCAGGTTCCTGGACCGTCACCGGCAAGGATGATCGGTGATCCGATAACAATCGGCGTACTGTACTGGTAACAAGTGGAGGATGCCGGAATGTACACTCGGCCGCCCATCGGAAGTTGTGCTGCGGCGGCATTAATCTTTTGTCCAATATCAGATCCCTGTTCCAGCGCGGCATTAATGGTTTTGCTAGGGGCCAGATCAATGGAGGTCTGTGCTAGGCAGGGGGAGGCTACTAAAAGCAAACAAACCAATGGGGAAGGAATCCGCAAACTCTTATCCTTGGGGGGGCCTGACGTGCTGGCCTAAATCACTACCGATTTAGGCTTTGATGACAATTTAAAGTGGAAGGGATATCGCGAGTAAGAAACTATGACATTTAAGTTAAAAAATGACATTTTTGATGGTCTTCAAGCATCAACGCTTCAAGCAGTCTTAAACGAAGTTTGGATTAGCATACTATTGATATCTGGTTAGTTAGGATACAACTTTGGTGGCGGTGGACAGAATCGAACTGTCGACCTACGGGTTATGAGTCCGTCGCTCTAACCATCTGAGCTACACCGCCAATATGTTGAATGACCGCGCTTTACTTAGAAAACAGCTTGACTCGAGGAGAATCGCCGCGGCACCGCTAGATACCATCATACTGGATTCCATGGGTCACGAAAAGCTCGGCGTCCTCGGCGTCATTCCTGCGCGCCTTGCCTCCACGCGCCTCCCGCGTAAAATTCTTCGCACCATCGCTCGACGCCCCATGCTCGCATGGGTGTATGAGGCCGCCCTCGCCTGCCCTCAGCTCAATAGTCTAGTCGTCGCTACCGACTCCGAAGAGATCGCCTCCCTCTGCCGCGACAATAACTGGCGCTGCCAACTCACCTCGCCTGACCTCGCCAGCGGCACCGACCGCGTCCACGCCGTCTCCCAGATCATCGACGCCGAGATCTACGTCAACATTCAGGGCGACGAACCCCTTCTCAAACCCGAGCACCTCACCGCCCTGCTTCGCCCCTTCGCCGAGCAGCACGTCGAGGTCTCCACCCTCAAGGTCGCCTGCACCGCCGCCAATATCCATAATCCAAACGCCGTAAAAGTTGTCACCGCCGCCGATGGCCGCGCTCTCTACTTCTCCCGAGCCACGATCCCGTACAACCGTGACTGCAGCCCGGCACAGTACTGGAAACACATTGGCCTCTACGCATACCGCAAGTCCGCTCTCCAGCGCTTTCCCACGCTCCCCCACAGCACCCTGGAGTACACAGAGAAACTCGAGCAGCTACGCTTCCTCGAAAACAACATCACCCTCTACGTCGAACCCACCAACCACGACACAATAGGCGTCGACACGGAAGAAGACCTGAAGCTGGTTGAATCTATTTTGCTGCAGCGCTAACCGGCACAAATCGCAGCTCCAGCCCACCATCTTTAGCCTCAGCTACCAGCCCATCCAACGACTGCGCCACCCAGTCGGCTGCCTCCAACTCCTCCAGCGAGTGGGTACCCAGCACACCAAGCACGCGCGACCCCGCCGCCTTCCCCGCACCCACTCCCGAAGGTGCATCCTCCACCACAAGGCACTCCTCCGGACGCAATCCCAGCAACTCCGCACCGCGTCTGTACGGCTCCGGATCGGGCTTACCCCGCTCAACCATATCCGCGCTGATCAGCCGCTCAGGAAGCGGCAGCCCAGCCACCTTCAACCGCTCCACGGTCAACCTGCTCGTCGCAGACGTGACAATCGCCCACCGGTCAGATGGAAGACTCTCCAATAATCTACGAACCCCCGGTAAGACCTTCAAATCATCCGTATCCTCGACTTCAATATCTTCAATCACCCGCAGCCCCTCGTTCGCATCAATGTCCGGCCGCAAGCTCTTCACAATTTCAATCGCGCGCATCCCATGCGGAACCTCGTAGTTCTCCGCGTCAGGCACGCCATACATCTTCGCCCACAACCGCCACGACCGCCTCACCGATCCGATCGAGCTGATCAGCACCCCGTCCATATCGAACAGCAGGCCCTTCGTCATCACCACAATTGATTCGCTCAAGCCGCCGTTCCCTTCAGCACAAACTCCTGCGCAACCTTCAAAATCTTCTCCACCGACTCTTTCGAGCAGCTCTCGCAATACACCCGTAGCAGCGGCTCCGTTCCCGAGGCCCGCAGCAGCAGCCACGTCTCAGCAGCATTGTCTTTGCCTGCGCACGCGGGATTCCCAAGGAAGAACTTGATCCCGTCCAGCGTCTCCACCCGCAGCACCTTCATGCCCGCCAGTTCTGTCACCCCAGCTTTTGCGCGCGCAATCGCCGACTGCTTCAACTCCTCGTTGATGTGCATATCGACGCGGCCATACTGGTGCTCGCCGAACTCCGCTTGCAATGCGGCGACAAGTTCACCCAGCGTTTTCTTCTCGTCTGCCATCACATTGGCTATTAGCAAACTGTTTAGCAATCCGTCGCGCTCCGGCAGATGCCTGCTGATACCCATGCCGCCCGACTCCTCGCCACCGATCAAAATCTCCTTTTCAAGCATCAGATCCGCAACGTACTTGAACCCGATGCCATGCTCATTCAGCTTGCGGCCGTACTTCGCGGCGATACGATCAATCATCTTCGTGGTGTTGAATGCTCGCGTGACCTCGCCGGGCCATTTCTTCCGCTCGAGCAACCACCACATCAATAAGCTCAGGATCTTGTGCGCATCCACCAGATTGCCGTTCTCGTCCACAGCGCCAATGCGGTCCGCATCGCCATCCGTAATCAACCCAGCATCGCACTTGTTCGCAACCACAGCCTCTTGCGTCGCCTTGATATGCGGAAGAATCGGCTCCGGGTTAATCCCGAAGAATGTCGGGTTCACTTCATTGCGAATCTCGACACATGAAATCCCCGCGCGCTCAAAGATTCCGGCGACGACGCCACGCCCTGCGCCATACATCACATCGATCAGAAACTTGTATCCGCTCGCCTTGATCGCCTTCAGGTCGACGAACTTCTCCAGCGCCGCAATGTACTCCGGCGCAAAGTCGACCTCCGTGATCTCCGCAGTCTTCTTCGCCACAGGCACCGGCTTCAGCAGATAGCTCTCAATCGCCGCCATGATCGACGGCTTACCCGAGCCGCCATAGCTCGCCTTGTACTTCACTCCGTTCCACTCCGCAGGATTATGGCTCGAAGTAATCATCACGCCACCCGCAGCCTTCCGATGGCGCACCGCGTACGAAAGCGTCGGCGTCGCCGTAATCCCGCTCGCAAGCTGCACCGGAATCCCCGCGCTGGCCAGTACCTGGGCCACCACCTTCGCAAACGACCGCGAGCCAAATCGCGTGTCCCATCCTATGCACACACCGGCTTTTGGATCCTCGTGCTCCAGCACATAGTTCGCAATCGCTCCCGCCGCCACGCGAACATTCGCGTAGGTAAAGTCATCAGCGATCACGCCGCGCCAGCCGTCCGTGCCAAACTTCACAACCGTCTTCGTCTCTGCCATCGCCTCACTCAAGTTCTGCCTAGACCAGGTCTTCTCGCCCCGCCTGCTTCAACTCCGCAACTACCTTGCCTACATCCTGCGACCGCTCCCGCGTTGTGATCAGCAGAGCATCCTCCGTCTCAACCACCACCAGATCGTTCACGCCTACCAGCGCAACGGCCTTGCCCGGTGCATACACGTAGTTCCCATGTGCATCGATGTCCACACAGGGTTGGTCCGTCTTGTCGAAGACATTCTTCTCCGCCAGATCCTCCGGACCGCAGTGTGCTACATGCTCGTGCAGTGCAGACCAGCATCCAAGATCGTTCCAGCAGAAGTCCCCTGGCAGACAGTAAATCTCCGAAGCCTCTTCACCCTTCGCCGACCGCGGCTCCAGCACCGCATAGTCGATTGAGATGTTCTCGCACTGCGGGTATAACTCAGCAAAAACGCCTTCAAACTCCGCCGTTCCATAAGCTGCCGCAATCTTCTCCAGCAACGGAGCCATCGCCGGTGAATGTTCACGGATCGCACACGCAAGAGTTCGCGCGCTCCATAGAAACATGCCGCTATTCCACGCATAATTTCTCGAAGCCACAAACGCCTCAGCCAGAGCCTTGTGCGGCTTCTCCGTAAATCTCTTTACGCGCCGAACCTCAATGCCGCCTGTCAGCACAGAAGCCTCTTCCACAGTCGAGCCGCGCTCAATATATCCATAGCCCGTCTCTGCCTTCGTAGCGGGCACTCCCAGAACCACAATCTTCTCGCCGTTTGCAGCCAGACTGACTCCTGCCCGCACTACTTCCGCAAACCGCTTTCTGTCGTCCACTACATGGTCCGAAGGAAAGATCCCGATCACCGCATTAGGGTCTTTTTTCTCAAGCAAGAACGCGGCCAACGCACATGCTGGAGCTGTGTTCCTCGCCGCCGGCTCACTTAGTATGTGCTCCCCGCGCAGCTCCGGAAGCTGATGCACAATCTCGTCACGCAGCAGATCGTTCGTAATCACCCATATGTCTTCTGCAGCTGCCACCGGTAGCAGACGGTCCATTGTCTGCTGGATCATTGTTCGCTCGCCATCCAGCGCCAACACCTGCTTGGCTCGTGCCCTCCGGCTCCGTGGCCAGAATCGCGTTCCGCTTCCACCGGCAAGTATCACCGGAACAAATCGCGGCTCTGCGGCTTCCGCCTGACCGCCTGACTTACCCATACTTCTCCATTCCAAAGGAAAACCGCATCGGCAACCCCGATGCGGCTCTTCCCCTGATCTTTCTAGCCAAGCTTTGCAAAATACTCACGCATCCGCTTGACGCCCTCGTCCACCACATCATGCGACACCGCGTACGAAAGACGTATGTGGTCCGCTGTACCGAACGCCTCGCCGGGAACCACCACCACATGCGCCTCGCTCAGCAGCTTCGCCGCAAGGTCCGTCGCCGACTTCACGCCGCCCTTGCCGATAAAGCTCTTCACATTCGGGTACACATAAAACGCGCCCTGCGGAACCGTGCAGGTCAGCCCGGGAATCGTCTTGAATCCCTCGAGAATCCGGTCGCGCAGCTTGATGTAATCCGCGCGCATCTCCGAAACACACTCCTGCGATCCGCTTACCGCCGCAATCGAAGCCTGCTGCACCATGCTTGCCGTATTCGAGGTCGACTGCGACTGCAGCTTGCTCATCGCCGCAATCACCGGCTTAGGCCCCAGCGCATATCCCGCGCGCCAACCCGTCATAGCATACGTCTTTGAAAGCGAACCCAGCACAACCACATGCTCCTTGCAGTCCAGGAAGCTTCCGCCGCTCACGATGTTGCCCGTGAAGTTCAGGTATACATAGCACTCATCCAGCAGCACAAAAATGTCGCGTTTGTGTGCCATGCGAACGATTGCCTCCAGGTCTTCCGGCGAAACCACCGCGCCCGAAGGATTAGAAGGTGTGTTCAGGATGATCGCCTTCGTCTTCGGCGTTATCGCATCCTCAACCATCTTCGCCGTCACGCGGAAGTTCTCCGCCTCGCTCGTCTCGAGGAACACCGGAGTGCCGCCCGCATACTGAATAATGTCCTTGAAAGACACCCAGTACGGCACCGGCAGAATCACCTCGTCGCCGTGGTCCACCAGCACCTGAATCGCGTTGAATAGGGCCAGCTTTCCACCCGTTGTAAACACGCACTCGTCAGCCGCGTAGTTCGACCCAAAATCCGCCTTATGCCGATCGACAATCGCCTGCCGCACTCCCGGCGTTCCCGCCACGTTCGTGTACCGGGTGAAGTTCTTCTCAATGGCCTCAATCGCCGCGTCCTTAATGTGCCGCGGAGTGTTGAAGTGCGGCTCGCCTGCGCCAAAGTCCGCCAGGTTCACACCCTCAGACTTCAGCTTCAAAGCAGCCGCCGTAATCGCCATCGTTGCTGAAACTTCAATGCGGCCGATCCGGTCCGCAAAAACCTTCGTAGCAGTCGCTGTGCTCATACCCTCTAGTTTGGCAGATTTGCCCCCCAAGCGAAAGCCGCTCTGTCGAATCGTCGGACCTCGACACAACGACTAGCAGGTCACATGAAGAATCGCGTTGACTGCCGACCCCTGCTCTATCAGACGGATGGCCTCTTTCGTCGGCACGATTGTCAACTCAACCTGACGACGCTCCGCCTCACGCTTCACGTCCTCCATCACCGGTAGCTGACCATAGGCCCCTGTACCAATCACAAGCCGCCGGCACTTCCAGGGGATCGCCTCTTCGACAGACACCGGCGTATGTCCAAACTCGTCGCGGAACTTCTTTGACGGCGCCTTCTTGCGCCTGCGGACCTCTCCCCGATCAATCACCACGTCCTGCTCATACGTGCTGCCATCGATCCTGACGGTGCCGAAGGAAAATCTGTCGATATGCATACATTCCTCTCAGGCCGCCGAGCTAAGCACTCTTCTTCGAGGTGACCGCCGAAAAGGCCGACCAGCACTGCTCGATATCGTGGCTGCCACAGTGCGGACACGCAGGCTTCTCCGCGTCATGCTCCGCGAGGGTCAGGGTCTTCAGGAATGTCTTCTTGCAGGCGTTGCAGGTGTACTCATAGTGGGGCATACAGACCTCCCACAACTTCCGTATGATTCTAGGCTCGCGACTGAAGCAGATCCAAACCCGCTTTCTCAGGAGTATTCATGAACCGTGTATCGCCCACCATCGCCTTGCTTATCTGTGCGTTGTCGGCCCCCCTCGCCCACGCCCAGGTCAAAACCACCCGCGACCAGATCCTCTTCTACACCTCCGACTGGAAAGGCGAGCGCTTCCCTGACGGCCGCCCCAAGCTCCCCGACTCGCTCCTCACCCGCGCGCTCGACGTCTCCCTCGAAGACGTCTGGGACTTCCTCCGCGGCCACAAGTACAACAACCAGTTCGAAGGCAACTGGCAGTCTCTCCATCCCGACCAGGCCTTCGCTGGCCGAGCCCTCACCGCGCAGTACATGCCCGCGCGCCCCGACATGACGAAAGCGATCGACGCCGAAGGCAAAACCGAGAAACGCCAAAGCTTCAACAATAGTTGGCCCATCAACGATCTCCAGATGGGAGACGTCTACGTCGCAGACGGCAACGGCAAAGTCTTCGAAGGCACCCTCATCGGTTCCAACCTCGGCTCAGGCATCGCCGCTCACACCCACTCCGGCTTCGTCTTCGACGCCGGCATCCGCGACGCCGAAGAAAACCGCGAGATCGCCAACCTCAATGGCCTCTATCGCGGCTACGATCCGTCCTTCCTCATCGGCATGACCATGACCGCCATCAACGCTCCCGTCCGCATCGGCCACGCCACCGTCCTGCCCGGCGACCTCGTCCTCGCCAAGCGCGATGGCGTCATCTTCATCCCCGCCATCCTCGCCGAAGAAGCCATCTCCACCGCAGAGTTCACCAAGCTCCAGGACGAGTTCAACTTCGAACTCAACCGCGCCGGCTCAAACGGCGGAGCCTTCGAAGGCGGATGGACCAACGCCAAGTTCGACGCCTTCGCCAAGTGGATCGACGCCCACACCGACAAACTCAAGATGCCGCGCAGCGAGTTTGACGCTCTGCTCAAAAAACATCACCGCGACTAATTCTTAACCGCCTCAGTCGCTCTTCAACGGCTTCACCGAAAAATGATCGAACTGCACCGCGAAGCTCTCCTTCCCCGGAGCAGCCGCGACCATCCCTATCTGCACCGTTCCGCCCGGCGGAAAGTAAGCTAGCCGCAGCATCTCGTACTTGCTCCCATCAAACGAGTACTCGACCTGCACAAAGTTCCCCTCCCTCTTCAACCGCAGCCATACCGACTCCGGATTGTCCTTTCGCGGCACTACCGACCAGTCCGAGAACTCCCTCGTCACCACCGCGCTCACGTTCTGCACGCCGTTCACATACTCGATCCCCGTCTTGATCCAGTTCTTCTCATCCACCCGCACCATCAGCCCCGCCTGGTGATATAACTCCCGATACTTCCCCGTCACATGAACCGACGCCTCAAAATCACCCGTCTGCTCCTGGAAGTAGAACGGCCCGTTATCGCGGATGAACCCGTAATGCGTCACTCGCCAGAAGTCAGTTCCCGGATTGACCGTCGCTGAAATCACCCCATCCTTCGCTGTCCACTGCTTGGGCTCATTTGACCAGCGCATCTGCGCTCCACACGCCGTCACCGCAGCGAAAACAAACACAGGCAATAGCTTCATATCTCTCTCCTTCAACGAGCCAAGCGCCAATCACCATTTTCTTTACGGCCTGCCTTCCTTCTTACGCTATCCTTCCGCCGTGACTTCAACGCGAAAAATCTTCATCGCAGGATCAGCTCTGCTCCTTCTGGTCCTCCTCGGCGCCTTCGCCTTACATCGCAAACCCAGCCACACCGATTGGGCGGTCGCGGGCGGAACCCCCGAGAACTCACACTACTCCTCCCTCGACCAGATCAACCGCTCCAACGTCGGGCAACTCAAAGAAGCCTGGCGCTTCGATACCGGCGAGACCGGCGGCATGGAGACCACGCCTCTCGTCATCGATGGCGTCCTCTACACCTTCACCCCCACCCAGAAGGTCGTCGCTCTCGACGCCACCACCGGAAAGCAGCTGTGGAAGTTCGACGCCGGAATCAAAACCGGAGGCCCCGTCCGCGGCCTCACCTACTGGAGCAGCGGCAGCGAACGACGGATCCTCGCCGGCGTCATGAGCTTCGTCTACGCCCTCGATCCCGAAACTGGAAAGCCCATCCCGTCCTTCGGCGACAACGGCCGCATCGACCTCCGCGAAAACCTCGGCCGCGACCCTGAGAGCCAGTCCATCGCGCTCTCCAGCCCCGGCGTCATCTACAAGGACATCCTCATCGTCGGCGGCCGCTGCCCCGAGACCCTTCCCGCCCCTCCCGGCGACATCCGTGCCTACAACGTCCGCACCGGAGCCCTTCGCTGGTCCTTTCACACCATCCCACACCCCGGCGAGCCCGGCTACAAAACATGGCCTGCCGACGGCTGGAAAAACTCAGGCGCTGCCAACAACTGGGCCGGTATGTCACTCGATCCCGACCGCGGCATCGTCTTCGTCCCCACCGGCTCCGCCGTGCCCGACTTCTACGGCGCCTCCCGCAAGGGCGACAACCTCTACGCAAACACCCTCCTTGCCCTCAACGCCGAGACCGGCGAACTCATTTGGTACTTCCAGGGCGTCCACCACGACATCTGGGACCGCGACTTCCCCTCTGCACCCATCCTCGTTCCCGCCGAGCGCAACGGAGTCCTCCTCCCCGCCATCGCCCAGACCACCAAGCAGGGCTACCTCTATCTCTTCAACCGTGCCACCGGCGTTCCTCTCTTCCCCATCGAAGAGCGCCCCTACCCCACAACCAACGTCCCCGGCGAAACGACCTCTCGAACCCAACCCCTTCCACTCCTGCCTGAACCCTTCGGTCGCCAGATCCTCACTGAAGACACCCTCACCAATCGCACCCCCGCTGCCCACGAATGGGCCGTCAAACGTCTTCGCGAGGTTCGCAACGAAGGTCCCTGGATCCCCTTCTCCGTGGAAAAAGACACCCTCATCTCACCCAGCTTCGAAGGCGGCGCCGAGTGGGGCGGTCCAGCAATCGACCCCGAGTCCCGCATCCTCTACGTCAACGCCAATAACCACGCGTCGCTCGCCGCCCTCGCACACGCTGCCGCCGACACTCCCGGGCGCCGCACCTATCTCGCTCAATGCGCCGTCTGCCACGGCGACCACCGCCAGGGGGCCCCCCCAACCTTCCCCGGCCTAATGAGTGTCACCCATCGCCTCAACCTCGACCAGATCACTGCCCTCATCCACGACGGCAAAAGCCGCATGCCCGCCAATCCCATTCAGGGCAAGCCTCTCGACGACCTGCTCGCATACCTCAAGACCGACAACGACTCCCCTTCGCCGTCGGCCTCTCGCGCGAATGCGGCACCCGAACATCCTCCAGTGCAAATCGCCGACAGCCCCGTCTACCAGGCCAAGTGCGCCTCCTGCCACGGCAGAAATCGTGAAGGCTCCGCAACCACATTCGCACCATCTCTTCAGGGAATCAGCACCCGTTATCCCGATGCTCTCATCCGCGCCTCCATCCAGAACGGCAAGGGCCGGATGCCCGCCGTCGCCGGCCTCTCCGCCCAGGACATCGACTCACTCCTGAAGTTCCTACACTCAGACGCCCCAGAACCCTTCTCCGACTCTGGCATGCTCTACACCATGACCGGCTACCGCCGCTTTCTCGACCCCGACGGCTACCCAGCCACCGCCCCGCCTTGGGGAACCCTCAACGCGATCGATCTCAACACCGGCAAGTACCTCTGGCGCCAGCCATTCGGTGAATACCCCGAACTCACTACTGCAGGTATCACCAACACAGGCAGCGAGAACTACGGGGGCCCCATCGTCACCGCCGGCGGCCTCCTCTTCATCGCCGCCACCAACTTCGACCGCAAGCTTCACGCTTACGACAAGGCCACCGGCAAACTGCTCTGGGAAACCGCCCTACCCTACGCGGGTAACGCCACGCCCGCCACCTACATGGTCAACGGACGGCAATACGTCGTCGTCGCCGCAGGTGGCTCTTTCCTCAACCCCAAGAGCACCGGAGGTGCCCTTTACGTCGCTTTCGCTCTGCCATAAGACGACACTTGAGGTCTGTCCGCTTACAAAATCTCTACCCAATCCTTACTCCGTCGGGACATAATGAGGCATTCCACTCTTCCATGCTGAAGAAGGCCTCCAAAGGCTGAAGCGGGCCTCCCTAAAATCCCTTTCCGTACGGAGCACACATCATGAGCTTCACCCGGCGCGCTTTCATCCAGCGCATGGCACAAGTCGGCGGCTACTCCGCAGCCTTCGCCTCCATGCAGGCCCTCGGCCTCCTCCCCGCTGCTATCGCCTCCACTCTCCCGCAGCTTCCTGCGGGCTTCGGCAAGGGCAAGAAGGTCGTCATCCTCGGCGGCGGAATCGCCGGACTCACCTCCGCCTACGAGCTTCGCAAAGCCGGCTTCGACTGCACAATCCTCGAAGCCCGCAATCGTCCCGGGGGCCGCTCCTGGACCATCCGCAACGGCTCAAAGGTTGATTTCACAGACGGAACCAGCCTTACTTGCTCCTGGCAGAGCGGCTATCTTAACCCCGGCCCCGCCCGCATCCCCTCCATCCACACAAACCTCCTTGGCTACTGTCAGGAGCTCGACGTTCCTCTCGAAGTCGAGGTCAACACCTCCCGCTCCGCCCTCATGCAGTCTCCCGCCGTCGATGGCGGCAAACCCGTGCAGCAGCGTCAGGTCGTTCACGACACCCGCGGCTATCTCTCCGAACTGCTCACAAAGGCCATCAACAAGCACACCCTCGACGACGAGCTCTCCAAAGAGGACATCTCTCACCTCCGCGACTTCCTCGAAGACTTCGGCGACCTCAACCGCGACGGCAAGTACACCGGCTCCATGCGCGCCGGCTTTATCACTCCCCGCGGAGCAGGCCCCGCCCGGCATGTCCTCCACAAGCCCATTCCTTTCCACGATCTCCTCACCGCCGACTTCGCCTTTGGCGAGTTCTACGAAGAACAGATCGACTGGCAGGCCACCATGTTCCAGCCCATCGGCGGCATGGACCGAATCCCCTACGCCTTCGCCAAATCACTAGAGCCGCTCATTCACTACAACTGTGTCGTAAAAGAAATCACCACAGGCGACTCCGTCGTCACTGTCGCCTACACAGATGGCGGCGAAAGCCACGGCAAGACCATCACCGCAGACTTCTGCATTTGCACCATGCCCATCTCCGTCCTCGCCGCCACGAAGAACAACTTCTCCCCGGAAACTCAAAAGGCCTTCACCGACATCCCCATGACCGCCCTCTACAAAATCGGCTGGGAGTCTCCGCGTTTCTGGGAGAAGGAGAACAACATCTACGGCGGCATCTCCTTCGTCAGCGACATCGTCGGCCTCGTCTGGTATCCCACCGACAAGCTGTTCTCACCCACCGGAGTCCTCGTCGCCGGCTTCGGCTCCGAGCGCGAAGACACCTTCGGCGGCGGCATGGGCGGCCCCTCCACCTTCAAACCCACCCCCTTCGGAGCGCTCCCCACCGTCGAAGCCAAGCTTAACGCCTCACGCAACGCCGTCGAAAAACTTCACCCCGGCAAGTCGAATCTGCTCACAAAACCAATCTATGTCCCCTGGAGCAAAGTTCCCTACTCGCTCGGCTGTTTTGCCAACGTCCACCTGCCGTCCAGCGAACCTGCCTACAACCAGCTTGAGAAACCACAAGGCCGCACTTATTTTGCCGGAGACTACCTCTCCCACCTCGTAGGCTGGCAGGAAGGAGCCATCCTCTCTGCCCACCACGCCATCGAGCGTATCGCCAAACAGATCCAGGCTTAGCGCGCTGGCTGGATTACTGGCTGTAGGGTAGGTTTGCGCAACGCCATAAAAGTCATTCGGCCCACGTCGTACGCGCCGTAGATGATGTTCGCGCGGAGCATGTCATTGCGAAGCGTCAGAATCTGTCGCCGCATAAAGCGGAAGACATGATTGCCCGGTTTATAGCTGGCGTTTCTCTTTGGCTCCAGGGAACCCGGAGCCTTGCACGTCTGCAACCGGATAACCGCCACCGAGCCATCCGTATGCATCGCGTCTCCATTTGCATTGCGCGTCGCAGTCGGCACGTCAGGCCGCGGCACATAGTTCACCGAGCTGACGCAGCCCGCAAAATCCAGATCACGAATGATCGTCGAACGCTCATCGTCGATCGCAGGCGCGATATGGTGCACAAAACCCAGATGCTTCAGCGCGAGCACCGCCTGGGTATCGTGTGTCGACGAGCTAATCCATACCGGCTCATTGCTCCCCTTCGACTCCCACTTCCAGATGCGAAGATGGTCCCTGCGGTCGTAACTGTTCAGGCTCTTCTGCCAGTTCATGTCCTGCGGTTTGCCGTTCATATAGAAGGTCATCATCGGCTGCTGCGCATATCCACTTTTATTCAGCAGAGCATAGAAACTCTTCATCGCCGCATGCTTTGACACAGGGTCCGCGTTGTCCCATCCCGCCACACGAAACGCTTGCGTTACTGCATCCGCCGATCCCAGAAAAACAATATTGATCAGATCGGCGTTGACATCCTTCTCAGTCATCACACGCGAAGGAAGCTCGCCCACCAGCTGTTCCAATGCTTCCGACTCCGCCTTCACTACCGGTGAGAACTCACGCTCCGTGCTCACCGCCGACGCTGGAACCGAAATCTCGTTCGTCGTCCGAAGCCGAATGTCCGTACCGGCTGGAAAGTAAATCTCGGGCTCCGGGAAGATAGGAAACACAACCTTGTACGCCAGCAGAACCGGATCGGGATAGGGATTCCACGTCGGAAGATGAATCAACTTGCTGTTGATACTGCCCTGAAAGGTATCTGAGCTGCGTACGCCCTGAATGACGCCTTTGCGAACCAGCTCACGCGCGTTTTCCACCTCTTCTACACGGGCTTTGAACTCAACCAGCGCGCCAGAGCCGTCTTCCGCCTGATGGAACTCCAACTCCAGTGCAGCCGTCTCATGCCGAATCCCCCACCCAACCTTGCGTTTGCTCCGAACCACTCCGTCCACTGCCGACCCCATCGCCAGAACAACCTCGTTCTCGCAAACAAGATCCCGCGTCAGGACCGCGTGAATCGGGTCACCCACCTTAGCCGTGTATGTAGTGACCGGCGCAGTAAGACGAATCCACAAAGATTGTCCCGCCGGAAGCTGGTCGCACGCGAAGGCCACGCGGGCAACGCACAGAATCCACAAGCAGACGAGCCCACGCTTTGCGCCAGAAGGGATCCTCATGGGGAGGTAGAAATAAGGGCCCGCACCTCAACAATAACAAACAGGCGGTCCGCTCGCCGCGTTGTTATCTAACAACGTGACGAACGAGGTACCACTTTAGTGCCCCTTTGCCAACACTTAGCGACGCCCACTCATCGCCCCGCGCCTCTTTAGCTCAGGCGTGCACTCCTCCGAAAACGGATTCACCAGGAACGTCCCTGGCATCCCCGACACCAGCACTGTGCCATTCGCGTTGAAATGCGCCGACCTGTACTCCCCATCCGGAAGATCATTCAGCCTTCTCCATGTCTCGCCCTTGTCCTCGCTCACATACACACCCGTGATGGACGTCACGACCTCCCGCTCTGGCCGCACCGAATCCACCTCGATCCCGTAGGCCCGCAGATTCGGCCCCGCCTCATCCGATGTCGGATGCAGCAGAAACTTCGCATTCGTTACCCGTCGCACCATACCCGGCCCTACCGGGTTATATACCCCCCAGCACGCCGCCAGATGCAAACCATTAACAACCGTCATCCCATGGATCGCCGAGTCCGGCCCCACCCCATCCACACGGCTCCATCCCTTCGTCCGCAGGTTCAGCAGATACACCTGATCTCCCGTCCCCACATACAGAAAGCGCGAGCTCACATTCTTAGGATCATCAAACTGTAACGTCAGAAGATCCATCTCCGTAGGAATATTCTCAATCTGCCCATCCTCCACCCACTCGCCATCCACACCTTTGCGATAGCGAAACAACTGCGGGGTCCGGTCAAAGTACCCATACCCGACGATCAGGCTGCTCCCGTCCGCCGTCATCTCCACAACATTCCCTCTCACCGGCTCCCCCGGCTTCTTCGGAATCTGAATCTTCGGTGGCGTGTCAGGAACCCGCGGCCCCGCAATCGGCTTCACGATGGCATTCGCGCCAGCCGGCTGCGGAATCACCTGAAAGGCTCCCTTCTGGGTCGTAATCACAAAGTAGCTTCCCCCGGGAGCCGCAATGAAACCGTTTCGCAGCCCCTCGCCAATCCTCGCGTCGAAGTACCTCGAGTCGACATGCGCAACCTCCTTCCACGTCGCTCCGCCATCCGTAGACTTTGAGATGTACATCAGCCGGTCGCGCGCCGGAATCGCCTCGCTCAAATCCGTCGTAAGCCCCCAAAAAACATCTCCGCTGGCCTTCGGATCCGGATCGCTCGCCATCGCCTCAATAAAGTCACCTGCAAACTCATGACTTCCCGGAAGACTCGTCACCCGATGCACACGACAGCTCTCCAGGTCCTCCTGCGCACTCTGGCCTCGCACAACCTGCGCGCACAGTACAAGCAGCAACAGAACCACCCCATTCCTGCCGACTGCGCCGCGACAAACACGTCTGATTGCCATGACCGGAACACCTCATCCGCTCGAGCACTCACCTCAAATTTACTGCACGGCACAGAATCGCTGGCTATCAAGCTCGGGGAAGAATAACGATGTGGTACAGCGGAAAGCACAGCACCAGCAGGGCCAGCACCAGTAAACCAACCCGCACCGCCCGAGTCTTGAACCGCTGGCTGATCGCAACCAACAACAGCACCGTCGCGAGCATGACCGTTGCTCTCACATATTGATCTGAGCGTCGTATGGCTTCCGTGCCTTCGTCGAACTTCTCAGCCGCCTGCCCGCTGAGCTTAACAGCCGCTTCCGCTTTTGAGCTTCGGTACTCCTGCATCATCTGGGGCCCCGCCGGAGCATCGGGATTATGAAGCGGATCGGTCTTCTTCCAGGCTTCGAACGCGGGCCGAAACTCGGGAAGCAGGCGCCTTTCAAAAAGATCTGCCAGATTTTGGTCGTTATGGGCCTTGGCCTTTATCCACTCGACCACGGTAATCGCGTGATACAAGCGTTCCTGATTGGCATAGGCAGCAGCCCCCTCAGCTTCAACCCGCAGCTTGCTCGCTTCGCCATAAAGCACCGCTTGATGTCCTGTCCACAGCGCTGCCTGATAACCACTCCAGGCAGTAGAGATCGCAACGATTGCGAGCAGTATCGCCTCCAGAATCTCCAATATCTCGTGTCCCAGCGATTCCGAAGCATGATGTTTGTGCTCGCTCAGATGCTTCGCAATCTCGACGTTAGCGCCCGCACTCTCAGACATTTGATAAACCTCTCAGGAGATAAACAATACCTACATCCGAGCCGCCGAGACATCAGCCAAGAAGAAAAAGACGATCGCAAGGATCACATACACAGCCAATAGCTGAATCCCTTCCAGCCAGTTGGTCTCTCCATCCGACGCAACCTGACCCGTGATCAGCACCGAAAGAAAAATGGCCAGTACCTCCGCCGGAGTGAACGCAAGATCCATCGGCCGCGGGCCGATGAAGTGGCTCAGAATCACCAGCAGCGGCGCCACCAGCAACGCAATTTGAATACTGCTTCCCACCGCGATGCCGAACGAAAGCTCCATCTTGTCTTTCATCGCTGCCATCACTGCGGTGCTGTGCTCCGCCGCATTGCCGATGATTGCCACGACGATCACGCCTACAAAAATCTGCGTCATCCCAAATGTAGCCGCGGCCTGCTGTACCGATCCAACTAAAATCTCGCTGATCCACGCAATCAGCGCGGTAGCGACCGCCAGCGTAATCACTGCACGAGTCAGATTGACCGGCTTTTCTTCATGCTCCGGCGAAGTCTCTCCTCCGCCCTGGAATAACGACTTGTGCGTGTGCAGCGAAAAAATCAGGTGCGCCCCATACGTCAGAAGAAGAACGATCGCTATGTCTAAACCCAGCCGATTTTCAAGCTGATGCGCCTCATAGTTCTGCAAATGATGAAAGGCCGCGGGCACGATCAGCCCGACCGCTGCAAGCGTCAGCAGTATTGCCTGTGCACTGGCCGCCGTCGTATTGAACTTCTGAGACTTGTAACGCAAGCCTCCTGCGAAGGCCGACAAGCCAAATACCAGAAGAACGTTGCCTATGATCGATCCAGTGAGAGAAGCCTTCACAACATCGTAAAGACCCTTTTGCAGAGCAGCGATCGCGATAATCAGCTCGGCGGCATTCCCAAACGTTGCGTTCAGCAGACCGCCGATCCCCTCTCCCAATCGATGAGCAATCTGCTCCGTCGCGCGTCCCAATATTCCTGCAAGAGGAATAATCGACAGGCACGCCGTAATGAAAATGTAAGTATGGGCCTCCGGCCGAAGCAGTTCAAGTCCGATAGTGATCGGTACAAAGACAAGCAGCCAATTGAGCATAAGGTTTCCTAAAAATAGCCTCTGCCCTCATCGGATGCAAACAAAGAGCCACCGACCACCGACAACTCCACAACAACTTCCCCAACACGCCGGTCTCCACCAACTCATGCGCAGCCGCAATATCCGCGAGCGTAAACCGCCGCTCATTCACCAGCGGCCGCATCTGACCCGCATCCATCAACCCCGCCGCCTCCCGGAAGATCTCCCCGTGATGCGCACGTCCAAACCCCGTTACATAGAGATCCACCATCTGAGCCCATTGCACATTCGAATGTCCAGGAACTCTTCCATTGACATCACCACCGCCCCTCGTTTACTTTGCATCGTAAAGTGTTTTAACTTTGCATCGTAAAGTGAGAAACCATGGGTTACTTTTTCAAGGCGCTTGTCGACTCTAATAGCAGTCGTGGAAAAATAGCCCGCAGCTTCCACGCCTACGGTCCTGCCATCATCGGCGTGGCCCTAATTCTTCCTTGCTGCCGCGCGTCATCATTCCGACCGTCCCTGGAGGCAGCTCGATGATTGCGCCCGGCTCACGCCCACTCAAGGTTCGATTCATCCTTCCCGCGCTTAAGGAGGCCACCGATCCGCAGTGGCGGCCAGT
>Ga0070671_100001033_pt1 | contig 20484 bp, 26 predicted proteins | sample KBSS73metaG_FD_65341 | JGI IMG/M metagenome (GOLD analysis project Ga0070671, IMG submission 65341) | Switchgrass rhizosphere microbial communities from Kellogg Biological Station, Michigan, USA - KBS S7-3 metaG | ecosystem: Host-associated > Plants > Roots > Rhizosphere > Soil ...
CCAGCTGCGTCGGCTCAAACTAATGTAGGTTAACACGCCCTTTGGTCCAATTCGGTGCAAAGCCTTAACTCCATTGATCTAATTCGAGTGACGCGGGGGGGCTTAGTGGACGAGTCCCAGCTTATGCCTTTTGTCGGCAAGCGAAGTCATGACGAGCAGGGCCGGCGTCTCGCTGTGCGAGGCCCTATGCCCATGGCCGCGTCTCTTCTCATTCTCGAGAGGTCTTATTGTGCGACGATCGTCTCCGTGACGAAGGAGGGCGCGAGACTGAGCGGATGCGGCGACGTGGAACCCGGCGACGTTCTCTGGATAAAGGTCGGCTGCGTGGATCGTCTCGTGACAACCGCGCAATCCAATGGCGGCCTTTGTGACGTCACGTTCGACGAGATATTGGATCACGAGGATCTGATCCATCTTCGTTGCGAGGCTCGGAATACGCTCGTCATGCGCCTTGCGCCGGAGGAAAAGGCTGCCGCCCAGGACTGGATCGACGGGCTGAAGCGCTAGCCACAGAAACCATCCCGTCAGAAGCACGGCTCGGCAGAAGTTGAAGGGCCGGGACTGGCGTCTTGCCGTGCCCCGTGCTGTCACGGGGAAGTCACAGGGCCGGGGGGTCCGTTATGGATTATCGACTATATTTGATGCGGGGCAGCCGCATCCGCGACGTGGTGGATATTCACGCAGCGAATGATTCCGCAGCGCTCGGCAAGGCCGAGAAGGAAGTCGCAGGCTCTGCGGCCGAATTGTGGTGCCAGGATCGGCGCATCGCGACTTTCGCCGCCGCTTCCGCTGCTTGATGTGATCCAACGAAAATCGTTCCGGTTCGAACCAGAGGCGAAACGTTCGGCACCACGATGGCGCCTCCTTCGTTGAATGTGATGCAGGTTAGAACGTCGGAGCGCCGTTTTGGCGAAGGAACGGATCGTTGCTGTCGGGTTGCTTACCCAGCGTGAGGTGGAGCTGCTCGGCCATGGCTTTTGTCGCCTTTGGCCAGTCGATGACACGCCGTGCTTCGAGGACCTGCTTAAAGCAATCGACGACGCCGACCGCCAGTTGAGCGAAGGACATGAGCGTCAGATCAAGGCGGAGCCGGTCCCCGGCGGCGGACGCTATTAATATATGCGGCGCTGGGCCGCGATGAGCATCCTGAGGAGCATCGCAACGGGTCGAGGAACGCCAACCTTGCCTTCCAGCCAGAGGCTGACGGCCGAGCGGCTGACACCGATGGCGTTCGCAAGATCGCTCTGCGTTCGATACCCCAGCGTTCGCATGGCGCTGCGCAGCTCGTCCGGGGACATGGAGGCGAGCATTTCCCGATTGGACGTGTCAGCGCTCATCGCCCCGCTCTCTACATGGAGAGGTGCGGGGGCGGAAAGGGTATCAGATTGCGTCTGCGCCACGGTCTCCAGTGCGAATCCTGACTGCCTGCTCAACATCGAGCACGAAGATCTTGCCGTCGCCGATCCGGCCAGTCCGGGCGGACTCGGCGATCGCTTCGACGACATTATCGACGAGGCTGTCCTCAACGACGACCTCGATTTTCACTTTGGGCAGGAAGTCGATGACATATTCGGCGCCCCGATAGAGCTCGGTATGCCCCTTCTGCCGGCCGAAGCCTTTGACCTCGGTAACTGTGATGCCGGAAACCCCGGCGTCGTGGAGCGCGTCCTTCACGTCGTCCAGCTTGAACGGCTTGATGATCGCTTCGATCTTCTTCACCTCGCCCCCACGGACCATTGCGCCTGAAACGTTCATGCCCAATCAGGGCCGCATTTGGAAGGCAGGAGCGCGCGACTTCGACTGAAAGCCAGAAATGAAAGCTATTATCCTTTCCGCGGGCCAAGGCTCGCGTCTTGGTCACCTGACCGATGATCGGCCCAAGTGCCTGATCGATTTCAACGGCAGGACGCTGCTAGATCGGCAGCTCGATACGCTTGCCGCCAATGGCGTGGACGAGGCGGTGGTCGTGACCGGCTTCCATGACGAACTGGTCAATGCAGCCATTGCGGCCCGCACCGGGGGTCCGAAAGTCCGGACAATCTACAATCCTTTCTACAAGGTTGCAGACAACCTCGGCTCTCTCTTCATCGCCAGGCACGAGCTTGAGAGCGACTGCTTGGTCTGGAACGGCGATACGCTCGTATCCGAACAATTGATGCGTCGGGTAGTCGGTAATGATTGCCAGGGTGTCTGCGTCACCATCGACCGCAAGGACGGCTATGACGCCGACGACATGAAGGTCGTGGTCGATGGCGCCGGGCAGCTTCACGCGATCGGCAAACGGCTTCCGATGGACGAAGTGAATGCCGAATCGATCGGTTTGCTGGCCTTCCGCGCGACCGGGGCCGAGCTTTTCCGGGACTGGATCGAGAAGGTCATTCGCACGAGCGAGGGAACGACCATCTGGTACTTGCGGGTCATTCACCAGATCGCCCAGGAGCATCCCGTCTGGACGTTCGATATCAAGGGCGAGGAGTGGGGTGAGGTCGACTTTCCCGAGGACGTCGAGGGTGCACGGGAGCTTACCGCTCGCTGGGATGAGCGCGGGAAAGCCGCCGCGGCTTAACTCGAGCCGGGTAGGAAACGCCGGATGACGTCGCGGGCCAGGCGTGCAGGCCGCTTCGTATCGACGTCGAGGCAACACCAGCAGCTCTGAATCTCGGTCAGCACGTCCTCGCCTCGCATGAGGACAGTCCGAAAGAATGCGCGCGCGCCCTCTACCCTTTCCGCGATGACTTCTGCGACGACCACGTCCTGAAGGAAGGTCGGCTTGCGATAGGTGATCTCATGCTTCAGCGCGACCCAAAGATGTCGCGCAACGGCATCGGGTGGGGCAACGCTGCTCCAATAATCAATCACCGCGTCTTGGACCCACCTTAAATACACGGAATTGTTGACATGGCCCATGTGGTCGATGTCGGCCGGCTCAATAGCGATCGGGTGACGAAACATTGTCATCTGCGCGCTCGCAGCGTCTCATTCACTGACAATCGTGTCAATAAGCTCGGCGACAGGTCGGTTAGAAGTCGAGGCCGAGCGCCATGAAGACGTGAAATTCAGCTGCGCCCCCGCCATCGCTGAAGGTCGGCCCGGCGGACGCAAGGAGGCGAAAGGGCCTCGGGAGTTGCACGATGGCACCGATTCCCAGGCTGGTGGATGCGCGGCCGCCTACCTCGTCGGCACCCTGGCGGTCAGCTTCGATGCCCATGAGCAGAGAGTCGGAAAACTCGTGGGTCAGCGCGACTCCACCCGTCCAGTAATTGCGGTTCCCCGTGCCGGAATTGATCGCGTAGCCGCCTCCGCCGAAGATCGACCAATGATCGAAGTCCTTCTGGCCCCAGATCGGAAGGAACGCAGTGACATGGTCGCTACCCAGGCCGTGCGTTGCGATTGGGAGCGAGATGCCGGGAAATGCGGCGAGCTGAATGCCGGCCGACTCGTCATGGTAGAAACGGTATTTCGCCGAAACCTCCAGGTCGCCCAGGCCGGCGTGCACTCCACCATGGTCATGGGAATAGGCGAATGGAATTCCGAGGGTAATCTGAAGGTCGGGAGCCGCGCCATAGTTGAACTCGGCGCCTAGCGACCCCTCATAGTTTTCGTTTTTGCCCTCGATCTCAAATAGCGGCGCGTAGATCTCCCAATGCCGAAGATCGGTCGGCTCCGGGTCATCTGTTAAGAAGGGCGGGCCGGCATTGGCGGGAGCCGCTAGTGCGCCCGTAGCAAGCGCCGCGACGAGCAGCCTTCTGATTATGTGGCCGCCTCCTGCGCTCCGGGATGGCGCCCAGCCCGCTGCGGAATGAGCAGGATGAGAATGACCATGGCGGCGGCCAGTGCAGCGGTCGCAATGGGCCGGCTAAGAGCAAGGCCGCCGTCAGCAACTGGCTTGTCCATGAAGTCCCCGACCGTTGCTCCTAGCGGACGCGTGAGGATGAATGCCGCCCAGAACAGGAAGACGTGGGATAGCTTGGTGAAGTAGTAGAGCGCCGCGAGAATAAGGAGCAGAGCGCCAAAGAAGAGCGCTCCGCCGCCATAACCGAGCGCAGAGTCGGCGATCCAGTCGCCAAGCGCCGTACCAAGCGTCTGGGAGAAGGTAATCGTCACCCAGTAGAAAAGCTCGGCCTTCGGCGAAGCGACTGTGTTGATGTCGATGCTTCCAAGCGACCGGTACCAGGCGAAGAGGGACAGAAGAACACAGGCGAAGAGCAGCAGTGATCCTCCCGGGTAGCCAATCCCGATGGAGCGCGTGGAGAAGTCCGCGAGCGTCGTGCCTGCCGTCGTCGAAGCGGCGATCGTCGCCCAGTAAAGCCAGGGATTGAAGCGCTTCGCCCGGATCTGGGCCCAAACGAGCACGATCAGCAGCAATCCGAAGATGGCTGTTCCGACGAGATATCCGTTGAGGCCCCCAGCGCCGGCGTCGGGCGTGGTCTCGCCAAGCCAGCTCATGCTGACGCTGTCGCCGCCGGTTTCACCAAGTGTCGTTGCAAGGATCTTGATGATCCAGAAGCCCAAAGTGACGGCGGGAACCTTGGTCAGCGCGTCCCGCGTCAAATTGCGATCGTTCATGAGGCACCCCCCATGACGATGTTACCAGCAACGAGTCGGCTAGCAAGCGCCGGTCAAGGCGCTCAGTACGGCGGCTTGTCGTAGCCCATTGGGCTCTTCGTAAAGATCTCGAAGCCGTCCTCGGTAATGCCGATCGAATGCTCGAACTGCGCAGAAAGCGAGCGATCGCGCGTGACCGCAGTCCAGCCGTCGTCGAGCAACTTCACGTCAGGACGGCCTATGTTGATCATCGGCTCGACCGTGAAAAACATCCCGGGTCTGAGCTCTGGGCCGGTGCCCGGTCGTCCCGCATGGACCACCTCCGGGCTGTCGTGGAATAAACGACCGAGCCCATGGCCGCAGAAGTCTCGGACGACCGTGTAGCGGCTTGCTTCGGCATGGCGCTGGATGGCAGCGGCAATGTCGCCCAAGCGGTTGCCGGGCTTCGCGTGCTCAATGCCGATCATCAGGCATTCGTACGTGATGTCGACGAGGCGGCGAGCCTTCAGCGGCACGTCGCCGACCAGATACATGCGACTGGTATCGCCGTGCCAGCCGTCTACGATCGGGGTGACGTCGATGTTGATGATGTCGCCGTCCTTGAGGGGACGATCCGCCGGAATTCCATGGCACACGACATGGTTGATCGAGGTGCAGCAGCTCTTCGTATAGCCGCGATAGTTCAGTGTTGCCGGAACGCCTCCCTCACGCAGCATATGTTCGCGCACGATGTCGTCGAGCTCGCCTGTGGTGATACCGGGCACGACATGCGGAACGAGTGCGTCGAGGATCTCGGCGGCAAGCCGCCCGGCCCGGCGCATGCCTTCGAACCCTTCGGGTCCGTGCAGCTTGATGACGCCATTGCGCGCCTCGACGCGGTCGTCGACTCCGACGGTGATATATTCGGCCATGCTGTCCATATAGGCGCAGGCCCCGAGCAAACCAACGGAGTTGGCGTGAGCGAGAGACGAATTTGGAGGGCGGCCCTTCTAGTGATCGGGGACGAGATCCTCTCCGGCCGCACGCAGGACAAGAATGTCGCGCAGGTTGCAGCCTGGCTCAACCGCCAGGGTATCCGTCTCGACGAGGTGCGGATCGTCCCTGATGACGAGGGGCGGATCGCTGCGGCGGTGAACGCGCTCCGGAGTGACAACGATTATCTCTTCACGACCGGCGGAATTGGTCCGACGCATGATGACATTACAGTCGATTCGATCGCCGCCGCTTTCGGCGTGCCCGTCGTTATCCACCCTAGGGCGCGGCAGATACTTGAGGATTATTACGCCACTCGCGGCGGACTTAACGATGCGCGGCTGCGAATGGCGCGTGTGCCGGAAGGCGCTGATCTTATTGAGAACCGTGAATCGGGTGCGCCGGGCGTGAAGATCGGCAACGTCTACATGATGGCCGGAGTGCCCAGCATCGCCGCACGCATGCTGGAAGCGCTCGATGGGACGCTTGAGGGCGGGCGTCCGGTCGTGTCCATGACCGTGGGCGCCTATGCGCCGGAGAGCGAAGTCGCTGACCTACTGCGAGCGACCGAGGAGGCGCATGAGGGCGTTGCGATCGGCAGCTATCCGTTCTTCAAGGACGGGCGATACGGCGCGAATTTCGTGATGCGGTCGGATGACGGCGAGTTGGTCGAGCGCACGGCTGAGGATCTGGCAAGCCGCCTCGCCGAAGCGGGGATCGAGCCTTTTCCAGGCGGCATCTAGGTCGCCGCCGCTTCACTGCTGTTGGAGCGGGTAACGGGAATCGAACCCGTGCGTTCAGCTTGGGAAGCTGACAGGCTACCATTACATCATACCCGCTCGGCAGCTGGCTCGAATTAGGTCTTGCCTCATCCAGCGTCAACGCGCTCTACACTGTCGCTGTGGGGGATCATGAATATCAGCCGGTAAGGGTAGAGGCCGACGCGCTGCATAGGCGGCAGCTCCGCTATTACGACCTGGTGATGGCGGCGTTCGTCACCATCCTGTTGCTTTCAAACGTTCTCGGGGCAGGGAAGGTCGCGGTAATCAACCTCCCGGTGATTGGCCTTTGGCCTTTCGGCGCGGGAATCCTGTTCTTCCCTATTTCTTATGTCATCGGCGACGTTCTAACCGAGGTTTACGGCTATGCTCGCGCGCGGCGATGCATCTGGGTCGGAACAGGCGCGCTTCTTTTCATGGCTTTCATGGCGACCGTGGTCGTGGCATTGCCCCCTGCCCACGACTGGACCGGCCAATCTGCCTACGAGCAGGTTTTCGGACAGGTCCCGCGCATCGTATTTGCGTCGATCCTCGCCTTTTGGGCCGGGGAGTTCGCCAACAGCCTGGTCCTGGCGAAGATGAAGATCTGGACCTCGGGCAAATATCTCTGGACGCGGACCGTCGGCAGCACGGTGATCGGTCAGGGAGTCGACAGCCTGATCTTCTACCCCTTGGCTTTCTTGGGAGCGGTGGGCTGGACCAACGACCTCGTTCTTCAAGTGCTCGTCACCCAGTGGGTCCTGAAGGTCAGCTGGGAAGCCCTGCTGACCCCCGTCACTTATTTGGTCGTCAGCTTTCTCAAGCGGCGTGAGGGTGTCGACGTGTACGACACGGCAACGGACTTCACTCCGTTCCGCGCTCAGGTATAGTAAGCCCGCCTGGCGTACCGCCTGTAGTTCACGCGTAATCTCCTTTCAGAGGGTGCCGCCGCGTGGAGAAGGATCCAAACGCAAGCCCGCAGCCGCGACAACGGAAAAGCGCGCGCGTTCCGCTGCAAGCTGACGTCCAACTTCGACGGCGCGGTCAGCATCATTATGTCGTGAACGTCTTCGATATCTCGATTGAAGGCTGCAAGCTGGAGTTCGTCGAGCGTCCCCGGCTGGACGAAACCGTCTGGATCAAGTTCGAGGGTTACGACGCGATCCAATCGACCGTTTGTTGGGTCGAGGGACACACGGTGGGCGTTGAATTCGAGAGGCCTATTTATCCATCCATTTTCGAGATGATGATCGAGCGCCTCACCACCTGAACGGCCGGCGCCTCGGAACAACTCTAAGTAATGAGCGTTGCAATAGTAAGCAGGCTTACTATATGTGCACGCATGGAAATCCTACCGTTTGAGATCGCCGAAACCGCTCACGCAATGCGGCGGTCGTTCGACCGTCGTGCTGCCTCTCTGGGCGTCACTCGCGCTCAATGGAAAGTGCTCTTCCGGTTGAGCCGGCAGCCGGGACTGAGGCAGGTCGAGCTCGCCGACAAGCTCGACGTAGAGCCGATCACTCTCAGCCGCATCATCGATCGTCTTGCCGAGGCGGGCCTCGTCGAGAGGACGCCCGATCCCGCGGACCGTCGCGCTTGGCGTCTTCAACTCACCGACACGGCACAGCCGCTCATCGCGAAATTGCGAAAGCTGGCGGAAGGGCTGGTGGATGATGCGTTTAAGGGCCTCAGCGATCAGGAGCTCGAGACGATGCGCGATAACCTCATGCGCATTCGCGACAATTTGGCGGCGGCCGAGGGCTGCAGGAAAGCGGCTAATCAATGAATCAGGTCAAGTCAGAAAAGCTCGAAGGCACGCGGATTGAAGCTCCCGCGGACGCGTCGGCAGCGGTCGATGAGACGACGGTTGTCGAAAAGTCGCCTCGTTCCATCCGCCGCATTGGGATGATGCTGATCGTGCCGCTGCTCATCGTTGCCGGCATCCTCTATTATTTCTTCGCTGGAGTTGGGTCAGTTTCCACCGACAATGCCGCGGTGAAGCAGGACATCGTGTCAGTCAGCGCACAGGTGAACGGTCCGCTGATCGATGTACGCGTCAAGAATGGCGACCACGTCAAGCGCGGCGACCTGCTCTTCCGTATTGATCCGGACAGCTATCGGGTCGCTCTTGAGCAATCCGAGGCTCAGCTCGCGGCCGCGAAGCTTCAGACCACGCAGCTTCAGACGCAGGCCACGGGGACGGGAGCCGACATTACCGGCGCTCAGGCCAATCTCGGCATCAAGCAAAACGCACTGTCGCGTCAGGCGGCCTTGCTGAAGCGCGGCTTCACGACCCGCGCGGACTATGAGGATGCTCTCAACGAGGTTCGGACCGCGGAGACGGCTCTTGCGGATGCACGTGCCCGCGCCGCGAACGCGCATGCGGCTCTCGCGCCCGGAGAGCAGCCCTCTATCGCTCAGGCTCAGGCTGCCGTGGACAAAGCGCGGCTCGAACTGTCCCGGACGGAGGTTCGCGCGCCCATGGACGGCATCATTGCCAATGCGGACCGACTGCAGATTGGTCAGATGGCGGTGACTGGCGTCGGTATGCTCTCTCTGGTGCGCAGCTCGCAGGCTTGGGTCGAAGCGAATTTTAAGGAGAAGGACGTCGGCAAGATGGTCCCGGGCCAGCATGCTACGATCGAGATCGACGCCTACCCGAATCATAAGTTCGAAGGTCACGTGCAGAGCGTGGGCGCGGGAACGGGTAGCGAGTTCGCGATCCTTCCTGCGCAGAATGCCAACGGCAACTGGGTCAAGGTCACGCAGCGGGTGCCGGTTCGGGTGGCTTTCGACGGCAATCCCGGCAAGCCGTTGATCGCAGGACTGTCGTCCACTGTGACGGTCCACCTCGACGACAACTAGGGCAGGGTCTTTGGCCGAGACGCCAGCACATCTTGCAGCTCATCCGCTGCCGCCTGCTGAACGAATCATCGTCACCATCGGCGTGATGATGGCCGTGCTCCTGCAGGTGCTGGACACGACAATCGCCAACGTAGCGCTCCCGCACATGCAGGCGAGCCTCAGCGCCACGCAGGAGAGCATCAATTGGGTGCTCACCAGCTACATCGTCGCGTCGGCCATCGCCCTTCCAATAAGCGGCTGGCTTGCCGATCGCGTCGGTCGAAAGCGGTTGCTGCTAATAAGTGTGGTCGGCTTTACCGTCGCATCGCTGCTTTGTGCATCCGCCGTCACCTTAACCGAGATGGTGTTCTTCAGGGCGCTCCAGGGCGTTAGCGGCGCTTTCATCGTTCCGCTCGCGCAGGCCACCCTGTTCGACATCAACCCGCGGGAAAAGCATGGGCAGGCCATGGCACTATTCGGCGGGGGCGTAATGATCGGGCCGATCCTTGGGCCTGTGCTCGGCGGATGGCTCACCGACAACTACAATTGGCGCTGGGTCTTCCTCGTGAACCTGCCGGTGGGCGTGATCTGCACGTTCGTGATGATGCGGTTCATGCCGAAGGCCGAAACAGTGAAGCGGAACTTCGACGTCTTCGGTTTCGCTCTCCTCGCGATTGCCTTGGGCGCGTTCCAAATGTTCCTCGATCGCGGCGAGCAGAAAGACTGGTTCGAAAGCTGGGAGATCATCATCGAGCTGGGGCTGGCGATGGCGGCGGCCTGGATGTTCGTCATTCAGATCGCGACGTCGAAGCATCCGCTCTTCGAGAGGTCGATGTTCAAGGACCGCAATTTCTCGACCGGCCTCTTATTCATGGCAGTTACGGGCATCCTGCTGCTCGCCGGCCTCGCGCTTCTGCCGCCGCTCCTACAGAACATGTACGGCTATTCGGTGCTCCAGTCAGGATTCCTGACGGCTCCTCGCGGCGTGGGCACCCTCATCTCGATGCTGATGGCCGGTCGGCTTGTCGGGAAGGTCGATTCACGGCTCCTCGTCGGCATTGGCGTTACGCTGATGGGCGTGTCGCTGTGGATGATGACCGGCTTTGCGATCGATCAGCCCTCACGACCGGTTATCGTCAGCGGCGTCGTCCAGGGGCTGGGACTCGGCCTGATCTTCGTGCCGCTGCAGAGCCTTGCGTTCGAAACACTTGCGCCGAGCATGCGGACGACTGCTGCGGCGCTCCTCAACCTTGCCCGGAATATCGGCGGCTCAGTCGGCATTTCCGTAGTTACAGCGCAGCTCGTGCGGATGACCCAGGTGGCTCACGCAGACATTGCGTCGCACGTCACCGAGCAGACGATCCCGACCGCCAACTCGACATTTTTGCAGACTATTGCGCCGCAAGGCGATGTCGCGCTGGCAGTCATCAATGCCGAGATCACCCGGCAAGCCGTGTTCATCGCCTATCTCGACGACTTCAAGCTTATGATGCTGGTGACGTTCGCCGTGCTCCCTCTTCTTCTGCTGATGAAGCGCGGCAAGCAGGTGGGCAGTGGCGGGCCACGGCAGCATGTCGCAATGGACTAAGGTCTTCCACCTCCGGAATTTTCCCCAGCCACAGGTCGATTAGTCGACCCACTAAAGGCATTCGTCGATGGCAAGGTCCTTCGCCGAAGCCGTCCCGGTTCGGCGTCGAAAGGCAAGTGCCTTCAGGGTCTTGCGAGTGCATTCCCCGCTTCGGCTTCTGCGGAAGTCGCTAAAGCGGGAGACGAGCAATGCTTTTGTCGAAAGCTTTCACGTTGCATGTGGTTGGAACTGCAGCGGGTCTGGCTCTTGCGGTCGCGGTGTCGGCGCCCGTTGCGGCCAAGGAAGTGACCGTTCGGCATCGCCTAATCGCCGAAGACCAGCTCACGGAGGTCGTTTCCTACGCCGACCTCGACCTGGCTTCTCCGGACGGGGTGAAGCGTCTTACCTATCGTGTCGGAAGTGCGGTGAAGCACGTGTGCTCTCCGCTCGATGGTCGCGACAATCTCACGGAATATGGCGCGTGCAAGTCGTTCGCCTGGAATGGCGCGCGGCCCCAGATGGATCTTGCGGTCGAGCGGGCACATCAGATTGCCCAGAACGGCGTATCGGCGATCGCGCCCGTCGCAATTCTGATCGCGGTTCCACAGGGGTAAGAGGCGCACTTCAGGCGTGGGTCGGATAGTCCGCGAGCGCTCGCTCAAGGTCGGCGATGAGGTCATCGGGATCTTCGAGCCCAATGTGCAGACGAACCAGCGGGCCGCCGTAATCGCGTTTCGCGGCGGTCCGCAGCTTGTCCACTTCGGCAGGTATGGCGAGGCTCTCGAACCCGCCCCAGCTGTAGCCGATACCAAAAAGCTGGAGCGCATCGACAAGCCTGTCGCGATCGGCCTTCTCGCCGCCCTTCAAGGCGAAAGTGAAAAGGCCGGAGGAACCCGCGAAGTCACGGGTCCAATATTCGTGGCCGGCGCAGCCCTCGAACGCTGGGTGCAGGATTTGACCAACTTGCGGCTGACCCTGGAGCCATTGCGCGACCTTGAGCGCGCCCTCTTGATGTTGCGTCAGCCTCACCCCGAGCGTCCTTAAGCCTCGAGCAACCAGGTAGGCGTCATCGGGGCTGACATATTGCCCAAAGCTGCGAGCGGTCCGCTCGAGCCGCTGCCGGTGCGATGGGGCGGCCGTAACCGAGCCCATCATCACGTCCGAGTGGCCCGAGATATATTTGGTGCAGGCGACGATCGAGAGGTCCACGCCTTTCTCGATCGCCTGGAAGAGGAACGGCGTCGCCCAGGTGTTGTCGAGCAGCGTCGTGATCCCCCGAGCTTTCGCGATGCTGCAGATACCGGGGACGTCCTGGACTTCGAAGGTGAGGGAGCCCGGACTTTCCATGAAGATTGCGCGGGTCTTCTCGCCGACGAGCCTTTCGAGCTCCTCGGGAACGGCAAGCGGGTCGTAATAGCGCGTCGAGATGCCGAGGCGCTTCAGCTCGCGGTCGCAGAACAGCCGCGTCGGCCCATACGCACTGTCGACCATTAGAAGCTCATCGCCAGGTCCGAGCACGCCTGCCAGCGCGATTGCCACAGCTGCCGATCCGGACGGGAAGAGCCGAGTCCCGACTGCTCCCGGTTCCAGTTCCGTCAGGGCCTCGGCCAGGGCCCACTGAGTCCAGGTTCCATTGCGGCCGTAGCTGAGCCTTCCGTCATGGGGAGGATATGCCGCGTCCGCGTCCGCGACGCTGTCGAACAGGATCGTCGATGTGCGCGACACGGGCACGTTGACCATGCCGCGCAGCCATTCCTTGCGTCGGCCCGCCTCGACGAGCTTTGTATCCGGACGCTTGGATCGGTCCTTGCTCATTGTGTGGAACCTAGCCCAAGGGCGTTGATCAGGGAAAGAAGACGGTGCCCTATCAAATTCCGGTTCGAGTGACCCCCCGCTCGGCGAGGCCCGGCATCGGCGGCTGGCGGGCAAGCACGGACGGCCGTGAGGAGCTGGAGGTGCGGGTAACCGAGGCGCCGTCGGATGGTGCGGCGAACGCTGCCGTAATCAGGCTGCTTGCCGTTGCACTCGGTCTTTCAAAGTCGCAACTGACGCTCGTTGCCGGCCATACCGGAAGGCACAAACGGATCGCCGTTCCGTTGGAGATTGTGGAAGTGCGGCGGTTGCTCGGCGGCGAAGAAGGAGGACGACCATGATCTTGAGGCGACGGCTTGGCCAATCCGGTCCTGAGGTCTCTGCAATCGGCCTCGGCTGCATGGGCATGTCCGAATTCTACGGGGCCGCCGACGACGATGAATCTGTCGCGACCATCCATCTCGCCATCGATCAGGGCCTGAACTTCCTAGATACCGCCGACATGTACGGCGTCGGCCGCAACGAAGAGCTGGTCGGCCGGGCCATCGCTGATCGCCGCGACCGAGTGTTCCTTGCCACCAAGTTCGCGAACGTCCGCGGAGAGAACGGCGAATTCCTCGGCGTCCGTGGCGATCCGGAATATGTCCGCTCCGCCTGCGAGGCGAGCCTTCGCCGGCTCAATGTCGAAGTGATCGATCTCTACTATCAGCATCGCGTCGACCCGAACGTGCCGATCGAAGATACGGTCGGCGAAATGGCTCGCCTCAAGGAGGAGGGGAAGATCCGCTTCCTTGGTCTCAGCGAAGCGGCACCCGCGACAATCCGCCGGGCGCATGCGACGCATCCGATCACCGCGCTTCAAACGGAATATTCGCTGTGGAGCCGCGACGTGGAGTCGGGGATCCTTCCGACGGTGCGCGAGCTCGGGATCGGCTTCGTCGCTTATTCGCCGCTTGGTCGCGGATTCCTGACCGGCGAGATCAAGTCACCGAACGACTTCCCCGAGGACGACTACCGCCGCTTTCACCCGCGCTTCACGGGCGAGAATTTCGAGCGGAACATCGAGCTGGTCCGGGAGATCGGCGAGATTGCGGACGAGAAGGGTTGCACGCCCGCTCAGCTCGCGCTCGCCTGGGTGCTCGCACGGGGCCAGGACATCGTCCCGATCCCCGGCACCAAGCGGCGCACGTACCTGCAGCAGAATATCGGAGCGTTGAGCGTGGCTTTGTCGGAGTCCGACCTCGAGCGGATCGACAAGATCATCCCGCCGGGCGCTGCTTCAGGTGATCGCTACCACGCGCAGGGAATGACGACCGTCAATCGCTAGCTCTACGGCGCGCGAATAACCTGTCCGCCCTTGATAACCAGGCGGACGCTGCGCACTGCGGATACGTCCTGCGTCGGATTGCCGTTAACGGCCACCAGATCGGCGAGAAGTCCCTGCCGGACGGCGCCTCGATCGGAGAGGTTGAAGATGCGTGCATTGCCGGAGGTCGCCGCGATCAGGACTTGATCGGAAGGCATTCCCGCGCGGCGCATCGCTTCCATCTCGAGCCAGTTGTCGCCATGCGTATAGACGCCGACGTCGCCGCCCATGCAGATCGGGACGCCCGCCTTCATCGCCAGCTGGAATGATCGGCGGTTCTCCTGCACGCTCTCGGGTGCGGGCTCCTGTCCGTCCCATTTTTCGAAATAGCGAGCGTAGGCCTCGGACGCTGCGAGGGTCGGGCAGAGCGCGATCTTCTTCTGTGCCATCAGTCGGAAGACCTCCGCCGTCCCGCCGTATCCGTGCTCGATTGTGTCGGTCCCTGCGCGGATTGCGCGCATCATGCCTTCCGCGGTCGTTGCGTGGACCGCCACCTGCCGCCCGGCATCGTGGGCCGCGGCCACGCCGGCATCCAACTCTGCCTGGGACAAGGTCACCCGCGTGGGTTCGTGGCTGCCCCAATGATAGTCCGCGTAGAATTTGATGAGCGTGGCACCCCCGGCGACCTGATCGCGGACGGCGCGCACCATCTCCTCGACGCCAGCGACCTCCTGAGCGCCCTGCGGAATGGCGAGGCCTGGCTCAAATCCCTTGGGCCCATAAGCGCCCCGCGCAACGATGGCCTTCGTCGCAACGATCAGCCGCGGACCGGGAACAATTCCCTGATCGATGGCCTGCTTGAGGCCCACGTCTGCGAAGCCTGCCCCTTCCGTCCCAAGGTCGCGTTCTGTCGTGAACCCCGCAGCCAGGGTCTTTTCCGCGTGGACCACGGCGCGCGCCGTTCGGACGGCCAAGGGCTCGTGCAGGACCTGATCGTCCCACAGAGTCTCGTTGTAAGGGTGCAGGAAGAGGTGCGAATGGCCCTCGATCATGCCCGGCATGAGGGTCGAGCCCGGCAAGTCGATGACGCGCGCACCGGCAGGTGCGGCGACATTCGGTCCGACGGCCGAGATCCGGTCGCCTTCAACGAGAACGGACCAGCCTTCATGCGGCCGGGGGTCCACGCCGTCGAAGACGCGCGCCGGCTTCAGAAGCAAAGTGTCGGCAAATGCAGGTGACGCGGTGCAAAGCAGTGCGGCGAAAAGCAGCTTTCTGATCATCGGCGGCTCAATACCCAGTCCGGCCCTTGCTGAAAACGACCGTGCAGCCAAGGACGCGAATGTTCCCAATGTTCGCAGTGACGCGCACGTGCGGGCGTCGCGGACTGGCAAGCTTGAGCGCGTTGGAGCGGGTGCGGGACCGGGACGACTGCGCCATCGTGCAGCCTAGGCCACAAAAGAGGCGCTGTAGGAAAGTCTAATGGCAGCTTTCGACCCAATCCGGACAAAAACGCTACTCTCTTCTTTCGAACCATTGCGGACTCAGGAGCCGCGTCGGCGAAGACGCGGCCCTGCTTCGCCGAAACCTAGTGCCCGGCAGCCAGCGGCGCGAAGTTGGCGTGGACCAGCTTCCACTGTCCGCTTTGCTTCGCATAGACCCGCGTCGACTTGGCGAGCGACGGCGCAACCTTGCCGTCCGGCGCGCGACGGAGCCCGGCGAAATTGTAGGTCAGGATGGCGGTGTCGCCGTAGACCTGCACGCGCGCGTTCTGCATGTCCGAATACATCGCCTTGTCATTGGGCGTGACCTCGCCCATTCGCGTTGACATCGCCTTGCCGACCAGAAGCGTCGGGAAGTCGCCGTTAAACTCGGTATAGTCGTCGGCCAGGGACAAGTTCTGCTGCGCCATCGGCTCGCCGGCAATCTCGGACGCCCACTGGGCACGCGCCAGCGCCATCACTTCGGCGGCGACCTGTGGATTTTCGGCGGCCTGAACCGGCGTGCCGATCATCAGCAACAGAGCGATCGTCCCGGCGGCTGCGCCGCGGGACCAGTTCTTCAAATTGTTCATGGAAAATACTCCGCTTGAAAGAACGCAGCGGGGGTGACGGTCCGACGGGACAATGATTAGCCCCTAGGGCCGCCGGCACGGATGCGGTCGGCCTATTCGGGACGGGAGTCAAATGCGGGGCGCGCCCGGTGAACCGGCGCGGCGCCAAGGCCCGAGGATGCGAAAAGCCGGCTTGGCTTCACCGCCTCTTCTATGCCTGTGGAGAAGGCGCGCCAGCCCGGTAGCGCGTTCGACACGTGTGAGCCTCGCGGCAAAAGCCGAGTGTCCGCTTTCCGCCCGAACCCGACTGTGTCGCTTATGCGAGGCCCATCACAGCACCCCAATCGGCCTCGCGTCGAATGTCTCGGAGCCCACGATCGTCGAGTTGTCGATCGAACACGACGCCGCATTGATCTCGGCCGCTCCACGCGACAGTTGCGAACAAGCCGGTCTCACCGAAGTTGATGAGCAGTCGCTCACCCGGAGCGGGCAGGTCCCGCCCTTGCAGTCTCGCTCCTCGTTCGGAGACATCGGGGACGAGGACTGAACTGGATCGATTGAAACCGAGGGCGGAGGCGGCGAGAACAACGGCTTGCCGCACGGAACGCCGTTCGCCGCCTGGAACGTCAACTCGTTTGCCAAACATTGGCATGACATCCTCCTGCACTCGACGGAAACGTATCCGTCATTTGCGAGAATGTCGGTCCTTGCTCTGGTCGCAATGCATTGGAATCGAGGGTTCCAAAACGGGACCCCCGGCTACTTCATCGTCCGCTTTCCACCATTGCGCAAATTAGCTTCGCGCTTGTTCACCATCTGAAGCGCAGGCAACATCGGTGGGTTGGCAATCTCGATCCTGTCCAGCCCGTCTGAGCTCCGCCTCCTGCGCCATTTTGCGATAGCGATCGGCCATATCTAAATGAATGTTTCGACTAGCGATTGAGGCGGTTTTGTCAGCCAGCTCCCGCTCAGTTCGCTCACGACTACGGAAATAATCTACCGACGATGCATCGTCCATCACGCCCTCCGGTCGCCCCCAGCTCCTTCGTCGGTCGGCAGCGGGACAGGTAGTCCGCACGCAACCGTCTGAACGGCTCGAAGTTGCTATAAACCAAGAATGATTTCAATAGCTTGCAGAGAAGACAGCTCGATGTCCGCGATCGACCCAAAGCAGACATTGGTTTCAACCGCGCAGCTAGGACCTACCGGGCTAGGTGCAAATATCGTGACTCGAAGTCGCCCGCCTTTGCGAGTTCCGTCCAATCATCGATCGTGATTTCCCGCTTGGTGCGCTTGATGAGGCCGTCGGCTTGAAGCTTCATCAAGGTACGATTGACGTGGACTGAGGTCAGGGCCACCGCATCTGCCAGCTGATCCTGAGTGATCGGGAGTGTGTAGCTGGTGAGCTTGCCCAACTCGGCAACTTCCAATCGCAGAGCGAACTCACATAGGAGATGTGCAATCCGGGTTCGGGCGTTGCGACGCCCAATGTTGAGCACCCATTCGCGGAAGATCGACCCCTCAACCAGCGTTTCGTACCACATGGACATGCCGACCGACGGACGAGTGAACGCGATTTCGCGCATAGCCTCCACCGGCAGCAATGCGATCCTCCCGTCAGAGAGCATCTGTACGTTATGATCCGCCACGCCGAGGAGGGAGTTTTGGAGGTCGACGATGTCTCCTTTGACGTGGATCGACAGAATCTGCCTTCCGCCACTGCCGGCAGCTTTATGGCGGTAGGCAAAGCCTGAGTTCAGGACGCAGCTGTGCTGCGGCTTGTCGCCCTCCCAAACGATGTATTGCCCGGCGGAAAGTACGCGCTCGGTAAATGGAAGCGCCAACAGTGCTTTCCGGTCGTCATCCGCTAGCGGATTCCATAGTTCGAGCTTGCGCACCATGAGTGCGAGTGGATGCGGATCGGCGTTGGACATTGGGACACTCCACGAGGCGGGAGCGCTGCCTTTGTCTCTCAGCCACCTGGATGCCACGATAGGAACCGGGTGATGAGTCCACCTTATACTGTTTCACCCGACCATCCTAATACAGGATAGGATTCATCGCCTATTTCCCGACTGTGCGGCATGGTCAGCCAGGACTGCGACGACGTGCATGGGTTTGATTGGCTTCATCAGTACCGGAGCATCGGGCCGCAGCAGGGTCAACTCGGGCGGAACCTCGGTGCCGGTATGGATCACATAGGGGACGCCTTTTTCCACCAGTCGCCTCGCGACCGACGTCACTTGGCTATCCGGCAACTCACAATCGAGAATTGCCGCGGACACGTGTTCGGTGTCGAGGACGTGATGGGCCTCCGCTACAGAGCCGACAGGCCCGACAACAATTCCCTCCATCTCTTCGACCGCAGCCGACAGATCAACGGAAAGATACACATTGTCCTCGACGATAAGGACCGCCCTGTCCGTGAGCATGTGCGCCTCCTCCTGAGCGGGAGCGCGATGTCTCTCAGCCGTCGGCAGGCTCCAAGAGGGCCGGCGATAGTGCAATAACGAGCCTAAAATGAGTTAGTTGCGCACCATAATCCAAGATAGCATCCTCACGATGCACTCTTATGTCTGCTTTCCACCCAAAACAGACATTAGCCAACGTCCCACGCTAATCCGCGATCAGGCTCATGCAGGTGAGGCCGGCTTCTGCTTTCTGAAGCTCGGAAACGTCCACTTCAATCACGTCGAAGCCCAGGTCGCACAGCTTTGAAGCCGTCTTCGGATTGCCAGCCGGAAATACGATGCGCTTGCCTGCTCGGACGACGTTGGCCGCATGCTCTTCGTCAGGGTCGACGGCGAGCGGCTGGACCCCGTTGAACTGGGCAGGATCGATGCAGGCCGGATTGTAGAGGAGGACCGGCGATCCGGATCCATCCGCACCGGCCAGAGTCGCGCCGGACTTGAGGTGGAGGCAATCCTTGAGCTCGGCCTGCACTACCTTGAAGCCGAAGCCGCCAACCGTCTCGCGCAGCGCTGAAATCCCCGCGATGTCGGTCCGCGTCGACAGTCCGACGTACAGCGTTCCGCCGATGCGGAGCACGTCGCCGCCATCGACGTAGCCAGCCGACAACCGATGAAGCTCGAAATGTCCGGCGACACCCGAAGCGGTAGATTCCGTCTCCGCCGCCCTCGACGGAGCGCCGGGGCGTAGAATGACGGCATGACCGTTGAGCAGAAGTGCGGTGTCTTCGACGAATGTTCCGTCGGGATGGTCCGGAAGATCGGGCAACCGGACAATCGCGAGACCGGCCTGTCGGAGAGCATTTTCGTACGCGACGTGCTGCACGGCGGCCTTTGCTGCATCGATCGGCACGCGGTCCAGATGCGTCAGCTCGCAGTCGGATAGTCTCGGGCTCACGGCCCTGGTGAAGGCTTTCGGCATCGCTTTAGCCTAGAATCGAAAAGGGCGGCCCGGAAGCTCCGGACCGCCCTTCGCGTGACGCTCGATCGAACTGATTAGCGCTTCGAGAACTGGAAGCTGCGGCGTGCCTTGGCGCGGCCGTACTTCTTGCGCTCGACGACGCGCGGGTCGCGGGTCAGGAAGCCTGCCTGCTTGACCGTCGTGCGAAGCGCCGGCTCGAAGCGGCTCAGGGCCTGCGCGATGCCGTGCTTGACTGCACCGGCCTGACCCGAAAGTCCGCCACCCTTGACGGTGACGACGACGTCATACTGACCGTTACGGTCTGCGACGTCGAACGGCTGGTTGATGACAAGGCGCAGCGTCGGACGAGCGAAATAGACCGACTGATCGCGGCCGTTGACCTCGATCTTGCCCGAGCCCGGCTTCAGCCAGACGCGAGCAACGGCGTCCTTACGGCGGCCGGTCGCATAGGCGCGGCCGAACTTGTCGAGCTGCTGCTCGCGAAGCGGAGCGGCCTCGACCGGCGGAGGAGCGACCGGCGTTTCAGCGGCCGGAGCCTCGGCGTCAGCGGCTGGCGGCGGAGGAGGGGTGGCGCCGAGCTGATCGGCGATGGATTCACGAGTGTCGGACATTATGCGCCAACCTTGTTCTTGCGGTTCATCGACGCAACGTCGAGGACCTGCGGGTCCTGGCCGCCGTGCGGATGGTCCGTTCCGTTGTAGAGGTGCAGGTGACGCATCTGCTCGCGGCCGAGCGGGCCGCGGGGGATCATGCGCTCAACCGCCTTTTCAAGCACGCGCTCTGGGAAACGTCCCTCGAGGACCTTACCCGCGGTGATCTCCTTGAGACCGCCCGGATAGCCGGTGTGCTTGTAATACTTCTTCTGCTCGAGCTTGCGGCCCGTGAAGCGGATCTTGTCGGCGTTGACGACCACCACATGGTCGCCGCAATCGACGTGCGGCGTGAAGCTCGGCTTGTGCTTGCCGCGCAGGATATTGGCGATGATCGTGGCGACGCGGCCGACAACCAGCCCGTCCGCATCGATCAGATGCCATTTTCTTTCGACCTCAGCCGGCTTGGCCGACTTGGTCGTCTTCATCAGCGCCTTCATGGCGTTCTGCCTTCTGCTTGAATGCGAAAGGCGCCACCCAAACGGAAGCGCCGGTGAGCGGGCTAATTGCGGGTGAAAGCCAGAAAGTCAAGCGAAACGGGGCATTTCACAACGGGTATCATATTACCGGACACCTTGCTGGACCCGCTT
>Ga0070671_100001034_pt1 | contig 20469 bp, 21 predicted proteins | sample KBSS73metaG_FD_65341 | JGI IMG/M metagenome (GOLD analysis project Ga0070671, IMG submission 65341) | Switchgrass rhizosphere microbial communities from Kellogg Biological Station, Michigan, USA - KBS S7-3 metaG | ecosystem: Host-associated > Plants > Roots > Rhizosphere > Soil ...
TCCTCGCAGCACCGGAAGCCGGCGTCGAACCCTCCGACCTCGCGCGCCAGGTCGGTGGCGACGAGCACCGACGAGCCGCCGGCGGGGATCACGTTGTGGGCCTCGAGGGCGGCGAGCACGTCGCCGCTCGCCGGCGGCCGCTGGTGGCCGACGACGTGGAGATCCGCGTCGACGGAGACCGTCCCGGTGGCCGACCACCGGGCGCCCGGTTCGGCGTCGATGGCCGCCAGCTGGGCCGCGCACTTGTCGGGCGCCCACAGGTCGTCGTCGTCGCAGAAGGCCACCCACGGCGTGGTGACGTGCCGCAGCCCCGCGTTGCGCGCCGCCGACGCGCCATGCGGGACGTCGTGGTGCACGACCGTGACCCGGGGATCGTCGAGGCCGTCGAGCCACGCCGCGGTCCCGTCGGTCGACGCCTCGTTCACGACCACGACCTGCATGTCGACGTCGCGCTGGCCCAGGACCATCGTCAGGGTCTGGCGGAGCAGCCCCAATCGATTCCGAGTCGGCACGACCGCCGTCACGCGAGCTACCGCCGGCTCGACCATGGGTGCGTCCTTTCCGGCCCCGCCAGGCCAGGGGGTGCGAGGCGATCGACCTCCAACGAACTTCCCGGTTCGGGTCGTGGATTCCTTCCCCTCGGCCCACTCCGCGACCTCAGGTGTTCAAAAGCGGAGGAATCGGACACATCAGGACCGAACACCTACCTGTCGGTGAGGCGGACCGATGAGAGGCGGAGACCAGCATTCGCATGAACACGTTGACCCCCGACGTGGTGCAGTTGCGTCCGAGCGGGCGTGGACCGATGCGACCCATCGGCGCCATGGCTGCGAAGGGCGCGGTGAAGCTCGCGATCGGCATCGCGGACGCGATCTGCCTCGCGCTGTGCTTCGCCGTCGCGTACGCCATCCGGGAGACGGGCACCGGGCCCGACATCCGGGGCGCGTGGGCGGAGCACCTGTTGGTGGCCCTCGTGGCCATCCCGGTGTGGATCGGCCTGTTCGCCCGCCAGCGCCTCTACACCTCGCGGTTCATCGTCCGCCGGGTCGACGAGTGGCGCCGCATCATGCACGGCTCGGCGGCGGCGATGTTCAGCGTCGCGGCCGCCGGCTACGCGCTGCAGCTCAACGTGTCCCGCGCGTGGGTGATCCTCGCCGGTGTCCTGGCCATCGCCGTCGTGGGCCTCGAGCGCGAGCTCGTGCGGCGGCTCTTCGCCCGGGTCCGCCAGCGGGGTCGGATGCTGCGCGACGTGGTGATCATCGGGAACAACGACGAGGCGCGCGACCTCGGGACGATGCTGCGCCAGGACCCGACGCTCGGCTACCGCGTGGTCGGGTTCGTCGCCGACGGCGAGGACGGCGACGTGCTCGGCACCGCGGACGAGACGCTCGACGTGGTGCGGCGCACCGGCGCCGGCGGCGTCATCGTGGCGAGCTCCTCGTTGAGCGTCGCCGTCAGCAACCGCCTCGTGCGCGATCTCGTGCACTCCGGTGTGCACGTGGAGCTGTCGTCGACCTTGCGCGACGTGGCGCCGGAGCGGCTCACCGTGCGCCCGCTCGGTCCGTTCCCCGTCGTCTATCTCGAGCCGTGCCGGCCCGTCGGGTGGCGGTCGGCCGCCAAGCGCACGTTCGACCTGGCGGGCGCCGCCGTCGGGTTGCTGGTGGTCGCCCCGCTCTTCGGCGCCATCGCCCTCGCCATCGCGCTCGACTCGCGTGGCCCGGTGATCTTCCGCCAGATCCGGGTCGGCAAGGACGGGCGGCCGTTCGAGGTGCGCAAGTTCCGCACCATGGTCCCCGACGCCGAGGCGCAGGTCGACGAGCTGCGCGCCCACAACGAAGCCGACGGACCGCTGTTCAAGCTGAGGGACGATCCACGGGTCACCCGGGTCGGCCGGATGCTCCGCCGGACGTCGCTCGACGAGCTGCCGCAGCTGCTGAACGTGATCCGGGGCGAGATGAGCCTCGTGGGTCCCCGGCCGGCGCTGCCCATGGAGCTGCTCGAGTGGGAGCAGACCCTGCACGCCCGGCTGCGGGTGAAGCCCGGCATCACGGGGATGTGGCAGGTCAGCGGGCGCAGCGACTCCTCGTTCGAGGCCTACAGCCGCCTCGACCTCTACTACGTCGACAACTGGTCGCTCTTCAACGACCTCACGATCCTCGCCAAGACCGTGCCGACCGTCCTGTTCGGCCGGGGCGCCTACTGACCCACCAGCACGTTCTTTGTCGCGTTGAGGTCGCTGAGCGACCTCAACGCGACAAAGAACGCTTCAGTAGGTGAGACCGGGGTAGGGCTCGAACTTCGAGCAGAGGGCGGCGACCTCGTCGCGGACGGCCGCGATCTCGGTGGCGTCGTCGCGATGGCGCAGCACCCGGTCGATGAGCTCGGCGATGCGCGCCATCTCCGGCTCGCGCATGCCGGTGGTGGTGACCGCCGGCGTGCCGATGCGCAGCCCACTCGCCAGGTAGGGCGGCCGGGGATCGTCGGGCACGGTGTTCTCGTTGAGGCTGATGCCGGCGCGGTCGAGCGCGAGGCGGGCCTTCTTGCCGGACAGGTCGGCGTCGAACGAGCGCAGGTCGACGAGCAGGAGGTGGTTGTCGGTGCCGCCCGAGACGAGGCGGTGGCCGAGCGTGGCGAGCGCCGACGCGAGCGCGTCGGCGTTGGCGACGATCTGGCGGGTGTACTCCTGGAACGACGGCTGCGCCGCCTCCCGGAACGCCACCGCCTTGGCGGCGACGACGTGGTCGAGCGGACCGCCCTGCGTGCCGGGGCACACCGCCTTGTCGATCGCCTCGGCGAACGCCGCCCGGCTCAGGATGCAGCCGCCGCGCGGGCCGCGGAGCGTCTTGTGGGTGGTGAAGGTGACGACGTCGGCGAACGGCACGGGGTTCGGGTGCACGCCGCCGGCGATGAGGCCGGCCACGTGGGCGGCGTCGAACATGAACAGCGCACCGACCTCGTCGGCGATCTCGCGGAACGGCGCCGGGTCGATGATGCGCGGGTACGCCGTGGCCCCGGCGACGATCAGCTTGGGCCGGTGCTCCCTCGCGAGGTCGCGCACCTGGTCGAAGTCGATGCGCTCGTCGCTGGCGGTGACCCCGTAGGAGACGAAGTGGTACAGGCGCCCCGAGGCGTTGACGGGTGAGCCGTGGGTGAGGTGGCCACCCTGGTCGAGCCGCATGCCGAGCACGGTGTCGCCCGTCTCGATCAGCGCGAAGTACGCGGCGAGGTTGGCGTTGGTTCCGGAGTGCGGTTGCACGTTGGCGTGCTCGGCCCCGAACAGGTCGCGCACGCGCTGGCGGGCCAGGTCCTCGACCTCGTCGATGACCTCGTTGCCGCCGTAGTAGCGCTTGCCCGGGTACCCCTCGCTGTACTTGTTCGTGAGCACCGAGCCGGTCGCCGCGAGGACTGCCGGCGACACGAGGTTCTCGGAGGCGATGAGCTGGAGCGTCGTGTTCTGCCGCTCCACCTCGCGGTTCAGGATGGCGAACAGCTCGGTGTCGTCCTGGGTCACCCGTCCATCGTAAGGCGCCAGGCGCGCTCGGGCGCGAGCGAGAGGCGCCAGCTGCCGGCCAGCGCTCGCAGCTGGGTCCGGTACTCGCGCAGAGCGGCGCGCTTGTACCGGACGTCGGCCGCCGGGGGCGGCTCCGGCTCCCCCAGCCCCAGCTCGGCGAGGCGGGTCTCGAGGGTGTCGGGATGGAGCGCGGCGTAGGGCTGGTCGGCGTACGCCCACCAGCGGAGATCGGGGCGGCCCGCCATGACGGCACGGGCGGCGGCGGCCACCGCCACATGGGCGGGGTGGTGGAGCCCGAGGGGCACCACGACGTCGATGCCCTCCCACCCCCCGAGGGCGGCGGCCAGCGGCCCGGCCAGATGACCGACGTCGAGCGACCCGCCGTACTGCGCTTCGAGCAGCCCGAGCCACACCGGCGTGGCGTGCAGCCAGCCGAGCGCCGCTTCGTCCTCGGCGCGCCGCGCCGCCATCACGTCGTCGCCGGCGCGGAAGCCGCACGAGGCGTCCCACGCGGTGGGCGAACCCCCCGGAGCCGGTCCCTCGGTGAAGACCGTGATGACCGTCGAACCGGGCGCCGCCGCCAGCCGCTGACCGCACGACAGCACCGCGTCGTCGAGGTGCGGCGACACCACGACGCACGGTGCTGAGGCCGGAAGGCGCGGCGGCCCACCACGGCGAATACCGGAGCGCCGCTCGTCCGTTCGTTCCAGGAGCTCCCGTGTTGCCGACTGAAGGCGCCCCCGACCCCGCACCAGTCGGCGAGCGTAGTGGCGCGGTGCGGCCGGTCATCGAGCGGGCGCACCGGCAGCAGTTCGAGCGCGACGGGTTCGTCTCGATCGCCCAGCCGATCGTCGGGCCCGACGAGCTCGACGCGGTGCGGGCCATCGTCGCGCAGCTCTTGCCCCGGGCCCACGGCCGCCACGTCCGCGACCTCGGCCGGGGCGGGCCCGATGAGGGCGAGATCCTCGAGATCGAGGAGACCACGGAGCTGGCGCCCGAGCTGCGCCGCACGGCGGTGTTCCGTCGCTGCCGGCAGCTCGCAACCGAGCTGCTCGGGACGCCGATGGCGCCGTTCTACGACCACATCATCCGCAAGCCGCCGCACAACCGGGCGGCCACCGCGTGGCACCAGGACTCCGCCTACGCGGCCGTGCGCACGCTGCTCGCGCCGTCGGCCCACATCTGGTTCGCGCTGCAGGACGTGACCGTCGACAACGGCTGCATGCAGTTCGTGCCCGGCAGCCACCGCACCCCCGTCCGGCACCGGCCGCGGGGCGGCGACCCGACGGCGGACGCGCTCGAGGCGGTCGAGGTGGCCACCGACGCCGCCGTGGCGTGTCCCCTGCCGGCCGGCGGCGTGACGATCCACCACCCCGGCGTGCTCCACCACACCGGTCCCAACCACAGCGACCACCCGCGCGTGGCGTGGATCCTGCAGTTCCGCGAGGAAGGCAGCTGGGGTATGCGGGCCATGGTTCCGGGCCCGGTGCGGCGGATCGTCCGCCGTCGCCGCTGACGGCCGATCTACGACGCGAGGCGTTCGCGCAGCGGTGCGAGCCGCTCGGCCACGACGTCGGGCGCGATCGTCGCGGCCGAGCGGGCTTCGAGGTGGTCGAGCCAGCGCGCCGCGTTGGCGCGATCGCCCAGCAGCAGGCTGAGCGCGGCGATGCGGCGGATCGTGCGCAGCTCGTCGGGGGGCGGCGCACCCCGCCCGCTCACGAGGCAGCCATGGAGATGGGCCTGCACCGCGGTCGGCGTGACCAGACCCTCCAGGACGGGCAGCACCTCGTTGGTGACCGCACCGAGCACGTGGTTGGCGAGCGACGCGTCGGCGACCGCGGCCACCGGTCGCGGCAGCGCGCGCAGCTCGTACCAGTGCGGGTCGAGGCGGTCGTCGCGCGTGCCGATGCGCCCGGAGACCAAGCAGTCGCCGATCTCGAAGCGCTCCGGCCGCGGGTCGCCGAGCGCCTCTTCGACGCCGGGCACGTGCACGCCCCACGCCACGGTGAAGCACACCTTCTGCCGCGTGCTCCACGGCGCCACGTCGAGGTCGAGCAGCCACACGACGCCGCGCCGCGCCCGGGCCGCGAGCATGCCGGGCATCCGCTGGTCGAACCCGAGCTCGTCGAGCCCGGGCCGCACGCGCGACTGCACGAGATCGCGGAAGCGCTCGGTCGTGCGGTCCTCGTGGCGATGCCCACCCGTCATCGGTCAAAACGGTAGGACTGCGCCTCTTCCAGCTGGTGGATGGTGATGCGACCTTCGCGCAGGACGCGCACACCGTCAGCGGTGCACGCTACGACGGTGGACGGCGCGCCCGCGCACGGACCGCCGTCGAGCACGACGGGCACCCCCGGCAGCGCGGCGGCGACGCCGGCCGCCGTCTCGGGCGTGGGCCGCCCGTGGAGGTTGGCGCTCGTCGTGGCGAGCGGGCCGACCGCGCGCGCGAGGGCTCGGGGCACGTCGTGATCCGGGACGCGCAGCCCGATGGTGCGATCGTCGGGACCCCCCAGGTCGATGCCGAGCCCTGGTCGACGCTCGACGACGATCGTGAGCCCGCCCGGCCAGAACGCGTCGGCGAGCGCGAGCGCCACGGGCGGCACCTCGTCGGCCGCCAGCGCGAAGGCCTGCGCGGCATCGGCGGCGAGCACCGGGAGCGCCACGTCCGTCGGTCGTTCCTTGATCGCGAACAGCCGCTCCGTCGCACCCGGCCGCGTCGGGTCGACGGCGATCCCGTAGACGGTGTCCGTCGGAAGCGCGATCGGCTCGCCGGCGCGGAGGGCGGCGATGGCCGCGTCGAGGTTCACCGCCGCGCCACGATGTAGCGCAACCGGCCCGTGTAGTCCGGCCGCACCTTCACCTCGCCGAAGCCGGCGTCGTGCGCCAGCTCGACCACGGCATCCGCCTGCGTCGGCGCCAGCTCCACCACGAGCGCACCCGGTTCCCGCAGCCACGCCGGTGCCTCGCCGATGATGCGGCGCACGTCGTCGAGCCCGTCGGCGCCGGCGTAGAGCGCGTCGGTCGGCTCCCAGCGCGCCACCTCGTCCGGGAGCGCGTCACCGGTGGCGACGTAGGGCGGGTTGGCGACGACGACGTCGACAGTGCCGCGCAGTTCGTCGGGAAGCGCCGCGAACCAATCGCCTTCGACGAGCCGCACGCGCGCGCCGGCGCGCCCGATGCCCGCGAGGTTGGCGCGGGCGACCTCGAGCGCGGCCGTCGACCGATCGACGCCCCACACCGTCACGGTCGCCACCTCGACGGCGAGCGACAAGGCGATGGCGCCCGAGCCGGTGCCGAGGTCGACGGCCAGGCGGCCGTCGAGGCGGCGCAGCTCGTCGATCGCGGCCTCCGCCACCAGCTCGGTCTCGGGCCGCGGGATCAGCACCCGGCGATCGACGAGCAGGTCGAGGTGACGGAAGCCCCACCGACCGAGCACGTACTGCAGGGGCTCACCGGCGCGGCGGCGGGCGAGCATGGCGTCGAAGTGGGCGAGCGCCCGCGTGGTGACCGGACCGTCGAGGTCGGGCGCGGCCTCCTCGACGAGCCAGCGGGCGTCGGCGTCCGGCGACGCCGCACCCGCCGCCCGCAGCTCGTCGGCGGCTTCGCGTTGCACCCGGCCCCAGGTGAGCTCGTCGGCCATCAACCGTCCGCGAGCTGGCGCTGCCGTTCGTCCTGGAGGAGCGCACCGATCACGTCGTCGATCTCCCCGCCCAGCACCTTGTCGAGGTTGTAGGCGGTGAAGCCGATCCGGTGGTCGGTGAGGCGGTTCTCCTTGAAGTTGTACGTGCGGATCTTCTCCGACCGGCCGCCGCCGCCGACCTGGGCCTTGCGCTGCCCCGACAGCTCGGCCGCCTGCCGGTCCTGCTCCATCTTCAACAGGCGCGAGCGCAGCACAACGAGGGCTTTCGCCCGGTTCTGGATCTGGCTCTTCTCGTCCTGCATCGCGACGACGAGACCCGTGGGCTTGTGCGTGATCCGCACGGCCGAGTCGGTGGTGTTCACGCTCTGACCGCCAGGTCCCGACGACCGGTACACATCGACCTGGAGGTCGTTCGGGTCGATGGTGACGTCGACCTCCTCGGCCTCGGGGAGCACCGTCACCGTGGCCGACGACGTGTGCACGCGCCCTTGGCTCTCCGTGACCGGCACGCGCTGCACCCGATGGGGCCCGCCCTCGTGCTTCATGTGGGCCCACGCGGTGTCGCCCACCAGGCGGAACGTGACGGCGTCGAAGCCCCCGAGGTCGCTCACCGACGACTCCATGACCTCGAGCTTCCAACCCTGGCGCTGGGCGTAGGCGACGTACATGTCGAAGAGGTCCTTGGCGAAGAGGTTCGCCTCCTCGCCGCCTTCGGCGCCGCGGATCTCGACGATGACCGGGCGCCCGTCGTTCGGGTCCCTCGGCAGCAGGAGGACCTTGAGCTCGTCGTCGAGCCGGGCGATGGTGGCCTCGGCGTCGTTGATCTCGGCGCGCAACATGTCGCGGTCGTCGCCGGAGGACCCGTCGAGCATCTCGCGGGCGGTCGCCAGGTCGTCGCTCGCCTGGCGGCGGGCGCGTACGGCGGTGACGACGGGCTCGAGCTCCTTGTGCCGGCGGCTGAGGACGACGTAGGCGGCGTTGTCCTCGTAGACCTTGGGGTCCGACAGGCGCGCCTCGACCGAGCGGAACTCGTCCTCGAGGGCGGCCAGGCGGTCGATCACGTGGTCGAGGGTATGTGAGTCTGTTCGGCGTGCGGACCAGGTACGTCGTGCTCGGCCTCGTCCTCCTCGTCGTCGTGGCCGGCGTGGGTGGCGGGCTCGTCGTGCACCGCCGCCACCGGTCCGGAACGCCCGTCGAGCGGGCGGTGCGGTCGGTGCATGACGCCCAACCGCTGTTGCTGCCGACCAAGATCCCTGCGGGATGGAAGGTGCAGCCGCAGGCCAGCCGGAGCTTCTTCACGGTCACCTACACCGCGCCGGGCGGCGCCGCGTGGGTGCGCATGGCCATCGCCGTCCCCAACCCTCCCCTCCCCGACGCCGCGACCCAGCAGAAGACGATGACGTTCCGCGGTGACGGCAAGGCCGCCTACCTGGTCCATGGTCTCGACCGCTTCCTCACGTGGTGGGAGCCGGGGCGATGGACCTCCCACACCGCCGGGGAACGGGCCGACGCCGTGCCGTACGAGCTGACGGGCCACGACATCGACGAGTCGCAGTTCCTCGCGATTGCGCGGTCGCTGAAGGCCGTGTCGTGAAGGATCCCGAGCGCCGGCACACGTGGCCCCAGCGGTTCCTCATCGTGTTCAACGCCGGCCTGATCGTGGCGTCGCTCTCGGCGGCGAGCGCGTTCGGCTACTTCTACGTGCAGTTCGGCCGGCTGCCCCACGTGTCGATCTCGCCCGGGAAGCTGACGCACACCCAGTCGTCGTCGGATCCGCAGAACTTCTTGCTGGTCGGCAGCGACAGCCGCGAGTTCGTGGACGACACGGCGGACGCCAAGTCGTTCGGCAAGAACACCGGTCCGCCCCGCGCGGACACGATCATGCTGGTCCGCGTCGACCCGCGCGCGCATCACGCGTGGGTGCTGTCGCTCCCGCGCGACCTGCTCGTGCCGATCTCCCCGACGGGACGGTTGGACCGCATCAACACCGCCTACTCCGGCGGCGCCGACGAGCTCATCCAGACGATCAAGGACGACTTCCAGGTCCCCATCAACCACTACGCCGAGGTCAACTTCAAGGGCCTGCAGCAGGTGGTCGACGCCGTCGGCGGGGTCAAGGTGTTCCTGCCGAGCCCGGTCCGTGACTACGACACCACGGTGTCGCCCCCGCGCAACGAGACGGGTCTGCTGATCCTCGACACCGGCTGCGTGCTGCTGCACGGGAACCAGGCCCTGGCCTACGTGCGCAGCCGCCACTTCCAGTACCGGGAGAACGGCCGGTGGGTGAGCCAGCCCGGTGACCTCGAGCGCAACACGCGCCAGCAGGACTTCGTCCGCCGCACGCTGCGCGTCGTGCTGTCGAAGGGCCTGCTGAACCTCACCCGCCTGAACCGGTTGGCCAACGCCGCGCACGGCAACCTCAAGCTGTCGAACTCCCTGAACCTCAGCGAGCTGGTGAAGCTCGGTCGCAACTTCCACTCGCTGGCGCCCGACTCGATGACCCAGTACGCGCTGCCGGTCACGCCGCGGTCCTACCGCGGGGCCTCGATCCTCAAGGTGCTCGACAAGGACCAGGCGGCCGCCGAGCAGATCCTGGCGGTGTTCCGCGGCACCCCGCAGTCGACGCCGTCGACGCCCGTGCTCCAGCCGTCGACGGTGAACGTCCGGGTGCTCAACGGCAGTGGTCAGGCCGGCCAGGCGGGCGACGCCAGCGCCGCGCTGCAGAAGAACGGCTTCGCGACCTCCACCCCCGGCACCACGTCCCGCACCACGCAGACCGTGATCCGCTACGGACCGGGCCAGGAGGCGAAGGCGGCGCTGCTCGCCCGCTACCTCGGCACGGACGCCGTGCTCCAGTCGCGGCCGAGCCTGACCGGCGTCGACCTCGAGCTCGTGACCGGCAGCGACTTCACGACCGTGCTGTCCGCGCCCCGGGTCTCCGCCCCCGTCGTGACCACCACGACCACCGCCGTCCCACCGGTCACCGCTCCCGCCACGCCCGACTGCTGAGCGCCCGCCGGCGAAGGGAAGCGCATCGGTCTCGTCGAAATTCGGTACGTACCGGAAACACGGTACGTACCGAGCGGGTCCGCCAACGGTGGGCCCGAACCGACGAGGACGTACGTTGCACGACGGCGCAGCAGCAACGATCCGGGTGGGGACCGATCTCGTGCGAGTGCACGACGTGGCCGAGTCCATGGCTCGCTTCGGGGACCGCTACCTGCGCCGGGTCTACACGGACCACGAGCTCGAGACGTGCGGTGGGGTCGCGGCCCGGTTGGCGGCCCGCTTCGCCGCCAAGGAGGCGACGATCAAGGTCCTCCGACCCGCCGACGTCCGCCCCGACTGGCGCGCCATCGAGGTGCGCCGCCACGAGTCGGGTGCCTGCGATCTCCAGCTGAGCGGCACCGCCGCCGCCCAGGCCGCCGCCGCCGGCATCACCGGCCTGGCCGTCAGCCTGACCCACGAAGGCGACCTCGCCGCGGCCGTGGTCGTGGCGAGCGTCGACCCCATCGAGCCCGAGGAAGCCGCTGCATGATGGACGACGAGATCCGCACCGTGCTCGCCGAGCACGGGCGACTGGCGGTCGACGCCCAGACCCTCACCGACGACGCCGATCTCTACCAGGCCGGTCTGACCTCGCACGCCAGCGTCAACGTGATGCTCGCCCTCGAGGACGCGTTCGACGTCGAGTTCCCCGAGCGCATGCTCCGCAAGAAGACGTTCGAATCGGTGGCCGCCATCCGCGCCGCTCTCGACGAGCTGGCCGGCGCCGGGGTCGACTGAGTGACCACCGTCGACCTGCGTGCCGAGTCGTTGGTGGCCCGCGCCCAGCGCGTCGCCGACGAGGTGGCTGCACCTGCCGCCGACGAGGTGGATCGCGATGCCCGCTTCCCCGCCGAGGCGGTCGACGCGCTGCGCGTCGAAGGCCTCCTCGCCAGCCTCGTCCCGACGCACCTCGGTGGTGGCGGCGCGTCGATCGCCGAGATCGCCGACGTCGTCGCCGCCCTCGGGAGCGCATGCGCGTCGACCGCGATGGTCTATGCCATGCACCAGATCCAGGTCGCGTGCCTCGTCCGCCACGGCGGGACCGCTGCCATCGACGCGTACCTCCGCGACGTGGCGACCGATGGGCTGCTGCTGGCCTCCGCCACGTCGGAGGTGGGCATCGGCGGCGACGTCCGTTCCAGCTCGTGCGCGATGATCCGCGTCGGCGACCGCGTGCACCTCCAGAAGGAGGCGCCCGTCATCTCCTACGGCGAGCACGCCGACGCCATCCTCACCACGGCCCGCCGCACGCCGGACAGCCCGCCGAGCGATCAGGTGCTCGTCGTCTGCCGCCGGCCCCACGTGCGCCTCGAGCGCCGCGGCGAGTGGGACACGCTCGGGTTCCGGGGCACGTGCTCCAACGGCTTCCTCCTGGTGGCCGACGACGACGCCGCCTACGTCCTGCCCGACAGCTTCGGCGACATCTCGAGCCAGACCATGCTGCCCACCTCGCACATCGTGTGGTCGTCGGTGTGGCTCGGCATCGCCGCCGCGGCCGTCGACCGGGCGCGGCGGTTCGTCCAATCGGCGGCGCGCAAGACGCCGGGCACGACCCCGCCCGCGGCCCTGCACCTCGCCGAGCTCGTCGCCCGTCACCAGCAGCTCGTCGACCTCGTGCAGGGCGCGACGCGGCGCTACGACGAGACGTGGATCGCCGATGACCGCGACGCCGTCGGGAGCATCTCGTTCGCCATCGAGATGAACGCGCTGAAGGTGTCGGCGTCCGAGCTCGTCGTCGACGTCGTGCAGCGCGCCCTGCACATCTGCGGCATGGCCGGCTACCGCAACGACTCGCCCTACAGCCTCGGTCGGCTGCTGCGTGACGCCCAGGGCGCGGCGCTGATGGTCAACAACGACCGCATCATCGCCAACAACGCGCAGCTCCTCCTCGTGCATCGCGGGCGATGAGATGACGCTCGTCGACGCTGACGCGTGCACCGCCTTCCGTGACGAGCTCGTCGATGCCGGCCTCCTGCTGCCGCTCGGCACCGACGGTGTCTACGGGCGTTCCGCCACGTTCGAGGACGTGGTCGACGCCCTCGACCGCCTCGTCGCGTCGGTCGCCTCGGCCGATGGCGCCCGCCGGGTGCGGTTCCCACCGGTCGTGCCGACCCACGTCTTCGAGCGCACCGACTACCTGCGCTCGTTCCCCGACCTCACCGGTGCCGTGCTGTCCTTCCGCGGCAGCGACCGCGACCACGCTCGCCTGCTCGTCGCCGCCGAGGCCGGCGAGGACTGGACCTCGCTGCTCCAACCTGCCGGCGTGATGCTCTGCCCGGCCGTCTGCCACCCGCTCTATCCCACACTGACCGGCGCGCTCCCCGACGGTGGCGCCCGCTTCGACGTGCAGGGCTGGTGCTTCCGGCACGAGCCGTCGATCGACCCGGCGCGCATGCAGGCGTTCCGCCAGCACGAGATCGTGTTCGTGGGCGAGGCCGAGGGTGCGCGCGCCCACCGCGACCAGTGGATCGATCGAGGGCTCGACCTCTTCCTCGCACTGGGCCTCGACGTCGAAGCCGTCGTGGCCAACGATCCGTTCTTCGGCCGCGTCGGCCGCATGCTCGCCGCCAACCAGCGCGACGACCAGTTGAAGGTCGAGATCGTCGCCGAGATCGCCTCGGCCGAGTCACCGACGGCGATCCTGTCGTCGAACTGCCACCAGAACCACTTCGGCGCGCCGTTCGGGATCACGACCTCGACGGGCGAGGTGGCCCACAGCGCCTGCGTCGGCTTCGGGCTGGAGCGCATCACGTTGGCGCTCCTCCGTCGTCACGGCCTCGACGTGACGCGCTGGCCCGCGGCCGTGCGCGACCGCCTCTTCGCATGATCGCCCTCCTCGATCTGGACGCGACGACGTACGAGCGTCATCCCGTCCACGCCACCGAACGGATCTGGACGGAGACGAACTGCTACGTCGATCTCTGGATCGAGGTGCTCCACGCCCTCCACCTCGACCCCGTGGCCGGCGCCGCGTTCACCCTGAGCGCCGACTTCGAGGGCGACCAGTGGACGTTCTTCAAGTACCCGCCCGAGGATCTGCGCCGCCTCTACGGCATCGAGGTCTCGGAGATGAACGCGTGGCGCTCGCTCCTGCACCACGCGGTCGAGCAGCTCGAGCTCGGCCGGTTCCTCACGATGGAAGCCGACTCGTGGTTCCTGCCCGACACCGCGGGCGTGTCGTACCGACTGGCCCACGTGAAGTCGACGATCGTCCCGAACCGGGTCGACGTCGAAGCGCGGCGCCTGGGCTACTTCCACAACGCCGGCTACTTCGAGCTCGAAGGTGACGACTTCGACGGCGTCTTCCTCGACCGCGAGCTGCCGCCGTACGTCGAGCTCGTCCGGCTCGAGCGGCTGCGCCGGGACGTCGCGCTCGACGACGTGCTCGCGCTGACGGCCGAGCACCTGGCCCGGCGACCCGACGACAACCCGATGGTGCGGCTGCGCAAGCGCATCGAGGACGACCTCGCGTGGCTGGCCGACGAAGGGCTCGACGCGTTCCACGACTACGCGTTCGGCACGTGTCGCCAGTGCGGCGCCACCGCAGAGCTGGCGGCCTCGTTCGTCGACTGGCTCGCCGGGCGCGGCGAGGACGGCATCGACGGCATCGCCGCGCAACTGCGCGCCGTCGCCCAGGCGGCGAAGACCTTGCAGTTCAACCTGGCCCGGGCGGCGCGGGGGCGCTCGGTCGATCTCCAGTCGCCGCTCGGCGAGATGGAGCGGGACTGGGACGAGGCCCTCGGCGCGCTGGCGGCGCGCTATGGCAACTGACCTCCTCGCCTACGCCGCCTGGGAGTGCCGACCGGCAGGCGACGAGGACTGGCTGCCGGCGATCGTGCCGGGCACCGCCGCCGCCGCCCTGCGGGCCGCCGGTCGGTGGGCGGTGCCCGACGACCGCGACTTCGACGCCGAGGAGTGGTGGTTCCGCTGCCGCTTCCCGGGCCGACCCGGCGCCTGGACCCTCGAGCTCGACGGCCTCGCCACGTTCGCCGAGGTGCGCATCAACGGCGAGCTGCTGCTGACGAGCGAATCGATGTTCCAGCCGCATCGTCTCGGCGTCTCCGAACTGGCCGACGACAACGAGCTGGAGCTGCGCTTCCTCCCGCTCACCCCCGTCGTGGCGCGCAAGCACCCGCGGCCTCGGTGGCGCACGCGGTTGGTCTCCCAGCAGCACCTGCGCTGGTACCGCACGACCTTCCTCGGCCGCATGCCCGGATGGGCGGCCCTGGCGGCGCCGGTCGGTCCGTGGCGCCCGGTGCGACTCACCCAGGACCGCGCCGATGTTCACCTGCGGGCGATCTGCGACGGCGAGGACGGCATCGTCGAGGTCACGGGCCCCGGTGAGATCGTCGACGTCGGTGGCGTGCGAGTCGCGCTGCGCGACGGGCACGCCGTGGTTCGCGTGCCGGACGTCGAGCGGTGGTGGCCGCACACCCACGGCGCACCGCGGCGGTACGCGGTGTCGATCGACGGTGTCGACGTCGGCCGCGTCGGGTTCCGCACCGTCGACGTCGATCGCACCGACGGCGCGTTCACGATCGTCGTCAACGACCTGCCGGTCTTCTGCCGCGGCGCGTGCTGGGTTCCGCCCGACGTCGTGGCCCTCAACTCGCCGGAGGAGACGAGGCGCACGCTCGCGCTCGCGCGCGACGCCGGCCTGAACATGGTGCGGGTCCTCGGGACGACGGTGTGGGAGGACGATGCGTTCTGGGACACGTGCGACGAGCTCGGCGTGCTCGTGTGGCAGGACTGCATGTTCGCGAACGTCGATCCGCCGGATGACGACGCCTGGTCGTCGACGGTCGAGTCGGAGCTCACCGCCCAGCTCGGCGCGATCTCTGGGCGACCGTCGCTCGCCGTGGTGTGTGGCGGGAGCGAGGTCGAGCAGCAGGCGGCGATGGTGGGACTGCCCGCGGCGCGCCGCGCCATGCCGCTGTTCGACACCCACCTGCCGAAGCTCCTGGAGACACTGGGCGTCGACGTGCCCTACCTGCCATCGAGCCCGTCCGGTGGCGACCTGCCGTTCCGCGTCGACGAGGGCGTCGCCCACTACTACGGCGTCGGCGCGTACCTGCGCCCGCTCGACGACGCGCGTCGTGCCGGCGTGCGCTTCGCGTCCGAGTGCCTGGCGTTCGCGGTTCCTCCTGAGCGCGACGGCGTCGAGGAGCACTTCGGCACGGCGGCCGTCGCCGGCCACCATCCCGCGTGGAAGCGAGCGGTGCCGCGCGACAGCGGCGCGTCGTGGGACTTCGAGGACGTGCGCGACCACTACGTCAAGGAGCTGTTCGGCGTCGATCCCACCTCGGTGCGCTACGCCGACCCGGAGCGCTACCTCGACCTCGGTCGCGCCGCGGTCGTGGAGGTGGTGGAAGCGGTCGTGAGCGAGTGGCGACGGCCGGGCTCGCCGTGCGCCGGCGCGTTGGTCCTGCTGCTGCGCGACCTGTGGTTCGGTGCCGGCTGGGGCCTCGTCGATGCCGGCGGCGCGCCGAAGGCCCCGTGGTGGGCGCTGCGGCGGGTGTCGCAACCGGTCGGCCTGCTCGCCACCGACGAAGGGCTCAACGGGTTGCGACTGCACGCCGTGAACGACACCGCGTGCGAGGTCTCGTCGACCCTGACGGTCGAGGTGTTCGACGAGCACGGCCAGTCGATCGAGCGCGGATCGGTGCCGGTCGTCGTCCCGGCGCGGGGCGGCGTCGAGGTCTCGGCCGAAGCGGTGCTCGACGGCTTCCGCGACCTGACCTACGCCTATCGCTTCGGTCCTCGCCGCCACGACGTGGTCGTCGCCACGTTGGGCGACGCGACGGTCGTCCACCTCGTGGGCGGCGCCGCTCGACCGGTGCTCCCGTCGATCGGCTTGCGGGCATCGCTGGGTGAGGACGGCGAGGGCTGGTACGTCGACGTGGGCACCGACGGCTTCGCCCAGCGGGTCGTCGTCGAGGCCGCCGGGTTCGTGGCGAGCGACTCGTGGTTCCACCTGCCCCCGGGCGTGACGCGACGGGTGCGCCTGCGCGGCGACGGCACGCCGTCGGGTGACGTGCGCGCCCTCAACAGCCGCGCGACCGCGAGGCTGGCGTGAGCGAGCGCCCCTTGTGGTTCGGCCCGACCGATCGGCCCCGCGCCGGCTGGTTGCACGTGCCCACCGACGGGCGGGCGCGCGGCGGCGTGGTCCTCTGCCCCACGCTCGGCTACGAGTACCTGGCGGCCCACCGGGCCTTCCGCGATCTCGCCGGGGAGCTCGCCGGCGCCGGCATCGCCGCGCTGCGCTTCGACTACGACGGCACCGGCGACGCCGCGGGCGACGACCACGATCCCGATCGCGTCGCGTCCTGGATCGCCAGCATCGGCGACGCCGTCGAGCTCCTGTGGTCCTGCGGGGTGGCCGACGTCGTCGCCGTCGGGTTGCGCGTCGGTGCCGCTCTCGCGTGCTGCGCCGCTCGTGAGCTCGACCTCGCGGGGGTCGTGCTGTGGGACCCCGTGCCGTCGGGCCGGGCGTTCGTCCGGGAGCTCCGCGCCCTGCAGCTGCTGGGCCTCGGCGACGCCGCCGGCGAGGTGTACTCGGATGCGCTGCTCGACGAGCTGCGATCGCTGAAGGTGCCCCGACTCGACGACGACCTGCCGGTCCTCGCGCTCACCCGCCCCGACCGCCCGGTGACCAAGGCGTTCGACGACGTGCTGCCGCCGACCGCGACCCGCGAGGCCGCGGTCGGGCAGGCGGCCCTGCTCGACGGGTTCAGCTCGGCGGCCATCACGCCCGTCGACACGGTGGCGCGCATCGTCGAGTGGGTGGGCGAGCAGTTGCCACCAGTGCGGGGCGACGTCCACGTCCCCGAGTCGTCACCGGTCGCCCCGGTCGACGGTGCCGTGCAGGAGACGTTCCTGCGCATCGGTCCGGTCCGTCTGTTCGCCATCAGGAGCGAGTCCCTCGCTCGGCGGCCCGACGCACCCGTGGTGGTGCTGCTCAACATCGGCAACGACCACCACGTGGGGCCGGCGCGCCAATGGGTCGAGTGGGGCCGGCAGCTCGCGCACCTCGGCTTCTCCGTCGTGCGCGTCGACCTGTCGGGCATCGGCGACAGCCCGGCGCGACCCGGGCAGCGCCCCGACAAGCCGTACGCGCCGGAGACCGTCGACGACATCGTCGAGGTGGCCCAGGCGCTCGACCGCGGGACCGGCGTCGTGCTGGTCGGTGTGTGCTCGGGCGCCCGGCTCGCGCTCGAGGCGGCACGCCGCCTGACCGGTGACGTCGTGCGCGGCGTGTGCAGCGTGAACCCGGCGCTGCACATCCCCATCGCCGCGCTGCACGACACCACGCGCGAGGAGCTCGACCCGCCCGCCGTCGTCGCCGCCAACAAGCACGGGCACGTCCGCCACCACGCGCTGGTCGCGGTGCCCGACGTCGCATGGCGCTGGCTCGACCGGCGCGATCGCGTCCCATCCCGGGTGCGCCTCGTCGAGGACGTCGTGGCCAACGACATCGACACGTTGCTCGTGTACGGCGAGCACGATCACTTCCTGCCGCGCATCGAGGAGATGTCGATGTGGGCGGTGCGCCGCCTCCAGCGCGACCCGCGCTTCCGGTTCGACGTCGTGCCCGGCCTCGACCACGCGCTGCTGGCGCGCGGCGGGCGCACCGAGCTGATGGCGCGCCTCACCGCCCACCTCGTCGAGCGGTTCGGTCAGGCGGTGGGGACGCGGGCGACGAGGTGGAACCACGCCACGCCGCTGGTGTCCGACGACGGGCCGAGCCGCGAACCGTCTTCCCTGGCGTAGGTCTCGACGTCGACGAAGCCGGCGGCGTCGACCTCGCGGTAGAGCAGGTCGAGGCTCACGACGTGCACGACGAGCCCGAAGTCATGGGCTGCGCTGCGCCGCATGGCCCAGTCCTCGTGCTCCTCCTCGAGCGCCCGGTTGCGCCACCAGTTGGTCCACCGGCGGCGGTGCCGCGGCAGGTCCATGGGCGCGCGGGCGATCCACCGGGCGACGCGCCATGCGACCGGCTTGTGGTCGCGGGCGCCGCGCCACGGCACCTCGCGCGCGGCGGGACCGTGCAGGTTGAACGTCGAGAACAGCACCCACCCGCCCGGCGCCACCACGCGACGGAGCTCGCGCAGGACCTGCACGCGGTCGTCGTGGTCGACGGCGTCGATGCCGTTGTAGCTGAACATCGCCAGCGCGAAGCCGCCATCGGGGAACTCGTGGAGGTCACGCGCGTCGGCGAGCCGCACCGGGAGATCCGGATGGTTGCGCCGGAACAGCTCGACCATCTCGGGCGTGTAGTCGACCGCTTGGTAGTCGTCCGAGAGGAGGCGCAGGAACGCGGCGGTGCGGCCCGCCCCCGCGCCCACGTCGAGGATCGGCCGTCCACGCACGAACGGCGCCACCCGAGCGACGGCCACGCACTCCCCCGGGTCGCTCCAGCAGTCCAGCCCGGCGAAGTCGTCGAGCGTGCGGTGGTTCGACCACGTCGCCCGGTTCAATGCGTCCGGATTTCGGAGCTCGGTCAGGGCCATGGCTGCCACGATGTTTCGCCATGACCCTGGACCTCACCTTTCGCGCCGAACGGCCCTCGCAGGAGGCGTTCGAGGACGTGCTGCGAGCGAGCGGGCTCGGCGAACGACGGCCGATGGACGACCCGGCGCGGATGGCCGGGATGCTCGCCAACGCCAATCTCGTGGTCGGCGCGTGGGAGGGCGATCTACTCGTCGGGGTGGCCCGCTCGCTGACCGACTGGGTCTGGAACACCTACCTCGCCGACCTCGCCGTGCGGGAGTCGCACCAGCACCTCGGGATCGGCCGCCGCCTCGTCGACGAGACCGTCGCCGCGTGCCGACCGGGGTGCCGCGTCATCCTCCTCGCCGCCCCGGCGGCGCGCGGGTACTACGCCAAGCTCGGCTTCGAGCAGCACCCGTCGGCCTGGATGCTCACCCCCGATCGACCGTGACCACCTCGGCCGGCTGGGCGAGGGCGGCGGCGAGGGCGAGGGTGACGGGGTGGGCGTCCTGAGGTGGGACGGCGAGCACGAGGCGAGCGTCGCGACCGTCGGCGAGGCGGGCGTCGGCGGCGGCCGGCACCAGGTCGAGGTCGATGCCGACGGAGGCGACGACCACGAGCGGCCCGCCATCGACGTCGATGCCGGTGGCGGGCGCCGGCCACGGCGTGCGCAGGTCAGGCGCCTCGACCGTCGGCGCCAGCGGCGCCAGGTGGTCGGCGCCGACGAGTCGGGGCTCGGCGAGCAGCCGGGCGCGGAGCCAGCGCGCCAGGGCCAACCGCTGCAGCGGGTGCGGCTCGGCGTCGAGACGGCGATAGCGGCGCACCAGCTCGACCACCGCGTGCAGGCGCGCCTCGGTGGGTTCGTCCATCGAGAGCAGCGCGTGCGCCTCGCGGTCGAAGCGCCCGACGCCGACCTCGAGGTGCGGCGTGCCGTCCTCGACCACGACGCGCGCCACCTCGAGCCCGAGGACCTCGCCGACGAGGCGGCCGTGCTCGACGACCGGGTCGGCGCCCGCGGCGGCGAGCACGTCGGCGTAGGCGGCGACGCCCGGCGGCAACGGGGGCGGCGCCGGGAGCGGCTCCGGCTCGACCCGTTCGAGCGTGGTGCCGGCGACCCACCACACGGTCGGCGGCGTGGCGAACTGCGACGCCCGCCGGGCCAGGAGCCCGGCGTCGCGCTCGGCCACGACGTGGAGCGGCCCGGGCCGGCCGATCCGGCGGTGGACGGCGAGGGCGCCCCCGAGCGAGTCGGTGAGCACCCAGACGCCGTCGTCGCCCTCGAGCGCGGCGCCGCCGGGGAACGCGACCGACCGCCGGTCCATCGGACCGGCGGTCGAGGTCACGAGCGCCTTCAACTTGGCGGCGACGAGCGCCGCCCGCTGCTCCGGTTCTACTTCTTCGCGCCCTTGCGCTCGCCGTAGCGGCGCTGGAAGCGCTCCACGCGGCCGCCCGAGTCGACCAGGCGCTGCTTGCCGGTGAAGAACGGGTGGCACAGGTTGCAGAGCTCGACGCGCACCTGGTCGCTGGTCGAGCGGGTCTCGAAGCTGTTCCCGCAAGAGCAGTGCACGAGCACCGTCTTGTACTCGGGATGGATGTCGGTCTTCATAGGGTTCTCCAGTGTACGGAGTGATTCACGCTTTAGCCGAAGCGTCGAGGAACTCGGCGTTGGTCTTGTACTGCTTCATGCCGTCGAGCAGGCGCTCGAGGGCGGCGGCCGGCGAACCACCGTCGGCGCTGAGGGCGTGCAGGGCCCGGCGGATCTTCCAGACCTGCTGCAGCT